>Ga0307375_10005177_pt1 | contig 12291 bp, 11 predicted proteins | sample TR1MG_FD_202531 | JGI IMG/M metagenome (GOLD analysis project Ga0307375, IMG submission 202531) | Soil microbial communities from Risofladan, Vaasa, Finland - TR-1 | ecosystem: Environmental > Terrestrial > Soil > Coastal area > Acid sulfate soil | place: Finland: Risofladan, Vaasa | collected... | reverse complement strand
TCCGCAGCTCGAGGCGGCGTTGCACTATCTGGTGAGCCGGACGGCTGGCGGGCCTTCGGCACTTATGTAAAATCGTAAGCAGGAATGGAGTCCTATGCGAGCTTTGGTGCGTATTCTCCTCATCATTGTCATCTCGGCCTGCCTCACCTCCGGGGCGTACCTCGGGGGGTACGGTACCGCTGCTATTCTGCGCCCTACCCCACAGACGGCGGTATCGCTCGAGGCTCAGGAGCAGTTCAGGGTCTTCTGGGAAGCCTGGCGTGTTGTGCAGGAGGAGTTCTACGACGGTCCTGTCGAGGCCTCAGAGTTGACCTACGGGGCGACTCGGGGCGCCGTCGCCGCCCTGGGGGATCCGTTTAGCTGGTTTGCCGATCCGGAAGAAGCCGAAAGGATCAGAGAGGCTGCCAGCGGACGCTACTCCGGCATTGGGGCCGTGGTAAATGAGAACGAAGCGGGCAACGTGATTATCGTCCGGCCGTTCAGAGGTGGTCCGGCAGACCTGGGGGGTCTGCTGCCTGGGGACGTCGTACTCCAGGTGGAGGGCACAGGGACGCGAGACCTCACCCTGGAGCAGTCAGTGGCCCTTATTCGAGGTCCGGCGGGGACTCCGGTCCGTCTGGTGGTGCAGCGGACGGGGCTGGACGAGCCCTTCGAGGCAGAAATCGTGCGAGCGGACATCGACATCCCCTCGGTTGAGTACAAAGTGCTGGACGAGGGAGTGGCCTACTTGAAGCTGAATGATTTCCGGGGTCACGCAGCCGAGCAGTTGCACGCGGCGCTGGGAGAGCTTCTGGCCGAGGAGCAGCCGGCCCTCATCCTCGATTTGCGCGACAACCCAGGCGGCTTGTTCAGCGCGTCGATCGAGATAGGTAGTGAGTTCATTGAGGAAGGTGTGATCGCCCTGGAGAAGGGCAGCAACGGCCTCGACAAGACATATATGGCCCTGGGCGATGGTCTGGCCACGGAGATCCCCCTGGCCGTCCTGATTAACGAGGGGACCGCCAGCGCGTCAGAGATAGTGGCCGGCGCCATCAGAGACCATGGCCGTGGCGTCTTGATCGGGGAGACTACCCTCGGAAAGGGTGCAGTGCAGAATCCGGTGGACCTCAGCGACGGCTCTCACCTGCGGCTCACTATCGCGCACTGGTTCCCCCCCGACGGCCAGCTCATCCAGGGAGAAGGTATCGCGCCCGATATCGAGGTCCCCCTCACCGAGGAGGATCTCGCCGCAGGCCGCGATCCGCAGCTGGAGCAAGCCGTCGCCAATTTGCTGGGGCGGTGAGACAAATGGGAGACAAGACCCTCGTCTCCAACAGGCGGGCGCGGCGTGAGTACTTCATCGAAGAGACCTACGAAGCTGGACTCGTCTTGAAGGGATCTGAGATCAAGTCCATACGTGCCGGGCGGGCCAACTTGCAGGACAGTTATGTGACGATCAGGGATGGGGAAGCCTGGCTGGTCAACACTCACGTATCGCCCTACAAGCAGGCCAGCATCGAAAACCACGAGCCTAAGAGAGATCGGAAGCTCCTGCTCAACCGCCGAGAGATCGACCGGCTGGTGGGCAAGGTGCAGGCCAAGGGCTACACGATGATTCCCTTGCGGTTGTATCTGAAGAACAATCGCGCCAAGGTGGAAGTCGCATTGGCCAAGGGTAAGAAGCTCTATGACAAGCGCGCCAACCTGGCCAAGCGCCAGGCGCAGCGGGACATGGAGAGAGCCATGCGAAGATCCAGGCACGACTGAGCTGTGCCGTCTCGAGGTGCGCGCGTCCCACTGCAAGGAGGAGAGGAACATGCGGGTGTTCATCACGGGCGGGATGGGTTTCGTGGGCACTGTTCTGACCAGCGAACTGACGGCCAATGGGCATCAGGTCACGGTCCTCGATCGCTCCGTCGATTCCGGGCGCCCGGTCCCCGAGGGTGTCTCTCGCGTAGGGGGCGACTCGACGAAGCCTGGTCCGTGGCAGAAGATGCTAGGCGAGCACGACGTGGTCATCAATCTGGCCGGAGCCTCCATCTTCCAGCGCTGGACACCGGCGGTCAAGAAGGCCATCCGCGAGAGCAGAATGCTGACCACGAGGAACGTCGTGCAGGCGCTGGAGGCGCGCAGGGACCAGGAGACGCACCTGTTCAGCACCTCAGCTGTCGGATACTATGGCTTCCACGGGGATGAGATCCTCACGGAAGACGATCCAGCCGGGAGTGATTTCCTGGGACAGTTGGCACAGGAATGGGAGAATGAGGCCATGAAAGCGCGTGAGAGCGGCGCTCGCGTGGTCACGACGCGCTTCGGCCTGGTTCTCGGTCGCCACGGCGGAGTGCTGGGTCAGCTGGTTCCGCTCTTCCGGCGGTTCGTGGGAAGCCAGCTGGGCAATGGAAGGCAGTGGTTCTCCTGGGTTCACGAGGCCGACCTGGCTCGCATGTTTCTCTTTCTTCTCGAGAGGCAGGACCTCGCGGGACCCATCAACTGCACCTCTCCGGGACCGGTGCGCAACAGCGAGCTTACGAAGGCGCTGGCTCAGGCTGTGGGGAGGCCGGTCATACTCCCCTTTGCACCCGGGTTCATGCTCCGCCTGGTGTTGGGTGAGTTTTCCGAGGTCATCTTGCAGGGCCAGAGGGTGGTTCCGAGAAGGCTCTCCGATGCCGGGTTCTCCTTCAAGTTCCCTGCTCTGGAGGGGGCGCTGAGGGACGCTGTGGGCTCTACCGGATAGTTCACGCTACCCTGTGTGGGGGGCTGGGCACCTGAGCGATTGGTGCACGGGCGAGGGGCGAACTCAGTCCGTCTGGGCGGCGTCCGTGAGCGTCTTCACCACCGCCAGGTGTGGAAGGTTCCGGTGCTTCTGTTGGTAGTCAAGCCCATAGCCGACGACGAAGACGTCAGGGAGATCGAACCCGACATAGTCGAGGGGCAGATCTACCACACGATTGGCGGGCTTGTTGAAGAGCGTACACACCCTCAGGCTGGCGGGATCTCTGTTGCGGAGATGTGCTAGCAGATACTCCATGGTGAGCCCGCTGTCGATAATATCCTCTACGAGAAGCACGTGCTGGCCCCCGATGCTGAGGTCCAGGTCCTTTAGCACGCGCACCGCGGCAGTGTCCTCCCAGTCCGGGTGGTACTTCTTGATGGACATGTAGTCGGTGGTCACCGGTATGGAGATGGCGCGGATGAGGTCCGCCATGAAAGGGGTGACTCCCTTCAGGATCCCGATCAGGCGGGGTTCGAGTCCGGCGTAGTCCCTCGAGACGTCGGCGCCGATTTCCCCTATCCTCTGCCGGATCTCTTCCGCCGAGATGAGAGTCTCTCCAACTTCAACCTCGCCCAACCAATCACGTCCTTTCATGAGACATCCTCTCCAGTCGTCGCACTAGTGTACAGCCATGACGAATTATCTGCATGTGTTGTGTCCTTACGTCAAGTAGCGCTCACGAGTCCTCAGTCCTGACCCAGGAAACGCCTGGCCACGAGGTCAGCTACCCCCTCAGCGTCGTCCAGGCCAAAGTGCGGCACCTGTAGGTCGAAGGTCTGATCGGTGACGATGGCGATCAGATCCTCAGGGGGCGACACCAATTCCTGGCTTCTTTCCCGGCGGGATACTTCGATTTTCCTTTTCGGTCCCCTCTTGTAGCCCTCGGTGATCACCAGATCCACGTCTACTAGATAGGCACTCACCACGGCATCGAGCGTCATCTCCTCGTCCAGGTGCTTGATCACGGCGACTCTGCTCGGTGAAGAGAGAACCACCGTATCGCTGCCGGCCTGGGCGTGCCGCCACGAGTCCTTGCCAGGTTGATCTATCTCAAATCCGTGCGGCTGGTGCTTGATGACTCCCACCTTCACGCCACGGCTCTTGAGTACCGCGATCAGCTTCCCCAGAAAGACGGTCTTGCCCGAGCCTGACTTGCCGACGACGGATACCACAGGGGGCAGCTTCACAGGTGCACACCTCCGCTTTCTGTCGTGATGCCGACGCTGGACAAGGGCCGCCAGCGTGCTTCGTGGTGGTTATCGGTCATCAATCTCGGCCCCCTTCTTTAGACCAGCGAGTATCACCTGCGGAGTCGCAGGGAGCGAGAAAACGCGGACGCCGACGGCATCGTAGATGGCGTTGGTGATGGCCGGGGCAGTTGGTATAGAGGTTATCTCCCCTACGCCTTTGGCTCCGTATGGGCCGTCGGCGGTGGGATGCTCGACGACGATGGGCATCATTTGGGGCATCTCTTGAGTCGTCGGGATCCTGTATCTGGTCAGCGTTGTCTTGTCCGGCACGCCTTTCCGCAGAGTGAAGTCCTCCATGAGTGCGAAGCCCAAACCCATGACGATCCCGCCTTCCACCTGCCCTTCCACGCTCATGGGATTGACGGCGTTCCCGACGTCATGCGCGGCGATGACCCGCAGGACCCTCACCTTTCCTGAGGTTATGTCAACCTCTACCTCGGCAGCCTGAGTGGCATAGCCGTACGCGAAGTGGGCATCCCCCTTTTCTCCCAGAGGGACCGTCTTCGGCGGCGTATAGACCTCAGAGGCGACGGTTGAAAGGCCCTCCCTCTTGGCTAGCCGGATCGCCTCGGTCAACGGTATCTCTCGGCCGCTGCTCCCTGAAACTGACTCTCTGGCAAAGACGAGAGCGTCAGGGGCTGTGTCCAGTTCCTCGCTCACCGCCTGTCTCAGGATGTCCTTGAGCTTCTGCGCTGCCAGACGAGCCGCGTTCCCGGAGATGTAGCTCTGGCGCGAGGCGGTTGTGGCTCCGCCGTCTGGGGTGAGGTCCGTATCCCCGACCAGCACCTCTATCCTGTCATAATCCACGCCGAGTTCTTCGGCCACGATCTGCGCCAGAACGGTTACGATGCCCTGACCGACCTCGGCAGCACCGGCACGTACCAGGGCACGGCCATCGTCGAGCAGCTCCACCTCGACCCCAGCGCTGTCTGCGAGCCCGCCTCCCAGCCCCACGTTCTTGTAGGCACAGGCTACGCCCCACCCTCTGTGGCGGCCAGGCGGCGGAGGGGTCGCAGACAGGGCTTCCCTGGCCTCGTCGATGCGGTCTATGGTTTCCAGCAACCCTACACTCTCCCGCAGCTCCTGCCCGGTGACCGTGACTGCTCCCACGCGCAGGGCGTTTCTGCGGCGCAGATCCAGCGGCGATACGCCCAGTTTCTCAGCCAGGATGTCCATTTGCGTCTCTGCTGCGAAGTGAGCCTGTGGAGCGCCAAAGCCTCTGTAGGCGCCGGCTGGCGGATTGTTGGTGTACATAGCGTAGCAGTCCACCGTGGCATTGGGGACCTCATACGGCCCCAGGGAGTGTGTCGCTGCCCTGGTCATCACGTGGGGCCCCAGAGATGCGTATGCCCCACTGTCACCCAGAATGAAGGCTTCCACCGCCACCAGACTGCCGTCCTTCTTCGCCCCGGTCCTGAGCCTGATCAGGCATTCGTGTCGCTTGGGATGAGCGGTCATCGACTCCTCACGGGTGTAGACCAGCTTGACGGGGCGCCCCGTGATCTTGGCCAGCAGAGCAACGTGGATCTGCCCTGCGATGTCCTCCTTACCGCCGAAAGCTCCCCCGATCTTGGTCTGGATTACCCTTACCTGGTCTTCAGGCAGTGCCAGGGAGGCAGCGATCTGCGCTCGGTCGGAGAACGGGATCTGGGAGCCCACGTGCACCACTACCCTACCCTCGTCGTCGACTAGTCCCACGGCGGCTTCCGGCTCCATGAAAGCATGGTCGCCTCGCGGAGTCCTATACTCGTTCTCCACGATGATGTCTGCCTGGGCGAAGCCCTTGCCGACGTCTCCCTGGTCAAGCTGTATGTGCTCGAGAACGTTGCCGCCCTCGTGAACCAGGGGCGCGCCCTCGGCCAGGGCCTGCTCCGCCGACGCGACCACTGGCAAAGGCTCATACGTGACTTTGATCATTCCGGCCGCCTGTGCAGCGGTCTCCTCCGAATCTGCTGCCACAACGGCGATCGCATCTCCCACGTACCGCACCTTGTCGTAGGCCAGCACGGGCCAGTCCTGTCGGGAGAGGCCGTGGTTCTTGACCCCCGGCACGTCCTCCGCGGTGATCACCGCCGCTACGCCCGGCAGGGCTCTGGCTTCAGAAGTGTCGATCCCGAGGATCCTGGCGTGGGGGTATTCGCTGCGCAGCACCTTGGCGTAGAGCATGCCCTCGAAGTAGAGGTCACCCGCATACACCGCCTCGCCAGTCACCTTCGATCGTGCATCAGGGTGGGGCTTGCCGTGGCCCACGACTCCATGAGCTGGCTCTACCCGCTCAGGCCCTGCCGGGCGTGCGCCCGCGGCACGCTCTACGGCCTCCACGATCTTGGCGTATCCGGTACACCGGCACAAGTTACCGCTCAGCGCATCGACGATCTCCTGCCTGCTAGGCCGTGGGTTCTCGTCGAGGAGTGCCTTCGCAGCCATAATCATACCCGGTGTGCAATAGCCGCATTGCACTGCACCTGTGTCTATGAAGGCCTGCTGCAACGGGTGTAGCACGTCGGCTTCTCCCAGGCCTTCGATGGTCTGCACCTGCTTGCCATCGGCCCGCCTGGCAGGATAGACGCACGATTTGACGGTTTCTCCGTCCACGATCACTGTGCACGTTCCACAGGCATTGTGCCCGCAGCCCTTCTTTGTGCCGGTGAGACGTAGCTGATCTCTCAGCACGTCGAGCAGCATCGTGCGTGGTGCTACCTCAACCTCGTGGAATTCGCCGTTGACCCACAGTTCTATGCTCTTCTGCTGCGACATGCTCCCCCCATACCTCCCTTGCCCGCGCGCCCGCCTGGACACCCCAGAGGAGACTCTGAAATGCAGCCGCTACCCGTCCCAATGAGGCCCCAAGTGCCCAGCCCTGGAGGGCTCTGGGACCGCTCTAGGTGCCAGTTCGTGGCCGATGACTTTCCTGCCGGTAGCTCCTCGCTGGTGAAGCGGATTGCCCAGAGCCCCACTCTGCTCCGGCTCTTTTCAGGTCGGCCTGGCTGTTGATGTTGAAGAAGGAAAGATGCTCAGGATCGAAGACATCTATCTCTTCCCGGTCAACGTATCGCACGCGCACGTGGGGAAAAAAGTGAATGATCCTCAGATCTCCCGCCAGCAGCTGTTCTTCGATCAAGGGCAGGCAGTTGCGGGAATAGAAGGCGTGCAACGCCTCGGTAAACTTCCCCAGGCGCGGGATCACCACGTCAGACCGGCTTGCCAGCCCTTGCATATACCGCAGCAGTGACACGTTCAGGAAAGGCATGTCGCAGGCGACTACCAGGCTGCGGCTCCCGGTGGCGGCTTTGAGCCCGGAGAAAATGCCTCCCAGCGCCCCCTTGCCGGGATAGACGTCGCTGATGACCACTGCGTCGAACTGCTCGTACCTGTCAACCTCGTTGGCGACGATGATCACCTCGTCGCTCAGCTGTGCGAGCCTCTCGATGATCCTCTCTATCAGGAACTGGCCATCGACCTCTAGAAAGGCCTTGTCCTGCCCCAGGCGAGAACTACTGCCCCCGGCCAGAACCACGGCGCTGCTTCGGCTAACGCTCACCCTCTCTGTCATCCGTGGTCCTCTGTCGCCCCAAGTACATCCTGCGGCCCAAGTATACCTTAGGGGCCTCGGGGTGTCGAGACCCGACGGCCTACTCCCCCGCTGTGGCCACCGCGAAGACACGCTGGAAGGCATGTGATGCCCGGCCGGCGGCGGCAAAGCGCTCCTTCAGGCGGTAGTTGCGCTGCATCTGGCGACCCCTACCCTCCTGCCAGCGTCTCTCGTACTCTTTCAGAGCCCCGGCAGAGGCGTCTCCCTCTTCCACTGCTTTTGCAGCGACCTCCGCCGCCAGTCGCCCGGCGAGCATCGCGTTGGCGGTGCCACCTCCGGTCAAGGGATCCGCCTGCCTGGCTGCGTCGCCCACCAGCATGAGACCATCGGTGACAATGCTGCCCCTGGCGATTCCGACAGGCACGCTTCCCGCGACGAGGGTGACGGGGCTGCCTCGCTCCAGCTCTGGATGCTGGTCGATGAAGCGCTCCAGATACTCCATCGCAGATGCCTGTGCCAGATCGGCCTGCACGCCCAGGCCCACGTTGGCCCTGTGCTCTCCCTTGGGAAAGACCCAGGCATAGCCTCCTGGCGCCAGGTCAGACCCCACGTAGTAGAGGCAGCATTCTGGGTCCACGTCGAGGCCTGCCAGCAAGTACTGCGCACAGACGAGTGAGTCGCTCGGCCTCAGAGTACAATCCAACCCGGCCCAATGCCCTACTCTTGATTCTACCCCGTCTGCTCCGATGACGATCCTGGCCTCTATCTCCCACTCGGTGTGACCGTCAGTAGCTCTGACGCCTCTCACCACTCCGTTCTTCGTGATGAGACCCTGGACTGCTGTCTTCAACAGAATGCTCGTTCCCGCTCCCACCGCCTTCTCGGCCAGCGCCCTGTCGAACACCCGTCGCTCGAGGATGTAGCCCGTCTCCTCGCCAGCGAAAGACCGGACCTCTCCAGTGTCCGCGGTCACTATCTCAGACCGCCTCACCCGCGCCGATATCCAGCATTCATCCAGTTGGAGGAATGTCAAGAGCATCTCACGATTGATGCCCTCTGCGCAGCGCACAGGGCTCCCTATCTCCTGTCGTTTCTCCAGCAGCAGTACCTTATGGCCTCGGTCGGCGGCGGAGCGAGCGGCTGTGGTACCCGCGGGCCCGGCTCCCACCACCACGACGTCGCACTGGCGGTCTACTGTGGCAGTTTGGGGCGGCTCGGTTTCCAATGTCAGCGCGCCGGTGGGGCAACCGCTCAAGCACAGCTCGCACTGGCTGCACTGCTCCTGATCGATCAGCAGTCTTGTCTCAGCCAGTTCCAGCGCACCAGAGGGGCACATACTGACGCATCCCCCACAGTACGCGCATTGATCTCTCCCAATCGTGACCATTCTCACTTGTCTCCCCTTGCACTCACGACTGGAACGAAGAAAGGGATGCCACTGGGCATCCCTTTTCGTTCGACGACATGGGATTGACCTACGCCAGACCTTCCTCGGTTATCCTCTTTTCGATGTACGCTACCGCCTGGCCCACGGTGGTTATGTCCTGAGCTTCTTCGTCGGAGATCTCCACGGTCCGGCCGAACTTCTCCTCGAAGTACTCCTCGAAGGCCATGATGAGTTCCACAAGATCAAGGGAGTCGGCCTCGAGGTCCTCCTTGAAGTGTGCTGCTGGCGCTACCTTGTCCTCTGGTACGCCGAGTTGCTCGATGATGATCGCCTTGACCACAGAGAAAACATCTGCCTCAGGCGCTTCGCCCATTGCGTTCACCCCCTTCTTTCCCTTGAATTCCCTACGTTGATGGAGCTAAGTATAGCAGCGTTGCGTGCGATAGTCAAGCTTGACAACACGCTTCAAAGCAATGATAATACGCAGGCTGCCTCGAAATACCAAGAACACTCTAGGGCCCTGCAAGTTACGGAAGAATCCCCATGCATCAGCAGAGAAAGCTCGATCATCTCCGGATCTGCCTGGACGAGGACCCCCAGTTTCCCCATCTCTCGACGGGACTTGAGAGATACCGTTTCATACACCAAGCTCTGCCCGAGATCGATCTTGACTCCGTACTGCTGTCTTGCGAACTCCTGGGGAAAAGCCTGCGGGCCCCGCTGGTTATGTCTTGCATGACGGGGGGCACTGACGAAGCGAAGCACATCAACATGAATCTGGCGAGCGCCGCCCAGCGAATGGGGGTGGCCATGGGCGTGGGTTCCTTGAGGGCGGCCCTCGAAGATCCCTCTATCGCGCATACTTACCAGGTGCGCAGAGTCGCCCCGGACATCTTGCTCATGGCCAACCTGGGCGCCGTGCAGCTCAACTATGAATACGACGCGGAGCACTGCTGGCGAGCGGTGGAGATGATACAGGCGGACGCGTTGGTCCTGCATCTCAATCCCCTTCAGGAATGCCTTCAGCCAGAGGGCAATACGAACTTCGCCGCCCTCCTCGACAAGATCGAGCAGGTGTGTTTGCACGCGCCAGTCCCCGTAGTGGTCAAGGAGGTGGGGTGGGGGATCTCAACCCGAGTGGCTGAGATGCTCAAGAAGGCTGGGGTGGCTGCCATTGACGTCGCCGGCTCTGGGGGGACCTCGTGGAGTGTGGTGGAGAGGCACAGGGCTCCGGACGAGAAGAGCGCTAGCATCGCTGAGGCCTTCGCTGACTGGGGCATCCCCACGGCTGATTCGATTCTCATGGCGCGCCGGGCCGCACCAGACGTGAAGATCATCGGTAGCGGAGGGATCCGCACCGGAATCGATGTGGCGAAGGTCATTGCTTTGGGCGCAGACGGGGCGGGGATTGCCACGCCCCTGCTGGCACCGGCAGCCGTCAGCGCTGACGCAGTCGCCGCCAAGTTGGAGGAGATCATAGAGGAGTTGAGAATTGCCATGTTCTGTGTGGGTGCTCGCGACCTGCGGACGCTGACGGACACCCCCCTCTTGCAGAGAATCGATCGGGCGTAGACTGGAGAATGGTTTTCGAGAAACTGGACGGGTATCTGAGCGCCATCGAGACGGAGATGAGGAACTCGGTGACGGCATCTGGGAATGCGCTGGCCCCGTTCTACGGCATGATCTCGTACCACCTGGGATGGGTGGACGAGAGCTTCTCCCCAGGCACCCGGCAATCCGGAAAGCGGCTGCGTCCCCTGCTATCCCTGCTTTCATGCGAGGCGTGTGGCGGCGACTGGCATCAGGCTCTTCCCGCCGCCGCGTCCATTGAACTCATACACAACTTCTCTCTGATCCACGACGATATCGAGGACAACAGCCCGCAGCGCCGTCACCGTCCCGCCTTATGGAGCCTCTGGGGCGAGGCGCAGGCTATCAATGTGGGCGATGGCTTGTTCTCCGTGAGCCGTCTGGCGCTTCAGCGACTCAGTGAACGCGGCATCAGTCCCGCGAAAGTCCTCCGTGCTTTCCGCATCGTCGACCAGACCTGTCTCGACCTCACCGAGGGCCAGTACCTCGATCTCGCTTTCGAAGAGGAGGAGTGCGTAACGGTCGAGATGTACGTGGAGATGATCGGCAAGAAGACCGGTGCACTCATGGGCTGCGCTACGCAGCTAGGGGCGCTTCTGGGTACAGACGACGAGCACGCTATTGAGAACTATCGGTCGTTTGGCGACCAATTGGGGCTCCTGTTCCAGATCGTAGATGATATTCTCGGCATCTGGGGCGCTGGAGAAGCCACAGGCAAAGGCGTCGGAGAGGACATTGTGAGCAGGAAAAAGTCCCTGCCCGTGGTCTACGCCTTCCAGCAGAGCGATGAACTCGCAGAGATCTACCGGCAGGAGCAGATGGGTGTGGCGGAGCAGCGGGAGGTGATGGGCATGCTGGATAGGCTTTCCGCTCGCGACTACGCTCAGAGTATGGCGTCCAGGCATTTACGACTGGCTTTGGACGCGCTGGCAGCGACGCGAATGCAGAGCCAAGCCCAGGATAGCCTCAGGAAGATAGCTCACTTCCTCCTCGACAGGCAGTACTAGCCCGTGTCAGGCGCCAGGAAGCGCTCGAAGACCTCGTTGCCCAGGAGGCGCCCTCTGGGGGTCAGGTGGACGCCACTTCCGTTCGCATCCAAGAGACCGAGTTCGATCGTCTCGCGGATCTGCGGCCCGTAGGCCTTCGCTAGGGGGAGGCCGAAGCGTTCCTCGAAGTCCTCGAAAGACACACCCTGACACAGCCGCAGCCCCATGATCATTGTCTCGCTCATCTCAGTGGCCCGGTCGATCTGTTCTCTACCGGCCACGGGTGTTTCCCCACGCACTACGCGCCGCACGTACTCCTCTGGTGAAGACACGTTGTGGTACCGAGACGTGCCGCTGTACGAATGTGCGCCAGCCCCGAAGCCGAAATAGGGGCGGTTTTGCCAGTAGGTCAGGTTGTGCCGGCTCTCGCGTCCACTCAGCGCCCAATTGGAGATCTCGTATTGAACGTACCCTGCCCTGGCCAGTTCCTCTTCAGCGTGCTCGTACATCTCTGCCGCCAGGTCAGGGTCTGGTATGGGCAATTTGCCTGCGCTGATCAGACCGGCCAGAAGTGTGCCCTCGTGCAGGGATAGGCAGTAGAGGGAGAGATGATCCGGTCTGAGGTTGGTGGCTTTCGACAGGTCAGCCTTCCAGCCTGGCAAGTCCTGCTTCGGAAGGCCGTAGATCAGGTCCAGATTGATGTTCTCCAGGCCTGCCAGGCGTGCCAGACGATAGGTCTCTATCGCCTCCTCGGCATTGTGTACCCTGCCCAGAACCTCGAGCAGCCCATCGTC
>Ga0307375_10005175_pt1 | contig 12291 bp, 8 predicted proteins | sample TR1MG_FD_202531 | JGI IMG/M metagenome (GOLD analysis project Ga0307375, IMG submission 202531) | Soil microbial communities from Risofladan, Vaasa, Finland - TR-1 | ecosystem: Environmental > Terrestrial > Soil > Coastal area > Acid sulfate soil | place: Finland: Risofladan, Vaasa | collected... | reverse complement strand
TGTGCTATACCCATACTCTTGTGGGCAAACACTTTTGAATACCTCTAATCGTAAACAAACTTCCAGGAACCATCGGCTTGTCGCTCCCAAACCGTGTGAAAAATTCCCTCGTTTTCGATCATTTTTCCAAAGGAGTCCATTCCGGAAAAGTGGTATTTTCCGTAGGTGTAACCTAAGTCACCGCTGGCGGAAACTCCAATGAAATCAGGCTTCCACTCCAACTTAACATTTTGCAGCCCGCTGGGTTTGCCGTAGTAGGAGAAAATGGAATTTTTACCTTTAACAAGGACATCTCCCCGGTTGATAACTGCACTGTCGGCGGCAAAGAATGTAAATGCGGCTTGAAGCCCTTTATCTTTGGCCATTTGTGCAAATGCATTCTCTGCTTCAGCAATTTCGGCTATATACTTCTCCTTTTTGTTCGCTGACTTGTGCATGCTACATCCACTTATAAGGAATACTAGCAATAGGGTGGCTACCGTTGCTCGAACCATGTCCGTTATTATTTAAGAATTGCTTAGGTTGTATGCTGCAAAGATCTTCTTATATTTTCAAAAGTGAAGGTAATAATTACTGGATAAATATGGATGTTCAATGCAATTTTTCTACTTACCCAAAAGTTCCTTGAGCTTGGCTTCGAGTTGTTCAGGTGTTGTTGGCTTAGAAATAATGGTGAGGTTCTGATCAACCAGCACCATTTTTGGCGTACCTGTTACATTGTATCGCTTGCAGATGTCATTCTGCCACGATTGGGCAGCAAGGGTATTTGGCCAGTCAACTTTATAATCTTTTAGAAACTTTTCATACTCCGGTTTGTCGTAATCAACTGAAATACCAATAATTCCAAACCCTTTTGAACTGAAATGATCATAGATGTTTTTTATGAGGGGCAATTCATGAATACAATGCGGACACCAGCTGGCCCAGAACAGTACAAGCGTATATTTAGCTTTGGATTGTGACAGCGTGATTTTATCTCCGTCAGCAGTAGTAATTGTAAAGTCGAAGGCCTTTTGACCAACCGCAGTTGCTTTTATTTTTTCTATATCGGCAGGAGTCGTGGTTTGCTCATCATTTTGGCTACAATGCGATTGAATAAAGCTATCCCACAAGTAGGTAGTTAGTCCATCGTAATCTGTCTCACCAAAGGTGTTGAAGAGATCGTTAGCCCAAAATAGAACGAGATTTTCTGCAATATCCGATCGACCGAATAGGTTATTTAGGGCATCCTTGAAAACGGCTTCCTGCGATTCTTTATCGAGAGTAGTATTGAAAAATAGTTCGAGGTAGTTCCAAATTAATTTACCACTTACTTCAGTGAACTCAAGCCTTGGATCGGAAAGGTCGACATTGTCAAAGAAATGTTCCTGTCGCCACTTTATAAGCTCATCCATTGTCAGTGCAGGTGGCGGAACCGGCCCAACAGTAGCCTTAATAATTGTTGAGGCAAGTAGGCCTAGGTTATTTTTGGCAAGATCCAGACATTTAGTAGTATACTCCTCTTTTACTTTGTTAAGTTCTGCTAGGTATGCTTGCTGTTGTTTGCCTCTTTTCGACGATTTTCTTGCTAATTTCTCCAGCTCATCCTTTTTGGCGTCATATTGTTCCTTCTGATTTAGAAATGCATGAAAGACCTCGTTTTCTTTCGAATTGCCAAAACTAATTGATGCACCGAATGTGCTATCTTTTGCCTGAACTGTAAAGCTAGTGCCTGTATAAAGAAATTGAATATCTCGCTTCCCGGGTAAAGTGAACAGATATTCTCCTGCCGTGATGGTAGAGTCTGGCTTAAAAGTGTATTTAAAGTTGTTGATTAAAAGGGAGTCAACCTTTTCCATTTTACTACCATGGTAGCGGAAGATTTTCGCTAAAGGTGCTTTGCTGCCGCTAATGGTAAAGGTAATTTCTTGAGAATACAAGCTACCCGCAATAAACGCTGCAACCAGAACAGCTAGTGTTTTTTTAAGCATAAGAGTATTATTGACAGTTAATATTTTTTATCTGGACTACTTTTCACTTTGTCCTTTTAAAACTGGGCGATAAAAATATATTCGGCCTTTCACCATATTCGAGAGGTTAAATTCGCTAAGACCTACCTTACGCCCCGAAAATCCAGTGTTTTGGTGAGCTAGCTCGTAAACTCCTGGTGCAATTACTTTATACACAATGGCTGTATGGTGGGGCATCATTTCAGTGGTAGTTGTATTACCTTTCTTAAATACCACTTTCACGTTTTCGAATTGGATAATATCACCGGGCAAAACCACATCTTTTTTTGGGTCAATGCGTTTGCCATACTTATACTCACCATCCCATTCGGCGTTATTATTGGTGAGGGCTCTGTTGGCAAGGTCCCAGCATTCTCCCCTGTCCACTTTTTTGCCTATAACCGTGGTAACGTAGTCCACAATTTTCTGGTTCAACACCGGTAACTCCTGCCCAATGGCAAGTTCAGTGCCTAGGAGCATCGTGGCAACTGTCAGCCATTTAATTACTTGGTTCATCTTAACGAAGGTTTTAAATTTAATACTTGGACAAGCCAAATATCGTAAAATGGTTTCAGCTGAGGATGTTTTACCTGGTTTTCTATCTATTAAGCCACAGATGAATTTTTTGCCTCAACTCTTTTGGATTAAACGGTTTTATGAGAAAATCGTTCATTCCGGCCTTGATTATTCTTGCTTGAATATCCGGTAGGGCAGAGGCGGTCAATGCAATGATGGGGATTTGTTGTGCGGAGGACTTGTCCAACTTTCTGATATTTTCGGTGGCTTCATATCCTCCCATTATTGGCATCTCAATATCCATAAGTATGCAGCTGAAATCTTGATTTTTAACCATATCAACAGCCACTTGACCATTTTCGGCATGGAAAAATTGTGCGCCCCACTTGGTGAGAAATTTCTGTGTGATGAGTTTGTTAATCTCATTATCTTCAACCACAAGAATGTTAGATCCCTTAAGCGAATCAGCAATTTCTCCTTCTGGAATTTCTACGATTTTCGGTTGCCGTTCCTCTTGAGTGGCAACAGTCATCCATAGGTCGAAGAAGAAAACTGAACCTTCACCCTGCTTGCTTTTTAATTTAATATCACCTCCAAGGAGGTTAACCAGCCTTTTGCTGATGGCAAGACCCAAACCAGTTCCACCGTATTTTCGGGTGATGGCAGCATCGGCTTGGGTAAACTCATTAAAAATTTCGATCTGCTTCTCTTTTTTTATGCCAATTCCGGTGTCAAGAACCTCAAAGCGAACCAGTATCTCGTTTTGTTTGGTCTCCAGCTGCCTTATCTTTAGGCTAATGTGGCCGGCTGCTGTGAATTTAATTGCATTACCCACGAGGTTGGTAATAATTTGACTGATACGGAAAGGATCGGTTACTACCGAGTTGGGTAGTTCTTTGTCGACCTTTGTAACAAATTTCAGCCCTTTGTTTGCTACGGTAACCTCAAAGGTTTTGGCCATGCTCTGCGCAAAGCTGGCGAGGTTTACCGAGCGTCGCTCAATGGCTATTTTCCCAGCTTCTATTTTACTGAAATCGAGGATGTCGTTTATGAGGGCGAGAAGACTCTGAGCGGAGCTAAGCAAAGTGTCAAGGTTCTCCTTTTGGTCGAACCGAGGTTCTTCTTGGAGCATGAGGTTTGCCAGCCCTATAACTGCGTTGAGGGGCGTTCTAATTTCGTGGCTCATTACCGATAGAAATTCCTCCTTCGCTTTTGATGCTCTTTCAGCGGCTTCCTTAGCGGCTAAAAGTTCCATTTCTTGCTTTTTCCGTTCCGATATATCAATGAGCAATCCACGGGTACCGGTGCAGCTATTCTCCTCAATAATTGGACTTAGGTGGAGGAGAACCGGAAATTCTTTGCGTGAACCGTGCTTTGCCAGAAATTCACCAATGGGAGATTTCTGTTCTCTTGTAGCAGTTAGGAAAATCTCATCGAATCGACCAGCGTCGGCCCTGCTTAGCAACTTTTTTAGAAAGAAGGGGGATCGATCTTGTTGTAAACTGAATTGTTTGTATAGAAGGTCGTTGGCATATGTTATAGTTCCATTAAGGTCGGTTTCAAATACCGATTCGGGCAGCTGCTCGGCAAATTCTCGAAACTTTTTTTCGCTTTTGCTTAGCAAGTCCTCAGCCTGTTTTCGTTCTATTGCAGAGGAAAGTAAGTTGGTAATAGTTTTTAACCCTTCTGATTCAAATTTTTTCCATGAACGGTAAACTCTTGTCTCCTCAAAGCAAACCACTCCAATAAGTTCGTTGTGCTGGAAAATTGGTGACACCAAAACAGACATGGTTCCACGAGCAGTGAACATCTGCTGCCATGATTTTGGTAGCTGCTTGGAAACGTTTTCTATGGAAAGAATGTCTCCAACATGGAGCTTGATGTTGTAATCGGATAGCATGTTGAGGTCGATCCGCGTCACAACCTCCTTTCTGCTTTGAATGCTGGATGAGCACCATTCGTAGGTAAGGTTGGCAAATCGATTGTCGTCAACGGCCAAATAAAATACTCGAGAGAGACTAAGCATCTTGCCAATTTTTGCAAATTGCTTTTCCAAGATTTTCTCAAAGGATGGATTGGCTGCCAGTGTGAAGGAGAAATCTGTCAGAAACTCTTGCCAGAGCAGGTTCTTTTCTCGCTCGATTTGGTATTCCTTTTGTTCCGTAATATCGCGTGAAAGGCCAGTAATTGCAATTACCTCACCCTCAAGATTCATTACGGGCGATTTAAATGTTTCCCAGTGCACCGTTTTACCGGTTATCACTTCACTGGTTTCAAAGAAGATCTTTTGTTTTGTTGTTGCGACCAGGTCGTCGTTCTCCTTAAAGTTTAACGCTTTTTCATAGGGCCAGAATTGAAAATCGGTTTGTCCAATAATTTTTTCAATGGGTTGGTTATAGTGGTTGGCAAAGGCATCATTTACCGCAAGAAAATGCCCGTTAGTATTTTTAATCCAAGCTAGGAACGGAAGGTTATTTAGGATGGAGGAGAGCTGAGCTGTTCTCTCCTGAAGTGTGTTTTCTACCCGTTTGCGCTCGGTAATGTCGTTAATAGCCGAAATGATACAATCTTCGCCTAAGATGTTTATGATTTCGCCCGAGTATAGCCCGGTGGCTATTTCGCCGCTGGCTTTTCTAAGCAAAATCTCCCTATTCTCAATCCGATTAATGTTCGTCAGAGCTTTTCTTATTCTTAACCCATCGTTGGGCTCATAGTAGAAACGTATTTCTGCCGTAGTTTTTCCAACAACTTCACCCTTTTGTTGATAGCCAAATGTTCTAATGAATGAATTGTTTACGTCTAGGAATATACCGCCATCAATGGTGTTTATGGCCATGCTGATAGGGCTCGTTTCAAAAGCCTTGTGAAATTTTTCCTCGGAGGCTTTTATGGCTTTTTCAGCATTTATTTTGTCGGTAATATTTTGGCTGAAAAGAAAGAGTACAGGGCGGTCGCTCCAAGTTCCGCGCATTATGGAGGTTTCAGTAATAAGGGCCTCTCCATTCAACTTAAAAACATCGGTAACAATTCCCTTTTTGTCGGCAAGTCGAGGATTGTCAAATAGTTCTTGGGCTTGGGCAACTATGTCGTTTGAATGGAGTTCTCCTAACGATTTAAATAGGATTTCATGCTCCTTGTAACCAAGTAACCGGAGCGTGGCATTGTTGGTTTGAATAATGTGCAAGCTGCTGTTTACAATTAGAATAAGGTCGTCGATGCTGTTGTAGAGTAAACGGAAGTTCTTCTCCTCCTCGAGAACCACGGCTTCAGTCTGTTTTTGCTGTGTAAAGTCGATGGCGCTATCGAGCAGTGCCGTTTCTCCGCCCCAGTCAATAATTGTGATGTGCGACTTTATCCATTTCATGTTGCCCTCTTTATCTAGAAGGCGGTAGGTTAAAGAGTTCCTCCTTTTATTCTTAATTTCAGGGAAATCTTTGGCAAGCACAAGGCTTAGTAATTTTCGATCTTTCTTGTGGACAATGTTGATTAGTGGTTTACCAACTAAATCCGATACTTCAAAACCACCAATTTCGGCGTAGTGGCTGTTGCAGAAGCAAATTTTATCGTGCTGAATAATTGCAATACCGGTTGGGGTATTGCTTAAAATATTCAGCAATTCATCTTTGCTCAGGTGTGCAAACAATTTTGGCGTATTCTCTTCCATCCGATTTTGGTATGCGGCCTATTGGGCAGAGGTAAATATAGGAAAAGTTAAGCCTCATTGTTCGGTTCTACTGGCTCAACTTTTTGTTGTCTTCCCTAAATGCTTATAAAAATGGCAGAGGTGGGTAAGTCCGCAGCTGTTGCACTTTGGATTTCGAGCAAGGCAAACGTATCGACCATGCAGGATTAGCCAATGATGGGCAATTGGAATAAGGGCTTCTGGAAAATAGGCCATCAGCTGCATCTCTGTTTCTAGTGGTGTTTTGGCTTTAACGGAAAGGCCAATTCTTGCTGCAACCCTAAACACATGGGTATCTACCGCAAGGGCTGGTTTGTTGAAAACTACAGAGGCAATCACGTTGGCCGTTTTCCTTCCCACACCCGGTAATTTTTGAAGTTCAACTATATCGGAGGGCACTTCCCCGTTGAATTGATCAATTAGCATTTTTGCCATACCCGATAGATGTTTTGCCTTATTGTTGGGATAGGAGCAGCTGCGTATTTTTTCGAAAATATCCTCAACATCGGCGGCAGCAAGTTTTTGTGGCGTTGGAAACTGCTTGAAAAATGGTGGGGTAATTTCGTTTACACGCTTATCGGTGCATTGTGCCGAGAGGATTACTGCAACCAGAAGCTCGTAGGGCGTGCCATAGCGGAGCTCCGTTTCTGCTACCGGCATAGTTTCCTCAAAGTAGGCTATAACCTGACTGAAGAGCTCTTTTCGGGTCATTGTATTTTTGCCCCTAAGGTAGCAGCTTTTCCTCTTCTGGGCGAATGGCGACAATTTTTATCCTGTCGTTTGCGGAATTGAAGCTACCTTTGGGAAATTTTTAGTGTATGGCTTCTTTCTTGCAGGTTGAAGGGTTAGGCAAGTCTTTTGGCGATTTGGTTCTATTCACCGATATTAAGTTTTCTGTTGATCAATACCAGCGGGTTGCACTTGTTGCCAGAAATGGTTCAGGAAAAACTACCCTGCTCAACATAATTGCCGGAAAGGATAGCGCCGATTCCGGAGGGATAGTATTTAAGAACAACCTGCGAATAGGTTACCTTGAGCAAGACCCTGATTTTGCACCGGACCTCACGGTTTACCAAGCGGCGTTTGCCTCCTCGTCGCAAATGGTGGAGCTGATCCGCAACTACGAGCTGGCCATGCATGGGCATGAAGGGCTTGATCTTGGGCAGCTGATTGAGCAAATGGACCACTTTAAGGCATGGGATTACGAGGTTCGCGTTAAGCAAATTTTGACTCGCTTCAAAGTTGATTTTCTAGATAAAAAAATTAGTGAGCTTTCCGGTGGGCAACGGAAGCGTGTGGCGCTTGCCAACGTGCTGATAAATGAGCCTGACTTGCTAATCCTTGATGAACCTACCAACCACCTTGACTTGGAGATGGTGGAGTGGCTGGAGGAGTATTTGTCGGGAACCTCTATTACCTTGCTCATGGTTACGCACGACCGCTACTTTCTGGATAGGGTTTGCACCGACATTGTGGAGATAGATGAAAAGGAGATCTATCAGTACAAAGGAAATTACTCCTACTTTCTCGAGAAACGGCAAGAGCGAGTTGATGCACAGGCGAGCTCGGTAGAGAAGGCCACGAATTTGCTTCGTCGCGAGAAGGAATGGATGAGTAGGCAGCCACAGGCTCGTGGCACTAAGGCAAAATATAGAATCGATGCTTTCTACGACCTCAAGGATAAGGCCAACGCTGGCCGGCGAGAATCTTCGGTGGACATCAGCTCTTCTGCTCGCCGTCTTGGGGGAAAAATCCTAACGCTGGAGAATGTGTCGAAGCGTTTTGGAAAGCAAGTTATACTCGATAACCTTACCTACACTTTTAATCGCTTCGAGAAGATTGGTATTGTGGGAGATAATGGAACTGGCAAAACCACTTTCTTGCGCATTGCTACCGGTGAAATGATGGCTGACTCGGGATCAATCGAGGTGGGTGAAACAGTAGTGTTTGGCTATTACAAGCAGGATGGGCTTGCCTTTGATGAGTCAAAAAAGGTAATTGATATTGCTCGCGATATTGCAGAAGTAGTAAAGGTGGGAAAGGACAAAACGTTGGGCGTTTCGCAATTCTTGACCCATTTTCTGTTCCCCCCCGATATGCAGCAGAATTTTGTTTACAAGCTGAGCGGTGGCGAGAAAAGACGCTTGTACTTGCTAACCATCCTCATGAAAAGCCCTAATTTTCTGGTGCTTGATGAGCCTACCAATGATTTGGATATTCTCACGCTCAACGTGCTGGAGGACTACTTGCGCGATTTTACTGGTTGCGTGATTGTGGTTTCCCACGATCGTTACTTCATGGATAAGGTGGTGGATCACATTTTTATTTTTGAAGGCAATGGTGCCATCAAAGATTTTGTGGGTTCTTATTCCGAATTGAGGGAGTGGAAAGGTTCGCTCGAAAAACAGGAGCGCAAGGATAAAAAAGATTCGAAGCCAGCGGTAGAAGTAAAGAAGCCAGAGGTTGATCGTCCTCGTAAGCTTACCTTTAAGGAGAAGAAGGAGATGGAGTTGCTGGAGCAGGAGCTCGAAGTGCTGAACGGTGAAAAGCAACTGCTGGAGGCGGAGCTGAATTCGGGCTCACTCTCTTCTGCATTGCTCGTTGAAAAGTCGAAGCGGGTGGCCGAAATACTTCAGATTGTGGAGGTGAAGGAGTTTCGGTGGCTCGAGCTGAGCGAGGTGGAGGGCGGCTAGCCGTTATTTAGCTGAAATACAACTGCCGGTCCAGTTTTGCCGTGCTTGCGAAACTGTTCGCTTATTCTAATTCCAACTATCCAAGCAATTTTGTTTCCCGATTCAAGCACGAGCGTTTTTGATCGTTTTTGACTGTCGAGCTTTATGTTGGTGAGAAAATCACTAACCTTTTTACTACCGTTCATTCCAGAGGGGGTAAATGTGTCGCCCGGTTTCCATCGGCGAAGGGTTAGGGGAAAGGTTAGAGCCTCTGGGTCAAATATTGCAATGGAGGCTTCGCGGGACATACTCTCTCCAGAAAAAATTTTACTTTCCCACCTAAGTTCAACGGGTTCCGTAAGTTCACCTTGGGTTGTTGAGATGATAGCTATTTCGTACTCTTCGGAGCCATTGGGAGCAACCACAAAATTGTTTCTGTTTTTCCAGAGGGTATGGGTAGCCGACTCAATGCGTTTACCCGTTTGTGCCTTGGCCAGTAACTCTGCATTTTCAATTTCACCTGGAGTAAAACCATATCCGTAAAGTATTTCAAACAGAATGCTTTTCCAGCCTAGCAGTGCAGTTAGCTTATCGATATCGAGGTGCAGTTCACCCGACTCCATCTTGGAGATGTTAACTTTAACGGCATCGACCCTACCTTCGATTAGTGTGCTATAGCTGGTGAGCAGCGACATATTTTGCTCCATGGTTGCCATAAAGGAGGGATTCATCTCCTCGAATAGTGGAATGATATTGTGCCGTATAAAGTTTCGTCGATAAATATCGGTGAGGTTAGTGCTGTCCGTTCTATATTCCAGCTGGTGGCTGGTGGCATACTCCTCAATTTCTACACGAGTAAGGGCAATAAGGGGTCGGATTATATTACCGCTCAAGGGTTTAATTCCCTGCAGTCCTTTAATACCAGTTCCTCTGGTGAGGTTGAGGAAAAAGGTTTCAATGGAATCGTTTTGGTTGTGCGCAATGGCAATGTATTTAGCCTTTTGTTCTTCGAGCAACTCTTCAAACCAAGTATACCGAAGCTCGCGTGCAGCCATTTCAATGGAAATGCCTTTTTTCCTTGCAATTGATTCTGTTTGGAATTGTTTTACATGGCAGCTTATTCCATGTTGGTGACAGTAGCTTACAACAAATGCCTCGTCCTCGTCCGACTCCTTGCCCCTGAGCCTGAAGTTACAATGGGCAACAATGATTGGAAAGCTGCTGGTTTGTAGTAAATGGAGTAACACCATAGAGTCGACACCACCGCTTACGCCAACAACTAGGGTTGGCTTTCCTAGCGTGTTTATGGTAAAAAAATCGCTTACGAGGTTGCTAATATCCTTTTTCATTGCAGTGGGAAAGTGTATCGTTCATTGCCTTGGCCTTTACCGTGCATTCGGCATATTCTTCTTGGGCGTTGCTAAGCATGGTAATTGCTCCTCCAACGGCATACGAAAGGTATCTATTTGTTTCGTTATACACAAAGCTTCTTATGACCACATTGAAATCAAAGTCGCCATTTGGAGCAATGTAACCTACCGATCCCGAGTAAATGCCCCGCTGAAATGATTCGTTTTCGTCGGCCAGCTGCATAGCTCGCAGCTTAGGTGCCCCAGTCATGGAACCCATGGGAAAGGTTGCTTCTATAATATTGCTAAAGTTAATTGGCATGCGAAGCTTGCACCTAACGGTAGAGATGAGCTGGTAAACCTGCGGAAAACGATATGGGCGGCAACACTCCTCTACCATAACCGAACCTCTGGCGGCAATTTTTGAAAGGTCGTTCCTTACTAAATCAACAATCATTACGTTTTCGGCAATTTCCTTTTTGGACTGCAGAAGTGCTGTGAGGTTATTACTATCCTCTTGTTCATTACAGCCTCTTGGGCATGTCCCCTTAATTGGTTGGCTAAAAAGGTTCTCACCACTTCGTTTTAAAAAGCGTTCAGGACTTGCACACATCAAGAAGCTGTTGCCTTGTTTAAGCCAAGCCGAAAATGGTGTAGGGGAGGTCTGCTTAAGCTTTGTAAACAGAGCAACCGGATTAAGCCTCACATCCTCTTGGCTAAATTCCTGACAAAAGTTAACCTCATAGATGTCGCCGCGCTGTATGTGCTGCTTTAGCAGGTTTACCTTCTCAATGTATTCTTCGTTAGAAATGGTTGGGTTAAGAGAAATTGGTTCTTCCGAAATTACATCTCTTTTAGTGATGGATGAGTCCATGGAAGAAATTTCTTCAACTAACCAGCTTATCCTGTCATCGGGAAGCATGCTTTGAATTTCAACCGTATTGCTCTTTATCAAGAATACGGTTTCCGGTTGAAAGAAGAGAAAGTCATCGAAGCCAGAATGGTTGATATGGCTGGTGGTTAGCGGGAAGAACTCGTTTTTTAGGTTGTATGAGAGGTAGCCAAATAGCCAATCGGACTGCTTTGATTGGTGTTGGTCAATGGATTCGAGGCTATGCTCCTTTGAAGAGATCAACGCTACAGCATTTGCTGCAGCAACCAGCTCATAATCTAGGTATTGGTCGTGGTTTTCACTTTCGTATTGAAAGCCGTTCGAATCAAAATAAGCTGAGTGTTCAAAGCCGGAGCAGTAGCTTAAAATATTCGATTTAAGCTGGTTTAAGTTCAGTCCTTCCGAGGTAAATGTAATGGTTTTTCTCACGGGTCAAAGTTAACAGTTTGCTTAACAAACAAAAAGGCCCGGAATGCACCGGGCCAATAATCCTTCAATTTAAAGCCTCTTGTCTTATTTGGCAGACAGGTATTCTTTTACTCCTTCCTGGGAGGCTTTCATGGCCTTTTTCCCTTTCGACCAGTTGGCGGGGCACACTTCACCATTCTCCTCGAAGTATTGGAGCGCATCTACCATTCTCAATGTTTCCTCTATGTTACGACCCAAGGGCATATCGTTCACCACCTGATGGCGCACAACTCCTTCTTTGTCGATTAAAAATAGACCTCTGTAGGCTTGAGGTGTTCCGGTAAACTCAACAGCACCTGCTTCGTTGTAATCGTAGCTGCCGGCCAGCACGTCGTAATTTTCGGAAATGGTTTTCGATTGATCGCTCACCAAGGGGAAGTTTACCCCCTTAATTCCACCTTCGTTAATAGGCGTTTGAAGCCATTTCCAGTGTGAGAACTCTGAATCTACGGAGCACCCTACAAGAACGGTGTTTCTCTTTTTAAATTCATCTATTTTTTCTTGGAAGGCAAGAATTTCTGTGGGGCACACAAAGGTAAAATCTGCCGGATAGAAAAAGAAAACAACATATTTTTTCCCAATATATTGATCCAGTGAGAAATTCTCGGCAATCTCACCACCATTTACAACCGCTTTTGTTTTAAAAGCAGGTGCATTTTTTCCAACTAATACAGCCATGGAATTAATTTTAAGTGTTACTGTTTTAACCCTAGAACACCATGAC
>Ga0307375_10005174_pt1 | contig 12292 bp, 14 predicted proteins | sample TR1MG_FD_202531 | JGI IMG/M metagenome (GOLD analysis project Ga0307375, IMG submission 202531) | Soil microbial communities from Risofladan, Vaasa, Finland - TR-1 | ecosystem: Environmental > Terrestrial > Soil > Coastal area > Acid sulfate soil | place: Finland: Risofladan, Vaasa | collected... | reverse complement strand
GCAAGATACTCCCTGAAGAGACATGAGGATAACGAGCGCTTGTTTGACGTGCCGTTCGAGGAATCCATTTCAGCCGTCGGCGAGCTGGTGGATGACAATATCGAGGAAATTGGCTTGCCCGAGTCGCGGAGTCGCACCGTGAAAGTTCTCTTCTATCTGCTGACGGAAGAACTCGCAGCCAAACTGCCGAGGTCGTCACCAGACTACAAACTTTGGACCGTTTCACTATTTTTCTTGGCGGCCGATAGGGAAGTGGCCCAAGAGGCTGCGTGGTGTGTTGACTGTCCCTTGTCGCCTGCCCAGTTCAACAAGCTGTCTCAGGCTTTAGGGTCTCGCCAAATCACGAAACTGGCGCTTGGACTGAATCTGAACAACGCTTACGTAGACTTCGAGCCTCCACTTCCTATCGGCGGGCGGAATTGGTTTGTCTTACCCACCGATTGGCTCCGGACGCCCCAGTCCAAGTACAATGGGTTTATCCGTTGGTTCAACCTGGAAACGCCACCTCTTGACCTGCGGCCACCTAAATCACCCCAAGAGCGGGAACCATAACAGCAGGTACCCCAACAGGACCTTTTTTGGGGTTACGTCTCTCATATCGAAAGGTGCCCCATGACAAACGAAGTGGCCGGTGAGAATAGAGAAACAAACGCTAAACCGTCGCCCGACGCGTTGGCGACACAGCTCGCCGAGCTCAACAACCGTGCGCGTTGGTACAGCACTCAGCTCTGGACGGTGTCATTTGCCTACCTGGGCATTTCGGCAGTCGCTATTACCGGCTTCTTGAAAGATGCGAAGGAATACCTCTGGATAGTGTTACTTGCGTGCGCGCTGTTCGGGTTCTTTGTCGTCCGCCATATGGAAGGAGTTCGAGACGGTGAGAGGCGAGCGGTCGAAAATATTCAGAGGGTTGAAGCGCTGCTCCATATACCCGTAACGGCGGAGTCCAAGGGGTACACCGTGCCGTTTCGGGTTGCCGTTTGGATTTTCATCGCGCTCTTTGCCATCGCGGGAATCTTCTTAGCATGCCGTCAGTTTCGATAGTGAGAACTAACCTGGCGGTCAACCGCGACGGGCCGCAAGCGGCCTACGGGTTGAGGTTGGCAGCGGTCAAACCAATCCTACCTACTCCGATTCAGTCGCAATTCGCAACCTTCTCAAAAGCCCTCGTTTGTGAGATTCGCAAATTAGACTGAAGTTGCCCGACCGGGCTGCCTCTGCTATACTTTCCGAAGAATCGGAACATTTAACGGAGCATACGATGGCCGCCCAACCTACCTTTGTGCCCACTGCAGAAGCCGCGTTCATCGCCGGCCTGACCGACCGCGACATGAACCGGGTCGTCGATGAGCGCATCTTGCCAGACGTACTCGTCCATACCGACGATGGGCGCTCGTTCGCTCGCCTTGGCGCAGCCTTCGCGCGCATCTATTTTGGGACAGAACAGCAGTTTGTGGCCTCTTTTCGTCGAGAGATTATTCAAATTCTGACCTCCCGTCTGGAACGGCGTCCCAATATGCGTCTAGCGTTTGACCTAGCCCCCACGCTCCTGGAGCTGGACTGGCACATTGACGCTCCTAACGTGCGCATTGACGTCACCGTATTCATCAAAGAAGCCATGGAGCAAGTTCGCAAAGTATCGCGGGCCAACGCGCTCGTGCAGGAAGACCTCGATACGATGGGCGGGCTGCCGGTATTTTCCGGCACGCGTGTGCCTATAGAAGTCGTTCTTGCTTCGCTGGAGAAGGGCATCGACAAACGACGCATCGTTGCCGCGTATCCGTTCCTCACGGAGGAGCGTATCGAAGCTGCGCGGGTCTATGCCCTCGTTCACCCCAGACGCGGACGTCCTCGCCGAATATCGGAGACGCAACTGCGCTGGAAGATTAAAAGTAGCCACGAGGTCCGGCCAGCTGCCAAGGCATGAGCTTTCGCCTGTTTATCGACGAGTGCCTGTCTCCGGAACTCGTCGATATCGCCGTTGCGGCCGGCCACGAGCAGTCTACGTGCGCGCGTAACCGCGGCGTCTTGGCTATGAAGGACTGGGAGCTAGTACCCTTCGTCGTCGGCAACGACTTCACGCTGGTTACGCACAATGCCTGGGATTTCCGTGGCCGCGGCGCCGCCGCCCCCGGCGGGCTCTATGCTGCCCAGCAGATTCACGCAGGGTTAATTTGCCTTAGCTCGGCCCACCCGATGGACATTGAACGCCAGTGCCGCCTGTTTGGCGAAGCGCTAACCCAGTTGGCCCAGCTGAACGATTTGGTGAACCAAGCCCTGGAGGTGTTTGAAGCCGCCGATGGCGGCGTCACAGTGACCACCTACGAGATACCGAAAGCAACCGGATAGTGCGCGAAAAAAACCGCTCGGGGAACGGCTCCTGTCCCTGCGCTTCGCCGCGGTCAGGCAACTTTGGCGAGCTTCACTTGCGGCACCCGGTCTTGGACCGACTCGACCGATGCCTTCCGTGCCCAGGCGAGATTCGGTTCCGGCAGCCGATTCGCGGGACCGTGCGGCACAGGCCACGCTTGCTCGGGTGAGGCCGGCAGAGGGATGAGGCACACGATGAGCTTTTCTTCCACTCGCGTTTCGGATGCGGACAGCCAGGGCAGGGCAAACAGCCCGTTGCCGTCGGTGTAGTTGTCGATGTATTTCGCCTTAAGGAGCACGTTCAGCTCGTTGAATATGACGTTGTTGGCGGTGTGGAACACCAGCTTTTCAACGTAGCAGTCCCTGCCATCACCGTCGGCACCCTTACAGACGAGCCGGCGCGTCGGTGAGCGCAGCATCTGAATCAACTCGATAACATGCTCGGTCCCCACTAGTTGCGTGTGGTCCTTGCCGTTCTCCAGCCTGACGGTCTTGCTCGTGATGGCTTGCTTGTCCTTGTCCTTACCGAATGACCTGGCACGACGGGAGGTCTCCACTTCGTGCCAGGTGATAGAGCCTTTTGACGGGCACACAAAAAGAGCGTCCGGGACCCGATAGCTAAACTGGGCAATCAGCTGGTTTCTGTATTTGGTCAGGAGCTCGAGCTCGGCAATCCCGACGAAGCCCTTCCGCTGGTCCGAGGCCATGGCAATTAGGCTCGCCCATTCCCTGTGGCGCCACTTCCGCATTCCTTTTTTGGCGGACGGCGCGGCCGGGTTGACACCCGCTCGCGCCGACGGGGACGGAAGTGTGTACGTGGTAGCGGAAACGTGGTCATAGCCGATGTCGGCGGCTTTGAGATAGCGAGCACCTGGCCCGGTCAAGGCATAGAACCGATGGCGGGTTATCGGGTCGTCGAACGCGGCAAGCAGTCCGCCGGCGAGCCCGTTTGCGATGACGCGCGTGGCCGCGCCGACGGCAGCCGGACGCGTCCGGTCAGGAAACAGACCGAAGGCGAGGCCGAACGTGCGCAGGTGGCCATGGCGACTAAGCAGGGCTAACGCCCGCAGCAGGTAGCTGTCGCGCACCTCGTGCGGGTTGCTGTTTTTGGCTAGGTGGCGCTGTTTTTGGTGCGGTTTGGCTTGGCTCATTCCGTTCTTGAACGCGTTGGGTTGTGCTACGTATAGCAACATCCGCATGGCAGCCTGTGCCGGTGCCTGTGGACCACCCGTGTAATTGGATTCAAGCGGGTGGAAGGTCAAAAGCGGTGTGCGCGAGGGCAAGGCCCAGTTCGCCCAAGACGACCGCTGCACGCGGTCTTTGGGCTCGCGGCTAGGTCGCCGCGCTGGGTCTTAAGTGTCCGGTTCGGGCGGCTGCGCCGCCCGCGAGAACCCCGCTTCCTGTCATCGCTTCGCGCCGCCAGTCAGCACCCCTCCCGCGCTCGGCTCCGCCTCGCAGGGGAACCCGCACAGGCACGCGCGGCAGCGCGTGCCTGTGCGGCTGCGGCCCGAAAACCAACTGCCGGGCCTTGCTCTTGTCCTGGCCAAAACCGGCCAGGCAAGAGGCAGCTTCCCTGTCCCCGGCACGCCCATCCGGCATGAGGCGGCACAAAAAACCGTGCCGTCCCCATGCCGGCTGTTCGTGTCCGGGGTCAGCTGCGCCCCCGAAAAACACGGGGGCTTGGTTTTGCCGGCCAACCCCAGCCGTCAAAACGAAGCGGGGTTCTCTCGGCCGCTTAGCCTCCCGAACCGGAGCTGCCGCCCACTGCGCCTGTCGGTCTCGGTGCGGCACGATAAAGCCGTGCCTTACTCGACGCGACAAGCTTGCGGCTCCTGCCTGCGTGAGGCGCGTTGTCGCCAGGGCGCAGCACGGGAAAAGCACCCGTGCTGTCCCGGGCGAAACGCGTCCCCACGTCGTGGACGAGCATGGCCCGGCGCTGCGCTTGGGCCAATCGTCCATGCCGTCCCGTTCCGGGCGGCACCCCTTCGGGGCGACCCCCACTTCGGGGGGCAGTAGAGGCCGAGGGTTTGAAGGGCAACCCCAAGGTCAAAGGCGAGTGTTGAGGAGAACTCCTTTGTTGCATCCAATGGCAAAACTTGCTCGTGTAGTAGGCAAGCGTTTTTCACCGGCTACGGTATGCGTTGCACACCGTGTACGGCTTTTTTCATGCCATACGCGGTGCGTTTCTCGGTCTAACGGACAGTTGCTATACGTTTTACGGCAATCGCGCCGCACCCTATAAAGAGGCACCACAATGACCATACGCATCCGCCTACCCAAGACAAAGACCGGCGCCGGCCAGCTTTCGCTGTATCGCAGCGAGTATCAACCGGCGAGCCGAGCCAGGTCCGGCGAGCGCATCCCGGGGCACCAGAAGGACGTCTACGTCGGCAGCCTGCCGCGGTTCACCCCGGACGGGGTGGCGGCCGGCGCCATTGTCTACCACGACCCTACGACCGGCGGGCTCACCGGCGACGAGCTCATCGTGCTCAACGCGTTCCTGCTGCTTGACCACAAGAACTACCGCGACGCCTGGCCGAAGGACCTCATTGCCGCAGTCAAGGAGGACCTCACGCGCCAGGCCGAGCAGCAGCGCTACCTTGAACAGGCCGCGCAATCCGCGTCCGCCGGCGGTATCAGCACCGCCGACGTCATCAAGGCACTGCGCGACAACACCGCCCGCCTGGTAGCCCAGGCCGGCGAGCTAGTGAAGTCCAAAAAGGAGCCGCGCAAGGCGCTCTATCGGTCCGAATACGTGCCGCTGGCGCAGGCTTGGCAAGCCACCAAGGAAGCACTCCAGGCCGCTAAAATCGTGGCCGTCCGCCCGCGTGAACGTAAGAAAGGAGGTGCCTAATGAGCCTCGACTGGATACCGGACCCAAACTGGCAAACGGCAAGCGGCAGGACGACGGAAGGGTACGGGTTCGAGGTTGACCTTCACTACGAGCCCGGGGTGCCGGACGGCACGCAGCCTGTTCGTGTGGATGTTTTTTACCAAGCTTCGGACGATGTACCCGGCGATGACCGCAACGCGCATATCATCGAGCGCCAACCCGATGGCACGTAGGCGTCATATTCGTCCAAGCTCTATCACGGTTCCGGTCATGCGCGCGAAGTAGAACGTACGGGCGAACGGACTAAAGACAGCCGACGCAACTGCAGACGAGGGAGCGTCGAAGAACTGCGACGGTTTCGTTCCCCCGGCAATCAGGAGAAGCCAGTTCTTTTCGACTCGTTCGGTATACCTTGGCAAGAGAGTGGCCTTTTCATTGATACTTGCTTGAAGGACGGTTTCGGTCATTGGCACGACCCACCCCGCCGCTGGTACCGTCCAATGCGCCATGCTCGGTTCCAGGACCCCGAGCATCCGTACATAGGTAATGGCCTCGGACAGCAATGTGCTGCAATAGTCCTGATGCCATTCAACACGCTGCCAGACCTTGAGGGCCTGTGCCTTAACAAAACCACACAGTGTTGCTGCCACCTCATCTCGGTTGAGCTTCCGCAGGTCTGCACGAGGATGGAAGAGAACTGAGACATTTGCGTACTGTGCACCAGACGACGCGTAGAGCCGCTGTGCGTTCGAGACGATTCTCTGCGCCAAAGCTTCTGGCGCTTGTAGATTGTTAGCGGCGGCGCCGTCTGTAACAAATAGCTCCGTTAACTCAATACCAACGAGGCCATCGTTGACCCTTACAATGAAATCGGGCGCCTCCGAGTTGTCGTCAACGATATCGCCCTGCAAATTCGCAGCCCTGAAGAACTGTTCCAGAAGGAATCGCTCGCGCTGTTTCTTGAGACCCACCGAACTCACCAGACCCACATTCAAGATGCTTAGGCTAAGGGCCAAGCGCGTGTATGTCTACTGGGTGCGCGGATTCGTGCGATAGGCAGGCCTGCGCCCTCAACCGTGTCCGCGTTCTGGTGGTGCTCTAAACCTGTTCGGCGTCCGCTTCTTTTCGACTGCTGCCCGTCGGCTGGCCAGTTAACCCCTAGCTGTCACTCGAATTGTCTGTCCGTACTATCATTGCATGTGCGGACCGGAATCTTGCGCGTGCACCCAAGCAATCTAATAGTTACAGCGCAACGATATGCTCTACTATTTTCAATAGTACGGACCGGTGGGTCCGTTGAATAGCTGTTAAGCGTCACAAATAGAGCGCATATGAACTGGGCCGTCATTCTCACGTCAACCGTTGTATCCGGAGTCGTCGCCGCCTTCACAAGTGCACTGACGACGGTAATTACGATACGATTTCAGCGTAAAAGGGAATCGGTATTGTTTCGTTTGCCAAGATTATTGGAACTTCATGAGAAACTTCGGTCAATTGTGCCGAAAGCCACATCGACATTTGACGAATTGACCTCTGAATCTCGAGTCACCGATACTGAAAACACACCTGATTCCAGTGCTATTGCCAATGCAGTCGAATCGGTCGTGCCGCACGTTGCGTCGACATTTGTCGCAGGCATCCCTGAATCTCTACTTGCTTCTATTGACGACACACCCCACTTTAGAACCTTTGCGAATTTAATCGAAAAAGAGTACGCATCAGCCTTCAACCTCTACGATGAATACGGAATATATCTTAGCGGTTCAACCCGTGCGGCTCTAGAGGCATCAGCCGAGAAGGTTTCTAAAATATTGAGCGGGATAATGGACATCAAAATCGCTGCCACGGAGCAGACAAGCGATAGTACAGCCGCGGCGATTCATCAAGCCCGGGTCAAATATATCGGGGCTTGCATAGCTTATATTGAGCAATTTAAGGAATTGGTCGACCGTGAAATATCAATTGCAAAGAAATATTAGAAATGTGCCGCCTAACCCGGTAATGAAATAGACCCCCTACAGTCGGCTTCACCTCCTTACAGGGGCCGATTATCAGCAACCTTGAACGGTCTGCTTCTCGCTACGCTGACCAGCCGCTTTGGGTCGAGTGCCACCCTCCCGACGCGCTGGTTCCGATGTTCACCGGTATTTCAGTAGGCAGCGGGTGCCACCGGCAGCCCCGACCAGGAGCGGTCAGTCGCAGCCCGCCCAGACAGCGGTCATTGGCCAATGACGAATACAAGCTATGATATGAAGATTGCATGATTGCGGAGTCCGCCATGGCGCTTCCGAGCTACAAAGACATAGTCGAACTCATCAAGAAAGGTGCCACCGTTGAGGCACAAGAGCAGCTTATGGCCCTTCGTGAAGCTGCGCTTGCATTACAGGAGGACAACTTGGCTCTCCGCGAACTGGTGAAGAATCTCGAAGAGGCTCTCCGCACCAAGGGGCAAATTCAATTTGATGGGGCGGTATACTGGTTAGACGAGGGTGGTAATCGCAATGGTCCGTTCTGCCAGCACTGCTATGACGTAAATGGCAAACTCGTGAGGCTTCAGGACTGGGGAGACTCGTGGCTTTGCTATGCTTGCAAGCAGACTTCCGATAAGCGCCGGTAACACCAACGCAAATTAGCGTTAGGTCGAACGGACAGGTCACCAGCGCAGCGGTTGCATCAATGGCCGTCGCGACCCGCCGTTTATCAGCACTCTAGATTTCAGGGAACCCCAACGAAGACGATAGGCATATGGACGAAAAGCTCTTGGCCGTTCTACTGGGCGTTTCTGCCGGCGCTATTGGCTACTGGATTACAACGTTCTGGATGAGACCGATACTCCAGTACGGTGAACTACGGATAACATATAAAGTATCACCAGTTGCTGCCGTATACAGGTAAGTATTCCTTCACAGGGAAAGAGAGGGAGCAAAATAGAATGGCTGAATACACAGAAAAATTTCCCACACCATTCACCCCAAGCCTCCTATTGATGCTGGCCGGTCATCTTAAACGTGCTGCTCACGACGCCGACCCGGCGGCGGTTCAGGTGCGTACGAAAGCGGTTCGGAACGTTCTGGATAGCGGTCTCCACTTGGCCCGCACTCCTATAGCGGCCCGGCACCGGGCATACGGAAAGGCCCTGCGTCCAATCGACCGTCCGATGGAGGACCAAACGCGAGAGGCAAACGTGCGTATCGAAATCAAGAGGGCTCGGGAGCTATTTGTCGCCAGGCGGACGAAAATGCGCTCGGCTATTAGTGACCTCAACAAGCTAAAGTAGGTTCCACAACGCCGTTGTAGATTCAACACCCATTTCTATTTGTCCGTCTGGCGGAATTGTTAAACGTAGCCGGGTTAAACCCGGCCGCCCCTTGGGCGTGGGAGTTCGAGTCTCCCGCTCGACACCATCAATCGCAGTTTGGCACATACCAACTCAACCGCATCAATCCAAGAACAGAGTACGAAGAAAAATGCGCGGACCGGAGTCCGCGCACGAATGAATTACCAGATGAACTGAACCCTACTGCCCTTAAGCAACTTCGGCTGCAGGAGCGAGCCGGCGGCTGACACGAGCAAAGTCTCGACCGATAGGCCGGGCAGCAGTGACCCGATGAGTGTCGAGCGCGGACGCCCCAATTCAACCGTGATGCGACCCACTTCCTCGATATCGCAAATTCGGTCAGGGTTTTCAGGTCCCAGCGACACCATGGCAGTGTCGTGGGAACTTGGCGCGTTTTTGTCATGCTCGTGGCTCAGCCAAAGGCCGCGTCCCCCGTCCCGGCAATAGATGAGCCACTGGGCACGCCGTGTTGCGTCCAGCCAGACCAGCCAGTCGCGAATGTCGGCCTCCTCCCCGCAGGCGATGCTGCGCAACTGGGTGTCGCCAACCTGCAGAATTACGCAGACCGTCAACGGCCCGGCTGCGGGCGTCCCATACGATATGACTGTCATGGCTCGGTCGTCGTCGGAATGGACGAGGTGTTCCGCTGCCTTCGCGGGTATCGAAATGACAGTTACCCAGCCCCCGGCGATGCCGCTGTGCTTCAGGAGTTCGTCTGGCTTGTACAGCATTGCCGACGTGAGCGTGATTTTCCGGGGTAAAGACCGTGCAGTGACGACTGCTTTCATCCGATGCTCCTTTCAAGAGTGACCTGTCTCGTATAGCAATCAGAGGAAAGGGGCGCAAACTGGCTCGCTACCGGACCGCCGGCATCCCAGTAAAAAAGCGCGCGGACCGAGGCCCGCGCGCGAATACATCACTCCGAATGCCCTACGCGCCGGCGCTTAATGCAACATGGGCGGCGGACCGGCGACCCCGTCATTCATGCCGTTGTGGAGCAAGCCAATCGCGAGCGTCTCAATCTCGCAACCGGGCAGCAGGAACTCCCGGACCGACGGGAGCGCCATCCGGCTCGCGACCGAGACCACCTCATGTCGCACCTCCTCGGGGTCGAGCGTGTTCGGGACCATGAGGGTTTTCAGGAGCTCATCGGGCAGCTTGAGCTCGATTTCATTGCGCACCCATACCGCCTGCCGGGTTTCCTCCACGTCGATGAGTAGCTGAACCCTACCGGTCATCGAAAGCCAGCGCAGCCAAACCTGTATCGCGGCGTCGTTCGCCGCGCCTAGGACCCGTATCTGCGTGTTGCCTACGTGACAGGCGAGGCAAAGCGTTGGGACCTCACGCGGTGATTGGAAGACTGCGAGCCTGGTGGCGCGCGGTGCGGTAGGGCTTTCGATTTGCGTTGCAACCTCGTCCGGCAGCGTGAGCGCGAGCGCGTACCCGGTCATTTCGCTCGCGTCTTGCCTCATGCAGCCGGCTTCCGCGCGGACGGCGGACGGCTCGAGCAAGTGCGCGCTGCGGAGAAAAACGGAACAGCTGTCTGGCGTAATGAGTTTCATATGTGGTGTCCTTTATTGAAAATGGCCTGCACCACGTATAGGCACGTCAGGGAAATCGCCATTCGCCTGCTGTTACACGCCGCAGGCCTTGCCAACGGCAGCCGTAGACGGCGCTGGATATAAACATGAGTTCTTCACTGCTTTGCGGTCGGAAATATTTTCGGCTGCGGGCAGCCGCGGTCGCCGCCGGTCGAGCACATGCCCCGAAAACCGGCGCTGAAGGAATCTAATGACCACTACCGACAAGCCTACTGGCGCTCACAATCCTTACGCCAAACCGCTCGACCTGCGGCCCATGCTGACCCAATCCCCCCCGAAACTGAACCACATCCTCCCGGGCCTTCTGGCCGGCACGGTTGGTGCCCTAGTCGCGCCGGGCGGCACAGGCAAAACGATGCTCTTGCTTCAGACCGCATTGGCGGTCGCGACGGCTACGCCTCTGTGCGGCGGGTTGTTCGACGACGTGCCACCCGAATGCGCCAGGCCCATAACGCCGCTGAAGGTTGTATTCGTCACAGCCGAGGAGCCAGAGGAGGTGATTTGGCACCGCTTGCATGCCGCCATGCGGCAGTTGCTTCCCTCCACACACCCCCTGCTTGACAAAAACGCGGCCGAGGAGCTGCTCGACATGCTCGCGCGGAATCTGCACGTGTACGCGATGCTCGGAAAACCGGGCACGACGCTGTTCGACGGGGACCATGCCAGGACTCTGGCGCTGCAGCAGCTCACCGAAGCCTGCGACGGCGCCGGCCTGGTGCTGCTTGACCCGCTCCGGCAGTTCCATCGCGGCGATGAAAACGACTCGGGCGCGGTGACGGCCGTGGTCCAGGGCCTGCAGGCCCTTGCGGCTAGGACCGGCGCGTCGGTAGTCGTCGCACACCATACAAACCGGGTGTCGACCAACATGGGGACCGGGGATACCGCAGGCGCCGCGCGCGGCTCCACTGCTCTGACGGACGGGGTTCGCTGGCAGCTCAACCTGTCTCGTGTCTCGAAAGAGGTCGCCCGAGAACACGGCATCAACGCCGGCGACGAGGGGCGGTTCGTGCGGGTCGACTTCGCAAAGGTCAACTACCTGCCACCGTTGCCCTCCAGGATTCTGAAGCGCGGCGCCGGCGGAGCCCTTTCCGTATATGCGCTGGACACTGTGCGCCGTTCGGAAAACTCGCGAGCGCCGCGCGGGTCCTTCGCCAGGTCGGCTGGCCGCGCCGTGAGGGCGGGATGATGCGCCACGCATACAAGAATTGGCGGCTGGTCTGCTATACCCCGGAGGTCGGTCTGAGCTTGCTGTTTCGGCTCTTGCAAAAAGCTGCGCGCGGCAAGCTTGACGTCACCTACGTGCCGAAGAAAGGGGGCACCATCTGGAGATTTCGGGGGCCGGACGCCTTGGGCGTCCCGGAGCAAACGCTGCTCATGGGCCTGCTTATCATCGCCGAGGAGCGCTATGCGCAAGACCCCAAAGGCAGTCTGCTAGACATAGGCTCGACCAACCCGATTTGGGCGGAACGGTCCAAAAATCTCTTCCCCGAGCATCCTGGCGTGGGATTGCAAACCGTGTGTTTCGACACGACCTGGTATGAACTCGCCACGCGATGCGGACTCACCCACGGGGGCTCGGTGCAGGACGCAGTGCAGAAACAGCTGCAGCGACTGTGCGAGACCACGGTGTGGACGTATGAGACCGGGGACGAACCTGGGCCGCCCGCGCATCAGTCGTTTTTGGTGACGTGGGTCAACGGCACCAGCCGACGCGTGCATCTGGCGCTCAACCGCGAACTTGTAACCGGCCTGCTTGGAGAACGTCGATACTGCTCGATATCGCTTGCGGAGAGGCTGAGCCTGCCGTCGGACGCGGCAAAGGCCGCACACGCTTTTTTGTCCAGCGTCCTCAAGCAGGGTTACAGGCTGGAAATTGGCGTCGGCACGCTTGTAGCGCGCTTGTTCCAGGACAACGGCCCCAAGGTGACCAACGGTACGCTGCGCAAGCGCCAGAAAACAATCCGAGACGCACTTAACGCAATTGGGCAACTCGAGGGCTGGCGTGTGGAACCCCGAGACGGCGAGAAGTTCTACGTTAAGCGTCGAGCCTCCGAAGTCGCCGCCCGACGTGCGGCCCGTCGCGTTACCGAAATGACGAGTCATAACGCGCCCAAATGCGCGTCATCTAAAACCGCGAGCGTTCTAGACAAC
>Ga0307375_10005173_pt1 | contig 12292 bp, 9 predicted proteins | sample TR1MG_FD_202531 | JGI IMG/M metagenome (GOLD analysis project Ga0307375, IMG submission 202531) | Soil microbial communities from Risofladan, Vaasa, Finland - TR-1 | ecosystem: Environmental > Terrestrial > Soil > Coastal area > Acid sulfate soil | place: Finland: Risofladan, Vaasa | collected... | reverse complement strand
CTTTTTGATGGTGGTTCTCTGCGATTCATTGAGGTGCCATTGCGAGAAGTCAGGGGGGAAGTACATGAGTTTGTGAAGGGGGTCCAGAAGAGAGGGCGATGATGCCAGCGCAGCGCCCTTGGCGCTATCGTCGAGGAGGATGCTTCTCATCGCCGTGAGCGGTTGTGCAGGCGGATGGTACTTCGGTGCTATCCCAGAGACGTCAAACGAGATTTGCTGAGCCTGAGAGGACTTCGCGAAGGCATTGAGCGCCTCAAGCATGCGGTCGTAAGCAATGCGATTCGTGCCCTTGTCCAGCTGCCAAACGTGACGATTTCCATCAATTGGTGCCTCTGCAGCGGTCACCAAGATGGCATAATTATCCACATCGACTATCAACGCATCCACAGAATCGCGCTTCGCCCTCAAACCATTCGGAAGAGTCACTTGGAAGCCAGAAGAACGAAGAACAACCACATCGCCGGCCTGAAACTGATGATACGGCAACAACGAACCATCTGCACTACGGAATCGCATTATCGCCTCGCCTGACGATGTAGTACCAGTCATAGTCACCTGAAGATCGAATATGGAGTACCCTTCACGCTCAAGGCGTGCACGAGACCAAGATTGACGACGAAGCTCAACTTCCTTCAAATCCTCTTTCAGCTCAAGTTCAAGCAGCTTTTTAACTGAGAAATCAGATACAAAACACACATTAGAAGCAGTTCAGGGGGAGAAGGAGAGAAAAGACGACTGAGAGAAGGACACAGAAGGTGGGAAAGGGCGAGGAGAACAAAGAACCCTCGTTCCCACTGTACTATGGCATCTAACATGGTAGAAAACAGGCAGAATGGCAAACGGATAAACGTACACTTGTCGACGTAAGCTTCGCGCTTCGACAGAGATCCTTTGGAGAGAACTTGCGGAAGTCCAATCTACGGGAGCTAGCATTGTCAGTTCTACAATTCAGTAACCTTTGATCGCCAAATCATGCAATGAATACCAGACTAAGAAGCATTTAGAGAGGAAAGAACGTACTCCAGCTGTGCGCATGATGGGTGTATTGGCAGGAGAGGCAGCGTAAGGGCCGCTAGTCGGTAAGGATGGAGAGGGTCCAGTTTTGGGCTTCTTATTGCTTTCTTTGGCTCCACTTCCACCATTTGCATATGAATTGTTCGATTCGGTGTTGGTATGCGGGCGTTTTTTAGGATTGGAGTCGCCAGAGTAGCCGGAAGTCCACTTTCCGTTCTGCCCGTACATTGTCGCCAGGCCGTCGGGTTCAGCAGGGCCAGAGTGTTGTGAGAGTGCTTGAATACAGTCGATAGCAAAGTAGTACGTGGTATAGGGTGAGGGCTTGACGAGAGGACAGACAAGAGGGGAATAGCGAACGCCTTTCAGCTCCACCGAGCTCGAGCGGATTGACTTGCAGTGCTTGCGGCCATGAAAGGACGTCTGGTACGCCCCAGTGCATGTATATATTGCGATACATACTGGCTTTGCAACCAACTCAAATGCGCTTTCCGCACATCAACAAACCCACTTTGATCTTGAAGGATGCCCGGCGCAGGCACTAAAACTCATGTTTGACCGCCGTCGCCCTTGATTCAACTCCAAACCCCTGAATTGCAGATGACAAATTGTAGGCACCAATGAAGGCAACATTCGATACGAATACACTATCCACATCTGAAGGCGACTGAGGGAAATATACCTAGCAGAAGGTTGGCAGCACAAGATGTGCGCTCCTGGCGTCGTGACTTTCATCATTCAAAGTTGGACTTCCTACATGGGATCGCTCCCCCTAAATCCGCGCATTGAGGAGAAGGATTCCTTGCTTCCGTCATCGTAGCTATAATACGCCTCTTAGGACCTCCCGATGTCGAATAACGATCGATCGGCACTGGAGTACCTGCTGCTCAAGTGCGTTCACCACCTCTTGCTTGCCATCCTGCTTCGTGCTTCGTGCTTCTTTCGGAAACTGTTCCTTTCTAACTTCCATTCGCTACTTCTCCTTTTCTAGATCCAGCAGCGGCGTCATTGCAGATGGAGACAAAGAGTTGCTACAGCTTGACGATGATGTCCCTCCATCGCTGCCACCCACTTCCCGGTCTTCTTCCACCTCTCTTGATGGCTCTCAGTGTACGTTTTCCTCTCTCAACTTGAACACTGTACAGTGAAGGCGGCTCAGTGATGCTCACCCTTGTGTGCGTTCGAAGCCGAACCTTCTTTGAATGAGAATGACTACTTCAGAGACTACGATCGCATGGTATCTCAGCGAAACCAACTGATTGTTGTTTCCACCTCTGGTAAGAAAGCTCAATATGCCTCGTTGGAGGATTTGGAAGAAGTGTTGCGCCCGTATCGCGATGCTATGGTCTCGCCTCCACAAGTGCCTCTCTCTCCGATCTGGGTCGATATCCAATACCCTTATCTGGATACCATGCAAATGCTTATGAGGTACTTCTTGATCCACACATTGACGATCGAAGACTGTATGGTAGAATCCGAGAAGGCGCAGCAGAAGATCGAGCTCTACGACACCTACCGTTTTGTGAGCTTTGCCGAGCATCACGTGGTCCCGTACACGAACATTTGGAATAGCGTGGATGTTCATTTGATACTTCCGTTTGGTACCCCCGTGTTGATCTCAGTACACAGCGGTCCGGTGGCCTACGTCTGCGGCATCCTGAATCGCATCCAAGCTCTCACCTCCTTGAACTCCTCCCTGGTAAGCAAGAAGTTTCAGAAGCGCACCGCTGGCAAGTGTTACATTCCGTCGGCAGAATGGTTGATGTATGCGATACTGGACAATATCGTGGATCAGTTTCTGGATCTCGTTTATGAGTGTGCTGTGGAAGTGTCTCGGCTGGATGAGCTCATTTACGTACTTCCTCCAAGAGAGCAAACTGATTTCCTGAGGCGCATTGGAGCTGTGAGGAGCAGAATCAGCGTACTGAAGATGCAACTGCAAAGGAAGCTGGACGTGGTGAGGCTACTCCTCTATGATCCTACTGATGCCATCGCGTGGAATTTGGGTGCTGTGAAGGTTTTCATGAGGGACATTACCGATCACTTGGTGTCAATGTTGGTGGACTTGGAGCAGGACAAGGAGACACTTGGATCAATCGCTACATCCTTCATCTCGCGTGTATCCATCGAAATGAGCTTGCATGATAGAGAGCAGAACGCAGTGATGAAAAAGTTCAGTGCGGTGGCGACAATCTTCCTCCCTCTCACACTGGTAGCTGGCCTTTGGGGAATGAACGTCCCCGTTCCCTTCATGACCTCTACGACTCTGCACGCGTTCGGAGGTATCGTTGGCTGTAGTCTCCTCTTCGTTGCAGCAGCTTCCACGGCCTTTTGGTGGGTTGGGTGGTTCTCATGAGCATGGAACGTACTCACGAGTATCGGGATCCTCGATCATCGATCCGTGCATTTATCCACCATCTCACATCTTGTATCCCCTGTATCGCACTCAAATCCCTATTTCCAGTGCTGTAAGCTCAATGTACATATCTATAATGCCAATACAAAAGCACGAATCACGCCCACAGTCTTGGTGTGTAGCTGTTCAGTCTGCTGTTCCAATTGCAAGCGCTGCCGTTCGCGTTTCGATCGAGTCAGGTGAGTTCACCACTTGATGTGGAAAGAGAAGTATTGAGGGTCGTTGTAGTTGATGATCTGATCATGAAGACCAATGATGCTTGTGGTTTTGGTCTTGGAGTACTCGTTGGTCTCCTTGACTTGGAAGTCCTTCGAGCGAAGAAGTTCAATGAGCAGCTCTCTCACCTCATTTGTCGAAATCACCTTGAAAATCTCTCTTGGCGTACTGTTGGTGTAGTGTAGAGGGGAATAGAAAGTGATGGTGGATGTGTTGTGTCCTGCGTCGGCCTTCCTTTGGACCTTACGTTGGATGAAGTCCAGGATGCGGACGATCGAAGTGTGATGGTCCTTGAGGAGCTTGACGCGCATCATCTTTCGGTACTCACTTGCAGGCAGGATTAGGTCTTTGTACTCCAACTTTCTAAGCTCCACAGAGACTCGCTTGCTCAAGTTGGTGTACTCTGGAAGATCGATTTGGAAAAAGGAGAGTTCCTCTTGCAGCATCTCCCAGGTGACGTCTGGCGGTCTATGAATCGTCGAAGTGCGGTAAAAGTCGAGGATAACTTCAAACATGCGAGGATTGCGGTCGAAGAAGAGCTCCGTATCTGGAGATGGCTTGCCGTCAGGGGATACCTTTCCATTGAGCATGTGAGCGTTTCTTGGGTGCAGCATGGTCCCCAACAGCGTGTGCGGATACTTGCGGAGGGTGGAGACGTAAGTTTCGAAGATGCGACCACCAACGTTGATCTTGATGCGGTCGTCGTCGGCCGCGGCTCGGAACGTTCCGCTGCCTCTCTTGCCAGGAGGGGGCATTCCCACTGCGCCCAAAGTCGTGGAAGCTAGAGATACGTTACCACCAGCAGTGCCAAGAGCGAGGGATGGAGAAGTGTAACCTGACGCAGGAGACGAAGCCTGCTTGCGTTCCGTCGCAGGCCTTGGCTTCAAATACGACCGCCTCTTGAAACTCTCGCTATCAGAAGAATGAGCAGATGATAGTCCGTCGTAAAGTCCAGAAGAGGCTCTCTTTTGACGGTACTGAGCGTCTACAGCGGCCGCAGTGCTGATCCAAGTGACCGAGCCGTCGTCATCGTCCGATTCGTCCGAACCTTGAGCATCCTTTCGAGTACGATTACTTGCCGTACGTTGATGACGAGCATCTGTAGCGGAAGAACCACCACCCCCACCAACACCGACGCCAACACCACCACCTGCAACGCGAGAGGAGGAGGGACGAGCTCCGTTCACCAACGCCTCCATGTCCTCTCTCCGCTCTCTCTCCGCTGCTGCCTCCTCGGCCTCCATCATTCTATGCGTATCCATAGGGCCTGTCTCTGCTGATGACATTTGAGAGTGATACGACACACGGCTGCCATTAACGGAGGACATGTAGTTCGTCTTGCCCAAAGTGCGGATATTCGTCGTAGACATTGCCAAACTGCCTTCATCGCTATCTTGCGCATTGCCCATAAGGGGAGTCACCTCATCAGAACTATCAAATGCCAGAGACTCATGATCTTCGCCCAAAAGATCGCGGGAAGCAGAATCCACTCTTACATGCGAAGAACTCGAAACCACAGGCACAGGCACAGTCTCCTTATCCTTGTTCTTGCTTGACTTACGCGTTTTCAAACGTCTCTTCTCACTACTTTCGCTCTTCTTCAATTTGCGCTTCTCACCACTCTTCTTCTCTTTCGGCGACGACGGCGCCTCTGCTTACACCATTGCAACCGCAACAAACAACCGAAATCGATGCATATCGTTAGCTAATCCATATAAATGAGAGAATAAAGAGGGGACAAGGGGACAACAAGCGTGCTGTGGGCGGAATTCGCGTCAACCGCCACAGAGAGCGTATTTCACCTCTCAAAGGCAGTGACAGGCCAGAATGCGGAACGAATGGATATTGCAGCAAAGTAGCACGTTCAAAAACAAGACAATAAGGAGGGAAGAAGAGAGGAGAAGATCAGAACGTACCACTGCCCTCACTTTCGGCGCCACTCTCGCCTGAGGAGCGCTTGGACTTGTCACTAGCCTCTCGTTTTGACTTCTTCACCTTTCTACGATCTGTTGATTTGGACATTGTGGAAGTAGACTGGGCAGCAAGCGGAAGACTGTCGCTTCTGGTTTCGCTGTGCTCTTCAGTCTTGGATGAGTCGCCACGGACATGTTTCTTGGATTTTCGATGCGTCATTGATGCTGAGCCCTCTATTTGCGTCGAGGGGTCGGCATTCTTGTCGATGTGAGGTTGGGGGGCTCGGTCTGCCATGGCCTAGGATTTGTAACGCCTCTGTATGCGGTATGAGCGATTGGAGATGGGTAGATGCAAGTCGTCTAAGAACGATGATGAAGAGTACAGAGCATTGAATGGGACGTGACGATGACCAAGGTCGGGTGGGCAATGCAAAGGGCGGAGAATTCGATCCACGAGCGGAACGTTCTTCGACGAACGAGGCTCGGCTCCGACGCGACAAACACACTGCTGTCCGAGGAATTTTACCGGCAACAGGCCCTGTTGATCCCTAAAGTTGCATTTACACCACTTGAAGCATCATGTTCGTCAGACTCTATGCATGTCCACGCTTGTCTGGGGAATAGAAACGGGGTGGAAGTTTGGGTCTGGAACAGCCGCAATGCGACATCATTTTCTCTTATAGATCCGATTCGTTGCTACATTTGATTCATGATACAGGTATGCACACATGCTCTATATGCAGGTCGCAGTTAGCAGGTACACGAGGAGGTTGCTGGAGCGTCATCTGCCTCCAATCCCACGGCGCCATTTCCAAACCCGCCAAGCTGGAACTTTCCTGTTTCAATCCTCGTCAGAATCATCTTGGAACACATCACAAAAGCTTCTTCGACACCTTCACCAGTCTTGGCAGAAGTTTCGAGGAAGAGCATGCCATTCTCCTGGGCCAAACGGGAAGCTTCCAAAAACGTCACTTCTCGCTGCTCCTGAAGGTCAGACTTGTTACCCACCAACATTATGACCATCTCATGGCCAGATTGATTCTTTGCATCGCTAAGCCAGTTCATAACGTTGTTATACGAGTTGCGGTCAGTGATATCGTAGATCAGCAGACAGCCTTGCGCTCCTCGGTAGTAGGATCGAGTAACCGATCGAAATCTCTCTTGACCGGCTGTGTCCCATATCTTAGGGCAAGAATACAGTACCGAACGTCAGTCATTGGGAGTACAAGGGGTTACAGGGCAGAGACTGTAGTTAGGCCATTTACAGCTCAAGGTGAGAGTCATACCTGCAGTTGGCACTTTTTGTCTCCAACGGTGATGTTCTTCATTGCAAATTCCACTCCAATAGTGTGAATGGACTCTGTAGTAACTGGAAAGTAGGAACGGAGTTGGTTAGCCAGAAGAAAATACTTCGTATGGGATCCAGAAGGCATGAAGCACTGTACTAGTGGTGAAGAAAGCTTAACTTACATCGGTTATCCAAGAATCGAGTACGAATGGACGACTTGCCAGTGCTGCTGTCTCCAATGATGATGAACTTGAGTCGGACAGCCATTTGGTCCTTGTTTCGTGCTTGATTGCTGCTTTAGTTGACCAAAAACTCCACAAATGCAATCTACGAGAGGCCAAACAGGACAGAAAGGAGTGTTCCTCGGAAGATGTGGATTCCAGGGCCGTACAGAACACAGTAGGAGAAACGAGAAGCGGAGACCGTGTAACGGCACCGGCCCCATCGCGCCCTGGACGCGTGATTCAATCTTCCTTTCAGCATCTTTCGGGACTTTCTGTTCGATCCACGCGAAGTAGCCGCATTGCAACCATGACCCTGGGGTGCGGATTCAAGCTGCCCGAGACGTTTTACACTATCCGCCTTGTGGAGAGTTCTATCTAGCTTCCCATCCCTGGAGTTGTCCAATCTTTGAAGTACGCTGTGGTAGTACACTGTAGCTGGGCGAAAGACCCCGTTTGGGAGCCTTAGGAGTCACAAAACCTGCAACGCAACGGCTGCCGGACTTCGTCGCGTTCTTTCCGCTTCTCTGTGGTGGCCTATTCTCGGCTACAGGGGGTGCGTTGGCCGCTTTGGTCGTTTTTCTTTGCCCGATGGCGTACATCATGAGTGCGAAGAGGGCACGAAGGATCCGATGGCCGGGCGACCACTGCTAAGAACGACACAAGAGCTTTGGTGTGGACCTGAGCGAAAAAGCGCGAGTTTGCCGACCGACGGTTCTCAGTTCACTCGCCGCGCCCGTCGTGTGCATTCTTACCTCTAGATACTCGCACGCTACTATTTTACACCTATTTCAAGGACTGCGCATAGCGTGCTCAGCCATCGAACCTCAGGATATCGCTTTCGCGCCGGGACTTGCGAGACGTTTGGTAACCTCCCCTCCCCATCCCCATCTCCGTCTCTTCGCGCCCCCTCTTCCCCTCTCGCTCATTCTAATACTAGTGCCCACCGACTTTTCGTTCCTCGCGTCACCCACAAGCATCATGTCGTTCTTCAAGAAGAAGGAGAAGGCGAAGGACAAAGACGACTCGAAAACGGACGTCAAGCCCCTTAAAACCAAAAAACCTAAAGTGCACGACATCTGGGAAGCTTGTGAACAGGGGTCCCTCGAAGGATTTGAGAAGATCATCAAGAAGAAGAACGGAGCGGCGCAACTCAACCAGCCAAACGAAGAAGGTCGTTGGCCGATTCACATTGCCGTTGGCGCCGGTCACGTAGCTCTTGCCGAAGCTCTATTGGCAAATGGGGCGCAGTGCAACATGATAGAAAGCACTGAGGCACGCTGGAATGTTCTACACTGGGCGGTTGCTTCGCGCAGCTTTGAGATGATGAAACTGATCGTAACACAGCCTGGTCTCAAACGTATGTATTCTCAACAGATTATCTACTCAGTCTTCTAGTATTTCCCGTCCCTAACCACGTGCTTCAATTGAAACAACAGCCGATTTCCGTGGACCAAGTTCTGGCTCTTCTCGCATGGATCGAAACACGGCACTGCATCACTTTGCCCGTATGTATGAAGAAGACCCCGAGGATATCATCACCCTCATAGTTCAAGTACGTTTCATTCGGTATTTGGTTCACTTCTGTGTCAGGAATGATCGTATCCCACCCTATTTCGCGTCTGGCCGCCTCTGTTATGGCGCCAAACGTGCCATTATGGTGAAGACCGATGTAATTCGAACTATTTGTGCAATCCTTCTCTGGATGGCGGACCAAAAACCCAAACTGACGATGAGAAACCTGTGTCTGTTCTGGTGTGCTCTGCGTTTGCAGAAAGGTGGAAATGTCAACTCTGTGAATAGCCAAGGAGATACCCCGTTACATATAGCATGCGCTGAGAAGCATGTTGCGATAGTGAAGTCGTTGTTGGCCCATGGCGCGAATCCGAATGCACAGAATGATCATGGTGAGACGCCGCTGCACGTAGGTGCTCGTTTAGGTCCCGATGTGGTGGTGAAGGTGTTGTTAAAGTATGGTGCTAGTCCTACCATCACTGGTGTCCATGGAACGCCATTCGATGTGGCAGCGTCCGCAACTTCGAAGCGACTGTTGGCCCCTCCTCCCTCTGCCACTCCCCAGCCTACGATGCCTTCATCTTCTGTTTCTACTCCAAAATCATATCCAAGTACCAACAGCGCTCCTGGCGAGGCGACTCATAGCTCCGGTTCTATGAGTGGCGTCATCTATTCTACTTCAGATCCTCATCTCGGAAATACCGACCACACTGCTTCTAGTGCTGCTCTCCAGCGTATGGCATCAAAGAAGTACCATTGGCTTGTGGAATTCAACGAGATTGTGCTTGGACCTCAAATTGGTTCTGGTGGCTTTGGAGTAGTGTATCGAGGTGTTTGGAGAGGCATCGATGTGGCAGTCAAGTGTCTTAAACCTGAAGCTGAAGTCACAGAGGAATCGCTATCGGTATTCATGCACGAGGTGAACGTCATGTCCAAACTTCGCCATCAGAACATCCTTCTCTTCGTCGGCGCTTGCTTGACCCAACCACACATATGCTTCCTGACTGAATTCATACCACATGGAAACTTGAGACAGGTACTGGACAAGGAACGACTACAGCCCATAAAGAAGCTCAACATGTCTCTCGAAGCGACTCGTGGACTCACCTACCTACATGCCCAAACACCATCGGTATTGCACCGTGACCTCAAGACAACCAACGTACTTGTAGATGACAACTACCACATCAAATTGGCGGACTTTGGCCTCTCCAGACCAATGCCACATCACACTCAATCCCAATCTGCTTCACTCAAACAGCTTCCCTCTGTCCTCTTATCCGATTCCTCTTCAACTGTTCCATCTGAAGCTAGCTCATCAGATCCATCAGCAGGCCACACTCACCATAACGGCAAGCACCAGAACCAAACCTCCTCCACATCTCCTAGCACGTCAGATACGAGCACCACTCCCACATATACTACGAACGCAACGAATGAAGCTACTTCTTCCGGTGCACCCTCTTCGAATGTGAAAGAAGAAGCGAAAACGAGCAGCGACGCTTCAGTCGCAGAAGAACCCATCAATCTCACTTCTACAACCAACGGTGCCACTCAAACTTCAGATTGTCAGAACGCGAACCCGTCTTCTGCTCCTTCTGCCAATAATACTCTCCCATTGGGCCCAAGCTACCTCGACGCAATCGAACAAGCTGGTACCCTCTATTCGACGCCTCCTGAGGTCCTCAACGGACTCGAGTACACCAAAGAGTCCGATGTATACGCTCTAGGCATCATATTCTGGGAATTGGCTACTGAGAAGATGCCATTCGAAGGACTCAACAACCTCCAAATGCTGCGCACGATCATCGACGAGTCTTTGCCGGTTCCAACGGAAATGGGACCGCTCTATGGAGAGTTGGTTCGAGATATGCTCGCTAAGGATCCTTCTACCAGACCCACGCTTCCTCAAATCGCGGAGCGACTCAAGGCAGTGCGAATACAGCTGGGAGAACAGCGGTGACCCTCTTCGCCACAACTCTCTCTCTCTCTCTCTCTCTCTCTCTCTCTCTCTCTCTCCGAATCTCTCTCTCTCTCTCTCTCTCTCTCTCTCTCTCTCTCTCTCTCTCTCTCTCTTCCGTCTCCATTGTGTCGAATACTATGTCTCTACGATCGTTGCTGTACAATGAAGCTATTTATGTGTGTTTCAGTCCCCTTCCCCGTCATCTGCTTCTCGCTCCTCGCTCCTCCCTTCTCCGTCTCGGTCGGATTGGGCACTGATACAATCTGGACACCGACGATACTGATATCTCCTCTTGCTGATATTCGAAAATTGAGTATGGACGAGATTCTGGCCAGACGGACACTACTGTCGATTGGAACTTGCACGAGTCGAAATTTCAGCGAGAAGTCGCCGGGTTCCACATGAGATGTCAAATCCATGCCTGCCACACCACACGCACCACCTCGGGCTGGCGACCTCAAAAAGTCATTCTTCTCGGTGCCCTTCGAACATCAACATCAAAATTCAAGAGCACAACAGAGCGAACATCGACAACTCAACTCCCGCCGCAATGTCCAACCAACAGAGAGACTCCACAAAGTTCCGTGGTCCATGCATCGGTACGTTCCTTCCTTCGTGTCCACCCTTCTCCAAACTGAGTGAACATTCCACCTTCTATCCGCTTCTGAGATCAATGCACCCTCTTATGCCCCTCCTCCTTCATCAGCCAGTATTGACTGACAACTATGTCCTTGTCCTTCTTCGATCTCTCTTCCTTGTCTCAAGGTATCGATCTTGGAACTACGAATAGCTGTGTCGCTGTGTTTCAAAATGGAAGAGTGGAGGTCATAGCGAACGAGGACGGAAACTACACTACCCCCTCGTACGTGTCGTTCAATGAGAATGAGCGTGTGATTGGTGATGGTGCTAAGAGTGCTGCTGCCATGAGTCCCGAAAATACTGTGTTTGATGCAAAACGCTTGATTGGCCGCAAGTTTTCAGATGACATGGTGCAAAAGGACGCGAAGTATTGGCCGTTCAAAGTAGTGAAACTCCCTGGCGACAAACCCGGCATTCAGGTCGAATATCTCGGTGAGACTCGTACATTTGCTCCCGAAGAGATCTCTGCGATGGTTCTTGGCAAGATGAAGGCTGCTGCAGAGTGGTATCTTGGTGTTCCAGTCCACGACGCGGTTGTCACAGTTCCAGCCTACTTCAGCGATTCTCAACGTTTGGCTACCAAAGATGCTGGCGCTATTGCTGGCTTGACAGTGCATCGAATCATCAATGAACCAACTGCTGCTGCGCTTGCCTATGGCCTGTCAGGAGGGGCAAAAGGCGGGGAGAGGAATGTGCTCGTGTTCGATCTTGGAGGTGGTACCTTTGATGTGTCTCTGCTTACTTTGGATGATGGGGCGTATGAAGTTCGATCCACTGCTGGAAATACTCATCTTGGAGGAGAAGACTTCGACAATCGTGTAGTGGAGTTTCTGGCCAAGGAATTCGAGAAGCGCTACAAGCTTGATTTGCGCTCCAGTGCTCGCTCTCTTCGTCGTTTGAGAACTGCTGCTGAGAAGGCGAAGAGGACGCTATCGTCTCAGTTGTCGGCTACAGTGGAAGTGGACGCGCTGTTCCAAGGCATTGACTTCTCGTATCCCCTCTCTCGCGCCAAATTCGAGGAATTGACTTTGGACTTGTTCAAACAGTGCATTGGACCCGTGGAGCAAGTGATTCGAGATGCTAAGATGTCAAAGTCGCAGATTCACGAAG
>Ga0307375_10005172_pt1 | contig 12294 bp, 8 predicted proteins | sample TR1MG_FD_202531 | JGI IMG/M metagenome (GOLD analysis project Ga0307375, IMG submission 202531) | Soil microbial communities from Risofladan, Vaasa, Finland - TR-1 | ecosystem: Environmental > Terrestrial > Soil > Coastal area > Acid sulfate soil | place: Finland: Risofladan, Vaasa | collected... | reverse complement strand
AATGATCTGTTCGGCTCGTGAAATGGGTATGGGCGACGACCATGCCGGCATCGTGGTGTTGCCTGATGGATCGGCGACGGTTGGATCCGATGCGATTGAACTTCTGGGACTGCGTGATTCGGTAATTGATGTCGCCGTTACTCCGGATCGTGGTTATGCGTTGTCGATGCGGGGGATAGCGCGAGAGGTTGCGATTGCGTTCAAGATGGATTTTGAGGATCCAATTTCTAGAATTGACTCCAGCATTGCAGTTGTCGATACGACCCTCGGATCCATTGAGGAATCTGGAGGAGCCGATCGACTCGTTCTTCGACGCGTAACCGGCCTAGATGCTTCTGCGCGTTCACCCCTGTGGCTTCAACGTCGGTTGACGCTTTCTGGAATGCGTCCAATTTCGCTCGCTGTCGATATTACTAATTACGTGATGCTGGAGTTGGGCCAGCCGCTTCATGCCTTTGATGGCGCAAAAATTCGCGGTGGAATTCAAGTGCGTTTTGCTGATGAGGGCGAGCAGCTCGAGACTCTAGATCACGTAATTCGCAACCTCGATTCCGATGATCTTGTCATTGCTGCCAATTCGGGACCGCTCGCCCTCGCCGGGACTATGGGTGGACTTACTTCGGAAATCGATGAGACTTCAACTGAAGTACTGCTCGAAGCTGCACATTTTAGGCCCGAAGTGATCGCCAGAATGTCACGACGACACAAGTTGTCGTCAGAGGCATCTCGGCGATTCGAGCGAGGTGTTGACCATGAGTTGGGGTCGATCGCTAGCGCTCGGGCAGCAGAGTTGTTCTGCAAATTTGGTAGCGCAAAAGTTATTTCAGGTCTTGACCTAGATCAACGGGTCCCTTGGGAGCCGATTGCACTTGATCCTGAATATCCCTCGAATCTTGTCGGACATACCTATCAACCTCAAGTAGTCGCTCAGCGACTGGAAGAAGTCGGTTGCGTTGTCGATCAGAGCGTAAGTACAGGTGTTCCTTGGCGGGTGCAAGCGCCCTCATGGCGCCCCGATTTAACCTTGCCAGAGGACTTGGTTGAAGAGATCGCGCGTCTTGAAGGATACGAAGTAATCCCTTCTCTGCTTCCCTCTTCGCCAGCGAGCCGAGGATTCACGCAAGCACAACTCACCCGCCGACGTGTTGGTGTTACTTTGGCCGGCGAGGGATTAGTTGAAATTCTAAGTTATCCATTTATTGGGAATGATGACCTTGAGGGATTGGGCATTGGCGAGGACGATCCACGTTATCCGTGGCTGCGGTTAGCAAATCCTATTTCCGAGACTGCTCCATTCATGCGGACGACTCTGTTGCCTGGCCTGATCGCGGCGTTAAAACGGAACCTCAGTCGAGGTTCACGCAACCTCGCCCTTTTTGAGATGGGTTCAATTTTTGTCGGCGTTGAAAATCAAAAAGCTCTCCCGCACTTAGGTGTTGATCGAGCGCCATCGGCTAACGAATTAGCAGATCTAATGGACCGAGTACCCAGTCAGCCACAGTATGTATCTGGGCTTTTTTGTGGCGCGTCCGAGTCGTCCTGGTTGGGCTCAAGAAAAGTTGGATGGAATGACGCCATCTCCAGTGCCCAAGCAGTCGCCCGAGCCGCGGGGGCCGTTCTGACCGTCAAAGGCGGAACGCGCGAACCTTGGCACTCGGGCAGATGTGCGGAACTCTGGCATGGGGACTCATTGGTTGGCCACGCTGGAGAGCTTCATCCTCGCGTTATCGCAGCCTTTGACCTACCGGAGCGGACCGTAGCTTTTGAAATCAATCTCGATGCTTTAGGCGATCCCGCACCGGTTTTGGCGCCTGAGATCTCGACTTACCCACCAGCGGTTCAAGACATCGCCTTGGTGGTGGCCGCTTCCGTGTCGGCCTCGGAAGTGACGACTGCGTTGCTCAACGGAGGCAAGCCTTTACTCGAATCGGCCGTCCTCTTTGATGTATATGTAGGGGAGCAGATTGGCTCTGGTCGAAAATCGCTAGCTTTCACCCTTACCTTCCGGGCCGAAGACCGCACCTTGACGGCGGTGGAGGCTGCGGAGGCTAGAGAAGGCGCGGTTGCGGCGGCGGCAAAGCTGGGCGCCGAACTGAGAGACGGTAAATTCGCATAAATATACATTAGAGCTTTGATTCGTGTATATTTATGCGTATGAAGTTAAGCGCAGCAGTGGTAGGTGCCAGTGGTTATGCGGGCGGAGAGTTGCTCCGAATTCTTTCCGGGCACCCAGAGTTTGAAATTGCTGCCATAACCGCCAAGCAGAGTGCCGGGATGGTGGTTGGCCAAATCCATCCCCAACTCAGTCTCCTAGCGAGTCGAATAATTGAACCGACCACGACCAGCCGTCTCAAGGAAGCCGATGTCATCTTTCTGGCCCTGCCACACGGAGAATCGGCAATTCTTGCATCAGAATTGGAAGATTGCCGACTGATTGTCGATCTGGGTGCGGACTTCAGGCTTGGTAAGAACACGGACTGGCAGAAGTACTACGGCGGCACATATGCCGGACAGTGGACCTATGGGCTGCCGGAATTGCCAGGCGCTCGTGAGCAGATTGCGGCCAGTTCTCGGATCGCCAATCCTGGGTGCTACGCGACCAGCGTCGTCCTTGGACTGGCGCCACTCCTTTCTGCAGGCTTAATCAGTGCAGATGACATCGTTGTAGTTGCAGCCTCTGGCACTTCGGGCGCCGGGAGAGCCTTGAAGCCTAATCTTCTGGCCAGCGAGGTCATGGGTTCAATGTCCACATACAAAGTTGGTGGAACCCATCAACACACGCCCGAGATCGAACAGGCATTGAATCGAGTCGCAACGGGAAGTGTGAAAATTTCGTTCACGCCGCTGCTGGCACCTATGCCACGAGGAATTATCGCGACGCTGACTGCCAGAACGAACGGCTCAACAACCGCTGAGATTCGCGGGGCGCTTGCCGATGCTTATGCGAACGAGCCGTTCGTGCACGTTTTACCGGATGGAACTTGGCCAAGTACGAGCGCTACGTACGGGAGCAATTCGGTGCAGATTCAGGCTGTCGTCGACGAACATGCGGGCCGCGCGATCATCACTGTGACCCTTGACAATTTGATCAAAGGGGCGGCCGGCCAGGCAATCCAAAATGCCAATATTGCGCTGGGGTTCTTCGAGACTTTGGCTCTTTCTGTAGACGGAATCGCGCCATGAGTGTGACTTATCCGAAAGGCTTCGTAGCAGCTGGAGTCGCGGCTGCAATCAAATCCACCGGCGCCAAGGACCTTGCGCTTGTAGTTAACGTGGGGCCGATCAGAAATGCAGCGGCGCGCTTCACTAGCAACCGAGTAAAGGCCGCCCCAGTTTTGTGGAGTCAACAGGCGATTCAAGATGGTCGAATCGACGCGGTGATCTTGAACTCTGGAGGCGCAAATGCGTGCACCGGAAGTGCAGGTTTCTTGGACACGCATCGCACTGCCGAATTTGTCGCAAACCTAGTGGGTTCTAGTGCGACCGATGTTGCTGTCTGTTCAACCGGATTAATTGGCATGCGGTTGCCACTTGATCGCCTCCTAGCTGGCGCCGTCGAAGCCCAAGAGAGCCTTAGTTCGGATGGCGGTTTGGACGCCGCAACGGCAATCATGACGACAGACACCGTGGCTAAGACCGCAATTCGCGAAAGCGGGGGTATCCGCATCGCTGGTATGGCTAAAGGCGCCGGAATGCTGGCACCGTCTCTTGCGACAATGCTTGTGGTCATCACTACTGATGCCATTGCGGCACCAGAATTACTTGATCTGGCCCTTGGAGAGGTAGCAGAGCAGACCTTCAACCGGATTGATTCTGATGGCTGCATGTCAACTAATGACACGGTTCTGCTTCTTGCCTCAGGGTCCAGTGGGATTACCGCTACGTATGCAGATTTCAAAGATTTATTATTCGCAGTATGCCAAGACCTTGCAATGCAGTTGATCGCTGATGCTGAAGGCGCGAGCAAAGAAATCGCCATCAAAGTAGTTAACGCAGCAAGTGAAGATGATGCGACAGCCGTGGGTCGTTCATGTGCGAGAAATAACCTATTGAAATGCGCGCTACACGGTGAAGATCCCAATTGGGGGAGGGTTCTGGCTGCCGTTGGTACAACAGACGCGATCTTCGATCCAAATGAAATCGATGTTGAAATCAATGGGGTCATGCTCTGTCGCGGAGGAGCAATTGGCGACGATCGAAACCTAGTGGATATGTCCGGGCGATCAATCGATATCGTGATTGATCTGCATGCCGGAGACAGCCAGGCAACAATTTGGACCAATGACCTCACTGCAGAATATGTTCACGAGAACTCGGCGTATTCATCATGAGCCTAGAGCAACTTCGTGGGAAAACTCTGGTCGTTAAATACGGCGGAAACGCAATGATTGATGCGAAGCTCAAACGCAGTTTTGCTTCCGATGTTGTCGAGTTGGCAAATCATGGAATTCGTGTCGTTGTTGTACATGGCGGAGGCCCGCAAATCAATGAAATGCTGGCGAGACTCTCGATTGAAAGTTCTTTCGCAGGGGGATTTCGGGTTACTGATTCAAAAACCATGGACGTGGTTCAGATGGTTCTTGGCGGCGCCGTCCAGCCGGAGATAGTGAGTCTTATTCATCAGGCTGGCGGTCGTGCCGTCGGGATTTCTGGAATTGACGCAGCCCTCCTCGAATGCGAGCGTCGCGAGGTGATCGTAGATGGCGTTTCAACAGATATCGGTCTTGTTGGAGAAGTTGTTGCGGTGAATAGCGAGATCCTGACCACGTTGATCTCGGCCTCCTATATTCCGGTGGTTTCGTCTTTTGGAAGTGATGGTTTAGGCCATGTGCTTAACGTGAATGCCGATACCGCGGCGGGAGCGATCGCCGGTTCACTTGCTGCGCATGCGTTGATTATGTTGACGGATGTGCCTGGCCTTTATGCAAACTGGCCCAATACTGAGGAGATCGTTGATGAACTCAGCGCTGAAGGGCTAAGAGATTTGTTGCCTTCACTTACCAGTGGGATGGTTCCCAAGATGGAGGGTTGTTTGAACGCTCTCGTACTGGGTGCGAAGTCGGCGTTGATTATTGACGGCCGGTTAGAGCACGGTCTTCTGTCAGCACTCTCTTCGGACGTTATCCAGGGCACAAGGATTGTTCCATGATCAATTCAGGCAATGCTGAACTAATCGCCCAATGGAACGATTTGATGCAGAGGAACTACGGCTCTCCTCGCATCGCATTAGTCAGCGGGTCTGGATGTGAAGTTGTTGACGCAGATGGGTGCACCTACACGGATTTCCTTGGTGGCATCGCAACAAATGTGTTAGGTCACGCAAACCCGAGCGTGGTTACGGCTGTGACAAGACAGATACAAGAGCTTGGTCATGTGAGCAACCTCTATGCGCATCCCAAGGCGCTCGAATTGGCGGCAAAGCTTCGTCAAGTTTCCGGTGATCACTCGGCGAGAGTTTTCTTCTGCAATTCGGGGACTGAGGCGAATGAAGCGGCTTTCAAACTCTCACGCCTAACTGGACGCACCAAGATTATTGCCATGCAAGGCGCTTTTCACGGGCGAACCATGGGGGCGTTGGCGCTGACCGGTCAGCCCAGTAAGAGTGATCCCTTTCGACCTCTTCCCGGTGAAGTCATCCATGTGCCCTATGGCGATTCGAATGCCGTAGCGAGGGCGTTGGATACAAATACCGCGATGGTCATTGTCGAACCAATTCAAGGTGAGGCAGGAGTGGTCGCGCCTGACCCGGGATACTTAGTCGCGCTTCGTGAAATGACTCGTGACAACGGAACTCTTCTAGCCATCGATGAAGTTCAGACTGGAATGGGCCGTACCGGGGACTGGTTTGCTTTTCAATCGGAGGGTATAGAGCCAGACGTCATCACGTTGGCCAAGGGGCTAGGAGGAGGACTCCCACTCGGTGCGATGCTTGCACTTGGGAGCGCAACAGATCTTCTCGGGCCAGGATCACACGGTTCGACGTTTGGCGGAAACCCGGTTGCTTGTGCTGCGGCATTAGCGACTTTTGCAGTTATCGAAAGTGAGAGTTTCCTTGACAGCAACACTCGACTAGGGGCATATCTCAGTGATCAACTTCGGATGCTCGACCGAGTGGCTGAGGTGCGTGGGCGCGGACTGCTCATCGGCATCGGGTTCAGGGGCGAAATTGCCCACCAGATCCAAAAGGCCCTCGAAGAGCGCGGCTTCTTGACGAACGCAGCCAACGCCTTCACTATCCGACTTGCGCCTCCTTACGTGATAACCGAGGGTCATATCGACAACTTTGTCGCGGCTCTTCGTGAAATCCTCAAGGAGGTCGCGCTATGACCTCAAATTCAAATAGCTCAACTCGTACCAAGGCGGCTCGGAAACGGCGCATTCTCGAATTGATCGCAGCCGGTGCGATCAGATCTCAAGTCGAATTGACCGATCTTCTGATCAGGGGTTCTTGGTTACTCAAGCGACCGTTAGCAGAGATCTGGACGATCTTGGTGCGACCAAAGTGCGTAACGAAGTAGGGCAACTGGCGTATGCGATCCATCCAGCACAGGCCTTTGCAGAGGATCCGCTGAGTCGGGTGGCTCGGATGGCGCAAGACCTCCTCGTATCCGCTGAGCCAAGCGCCAATCTTGTCGTACTTCACACACCCCCAGGCGGATCGCAACTGCTTGCGAGTGCTCTTGATAATGCGATTTCTACAGGTGCGCTGCCCGAAATCATTGGGACCGTTGCGGGTGACGATACGGTATTAGTGATAACTCGATCAGCCGACGGCGGAGTAGCGGCCGCGTCGCATATTCTTCGTCTTGCGGATCGGCAGGAAATACACTCCGCACAAAGTTTTGAACCGAACGTCGGCATTCAAGAAAAACATAGTGAAGGGAAACGCTCGTGAAAGAGCGCATTGTTCTTGCATATAGCGGTGGCCTCGATACCTCCGTAGCAATCGGCTGGATCGGCAAGGAGACCGGAGCAGAAGTCATTGCCGTAGCGGTTGACGTAGGCCAGGGCGGTGAAGACATTGAGGTAATCCGCAAACGAGCTTTGGCCTGTGGTGCGATCGAAGCGGAAGTGGCTGACGCGCGCGATGAATTCGCCGACGAATACTGCCTTCCTGCCTTGAAGGCCAATGCTTTGTATATGGATAGGTATCCACTGGTTTCAGCTCTTTCTCGGCCGCTGATCGTGAAACACCTTGTTGCTGCTGCAAGAAAGCATGGCGCCTCAAGAGTTGCACACGGTTGCACCGGCAAGGGCAACGATCAAGTGCGATTCGAGGTGGGCACTGGGGCGCTGGCGCCTGATCTGACTTCATACGCACCAGTCCGCGATTCTGGGATGACTCGTGATCGCGCCATTGCTTTCGCCGAAAACGCTGGCTTACCTATCGATATAACGAAGAAGAATCCATTCTCAATCGATCAGAACGTCTGGGGTCGGGCGGTGGAGACCGGGTTTCTGGAAGACATTTGGAACGCGCCTACGGAAAACGTTTATTCATATACCAAGGACCCGGCCGTTACCCGTGACTCTGATGAAGTGATCATTACTTTTAAAGCAGGTGTACCTGTCGCCATCGATGGGAAACCCGTGACGATGCTTCAAGCTATTCAAGAGATGAACAAACGTGCCGGAACACAAGGAATCGGTCGAATCGATATGGTCGAAGATCGACTTGTTGGTATCAAGAGTCGTGAGATATACGAAGCGCCCGGTGCCTTGGCCCTAATTACTGCGCACCAAGAGTTAGAAAACGTCTGCGTAGAAAGAGAACTTGCCAGATTTAAGCGGCAGGCGGAGCAGCGTTGGGGAGAGCTTGTTTACGACGGTCTGTGGTTCTCACCATTAAAGAGCGCCTTGGACACATTTATGAATGAAGCAAATGAATTGGTAAGTGGAGATATTCGGATGACCATGCACGGTGGTCGCGCGGTGGTCACTGGGCGCAGAAGCGAATCGTCGCTCTACGACTTTGATCTCGCGACCTACGACGAAGGTGACACCTACGATCAGTCCCTGGCAAAAGGCTTCGTGGATATCTGGGGGATGCCCAGCCGAATTGCTGCAGCCCGTGATTTGCGGGTAGGAAAGCCGATCGACTAATGGGCGAAATGCGGCTCTGGGGCGGCCGCTTTGCGGAACAACCAGCCGATGCGATGGCTGCGCTCTCAGTGAGCGTTCATTTCGACTGGCGCCTGGCAAAGTACGACCTACTCGCGTCAAAAGCGCATGCTCGAATGCTTCGATCGGCAGCTCTTCTCGATGAAGCGCAACTCGGGAAGATTCTCGCTGCACTTACAGAACTCGAAGTAGACGTTGCGAGTGGGGCCTTCACTCCGACTATTGCTGACGAAGACGTCCACACCGCGCTGGAGCGTGGCCTGGTCGAAAAGTTGGGCGAACTTGGGGGCGCCTTGAGGGCAGGGCGATCGCGAAATGACCAAGTGGCGACGGATTTGCGGCTCTACCTCAAAGATGAGGTTCGGATTTTGGCAAACGCTTTGCTCGATCTAGAAGAAGCCGTGGTTGCTCAAGCCAGCAATCACGTCGATTCGATAGCGCCAGGCTTCACGCATCTCCAGCACGCGCAGCCGGTCACCTTTGGACACGAATTGGCTAAGCACGCCCATGCGTTATCAAGGGATGTATCTCGTTTGCGCGATTGGGAGAGTCGAGCCGATTTCTCGCCCTTAGGAGCCGGAGCCTTGTCTGGCTCTTCGCTCATAAAGGACCCGAAACAAACGGCGAAAGAACTCGGGTTTAAGGATGCAATCGCCAATTCCATTGATGCGGTGTCCGATCGAGATTTCGTCGCTGAATTACTTTTTATCTCGGCGCTGATTGGAGTTCACCTATCCAGAATCGGTGAGGAATTCGCCATCTGGGCGTCAAGGGAGTTCGGCTGGGTAAAGCTTTCAGATGCATATTCAACTGGCTCGTCGATAATGCCCCAGAAGAAAAACCCTGACGTCGCCGAATTGGCGCGTGGTAAAAGTGGCCGCTTGATCGGACACCTCACCGGCTTTTTGGCTACTTTGAAAGGGTTGCCATTTGCATACAACCGGGATCTGCAGGAGGACAAGGAACCAATTTTCGATTCATTGGACACTTTACGGATTCTGATACCAGCAGTTACCGGGATGGTCGCAACAAGCCAATTTGATGCTCAGAAGATGGCCAAATCAGCGCCCGAGGGATTTGCGCTAGCTACCGAAATTGCAGACTGGTTGGTTCGCCAGGGAATGCCATTTAGATCTGCGCACGAGGTGGCCGGCGAATGTGTTCGCATTTGTGAATCCCGGAGCATCGAATTGGATGTACTCAGTGATGCGGATTTCGCGGCTATTCATCCGATGTTAACTCCAGAAGTACGCGAAGTACTGAGTGCGGGTGGAGCCGTGGCTTCTCGGCAAGCTTTTGGCGGAACTGCACCGGTTAGGGTGCGAGAGCAATTGATGGACCTACGTGAAGTCATCGAATCGGATCGGGCTTGGGCAAATTCCGTCTCACCCGCACAGTAGATAGGGCAGACTTGGCTCTCGTGACCGGACGAGAACTTATTGACGACCTAAAGTGGCGCGGGCTTTTTGCGCAGAGTACCGACGAAGCTGAATTGATCGCTTCCCTTGATGACGGTCCGATCAGTGTCTACATCGGCTTTGACCCGACTGCACCCAGCCTTCACATTGGCAATCTGGTGGTTCTCCTGGGTCTGCGCCGATTTCAGTTGGCAGGACACCGCCCGATCGCGCTGGTTGGTGGAGCCACCGGGCTGATTGGCGATCCGAGTGGCCGTTCGGAAGAAAGAGCCTTAAATGAAGAAGGTGTTATCACCGATTGGGTCATCCGGATCAGAGGTCAACTAGAAGCATTCTTAAGTTTTGACCATTCCCCAACCGGAGCCATTATGGCTAATAATTTGGATTGGACCAGGGAGCTCTCAGCTCTTGAACTTCTGCGCGACATTGGGAAGCACTTCAGCGTCAACCAGATGCTTTCTAAAGACTCAGTCTCCACCCGGCTAACATCTGGCGGCATCTCATACACCGAATTCTCCTATCAGGTGCTGCAGGCCCTGGATTTTCTTGAGCTTTACCGGCGTGAGGGTTGCACTCTCCAAATGGGCGGTAGCGATCAGTGGGGCAATATCACTGCAGGCCTGGATTTGATCCGACGAGTCGAACAGGGATCAGCGCATGCGCTGACAATGAACTTGCTGATGAAAAGCGACGGCACCAAATTCGGTAAGAGCGCCGGCGGAGCGGTCTGGCTAGATCCCGAGATGACCTCGCCATACGCTTTTTACCAGTACTGGTTCAATACCGACGATGCCGATGTCGTCAACTACTTGAAATACTTCTCCTTCGCCGATCACGGGACCATCGATGATTTAGCTGCCCAGGTACGAGATGAACCTGCCAAGCGGGCTGCACAGCGCTTCCTAGCTAGGGAAATGACCACAATGGTTCATGGCTCCAGCGAGTGCGAGGGCGTCGAACAGGCGGCTTCAGCCCTCTTCGGCCAGGGGGGTCTCTCGGCAATCCAGGAGAAGACTCTGGCGGGTGCGTTGAGCCAAGTGCCGAGAGCCGTTATTCCAAGAGGCGCCGAACTTCCAGGGCTAATCGATCTCCTCGCCGCTACCGGCGTGGTCGAATCAAAGTCGGCGGCCAGACGGACGATTCGCGAAGGCGGTGCCTACCTGAACAACGTGAAGATCACCGATGAGAGATTCGTGCCAGACCAAAGTGATCTACTTCACGGTCGCTTCCTGGTTCTGCGCCGCGGCAAGCGTGATGTTGCCGCGATCGAGGTATCCTAGAAGTCCCTTATTTTGCAACGGATTTTTCGGTTCCAAAGACAGGATTTGAGCGTCAGGAAGTCCGATTTGACCCGTAACGCTCCACCCACCTAAACTACGCGAGCACGAGAGAAACGGACGAAGTAAATATCGGACGATCGAGTGCCACCTCCCACCAGGAAATCGATGAGAAATTCTGTGTGCTTGCCAGGAGAAATGCGAGATCGCCGGGTTTGACCCGGTAGATCGCAACGGCTAAGTTAGGAATGTTGCCCCGAAAACGGTCGGAAGACCTGGGATCGGTGCGCGTCCGTACCTTGAGAACTCAACAGCGTGCCACAAGTCAATGCCAATTAAACCTCGTCGTTGAGGTTATTTGACCTTTGGTTTTCCAATAGTCAATGCGCTTCAACTTCGAAATTCCTTTGGTGAATGACATAACTAAAGCTAGTTACGTCAAGCGCCAGATCAAGCCTCTATGGAGAGTTTGATCCTGGCTCAGGACGAACGCTGGCGGCGTGCTTAACACATGCAAGTCGAACGGTGAAGTCCCTTCGGGGGCGGATCAGTGGCGAACGGGTGAGTAACACGTGGGCAATCTGCCCCTCACTGTGGGATAACTCCGGGAAACCGGGGCTAATACCGCATATGAAGCCTGATGGCATCATCGGGTTTGGAAAGTTTTTCGGTGAGGGATGAGCCCGCGGCCTATCAGCTTGTTGGTGAGGTAATGGCTCACCAAGGCGACGACGGGTAGCCGGCCTGAGAGGGCGACCGGCCACACTGGGACTGAGACACGGCCCAGACTCCTACGGGAGGCAGCAGTGGGGAATATTGGGCAATGGGCGAAAGCCTGACCCAGCGACGCCGCGTGCGGGATGAAGGCCTTCGGGTTGTAAACCGCTTTCAGCAGGGAAGAAGCGAAAGTGACGGTACCTGCAAAAGAAGCACCGGCTAACTACGTGCCAGCAGCCGCGGTAATACGTAGGGTGCAAGCGTTGTCCGGAATTATTGGGCGTAAAGAGCTCGTAGGTGGTCTGTTACGTCGGATGTGAAACCCTGAGGCTCAACCTCAGGCCTGCATTCGATACGGGCAGACTAGAGTGTGGTAGGGGAGACTGGAATTCCTGGTGTAGCGGTGAAATGCGCAGATATCAGGAGGAACACCGGTGGCGAAGGCGGGTCTCTGGGCCATTACTGACACTGAGGAGCGAAAGCGTGGGGAGCAAACAGGATTAGATACCCTGGTAGTCCACGCCGTAAACGGTGGGCACTAGGTGTGGGACCCTTCCACGGGTTCTGCGCCGCAGCTAACGCATTAAGTGCCCCGCCTGGGGAGTACGGTCGCAAGACTAAAACTCAAAGGAATTGACGGGGGCCCGCACAAGCAGCGGAGCATGCGGCTTAATTCGACGCAACGCGAAGAACCTTACCAAGGCTTGACATACAGGGAAAAACAGTAGAAATACTGCGTCCGCAAGGGCTCTGTACAGGTG
>Ga0307375_10005170_pt1 | contig 12295 bp, 9 predicted proteins | sample TR1MG_FD_202531 | JGI IMG/M metagenome (GOLD analysis project Ga0307375, IMG submission 202531) | Soil microbial communities from Risofladan, Vaasa, Finland - TR-1 | ecosystem: Environmental > Terrestrial > Soil > Coastal area > Acid sulfate soil | place: Finland: Risofladan, Vaasa | collected... | reverse complement strand
GCAGTAGCTGCGGATGGCTGTGCAGTAGCTGCGGATGGCTGTGCAGTAGCTGCGGATGGCTGTGCAGTAGCTGCGGATGGCTGTGCAGTAGCTGCGGATGGCTGTGCAGTAGCTGCGGATGGCTGTGCAGTAGCTGCGGATGGCTGTGCAGTAGCTGCGGATGGCTGTGTCAGTATTACAGCGGCACCAGCTGCGACTACTGCAAATGCAGTCACGGCTGCGATAACCGGAACAGGATTTCTGCGTTCGCCCGGAATGCGAACCTTCGCAGTCTGCCGCGGTAATCCATTAAGTGAAATTTCAACCTGAAGAACCGTGCGGCGATATGAGACACGCAGATCGATGCGCGGTCGCGCAGGTTCCAGGGGGATATTGTCGATTTCCGTGGTCCACAGGTGCGTCCGTTCAGTCCGCGAGCGTGTAGCGAAGAGACGCAGGACCGCTCGCTCCTGCCGGGGTTCGCGTGAGGTGAGTACAACGCTGCCGGCCGCCCCGCGTTCTAAACGCAGGAGCGGCACATAGCGGTTCTCATCAATCTGGACTTCAATCGATGAATTCACTGTCTCATAATAGCACGGTAGGGAACGTCAGCCTATCTTGATCAGCTCTTTGATTGTGGCGCTCTTCTTCAGTCCGTCAATGTACGCCTGAACGGCAGTGCTCTGCTTCTGCTGCAGAAGGAACTGATTGATCTGTGACTTCACGGTGTCGAAGGAAGCTGTAGTCGGTGGGAACTTCTGCAGCACCTGGATAATGTGGTATCCGAACTGTGTTTCGACAACATTGGAGATCTGATTCACGCCCAGCGTGAATGCTGCGTCTTCGAAGGGTTTGACCATCTGTCCTCGCGCGAACGTGCCCAGATCGCCACCGGATGCCGCACTTGAGTCCTCTGAGTATTTCTTGGCGAGCGTTGCAAAATCTGCACCTGCCCGAAGCTGTGCGAGTATATCTTCGGCCTTCTTCTTCGCCTCGGCTTTCTGCGCCGCTGTCATGTCACTTGTCACTTTTATGAGGATGTGTCGGGCGTGTACCCGCTCGGGAACTACGAAATCCTTCGGGTTCTTGTCATAGAAATCCTTCTCCTCAGCCTCGGTCACCGTAACGTTTTTCACCACCTGGTTCTGGATGAGATCCTGTATCGCGATTTGCCGCTGCAGCTCTCTACGCAGGGAATCCGGCGTCATGCCGGTGGTTTTCAGTGCCTGATCGAAATCCTTCGGGCTGGGGAACTGTTTCTGGAGCGACGCAAACCGCTCATCCACCTGTGCCGTTGTCACTACGATCTTCTGTTTCTTGCTCTCCTGAAACAGCAGCTCCTGAGATACGAGGTTGTCGAGCACGCCAGTCTTGAGCTGATTCAGCTCGGCCGGGTTCAACTTCTGGTTTTGCTGGGCGTAGGATTGTTCACTGCGGGTCACCGCATCGTCGAACTTCTGCTTGCTGATGCCGACACCGTTCACAACGGCGACCGCGTCCTTGGGGACCGCGGATGCACCCTTTGCCGAACAGCCGGCGATAACGCCGACCGCGAGCACCGCAACGAGAATAAGCAGGCCGTACGTCCCTCTTTTATGAATCATGATTGCTCCTTATTGTAGCTTCAGTACGTGAACAAGACGCTGTAGGGCTGTGTGTACATCACCATTCTGGTAGGGGGCGCCTGTTTTGCCGTACTGTAATCCACGCACGTACGGGTGTCAAGGCAACCGGGGCGAAGCACGTTCACTCCTCGGCAACAGACTCGAACACTCCGCGCTCGCGGTTCTTGCGGACGCGATTCCACGGAAAGATCCGACCGTTCATTGCGATGTAGACCCCCTGCGGCAGAGTCTGCACGGCCGCAATTGCAAAGCCCAGGTTAAACAGCGCGTCCGATCCTGCAACCGCGTAGGGTACCATTGCTCCGGTCAGTACTATCGTCTTTGCGAGCACCGCTTCGCCGAGCACCCGCGCGGTAACCGTCATCGTGTCGGTGCCGTGAGTAACGACGAGTCGACCTTCAGGCGCGGCCGCGCAGGAGAGTCGGATCTTCTCGCGCCCCTCATCCTGCATCTGGAGGCTGTCGATCAGCTGGTTTACTTCAATTGAGATGGGAACCGTGCAGCGCGTGTACCTCAGAATCTCGGGCAGATGGGAGTGAGCGAATGTCAGCTCACCCCGAATCTCGTCGTACTGCTTGTCAAACGTGCCCCCGGTAACGACAATCCGTATACCTTCGCTTTCTTGAGAGTCCGTCTCTGGCATCAATTCCTCCTCAGGAGGATCCCGCAGCTATATTTCGCGGAACCGGTGGCAGGCTACCATATGCTCACCTTCGGCTACCTCAAGCTGGGGTTCCACCGTGCGGCAGAGGTCGGTAGCAAACGGACAGCGCGGGTGGAATCGGCATCCGGAGGGAGGATTGATCGGATTCGGCACATCCCCGGTCAGGATAATCTTCTCCCGCTTCGTGTGCGGATCCGGCACCGGAATGGCGGACAGAAGCGCGCGGGTGTAGGGATGCAGGGGTGACTTGAACAGCTCGCCGGTAGGACTCGTCTCAACCATCTTCCCGAGATACATGACCGCGATGCGGTTACTGATGTACTTCACCACGAGCAGGTGATGAGTAACAAAGAGATATGTCAGCTGGAACTCGTCCTGGAGCGTCTTCAGGAGATTCAGGATCTGCGCCTGCACCGAAACGTCGAGCGCCGAGGTTGGTTCGTCCATCATAACGAATTCCGGATTCGTAGAGAGCGCCCGGGCAACTGCGATGCGCTGCCGCTGCCCACCGGAAAACTCGTGCGGGTATCGCATTCGGTGTTCGGAGGAGAGGCCGACAATGTTAAGCAGATCATTTACCCGGCTGTCGATCTCCCGCGCTCCGGACAGTCGCTGGGCGACAAGTGGCTCGGCGATAATGTCCTTTACCAGCATCCGTGGATCGAGCGAGTTCGAAGGGTCCTGGAAGACAACCTGGAAGCGCTGGCGCAGAGCAAGCAGGCGACGGCTCGACAGCCTCGTGATGTCGACCTCCCTGCGGACCTCCTCGGCCTTCGCAATCTGCTGCGGATCATCACTCGCGAGCTGTCGCTCGATCTCATCGACCCGCTGTTTCGGCTGATCAAAGTAGATCCGGCCAGAGCTGGCCTCATGAAGTCTGATGATCGTCTTGCCCAGGGTCGTCTTTCCGCAGCCTGACTCGCCTACCAATCCCAGACACTCGCCGCGGCGGATAGTCAGATTGACCGAGTCGACTGCTTTCACGTCGGCGACGTGCCGCAGAAAAACTCCCGCCTTCACCGGATAATATTTCTTCAGATCGCGGATCTCGATGATGTCTTTGCTCTTCTGGGCAACGGTGTCTGCACTCATGTTCGACTGTTCCTGCCTGTATAGAGATGGCAGGACACGGTGTGGCCCTGCGAGTATTCGATCTGTTGCGGTTTCTCCACCTTGCAGATGTCCATGGCGTGTGGGCAACGCGGATGGAACCGGCACCCCTGGGGTGGCGACACGAGATTCGGCACCGAACCGGGAATGGTAGCGAGTTCGCCCTGCTGCTCAACTTTCGGCACTGCGCTCAGCAATCCCTTCGTGTAGGGATGAAGCGGAGTGTCAAAGATCTCGGTGACTGCCGCCGTCTCGCAGGTGTCGCCTGCATACATCACGGTGACCCGGTCGCAAATCTCGGCAACCAGGCCGAGGTCATGGGTGATGTAGAGCACCGACGAGATGACTGTCTCCTTCAACGTCCGTATCAGTTCCACGATCTGCGCCTGGATGGTGACGTCCAGATTGGAGGTCGGCTCATCGGCGATGAGCATAAGCGGATTACAGGCGAGCGCCATGGCGATAACGATGCGTTGCTGCATGCCGCCGGAAAGCTCGTGCGGATACCGCTCCGCGATGTTCTGCGGATTCGGAATACCCAGTTTTGTGAGGAGCTCAACTACTTCGTTGTGAACCGTCCTGCCGACCCGACGGTAGTAGTGGCTCAGAATCGGCAGCCTCTTGACGAAGCGAACCAGCAGACTTGTCTTATGCAGACGCTCCCGCCGTCGGCGTATACCGGAACCTTCCCTGACAGTTTCGCTGTCGAGCGAGTCCTCGATTGCGTAGAGTCTGTCGTCGAATCCGGTCGTCGCCACGTGATAGGCTTCCAGGTCCGCACGTTCCCGCTCATACATGGCAATCTGAAACTTCTTCCAGGCACGGGCGAGCGGAAAACGGGTATTCGGAAGCTCGGCGCGGATTGCAGTTTCAGTGAGTGCAAGCATCTCGGATGAGCGGTGGGCGAAGAAACTTTCACCAACCTGAGCGCTGATGTTGAGCACCGGATTGAGCGCTGCACTCGCCTCCTGGAATATCATCGAGATCTGATTGCCGCGCATCGATTCCATGAATGCTTCGCTGCGGCTCAGAATATCGATTCCCTGCTCCCTATCCTTCTCATTGAAAAAGATGAGAATGCGGCCGTCTTCGATCTTGCCGGGACTCTGCACAATTCGCATCATTGAGCGTACGGTGACGCTCTTGCCGCACCCTGACTCGCCGACAAGCGCGTAGGTCTCCCCCTGGTTCACGACAATGCTCACCCCGTTAAGCGCTTTGACCGCCCCTTCGAAGGTGTAGAAGTTTGTGTGGAGATTTTCTGTTTTGACGAGAGGTTTCACTATTTTCTCCGTTGCTTCGGGTCGAATACGTCGCGTGCCGCATCGCCCAGAAGATTCCAGCCCAGGACGAACAAAGCAATTGCGAATCCGGGAATGAACACGAGATACCAGAATGCAAGCGGTTGACCGGTGGGACCGACTATCCAGTTGCGCGCGGATGCCACCATCTGGCCCCAGTCGGCGTAGCCAAGGTCGGAACCGAGTCCGAGGAACGACAGCGCCGCCGCGTTCAGGATGGTTGCTCCAACTGAGAGCGAAGCGAGAATGAGAACCGAATAGATGGTATTCGGGAGAATATGCTTGAACATAATCCGCAGGTGGGACGCACCGCTGGCCCGGGCGGCCTGCACGAACTCACGGTCGCGGATAATGAGTATCTCGCTCCGTATGATCCGGGTGTACTGCGGCCAGTTCAGCACGACGAGTACGAGGATTATGGCACCGAGTCCGCGACCGATGACCACCACGAGCGCCATCGCCATGATGAGGAACGGTATGGCGAAGAAGATGTCGGTGATGCGCATGATGATCTCGTCGAACGCGCCGCCGAAGTAGCCTGCAAGCACGCCGAGAAACACACCTACAATGAGATTCGCAAGTACTACCGCAACTCCAATGACGAACGCGCTGCGCGTGCCCCATACAATGCCGTACAGTATGTCGTACTGCTGCGGAAGAGTACCCAGCGGGTGGGTCATCGATGGCGGTGAGGGCTGCATTTCCCAGCCTGTGTGCGGAATCATGTAGGGATTGTTCGGCGTTTTCGGCGGTTCTATGATGGGAGCGAACAGAGCCATCAGGCCGAAGATGACGATGATCGTCAGTCCGATCACCGACAGCGGACTCGAAATGAAACGCTTGAGACCGAACAGCAATTCCCGAAGGCGCGGATGCATGTCCCGGTGGCCTTTGTGTCCTGCGGCTGCTTCTGGCTGTTCAACCATGATTTCTGTTTCCATCTGTCGAAACTCTCCTTGATTCAGGTAAGGCGTACGCGAGGATCGACGTACGCATAGATGAGATCGACAACCAGGTTGATCACGACAAACACGACCCCGAGGAAGAGTGCATTGAACATGACTGCCGGCACGTCGAGCAGTACCGCCGCCCGTGCGGTCCATAGACCGATACCTGGACGATTGAATATGGTCTCCGTAATGACCGCGCCACCCATGAGAGTGGCGAACAGAACACCGGATATCGTGACCACCGGAAGCAGAGCATTCCGTCGCGCATGGCGGCGGATTATGGTCTTTCTGTCCACACCCTTTGCCGTCGCGGTTCGAATATAGTCCTGACCGAGCGACTCGAGCATGCTCGATCGGGTAAGCCGTACGATTGTTGCGCTCTGGATGATGACAAGATTCACTACCGGCAGGAACAGGTGGTACAGCGCATCTAGAAAGATAGGCCACCGCCAGTTGAGAATCGCGTCCAGGGTGAGAATTCCGGTGTATTGATGGTAGCCGGGACTATTGATCACATTTGTGAGCTTGTTGCTCAGAAGACCTGGTGGAAAGATCCCCAGGAGACCATACAGAAGCATGAGCAGCAGCAACCCGAGCCAGAACGTGGGCAGGGAGTACCCGACGATGGCGAAAACACGGGTAAAATGGTCTGCTGGCTCATCCTTGCGTACGGCTCCAATGGTACCGAGAACAATTCCCACAATTATCATGAGCGGCATTGTGTACAGAACCAGCTCCAGTGTAACCGGAAGATACTGTTTGAATGCGTCGAGGACCGGGGCAGACGCTGTTGAAGAGTAACCGAAGTTCCCCTGCAGCATATTCTCGAGCCAGTGCACGTACTGAACGGGCGCCGGTTGATCCATGCCGTACTGCTTGATCATGGCGTTCATCTGATCGGGAGTGATTTTCTCCGACTTTACGAATGCCGCGACCCTCATTCCCGGCGGCAGGAGCAGCATGACGCCGAATACGATAAACGTCACGCCAAAGAGTACGAGGATCATCAGAAGCAGTCTTCTGATAATGTAGGAAAGTAAGTTCATGGTGAAGTCTCCGCAAGAAGTGGAAAGGTGGCTCTCATCTTACACGAACAGTTCAACTCTGACAACAAAAAACAGCGCCCTGTTCACGTCGCGCCAGGGCGTCGTGAACAGGGCGAAATCGACTCGAAATCTCGCAGGAACTCTCTAGTTCGCGGTCTTCGTTATGTAGGGAAGCCAGTCAAACTGCGTGTTCTGCATCGGATTGTAATCGTAGCCGTGTACCCAGTTCTTCCAGTAGAGGTTCAGTGTCTGCTGATAGAGAACCGTGCCGGGAGCATCCTGGACGTAGAGCTGCTGCAGCTTGTAGTAGTCGGCCTGCCGCTTTGCAGGGTCAACTTCGAACGCCGCCGCTTTGATCAGACTATCGACCTCAGGATTCTTGTACGACTGGGGACCCGCATAAGCGCCCCAGGACGCCATGAACGGTACCACGTAGTCGTCCGGGTCCGGATAGTCGACGCCCCAGCCAATGATGTAGATGGGAAGTGTCTTGTTCTTGTATGCGTTCAGGTACTGCGGCCACTCCATTGAGCTTACCTGAATCTGGAACTTCGGATTTACCTCGGCCAGATTCTGAGCAAGCATGTTTGCCGCGGTCTGACGCACTACGTTACCGGTGTTGTAGAAGATCTGCATCTTGAAGCCGTTGGCCCAGAGCTTGCCGCCCCACGCCTGCTTGAAATAGTCAGCTGCCTTCTGCAGACTGAATGTCGGTGAGCGCTTTACGCTTGCATCGAAATAGGGCAGTCCCATTACGACGGGAGTGGGAGTATCGATACCATTTCCGGCAAGTCCCTGCTCGATGAAGGTGTTCTCATCCCACGCGGCAAGGAAGCCGAGGCGTACGTTCTTGTCCGAGAAGAAGTCCGGAGGAACTCCGTTACCGTCAAGCTTGCCTGACCCGATGTAGGGATTGCTCTCCGAAGCTATTTTGTAGGTGAAGAACATGGCGGTGTTATTCAGCGTCGGCATCTGCTTCTGAACCGACAGTCCCGCCTCTTTGTTCATCTCCGCAAAGTATGGAGGATCCACCTGGACCGCGTCCGCGTCACCCTGGATCAGCATGAGCTTCCGGGTTGACCATTCGCTCACGACCTTGTAGATACCCTCTTTCATTGCGGGCTTGGGGCCCCAGTATCCATCGTACCGGTCCAGAACCAGTTCAGTACCCTTGACCCAGCGGGTAAGCTTGTAGGGACCTGTTCCATTCGCAACATTCGCCAGTGTCTCTTTTCCCTGGGCAGGATTGTTGAACTTCTGCCAGGTCGCTTCGGTTCCATCCCATCCACCGTTTGCAATGACAAACTTCTTGTCAACGATGTACGCGTACTGGCTTGCCATGATGCTCATGAAGGCGGCATAGGGCTTTACGAGGTGGAGGGTCACCTTGTCGCCGTTCACGGTAATCGCGTTATTGATCTGGTTCCAGGTTACGTCTATTTTGCCGTTATCGCCGCGGGATCCGCCGGTGGCAAGTAACGCAGTGTAGAGCATCCAGGTTGGCCCGGCGTTCTGGTCAATCACCAGGTCACGCTTGAAGCTGTACGCCACGTCCTCGGGGGTAAGCGGATCACCGTTCTGGAAGGTGACACCCTTTCGGATGGTAAAGGTGTAGCTCAGTCCGTCGCTCGAAATACCGCCGTTCGCGACAGTCGGAACCTCAGTTGCGAGAGTCGGAACGTAACTTGCTGCGCTGTTCTTTGCGTAGGAGATCAGCCCCTGATAGATGCTGTGAATGACCGAGGCCGACACCTGGTCATATTCGGTCGCCGGATCCATCGATGCTGCGTCGCCGTAGCTTGCGTAGATGAACGTATCGGGGTTCTTGATAGTAGTGACCGCAGTCTGAGCAGTTTGACTTGAACTGCTGGCAGACGGCTGGGCCGACTCTTTGCTCCCGCCCGCGAACGCGAACGTAGCAACAAAGAGAACCGCGAAGCCAATGAGATACTTCTTCATGCGTTCTCCCTCCTTTGGGAAGTTTGTGGGTAAACTGTGTCATCCTACGTCAGAAATGACGATTTGCCAAGATAGACCGTTTTTCTTCCGTTTGGGTATATTCTACTGGGACACCACTTCGCCGTAACAACGCCGATCGGCGAGGTCTGCAATGCGCGATCGGTCAGACGACCGATAATTGAGCACCGGGAGGTAGACGAAGATGGGAAAATCGGCTATTACCACTGGAATATCGATATGATAAGTACTGAAAACGACATCTTCTCGAAGTGTTTTGCGTTCACTGAAGCCGAGCGAGCTCGCCAGGAGGGCTGGTATCCCTATTTCCGGCCAATTACCGAAAGCCATGGCACGAAGGTAGTCATCGACGGGCGTGAGCTCATAATGGCAGGATCGAACAACTATCTCGGCCTGGCGCTCGATGCGCGTTTGCGCGAGGCGAGCAAGGCTGCGATAGATCACTACGGCACCAGCTGCTCGGGTTCACGGTTCATGAATGGAACGCTGCAGCTGCATGAAGAGCTTGAGCAGCGACTTGCACAGTTCGTCGGAAAACCGGCGGCCCTCTGCTTTACAACGGGGTATCAGACCAACCTTGGTTCCATATCCGCACTTACCGGCCGCGGCGACCACATCATCACCGACAAATTGAACCACGCCTCGATTATGGACGGCATTTTTCTGTCGATCGGCATCAACAGGAATGTCAATGTGCACCGGTACAAGCACAATAACATGGCCGACCTCGAGAAGATTCTTGCCGGCATTCCAGCGGACGAAGCGAAGCTCATCGTAACCGACGGCGTATTCAGCATGGAGGGAGACATCGTGAAACTCCCGGAGATGCGGAAGGTTGCCAACCGCTACGGTGCGCGCATCTATCTTGACGAAGCGCATGCAATCGGAGTGCTCGGATCAACAGGACGCGGTACGACCGAACACTACGGTGACACCGATCTTGCCGACCTCATCATGTGCACGTTCAGCAAGTCCTTCGGTTCGATCGGAGGATTCGTCGCAGGCGACCGGCAGGTAATAGATTACATAAAGCACTTTGCCCGACCGCTTATCTTCAGCGCGAGCATTGCGCCCCCGCAGGCAGCGGCAGTCATTGCCGCGCTCGATATCATCGAAGCGGAGCCTGATCGGGTTCGTCGCCTGCAGACAATTGCAGTCAAGATGATCGACGGATTCCGGAGTCTCGGCTTCGATGTCGGAGTGGCGGAGACGCCAATAGTGCCGCTTGTGATAGGTGATTCGGACACGACATTCCTGTTCTGGAAGCGTTTGTTCGAACGGGGCGTCTATACAAACCCGGTCATCTCACCTGCTGTTCCGCCAAACCGGGGGCTGTTGCGAACTTCCTACATGGCAACGCACACCGATGAAGAACTCGACCGGGTACTCGAGATTGCCGGCGAGGAAGGAAGAGCGCTCGGCCTGATCAAGTGACGGAGACCGCGGGCAGTTCCGAAGCCGGAGCGCGACTCACCACACCGAGGTTTCACGGAGGTAGTCGAGTGCGTCCTCGTTCCGGATTACCGCCCGCGGAAACAGCCGGCTCAGCCTGTCCTCGAGCGTATTGCCGGACGGCTCATAGATCACGATATCTCGCACCCGGTCCTTGTGCTTGAGGAACTCCAGCAGATTGATCTGGTCGGTCTCCGGAAAACTGTAACCGACAAACGAGATGTGCTGGGCCCGGGAAAGATAAGCCGTCATCGTGGACCAGAGTGTGGCAAAAAGCGTGCCGTGAAGGAAGCTCTCCTTCGCGTGAGCCATCGGGATGAACACCGGGTAGTCATCTTCGTGGAGCCACGAGTCCCTCGTTCTCTGCTCCACTTCGTAAACCGCCTGCAGATCGTTTCGGTCAGCACCGTGTGCTCGAAACCAGTTCACCGAACCGTGCAGTTTCAGATAGGGAAGCACCCAGTTGCGCCCGCGGATCGGTCCCGCCGCATGATGCCGCGAGTATCGTGGCAGATCAACATGATAGTCCCATACCCACGTTGCGTCGCGGTTGAGCTTCGTGGCCATGAAGCGCTCGATGAGCAGATCCACATTCAGCGTGACGAGCTGCGTCTCAGCCTGCTCCATGCGGCTTCCTGCCTCGACGCTCGAACGGTCCAGAAGCCGGCGAAGAACCCCTTCGCTGTCGGCCTTCACGCGAAGCTCCTCGTTGCCGAGCCGCCTTCCGAGCCACCGGAGAAAGTCCGCGCGGGAACGCTGGAAATCCGATTGCTCCTCCACGCTGCGAAACACCGATTTCGAAAACATGAATGTGCACAGGCTCTCGACACGGCGAAACTCAGACAGACCTTCGGTGAGCGAGACGTAGTCGTCGATGAGCTTCCCGAGACTCCCGGGGAGCTCACTACCCGCCTTCGGATAGAACAACTCGTCGGTCAGGTCGTGAAGAGTCGGCATCTTCGGACAAACCGAACGTGCGAAACCGGAGCCGAGCACGAGAACATTCAACTGGCGGCTCCGGCGGAACCGAAGAACAGCGCGAGCACCTTTCCCATCGCCAGATGATCGGTCGCTCCGCACACTTCGCGAATACTGTGCATCGCGAGAATCGGAATGCCGACGTCCACTGCCCGAAGCTCCGCGGCTGCGGACGCGATTGGGCCGACTGTGGAACCTGACTGTATATCGGAACGATTCACAAACTGCTGAAACGGTACGCCCGCAGCGCCGCAGAGGTTCTTGAAATAGGCGGCAGTTTCAGCAGTTGTCGAATAGCGGAGATTCCCGTTGTACTTCAGCACGGGGCCGCCGTTCAGATGCGGCATATATGACGGATCGTGCTTTTCGGCGTAGTTCGGATGAACGGCGTGTGCAGCATCGTTGGAGATCAGAAACGAACGGGCAAGCGTACGATGGAGTTCCTCGCGTCCGCCGCCTTTCGCGATGACGATGCGCTCGATGATCGATCGAAGCAGCCCGGAATCGGCACCCTCGGCCGTCCTGCTGCCGATCTCCTCATGGTTGTACAGGACGGCAAGCGCAGTTGATTCGGTCGCGCCTGCACTGCACAGGGCGCCAACTGTCGCGGATGCCGCGGCGAGATTGTCGATTCTCCCTGAAGAGAGCAACTGGGCACCAATACCGAGCAGACGCGCGGGCTCCGCATCAAAGAGGATCAAGTCCGCGTCGAGAATCGTATCCTCGGCTACTTCAAGCCTTTCGGCCAGGAAACGCTTCAGTTTCCCCTTCTGATCCCCTTCCTTCGCACTGTCGAGCAGCACCGGCAGATGGGTTTGTTTGTTATACTCGAAGCCCTCATTGATGGTGCGGTTCAGGTGAATTGCGAGATTCGGAACGGTGGCGACAGGACCGTCGGTAGTGAATAGCCGTTGCGACAGCGCGTTGCCGTTGAGCACCGAGACCCGCCCTGCAATGCCGAGGCTGCGGTCAAGCCAGGTCGACACGATGGCGCCGCCGTAGACTTCGACCGGCATGGTGAGCAGACCGTGTGACAGAGTCTCACCATCAAGCTTGAGTTTCAGCGCCGGGCTGTCGGTATGCGCTGCGGCAACCCGCACGCCTGACGACCACGGTTCCGCGTAACCAAGCCTGAACGCAACGAGGCTGCCGCCCCTCCTGAGAAAGTACATACCGGCAGAATCGAGGTTCCACGCGTCCGCTTCCAGCAACT
>Ga0307375_10005169_pt1 | contig 12295 bp, 10 predicted proteins | sample TR1MG_FD_202531 | JGI IMG/M metagenome (GOLD analysis project Ga0307375, IMG submission 202531) | Soil microbial communities from Risofladan, Vaasa, Finland - TR-1 | ecosystem: Environmental > Terrestrial > Soil > Coastal area > Acid sulfate soil | place: Finland: Risofladan, Vaasa | collected... | reverse complement strand
TATGAAAGGGGATCGGGCGTTAAGATATCCAGTTTAACTTGTTCATCTAAGTATATTTTCTGCACGCCATTTAAATTTGCTATTTGATACAATTCTTCTTCGGTAACTATGCAGCAAATTGCGGAAATGAAATCAAATTCAAGCGGTTCGGACCCTCCCTCACAAATCTCCATGATAGCTTGCTTCGCCTGATATATATCCACTCCTCTTTCAAAATTAATAATGACTCGATTCGATTTATTTTTAAAAACGGATTCATCAAACATCAATTTATATGAAACGGAATTATTTTTTGTACTTTCCTTTTGAATAATCCTAAAAATAGATAGGGGTACCCAAAAATTTAAAAGTAAGAAAATAATTAGTGCGGCCAAACCCTTTGTTTTCAACCTCATAAATTATTACACCCGTCTTTATACTCTTTTTTTCTTACCCTTATAATTCTTTGTTGATATTATTGCTCTTAAAATTGAGGCTTTATCTTTCGACAAGAGGTGAATTTTTTAACTTGAATTCTTAAATTTATTATTTAGGAAATGCATGGAATGAGTTTTTTGGAGATCCACATATAAGGCTTTTATCGGATGCCTTACTTTCTCTATATCACTATAAAGATGCATATAAAAAAAGGGGGGGAGATTGAATTTTTATTTTTTTCTTGTTCGTAAGATATATTACGGCAATAGCAGTTATCACTATGAAACAAGGTATTATAGAAAATCCTGGAACGCCTGAGGAGCGATGAATCGAAACGGTGACATTTTCACAATTCGAAATGGGACTATTGCCCGATGCATTTACGGCAACGATTACATAATAATATACGTTATTTGTGGTGATATTGTCTTGACATATGGTTTGTGTAATATTGGCGATCGGCGTCAAACCAAATAACGAAGTAATATTGTAGGTAGCTCTATAGACAAGATATCTTGTGGCACCAATTACAGAACTCCAATTTAAATGGATTATCCCATCATCATCGGGATTGGGAGAGATAGGATAGAGGTTAGGTGCTAATGGTCCCTGGAGTTGTGTGGGTACTGTAATATTTTCGCAGTTTGAAAGAGTACTGTTACAGAAATCATTCCCGGCAACAATCACGTAATAATAGGTACCCCCAGAAGGCACTAAATCATCGGTGTAGTTATTTGTAGTCCAACCAATGGGTGTTAATCCCGTGGTGCTTGTAATTTTTGACGTATTTCGATATATATAGTAAATACTGGCATCTGTTACCTTCGTCCAGTTAAGATGTACAGTGGAATTTGTCCTCGTTAAGGAGGATAATACCGGGGGATTATTTAACGGTCCATAGAGGATTTTCAGAGTGGGATCTCCCAGAAGCGTTACCCCATAAGAATTTGCAGGGTTATTTAATCCTGAAGAGGAAAGAGTACAGTCTGAAAACCACCGTTTTAAGGATTCACCCAGACAGGATCCATTGCCAAGGGGTTTGTAGAGCTTACTCGGCTCAAACATCCCCCCAGTTCGCGTACAACCGAATGTAGCTAACGTATTATTTGAGAAGAGATATTCAGTGGCAATGTTATCGGATTGTGAAAAATCGGCAGCAGAGCAGGCAAATAATAAAAAGAATAACGCTTGGGTAGTGATGCTCCGAATTTCACTACAAGAAGTATAGCCTGATGCGGGACTAGGATAGAACACGTGTTGATTAGGATAAGAATGGACAAAGAGATGGACCCATTCATAGCTATGCGTTAGTTCAGTTTCCCAATTGGTATCATTCGTAATGCTGTCAGTTGCGATAATTGTCTGATTAGTATAGGCATGAACGGATTCATTACCCCATTCGTTTGCCCAAGCGCTCCAACTATCATCAATGTAAATTAATGAACTATGAGGCCGTTGAAGGGTCCCGTTTCGGTATAAATGATTTCTCTGAAAATATTCAATCAATGCCTCAGTCTCATTCCGACCCGTCATGGTTGTCGCATCGATTCGTCCAAACCAAATCTCAGGGTCGCGATCACCCGTTCCACTACTGTGATTATCATAATAAGTGTCCAAATCGAAATCAGACCATTGTCCGTCTAAATCCATGAAGTAGAGATCACACGGAAAAGGTGTATTATAAATTTCGTAATTCACATAGGGTAGCTGCCCCACAAAAATAATGCCTTCCAAGCCGGACGAATAAGACGAAACGCATTGTTGTTTAATCCGTTGAGCGTCATAAAAACGCATTCCTGTGGGTGAACTGAAATTAATAAGCGTTAGAATGTACCCTACGCTCTCTAGATCGGCTTTAAATTGCACAAGACTCGCATTAATTTTGGGGTAGATTGTCGAGTTCACATACACAAATACCTGGCTGCTTAAAGTGGGGGCTGCCGGTGGAATAGTAACGGTCACATTGACACAATTAGAAAGTGTGCTATTCCACGTCGAATTGCTACCGAGAACCGCATAGAAGTACGTTCCATTTAGTAAAATTATATCTTGATATGTATTTGTATTAGAAGTGGTGAGCGGGGTCAGACCAGCCACTGAGCTAATGAAGGATGTGTTCCTGTAAACATAATAAAAAGTCGCTTGATAGACAATATTCCAATTCAAGTTAATTGTTCCGGTCAGACTAGGATTTGGAGTAATAGGAACCATGTTAGGAACTCCGGTGAAAGTGCCCACATACGCGGCATTTCCAGTGTTATTTATACCAACTGCCGAGATTATGGTATAATTCGCGACAAGAGTTGCAGGCAATGTTAAATTCGCAGAAATTGATCCAGATGCATTCGCTTGAACAGTCACATTTTGCCCACCTGCATTCAGTGTAACGTTCGAGTTGGGTGGAAATCCTGTACCATTCACGGTGACGTTATTCCCAGCCTGAATGCTCGTAGGCGACGCGGATATTAACGCTTGGGATTGTCTCATATCCACTACAGTTTTCCTTGTTATAATATCGTAAATAGTATTTGTTTCATTGGAAGGGTCGTAGAACCATTGTGAAACGCCCCACATATCGAACTCACCCAGCCCTAAATCACCAATCCCAAGGATTTGTAGAAGAGCGAGATCATCTATCGCAGCCGAGAGCTTGACTGGGGGAGCTCCAACATAGCGGGATCCCGTAGCGTTATTGAGGTGAATGGTTTCATTTACGGATTCCTCCTTAAGTTGAATGGGTCCAGGAAGCGGCTGCCAAAATCCTGCGTTCCAAATCCAAGGCATTCCGTCTAAAATACCAAAAGTGGTTGTGATACTGAGCCGGAGGTCTGCCCCGAAATATAATCCAGGAGTAGGATCTCCGCCCGTTTTATTGTTATCAATGCAAATCTCGTAAGAACAGTTTTCAATTGGAGCGTCGATAAGTTCTAGAGCCCATTGTAATTCATGCGCTATCATATCATCCGTTATATTGGTGCGAATCTTAATTTGTTTCAAATCGACGTTTGTTTTATTTTCGGGAGTACCGTTAGTACTATTTGTTGTATCTGAACCTTTATCTGAAAGTTCGATCCCACTAATAATTCCAGCTCCAAAAGAGTATGCATTTTGTACTCTTTGTATGTGAGTTTGATATGTTTGTTCCATTGTGAAGTCTTGTGCGGTCAGAGTTAATCCATTAAATAATCGTAATCGTTTATTTCCATATAAATTGTAATTTCTATCCTCATTATTCACAAGACCATCATGATTCGCATCGTATCCTACGTCATCGAATTCATCCAGCACGCCATTTCCATCCATATCTTCATCGGCCTGTCGGCTTGCCCCATGATCGAGCCCGAGGGCGTGCTGCATTTCATGGGCCCAATCACTCCCGTCTGTACCTGTAGTTAGAATCGCGCCATGGGATTCTCCAATGGTGGTGATCGCCGTCAAGTCAGGTCGACCGGCAGAATTGCATAAAGTAATACTCATTCCCTTGTATTCTGCAGAAGCTGCTGCCGCCTCTCGAACGGAATCTCGAGATTCTAAGTTATAATCTACGACTCCATCGTCATTTCCTTCCGGATCAGCAATTTCATGAATGATATGGTCCCATACGAAAATGGCAACGGGACAACTAAGGATTTCATTTTTAAAGATCTCATTTAATTCTTCAATATTCTTTTCTACTTCCGCTACTGATATTGTAGTCCCTTTAATCTTATTGATTGTAAGTGGGATCGTTACATAGGTTAAATTCTCGGGTGTCTGAGCTTCTTTAATTGAGTTGAACTTCGTGATTTGCTCTACTTTCGAATCTATCTTATTCGTTGTTCTGTATCCAGCAATGGTAATAAAAATAGACGAAATTAATAAGCAGATGATAAAATACCTTTTATAATGATTTTTAGGAAGCATGAAATTATCCTCTTTTTTTTATTTAAATACCTCTTTCTTATTTTTAATCTTATTTATTTTAGTTAATTAACCAATGTGATAGATAACACTATAGAACAAGTTATTAAATTCGATAATTTTTCTTATATTAAATACCTTTTCTTCTTACCTAATATGAATATCGCTGAAATTATCTATCTTAATTTGAAAAGCCAAGATTTTCCGCTTGGATAAAATTGAAAACGTTTTTAAAGGATAATTATTGGAAATTTCTTAATTAAAAAATGAGATGAGTGTGATGGCACCGGTCGTATCATGGAATATATATGATCCTAAACAAGCCGAACGGGATAGAAGACGACTAGAAGAAGAAATGCGAAGACATAAAATGGGAATCAAATCGAGACCTGGCGGCGGCGGCGGATCAGGTTTTGGCTAAAGTAGTAGAAGATTGATTTAGAAATTCATTTTTTCTTTTTTTCTTTAAAATTAATTATTTAGATAAAATATAGCAAGAGAGGAAAACGATGGGAGATAATAAAAGCGAAAAAAAAGATTTAGAAAAAATTGCTAAACTTTTAGAAAAAATAAATATGGAATTTACATTTTTTGATTTGAAATATGCTCAAGATGAAGTACATCCCGCGATCCACACGAGTTATAAGGCAGAAGGAAAGGAATTTGATGTGATTATTCGCTCTTATTCACAGAAAGATCTGGGTAAGTGGATTAATATGCGATGTTTTGTTTTTAATACTAGCGAATTAGACACCGAGACTGCCAATAAAGTATTCAAATTATGCCTGCAATTAAATTATTTCCTACCAGAAACAACATTTTCCTGGTTTGATGAAAAAATCTTTATTGAATCCGATATGCCCATTGATGTTTCTCTAGATGATTTTAAATTCGAATTAAAGGGGCTTTCACTTGGATTAGAGAATTTAACACATCATTTCAAATCCTTAGGCCTAACGATTGACCCTACCAAGGATACTATGCTATTAGATTATTCATTCTTAGAAATGACATGGGAGTAAAAAGTTACTCAATAACTTATATTTTATAATAAATTTACCTAACTTTTTTTTCTGCTTCTTCAGTTTTGATTAAATTCTTCTTAAGTAATAGACTGAATTGATCAGCTATCGTAGAAAAGTTAAGACAACTTAATATCTATGACCAAATAAAGAAACGAATCTTGAAATAGATATCGACACTCATTAGCAATTAGATGTGTATTATTTCAACTCTCTTTCATGAGACTTCTCCTTTAAAACATCATAATTATAAATATTCTAAATTTTTAAGATAAATAGTTAAATATGAATAAATAGAAAAACTCATGATAATCTTTAAAAGAATTAAAATGAAGAGTTGAATGAATCATGAACGGCGGATTCGTCGATTTAGTTATTGAACCTCCTCTTTGGTTCATAGTATCAGCAATTTTTGCAATAATAACGATTTATTTTATTAATAAATATAAAAAAATTGGCGCAGAGGCGCGTCCTTTTATTTTAGGATTAGTGCTTTTTATCGGGAGTTTTACCATCGCACGGACCATTGAAACCATTCGACGGTATTATATAGGATCGTATTATGATATTATCGATTCTAATTTTACACTAATAGGAGCCAATTTGATTTTACGGCTTTGTTATTATATTATCGCATGGGCAGGAATTACGATCTTTTATTTCGTCTTTGAGAAGCATATCATGAAAAAAGGTATGCAGAAAAATACCCGCTATATTCTAACATTTTGTTCAGCTGCTGAGGGATTTTTCTCGTGTTTATTATATTTTACGGCAGCGGCTGCGTGGGTGTTATATTGTGTTATAATATTATTTTTTATCGTCGTGTTCTTCCCGATCATTTTCTTCCTCTATCTGGTAAAAATGGCAATATCAAGAGAACAGAAAATCGCCTGGGTTATAGTTAGCCTTGGATTTCTTCTTGCATTGCTAGGGGTTATGGGGGATCTCCCGGAAGCTTCTTTAATAGTTACTCAATACTTTGGGGTCCCATTTCTCCCTCCAGCATTCATCCATTATGGCACACCAATATTACAAGCAGTAGGTGCCACGCTATTAGGAATTGGGTTTGCTACAATCTATAAGGTCGTATAAATTTGTCATTCTGAAAGGAAATAGATATTAGAAAAAAAGTGAATCGTGATTACGATGGTTTTCGATCCCGTGAATTTGCTCTATTTCGCAATTATTGCACCGATCGCTATTTTAACCGGTCTATTTCTCATAAGACGGGACACTGAGAAAGATCGGCTGCTAATACTTATAATATTGAGTATCTTATTGTTCGTAGTCCGGATCTTTTTAGTTCTTTTTGCAGATACAATTGGAATAATGCCTTATTTGGAATATGATATAATATTTTACACATTTCTTACGGTCTTTGGCGTATTGTTTACGATAATATATGTTCTCAAAGTGGAAAAATCAACCCTACAAGAAGTTGGATGGAAAATAAAGGATAAAAAGAAAAGTATAGCATATGGTTTAATTGGCTACCTTCCTCTCATCGCATTCATGCCCTTAGTCTTATTATTAACGGGGATTGAAGTTTCATCGACCATTACTTGGGAAAAAATTGTGTTAGGCATTGAATTCGGGTTTATCCTTGGCGGGTTTTATGAAGAAACGATGTTCCGGGGAGTAATTCAGAACCATCTCAGTAAGGTCATGAGTGAAAAAATGACGGTCATCTCAACAGCACTCATTTTTACTGCGACACATCTGTGGTACCTTCCATTCACCGGATATGGAATCTATTATTTCTTCGTTCTTCTTATGGCGTTTCTCCTAAGCATCTTGCGCTTGAAGGGGGATTTACTAGCTTCCGCAATTCTTCATGGCGGAATCGTGTTTTTTTTAATAATCGCTATTTAAAAAGAGGTTATGAATACCCCTTTTAGTAGAATGTTATTATTTTTTAGTATTTTTTATTGCTTTGATAATTTCGGTAAGTTCGGCGCCTTTATCTTTTGGTACAACTTTTTCAAGATAGGTTCCTTGAACGATTAATTTTGCACCAGCTTTCACGAATTCAACAGCTTGCTCCTTTGTGTTAATTCCGCCTCCAACAAACACGGGAATATCCACGAAATTAGTGACGACTTTAACCATTTCAACAGGTACCGTTTCATTAGCGCCGGATCCTGCTTCAAGATATACCATTTTAAAGCCAATGTATTGCGCGGCTAGTGCATAGGCAGCAGCAATTTTGGGTTTATTGCGTGGAATCATGTGCGCCTCACCAATGAAGCCCGCCGTCGCGCCAGGCTCAATAATGATATATGCTAATGAAATAGGTTCCAAATTCCACAATTTTAAAGTAGGAGCACCTAAAACATGAGAACGAATTACCCAGTAGAGATTGTTTGAATTAATTAAACTCATGAAAAAGGTTGCATCGGCATTTTTACTAAAAGCATTTACATTTCCGGGGAAAACTATAACAGGGCGGTCTGTTTCTTCTTTTATAGCGACAATGACTTTATCAATACTAATTTGATCAGCGATGGTCGATCCTCCGACCATGAAGGCGTCCGTGCCAGCATCTGTTGCATATTTCACAATGCGTTTAATATTATTTATTGTTTGGAAGGTTAAATCAGGATCAATGAGACTCATGTGTAAAGCGCGATCGGTCTTCAATTTTTCTTGGAAATACTCCCAGACACGATTTTTATACATGGTGAGAAGTGCTCCTTCTTTTCGATATGCTCAGGTAAATTAATAAAAATTTTTAATTTCAGTAATGATAATTTCCGATAATTTAAAAGAATTTTGACATTGAAGAATGGTTAAAGTCTCCTTTAAGTCATAATCAGCTATTATCCTCATTTTTCTTAACTTTTCTAATTTATTCGATGTGCGTGTAAATCCTTCATCAGATATTTTTTCGATCACTTCTTTATGTATCTCGCCGACATTTTTTATTTTAAATCCTGCTTGTTCCAATTTTAAAAGAGCATTTAGAAATGCAGCGTAATAAGCCCTACCTATGGCAGTTCTCCATCTTCCGTCCGGATCATATTTGCTATCATCTGCTAATTTTTTTGCTATTTCCAAAAATTTGGATGGATTAAAACTGTTTGTCAATTATATTCCTCTAAATTTAAAGTGAATTAAATATCAATAAAGAATTTTCTATTTAAATTCCTGATAGCCTCACGATCTGGTTCTTGGCTTTTGTTAAGAAGTTGATTAATTTTTTCCCTAATTATCTTATCTATTTGATCCCACATTGCTAGTATTTCTTCAAATTCTAGTTGGTTATTTTCAAAAGTAATATGTAGAATAATTTTTTCCCAAGTTCTTATTTCAAAATCTCTTTCAATATAAAAGTGGCAAATTAGTTTTAAATTCTCTTTTTGAATAAATTCTTTTAAACCTAATTCACATTGTTTAATAAATTTTAAAAAAATAGCATTTGAGCTTGTTTCTTCTTTAAATAATTCGTTATAATCAATAGTTAAATTTTTTTCTTCTATTCTTTGTAATGTATCTTCAGTGGTCTTAGTCAAAATCTTTCACTTTAAATTTCATGGATATTCTATTTCTATAATTTCTCACCATATTATATAAAATTCTACTTAAGAATTTAGATTATATTATGAACTAGGAACAATGCTGGATTAAAATTCTTGAAGGGGAGGCGAATTAATTTGAAAGCGATTAAATTTGAAATTTAATATTAAAAATAGGCATAGATTTAATTAATAAATGCTTCTAAAAGAGTAATTCTTCTGAAGATTATTTGAATGTAGAATAATAGTGAGTCGGTAATTTATAGTGATAAAATAAATCGCAACTTGAAATATTTTACAGTTATAAGATAGAAGAAAAGACTCTTAAATGAAAATACCAATTAATTTAAAATAAACTATTCATTTTTACAAAAAAAGCAAGATTTTGAAGTTTCTAAACTCGCTTGTGAGTTTGTAAAATAACCCTCAAGATATATATAAATAGTATAGTGAAAGTGATGCGGAATGGCGTTTAAAAAAGCGTTATCAGACGAAAAAATTAAGGTTGAGACAAGGATTGATAACTTTTTTGAGCGCTTTACGCAAGAAGGAACTTTCAATAATAAATTCCTTTATCAATTCTATGCTGATTTAAAAAGTTACTTGCTTTTGGGAGGAAAGAGACTTCGACCAGTAAGTTTAGTGATGATTTATAAAGGGTTAGGCGGAAAGGACGAGGCAATTTATGATCTTGCAATAAGTGTTGAATTGCTCCATAATGCATCGCTGGTTCATGATGATATTATTGATCATGATGTAATCCGTCGGGGAGAACCAAGTTTCCATGCATTTTATGATCAATGGTTCCAGAAAAATATGGGAAAGGCGTCCGATCAAACGGATTTTGGATTGGCAATGGGAATTTTAGGGGGCGATTTATTGATTGACTTGGGGCAAGAAGCTATTCTACATTCCAATTTTAATCAAAATAAAAAGCTAAAAGCGCTGACATACTATCTAACGGCGTATAGGCAATTGATCGATGGGGTGGCAGCGGAATCTTATTTACAAAATTTGCCTTTAGAGAAAGTATCGGAACTGGATTATTTGGATATGATTAAGGGGAAGACTAGTGCGCTATTTGAAAAATCGCTCTTGATGGGGGCGGTTGCTGCAGATGAGGAGGAGAAATTCAAGCAGGAAATTTCAGAATTTGCTATCTTATTAGGTCAATCTTTTCAAATTCGGGATGATATCTTAGGCGTTTTTGGCGATCCCGAGAAGACTGGGAAATCGATTGACGGGGATATTAGAGAAGGAAAAAAGACATTATTAGCTATTTATGGAAATCAAGATTCTAGGATTCTAAATTTATATGGAAAAAAAGGAATAACAGAAAAAGAAATACAGACTGTTAGGGATTCGCTCAAAGATTGTGGGGCTTTGGAGAACGCAAAGAAAAAAACAATCCAACTTTCGGAGAAAGCTAGCAAGATTTTGGGAAAGGTCAAGTTAAGTGAGATGGCTGTTAATTTTTTCAAAGAACTTATTCAATTTGTACAGGAAAGAATCGATTAGTTAGATGATAACATGGGAGATATAGCATCGGAAGCATCGGTGGCGATAATAGGATCTTTTTACTTGGATCCAAAGCAAAGATATTTAGATTCTTTTGAAGAATTAGCAGTATCAGCTGCAGCTGGTTTATTTAAAGAATTTAAAAGAAAAAATAACATTTTAATTTCTATGCAGGATATTGATGCAGTATTTCTTTCAAGTGTAACAGCCTCAAATGTTATTGGCAAAGAAGGGCAGCATAGTTGGGAAGCCATTTTTGCGTCAAATTTTGGATTAAATATTGATTTACATGCATTTCCAAAAGGAAGTGAAGCCTTACATCATCTTATCTCAGAAATTAAAGCAGGCGAATCCGACCTCACCATTTTGGTTGGGTGCGATAAACGTTCGGATGAACAATATTCCAGCGATATTTCAAATAAAGGCATTGATCCAAATCTGAAACTATGGAATTGGAAATGGCAGAATGTTTATGCATGTCTGGCATCAAGATATCTTTATGAAACGGATTTAACACACGATGATTTAATAACAATGGCTATTAATGATAAATATAATAGCACGAAAGATTCAAAAAAGAAATTAAGGGATTTTTTATCATTAATTGAGAGTTCTGAAAAACGACCATTGTATGATCCTTTATCAGTTGATGATTTTGCCCCGACAACATCGGATGGAGCTGCTGCATTGATTTTATGTTCGTCTAAAAGAGCTTATGAATATGTAAAGAATCCAGTATTTATTAAAAGTTCTACAAGTATTACCAGCTCATCTGAGTTTTGGAACCAAGAAAATACCTTATCATATCCCGCTTTAATTAAAGCTGCGGAAAAGGCGTATAAAACCGCAAAAATTACGCCACAAGACTTGGATCTTGTGAGTATTGACACAAAGGTTACTATTATTGGACCACTCGTTCTGGAAGGATTGGGAATTATGGAATTTCCCGCTTTACAGAAAATATCGGAAGATATAACAAATTTACCATCTGAATATAATGAGCCGCATCTCAAATTTGAGATCGATTCAGGAAAAAAAATAATTATCAATCCTTGCGGAAGCACCCATCATTTTGGAAACATACCCGGAGTTTCGGGATTATATCGGCTTATTGCGTTATATGAACAATTGACGGGGCAGGCCCAAAATCAAGTAAATAATGCACCAAAAAAGGCATTACTCCAAGAGCAATCTGCTTCTGGAATGAAACAAATGATACATATTTTGGAGGTTGAATAGAATGGTAGTTGACGGTTTAGGTTTACCACAATACATACGGACAGTTGAAATTCGTCATAGATTAATAGGTTATTTGCATCTAGATTGTGGAGAGTTATTCTTTTCCTCTAAAAAGCATGAATTTTGTCCGAAATGTGGAAAAGAAGGCAATATTCAAAAAATTTCCCTCGTTCGTGAAGGGATTATTGATTCAATAAGTATTAATAGGGAGATTAAGAAGGAAAAATGGATTGGAAATCGGGCTGTTGGAATTGTTGAAATAGATATCGATGGCAAAAAAGTAAGAGTCCCAACAGAATTTTCAGATATTATTATTCCCAATGAAGCCCCTTTCCTCCCTCAGAATTGGATCAATCAAAGAGTAGAACCAACTGCTAGAATTTTAGATCATAATCCAGACGGGGCATTATATTATGGAATTAAATTTTCCCCTGTGATCACCAGTAAGAAAATACAGGTTCCGTTTATAAATAAATTAGTTGAATCAAAAAAGCCCGGGATTTCATCTATTGGAATCAGCTTACCCCGATATCGAACCACAGCTGAAGAACTAGCTCAAGCTTATCAACTTGATCCGAATTATATTAAAAAGGGATTAGGGGTTGATGAAGTTTCGGTTCCAGCGTGGGATCAGGATTCTGGAACGTTTGCTATTGATTCCGCTTTAGATGCAGTATCGCGCCT
>Ga0307375_10005168_pt1 | contig 12298 bp, 11 predicted proteins | sample TR1MG_FD_202531 | JGI IMG/M metagenome (GOLD analysis project Ga0307375, IMG submission 202531) | Soil microbial communities from Risofladan, Vaasa, Finland - TR-1 | ecosystem: Environmental > Terrestrial > Soil > Coastal area > Acid sulfate soil | place: Finland: Risofladan, Vaasa | collected... | reverse complement strand
CATTTCTTATTGAAACAATTGAAGCATCCTGAGATGTGTTCACATTTCTTATTGAAACAATTGAAGCATCCTGAGCATCATTTTCATTGAATAAAACTGTTATGGACGCATCCCTTGCTACTAATGAGGCATCTACATAACTATAAGTCGCATATGTAGATGAATCAGGTTGTGGAACTGTCACTAAAACATCAGCAATCCATCCCCTTGTTGAACTATCGAAAACTCGTCCTGTGATTTGGGTCATTGTTTGTCGTTTATTTTATTTATCCCTCAAGAATTGTTATTCTATCTTGCAAATCGTTTATCACATTTGCTTGGTATTCATTTGCTGCGGTTAATTCTTGAATTGCCTTTACAAGGAATGGAATTAAGTGATGTGAACCAACTCCATATCCTGAAGTTGAAGTATCATCAGGAATCTGGACCATTCTTGGATAATATTCCAGAGCCTCTTGAGCCACAAATCCAACATCATAAATTGAAGTGTCTTTCCATTCCCATTCTCTAACACTTACATCCATTAAGAAATTACAAGCATTTATGCTAATATCCCTAATGTTATCTTTTCTTCTTGCATCAGAAGTTGTTCCATAAGTTATATTTGTGCCGTTGTGTGTTATTTCTCCAACATCAGTTCCATTATATGTATAGAACCTTATTGGGTAGCCACCACTACTATTTCCAGTTCTAATCCACATTGCCGACATTGTGTTACTTCCAGAAGCATTACCATCTTGAATATAAACTGCAGGCAAGCTATTGTTTGTTTGATGGTGCTCAACAACTAACTGGTAGTTCTGGTCTGTTTCAATAGATAAACCCCTTCCTGTCCCTGCCGCATCATATGCAGTGTCGTGCAACTTAAATGTTCCTGTTGTTTGTAAGTTTACATCAACTGAACCAGCCACCATTAAATCTGCAGCATTATTGTATGGGTTGAACAACATATATCTTGGTGTTCCAGTGTCTCTATAAATGTTCAATCCATCCTTTCCTATTTCAGTTTTCTGGTATGTTCCATCCAATAAGAACTTAGAAGGAGTAAAAGTAAAATCAACATTTACATTTTGTGGTGTGTCAGTTCTAAAAGCCTGTTCCCAATAGTAATGAAATCCACCATAAACTGCAGCATTCCATACTTGAAATGTTTTTGTTACTTGAAATGTTGAATCAATATCAATAGCAAGCCTAATATATGATGAGGCATCTACTGTTACATATTTATTGTTTACAACTTTCCAGTTAGAAAGGTTGCCACCCCAATAGCCCAAACCAGTTATTTCATTAAATGTTGCTTTAGTTGCAGGATCAAAAAACACTGCTTCAGAATCTGCTCTCCATCCACCATTTATTGTATAAACATTAGTATATGTAGTTTGTCCAAGTGCAGTAGGCGGTTCTATAGGTGTTCCATCATATTTCATTATAGATGAATCCGGAAGATTATATGAAACATCTACATTTATCCAAAGATTGCAATAATATGTTCCAGGGTCCATATCAAACCTTTCTGCTGCAGAAGGTGTTCCGGATTGGTCAACACCTAAATATAATGGATTTGAGTATTTTTGATAGCGGAATGTGTCAACGTGTGTTGTGTCTGGAGATGTTACAGTTGTGCTTGCATCTGAATATGTTGTTAGATATGAACCTGTATATTCAACTTGTGAAGCGGCTAATATATTTGCTAAAGTAGTTACTGATTGATTTTTTATTTCAATGGCAACACCATCTTCAGTTGCAAAGGTGATTATCTGGTCACCAGCATCTAAGTTTATACTTAATGAACCATCTATTCCTGTTATTGAATCACCTTCAATGTTCCAAGCACCAATGTTACCAGCAACTGCATTTACATATCCTGAAAGATAAGCATCTTCAGTCCATAAACCATAACTTGAAATTGGATCTCCTTCCCAACTTAATCCATTAAGTTTTCCTAATCTTACTTTTCTGTTTGTATTCCCTATTGTGTGAGAAGTCATTTCATCAAGAACTTCTAAATAAGGAGCATTTGTATCACTTGCAGTAAGATAAAGGGCACCTTGCCTATCTTCATCTGTGGTGTTACCCATTCTTACAAATGTAAATCCTGTCACATCTAAATTAGAATCTAATGAATATGAATAGATATATCCCTTAAATGATGTAACTGCTTGAGTTGCACTTTCATCAGTTGAAATTCTTACATAAACTGAAGTATCAATATCACAAACAAATGAAACTTGATTTATTTCATTCCATCCTCCACCACTACTTTTAGCGAAAGTTCCTTGATCAATTGCTGTATCAGTTGCAGCATTCATAATAGAAACTCTAAATGTTGTTGCTGCAGATAAGGCCGTTGCGGATGAACCAAAATTCATTCTACCTTTTCCTGGAACAAATACCGAAGAATCAACATAAGAAGTTCCAGTTTGAAATGTTAAATTGCTACCACCAGCACCATTTACAACTGTAACATTTGTTCCTATCCAAGTGAACCAAGAATAAGTTCCTGTTTCAGGATAAACATTTACATCGCCTTCTTCAACTGCAATATAAGTTCCTGATGAATCAGTAACCTTCCAATCATATTGGTGGATGTTGTTTCCTAAGAATTGTTGAGACCTAATCATATCATTTGTCATCAACGTATTCATTCCAGCCTCAACTAAGAAATAGTTTGTGTCATTTGCTGCATCCCAATATAATCCAGACCTTTTATTTGTTGAACCATCTACACCATTAGGAGCGATACATTCTACGGCATCTGAGACCCAGAGGGACCCATTAGTGGCACGAATTTTATTGAGTATAAGTTCATACACATTCATCTGTCCCCTCACCCTGAGGTTATCTACTTCAAGGTCATATTCATCATCACTATTTTTTGTAAGTTCCCATCCATCTCCTGTCCATCCACTTACAAATTCAACTTTACTTTCTAAATCATCAGCATATATTTTTGAACCTGTTGCTAATGAAACATCTGCTAATAATTGAACAGGTGCATATAGCCCAATATAAGTTGTGTTTGAAACACCAATATTTACATTACCTTTTGTAGTTCCATCACCACCTAAAAGAATAAGATTTCCACCAGTTGCTCCACCATCACCACCTCTAACATTTAAGTTACTTGCATATCCTGATTCTATTATTCCAGCACCAACTAATTGTATTTTTGTTCCACTATCACCTGTTAATCCAAGATTTATAGTATCGAACCCAGCACCATCCGTAATTGAATATCCTGCTCTTGTGCTTGCATCACCATTGCCTTTTGTAAATAGCATCTGGCCATATGCACCAACAACTTCATTTATATAAAGATCATCAAGCACACCTGCCTGTAATTGTGTTTTTGTATAATAGTTTGTTAAATCCGTTGTAGGAGCGGTTGAATAGTAGTTACCAACATAAAATTCACCGGTGTTATCCGCATTGGTCCCGGTGTTAATGAATTGCTTTCGTATGCTAATATCTATTGCCATTATGCTGTATAGTTTATATTTGTTGTAGTTGTATTATCATATTCTAACCATTCACAAACATATTCATCTTTTGTTGGTTTATATTGGTATCCTGTTAAGATGAATTCTTTATAGCCTTGTGATGAGTCATAATACATTGCAAATGGTTTCAAATGAGTTGCTGATTTAATTGTTCCTGCTAATTTTTGTCTTGTTCTGTAAAATAGTTGGAATTTGTTTGCTACCATTCTATCCGTTAATGGATAGAATGAAAGTCCATCATCTGTCCAAAGTGATGTTCTTGCATCCCAAGCAGTTCCAATGAATAAGCCATTTCTATAATTTAAATTATCTATATCGTATATTTTTGTTTCTAATGAACGCTTATTTAAGAACCCATTATTTACTTCACCTGTTGTTAAGTTGTCTTGGAATGATTGTGTTGCACTAATGAACACATCACCAAATCCTTCAATAAGTAATTCAGTTGTTGGATCATTTCCTTTTGTTGCATAATATGAACATCCAATTCCAAACACCATATCCGTGTCTGTGTCGTTAGGAATTCCAATTGAGGGATCTCCTAAATCTATTGTTATTGAAATATCACTAACCGGATTGTCAGAACTTAAATCTGTAACATCTACATTTTGAATTGCACTTGAAAATGATACACTATCTCTATACCAATTTCCAATAGCCTCATCTTTCATAATGTAAATTCCAGCAGGTGGATCTCTTAAGAACCATCTTAATTTATAGTCATAATTGTATCCTGGCAATCCACCAATTGTGTCTGGTGGGATGAATTTCCAATTTATCTTTAATGATGTTCTTGATGATGGATCAACGGTTAATTTAAATCTTGTTGCTGCTCCTTCATTATCAAAATCAACATATCCTAATCTAAAGTTTGCATTTGCTACTGTTGCATATGTGTCATAATATATCCATATTGGATTTGGATCAGGTTTGCTGAATGACCAAGTTCTTATTGGAGGATACATCACCTGCAATACAAGTCCTGTTGAAAGATCAGAAGTATAATGTGGAGGAACCGTTAAGTTTTTATATGGCACACCAATATGTTTTACATCAATTTTGTTCACACCTGGAATAAAAGATAATGTTGGATAGTCTTCCAAGAAACATAAATCTTGTATATTTGTGCTTACATCATTTGTGCTTACATCTGTTCCACTATCTGTATATCCATAAGAAGTGTCATATGCATATTCAACATATTCTTGAGGATAAGTATAGATGTCTTCATATCTTACCATATACCACTTTCCATCAAACCAATAGAGATAACTATCGAAAGGCTTTAGAATTTCATCTAAAATTTCTAATCCATTGTTTCGTTGAATATTATCCTTCCAAAACACCTCAGTATCAAGTCCAACTCTATTGAAGCAAGTTTGTCCTGCTCCATTTGCAACATCTTTAGGATACATTGTAATTCCTGCCCTAATGTTATCTTCCTTACCTGTGAGTTTGAGTGTCTCACTCATAATGTTTATAAGTGATTCTTGCTGAATTGTTTCAACAATTGAGGGGGTTGAATATTGTAATTTCGAAACATAATTGGAGGCAGTTACCTTAATCGCTCGTTTTCTTTTATATTTTTCAGTAGCAGTTCTTGTATCCAAGTAGCCTTCAAATAAATTTATTGAATCATCTGTGTTTAGTATTCTTACTCTATATTGTTTCTCAACATTGTTAAGTAAATCCATCAATTCATAAAAATCATCTTTATCATTCATTATAGATAATGTGCAATTCATTCTAACAATTGGTTCATTCCAATCATCAAATGAATAAGTGATTTCCATACCATCTGGCATCAATGTAAGTAATGAAGATGGATCCGTTCCATCTAACTCATCAATATAAAGCCACCCTTCATTGTTGTCTGATTTCCAGGGATAATAGTACTTAATGTTGTATGCCATTAGTAAGCGTTTATTTTGTTATCGTAATTTTTTAACACACCAACAAGTTCGGTTCCTTCCATTCTGAATACAACTTCACCTTGTAATGTGTTACCCAATAGGTTTTGTAGTTTATTCAATGGAGCAATCACTTCAGGATTTGATCTTGCACCTGGGTACTCACCAACTGTTGCGAATGTTTCTCCATATGCCAATCCACCTTTCGCAAGTGGTGTTGAAACAATTGCTGCAACTTGTGCTGCCGCAGCGGCGGCCACTAATGCTGCTAATATGAAATTTAATGGAGGAGGTGATCCACCTAATGCTGTAACAACGGCTAATGCACCTTGAATAATAGCATTTGCAACTGCTAATTTCTTTTGTTTCTTAGCATATTTTTGTCTTATCTTATCTTTCGCTTCTTCATTGTTACCAACTGCAGCAAGTTCTCTATTCATTCTTGCTTCTGTTAATGTGGATAGTGCATCGACGGCCGCGAAAGCAGCATCAAATCCAGCACTAATTATAGCACCATTTTCTTCTAACCAACTTTGAACACCTTCTCCCAATTCAGTTAAGTTATCTAAGAATGTGTCTTTATCAACTGTAATTGGAATGTTAAGTGGTTTAATTTCATCCATTTTAATATCTCCAAGTGGACTGGATAAACCAGTTGGATCTATTGGACCACTTGTAGTTTGAACTTCAGCAGTTGATTCCAACAATAAGCTTTTCTTCTTTTCTAATGCTGTAATCTGATCATTAATTGCACCTAATTCCTTTTCGCTTGCTTGATATTGTTTTTCTTTTAAATCGTTAATTTGATTATCTAATTGTGCAAGAATACCAGTAGCCTCAACTTCTTCCTCTACCTTTTTAGTTTTGTTTTCAACTACTATATCAGTTTTATCTATAACATCTTGTTGTTCTTCTAAAGCTTTTGTTTGTTCAACAATTTGTGTGGCTAATCTATTGCCTAAATCTTCTCTTTCTCCAAGCTTTTTCGTATAAAGATCTACGTAAAATATAGCTTTTTTGTACTCTTCACTTTCTTCAGTAATGGCACCTTCTGCTACTAATGCCTTTTGTTTATATAGGTTAGCATTTGCAGACTCTAAAGCCAATAGAAGTTTAAGTGATTTATTTAAGTTCTTTTCTTCTTCTTTTGTTAAACTGTTTAGAGCTTTTTGTATTTGTAAGCCTTTAAGTTTTTCAGTATAAGATAGATTTACTTTATCTAAGATTGCAAGTAAGTCTTCATTAGATATTTTTTCTGCATCTATATAACCAATGTAATCACCGTATTCGGAATTTAATTTCTCAATAGCATATCGCCTTGTGTCTTCAGATGCGGCAGCGTTAGTAGCAGCCTTAATGAGTGTAGATATACCATCCCTTTGTTTTGTTAATGCTTTGTCTTGGTTATTTAAGCTATCTAATATTTTTGAGCCTGCTTCAACAAATGGAATGACACCTTTAAGAATTAACTCTCCAAATCTTGTTTTAGATTCTTCAAGTTTTGTATTGAATTGTGCTATTTTTTGTGAGTCCGTTAGGATAACATCACCCATCTTAGCCAATTCTTCATTTACAACTTTAATGACAGCCTGCTCCATTGTTTGTCCAGTTGCTGCCATTTCTTCTTTTAATCGAAGTGCACTAATTCCAAGGTTATCAAGAATTAGAACAGATTTACGTCCGAGTCCAGTTACAAATGAGTTCACAAGATAATCAACACTCTCACCGGTTTGTGCAGCCCTCTTTGTAGCAAATTCCAAACCTGCCGCAAGTGCATCCATTGGAATTTCGAAGTTCTCAGCCTTAATAGCCTGCTTCATTAATTCCATTTCAGTAACCGTTCCTCTTGTAGCCTTTTTTAGTTTTTCTAATACTTTCGTTGAATTATCTAAAGACTTAAAACCTTGTTCAACACCTTTTACTTCAGAGGCAAGCCTTGCTGCTTCAACAACATATCCTTTTATAGCCCTTAAAGCAAATGCCCCGGCTATAGCGGCACCAACACCTTTAAAGGCACTTGTAACCTTTTTGTTAAAGCTTTCTGATTGTTTTTGAAAGCCCGATATAGTTTTATTTGCTTGTGCTAAACCTTTCTTAAGTTCGGCGACGTTTGCCGATAATCTTAATTCAAGGTCCGTCATTACTTTTGCGGCCATTTCTTTAATTTATTTTAGAAAAATAGGGCATACGCCTAAACGCTGCCCTATAACTCTTTAGTCGTCGCTTTTCTTGTTGTTCCCTTTGATCTTTCTGCAAGCATCCTATCCCTTTCTGCCCAATCATCTGCTGTCATTGCAGCAAGCTTTGCTTGATCTTTTTTCTGTTCTGGATCTACTGGATCCCAAGCGAAAGGCATATATTCTTTACAAAATCGTTCAAATGTTCGCTTGTATCTCTTACTTACTTGAAGTGAGAATTGAAAATATGTTTGTAACCTCATACTTTCATACGCAATTTGCGAAAGGTTCAACTTATCATCAGCCCACAATTTGTTTAAATATTGGAACTCCCTAAATGTCATTCTAAGAAATTCCTTCTTTTTAATTCCAAACCGCTGCCTTGCTAATAGTCTTAGTTTTGTTATATCAGGAGGATCTACTTTTTTTTAACAGTATCCCCAGTTGCTATATCTTCGGCCGCGTCCAAAGCAACATCTTGCATATCATAGAAAAAGTCTGGGATAATCCTCAATAGAAATTGCCAGTTGTTATCTACCATCAATACCCATTGCTTTTTACTGATCCCAAATTTGGACCCACTCCTAAGAATGTTCCAAATTCTTTTCAATAAAGGAATTCCCTCTTGTTCATAGCCAGATGCCACTCCTAATTTTAATATTATTACAAGGTTCTTAGCGAGATCTACAGTATCACCTGAGTTGGATAATATAGAAATGAAACTCTTTCCTGTTTGTTTTTCAAACTCTATTAGAGTCGAAAATGCAATTATGAAAGGATGTTTTACGCCTTTGAACTCAATGAATTGTATCATAACTTATGCTGTTGTGCTGATTGCGATGTCCCCATCACCAGCGATTTCGAATGAATAAGTAACTGCTGCTCCAACTCCTCCGTCTTCAGTTAATGAAGAGAAGTAACCTACACCTGAGAAGTAAGTTTGAACACTTACGTCTGGTGTTATAGCCCATCCAATAGAAGCGTCTGCAGTACCGGATATCATATTGCTCATCATATCGCTGAAGCCGTATCCTGTAATGTCAGAGTCTCTAAATACTAAACCTGATCCACTAATTGTATATGAATATAAATCAGGGATATTTTGTTTAGAGTTGTTTGTGCTATTCATACAAGCTACTTCAATCATATCCTTACTTACAGATAATGAAAAATCAGTTGCACATCCTATGACAGAACCATCAATGGTTATGTCGATACTCTTTGAAAATAGTGGTGTTGCCATTATTATTTGTTGTTATTTAAGTTTTATAGTTTATATATCCCTATTCGGATATCACATCAAATGTTAAGGTATTCATATAGATGTTTTTTTCTTGATCAAATGAATGTCCATCTCCAGTAAATGTTACATCAACAATAGAGCCTTGTTCTTTGCCATTAAGATAATCAATAAGATCATCTGTAATTGTTACAAGATCAAGAGTATTTTGTGTTATGGGAATAACAGTAAGTTCATACGTTGTATATGCATTTTTTATAGTTAAACAATCTGTTTGAGATGATTTTCTATAATGATACACAATCCATTTCTTCGATAAGTCGAAGTTGTCTGGAAGATTTTCATAATTTATTGCTCCTGTAATGAAAGCATTTATAGAAGAATCTCCTAACATTAAAGCATATAGGTCCGTTGCGAAACTCATTTGTTTATCCTTTTAATTTTCTTTTCTAAGAATTTGTTAATTTCATTACCATATTCTTTGTTTGTATAATCAATGATTTGAGATACTTGACCATCAACAAATGGTTCTATTCTATTCCTTGCCCTTATTCTTCCTCTATTCCATCCTGCCGAAGTCTTTCGTTGTTTAGTACCTTTATCAACAAATCTAACCCAAAACACAGATGATGTAGGACCAGCAACAACTGCTGTTTTATTCAACTTATCCGCCTGCACCTTTATGTTTTTCTTTGTTTCAGAACTATAGTTCAAAACACTTTTAAGTGGCCTTACAATATTAACAGTTAGAGCCTTACGATTGAATGATCTTAAAACTGATTCACTTACCTTTAAAGGCAATTGGTTTAGGATGTCATAAACTTCCTTTAAACCTTCAACTTTAAATTGATTTTCAGCCATCGCTTAGTTCTCCTTCCCATACAACACATTTAATTCTTTGAAAGTGTTTTCTTCCAACTTCTTCAATATGTCCTATTTCATAATATTGGTGATCATACTTAATGCGACATTTGTAATTTACTTCTTCATCATATCGAATAGTAAACTCCACTCTTGTAAATGGAAGTGTTCCTTCTCCACCATATTCGCTTCCTCCTGTTAACACTCTCATCTCAGCCCACTTTTCTTTTACCATTCCTTGGTATCCTTCAGTAGGTGTTCCAACAGCATTTACAGTTGTAGTTTCCCATTCAATTGTTATGAATTTGTTAAGTTGTGCCGCACTAATCATTAGAATAGAATTATTTTGAATGAATCAAGTAACCTTTCGAAAGCCTTCCCTTCCCTAAATACACTTAATGTATAGGAAGTTCTATCAATGTCATAAAGATCTCCAACTTTCATTAGGATTGCTTGTTTTATGATAGCAGGGCATTCAAGTTCTCGATATCCGGTGATATAAGTAAGTGTTAAGGGATCAGAATCAACATCAGTAGCAAGTTCAATATATGTGTGATTGTAATATTTTCTAACTTCGCTTGTTGAAACAGCGACAGAAGTATCGGTTACAATAGAAGAAACACTATCGAAATTGGCTTCATCTAAAACAATATCGTTTCCAATGAAATCATATAGTTCTAACACATTTGTTGTTAGCGCAATATCCTTTCCAATATATTCTTCCGCCTTTTGAGTTGCTGCATATACTATCCCTTGAATATAAGCATCATCAATATGGAAGTCTTCATCCACTCTTAAATGACGTTTAGCTTCTACCAACGAAACAGGATAAAATGTCTTTGTTTTTGTTGGTTTGGTTTTGCCTGGAATGTTGATAAATTCACTCATTCTTAAATTTTATTTTATGAAAAAAGGGGCGGATACGTTACCCTCCCCTTTTTTGTTAAATAGTGGTGTGCTATTAAATTGATACATCAGCAATCCAAGAGAAGTATCTGTAGTTTGCTGCACCGGAATCAAACATTCCAGAGGCAGTAACCTTGATTTTACCTTCTGCATCGAATTCATAAGGGTTCACTAACAATTCAATTCCACCCCATTGGCCGATAGCCGCCTTGGTGAAGTCTCCATATAGTAAGTGATCAGTATTTGCAAGGGCGGTTCCCTTAGCCTGAATACCATCTACCATACCGTCCATTACTGAACCTTCCCAAACTGGACCATTTACAGATGCAATAGTTGCAGTTTTCTTAGCCCAAGCAGCGATTGCAGGAGTTGCAACGTATGATGGAGTAGTTAAGTCATAAGGAACATTTGCTTGAAGACTTACAAAGTCTGCATATGCAAGTGTTGATCCAGCTATAATTGTTGAAGCATCTACTGTATCTGTTTGAATTTGATCAAACATATCAGCAACAACTGCTCTCCATACTGCATCATAAAGGTCTTGAACAACACCTTGATAAATTCCAGGGTTGGTTTGTGCCAAGAATTCTTTTGAGAATACATTATAAGCACCAACACGTCTTGCTGCTAAAGTAACTGATTGAGGATAAGCCGAAGCATCCGCTACAGCAACAGTCTCAGCGACGAAGCCAGCATTTACTTGTGCCATTGCAGGCAACACTAAGTTACCATTAAGAGAATTGTATTGAGTAACACCAAGTTCACCAACTAATCTTTCAGCAGGTGATTTCGCTATAGAAATTCCATTGAGAACGGTTTTGTTCACAATAGCACTATCTGTAGTTGTTACTAAATCATCAAATGATTCCATAACTTCAGGAGGGATAATGAAACCACCCCTTGTTGAACGGAATTCTTGAGGTGCAACACCTGTTGAGAAGAATTCTCTAAGTCCGGATATCATATCAACAGTTTTGTCTTCTGTTTCAGGAGTTTCAACTATTGAGAATGCGGCAGATTGCTTGTTAAGTTTTTCTTGCTTTTCAGCAATTGTTATATCTCTATCAAGCTTTTCTACTTTTGAATTGAATGATTCCCATTCTACCTTTTGATCTTCATTCATCTCATCACCAGCGGTTAGAGACTCCATTTGAGTAACAATGGCAAATCTTTCGTCTTTTAATTGTTTTAAAGTTTTCATTTTTATTTGTTTATTTTGATTTAATTTTAAGGAGCTTTGTCCTCTTTCTGAAAATGTCAGAATTATATTTTATGGGTTCATCCTTAACTTCAGGTTCTTCGGTTTCTACATCCTCCTCAGATGATTCCTCCTCATTGGCAGCAATTGCCATTGTCTCTGGAAAGGCAGGGAAGAGCACTACACTTACTTCCATAAACCTCTCGACGTTTTTAATCAAACGAATTGGTGATCCATCTGATCCTTCAATTTCTTCGAGGTCATCTCTTTTGAATGTAGCCCTAAAACTCATCTGGGAAAGGTCTCCCCTCTGGATGAGTTTGTAGACGTCATCAGCATATGATACGTCTGCAATCTCGGCTTTGAAAAATACACCGTACTCATCGACACTGAAGCTTAGTGATCCACTATTCGTGGAGGCCATAACCAAAGCATCGTCGTGGTTGTATAGTAATGCCACATCTTCTTCTCTTGCTTCTACCTTGGCCATAACCTCGGTGAACGCA
>Ga0307375_10005166_pt1 | contig 12298 bp, 20 predicted proteins | sample TR1MG_FD_202531 | JGI IMG/M metagenome (GOLD analysis project Ga0307375, IMG submission 202531) | Soil microbial communities from Risofladan, Vaasa, Finland - TR-1 | ecosystem: Environmental > Terrestrial > Soil > Coastal area > Acid sulfate soil | place: Finland: Risofladan, Vaasa | collected... | reverse complement strand
CGATGGATGCCAGCGAACCACCCATTCCGCTGAGCAAAGAGCTTCCTGCGCCCCCGATATCACCGCGCGCCAGGCTCAATGCGGTGCTGGCCGATGACTCCGCGAGCCGTGGAGCTATGCCAGATGCGCCCCGGCTGCGAGCTCGCTCGATCTCCTGGTGGCCGCGGTCGTATATGGCCAATCCGCTTTCATGGCGTGCAGCGGAGTTCTGGAGGAACTGACTTACCTCGGCAGGTTGCATCGAGCCCAACGCCTTCCCGATGTTCTCCGATGAGTTCGCGAGCATTTGGGCTTGCTTCGCGGTCTTTTCAAACGCGGCCTTGAGCTTCTCGATCTGTGATACTGCTTCGTCGGCTCCGGTGGCCTGAAGCTTGATATCCGCATTAACGCTTGGCATGATAGATCTCCTTGTATCGTTCGCATATCGCGAGGAACTTCTCGGCGGCCTGCGCCCAGGTGTATTGCGAGTGCATGCGCTCCGGGGCCGCGCGACCACGCTCCAAGGCTTCGGCGAAGGTGTAGTTCATGTCGGCCGCCCAACACTTTGAGATTTTGGCGCAACACCTTCTGATGCTTCTTCGCTGAAGGTCACGGTTTCACGATTGAACTTGACCCGAATGTCCCCCGTCCTGCCGTCACGGTTTTTGTCCACGAGCAACGCGGACTGTGCGTCGGGCCCCTCGCCGTAGTGATGAATAAGTATCGCGACATCGGCATCCCGTTCGATCTGGCCTGACTCGGCGAAATCCGCGAGAGTTGGACGGCGTCCGTCTGCATCGCGACGAAGTTGCGCGAGGACCACAATCGGAATGTTCAGCTCGCGCGCGAGATTTTTCAGTGCTTTTGAGCACTCTGCGACATGCTCACGATATTGCCGAGCGGAGCGATCTTCGGAAATGAGCTGAAGATAATCAACAAAAACAATTTGCGCCCCGAACCGCCGCACCATTTCGCGAATCCGGCCGCGCACCCGTGACATTGTTGCGTTTGAATCGTCTGCGATGAACAAATCTCTCTCGAAAATGAATCCTGCCGCATCGGTGAGGTCCCTAAAATCACTCGCCGCGAGCATCCCCGACGCGAGCTTTTGCGAACCGATGCCAGATCGAGAAGAAAGAAGGCGTTTGAGAAACTCACGACGCGAAGATTCGAGTGAAATCACGCCAACCTTCACTTTTTCGGTGATTAGATGCTTAACAATGCTCATCGCAAGAGCTGATTTTCCACCAGAGGGCCGGCCGCCGATGTAGTAAATATGCCGCGGCTGGAAACCAAGTATCATGTCGTCCAACGTGGCAAACCCCGTTGGAAGACCTGGTAGCGCTCCACCGGACTTGTAGCTCGCTTCGATTTCATCTATGAGCGAAATCATCTCATCGCGGGCGCAGACGATGTGAGAAATCTCCGCATGCCGGGTCACGGCGGTCAGCTCAGATTCCAAAAAGTCGGTAATGGATTCTAGATTGTCTGATTTCAACCGCTCCGCCAGCTCTCTTCCCAGCCGTGCGAGCCGATGCCGCTTCGCATGGTCGCGTATCGCTGTGGCGTAAAATTCGGCGTTGGCAGTCGTTGGAACGTCGTTCGTTAAAGCCGCCAGCTCACCAGGCGGAACGACGGTTCGATTTCCGCATTCGCCTTGAACAGTGACTAGGTTTGCTGCCTGACCCGAATCAAGCACCCGTGTGATAGCCTCGAAAACAGCACGGGTAAATGGATCCGGAAGATCGTCACCCGCGACTGGATGTTCGTGAAAAACGCGATTATCGAGCAGAATTTGCCCCAAGTACATCCGCGATGCTACTTTGTGGTCGATCACGTTTGCGCTCCTTTGACAAATAGCTGCGGGCGGGCCCAGGTCATCTGCTCGACCGGCTGAGCAGTGGCGTCGATCACTTCGCTAAAATGTAGATCGGGACCGAGGAAGGTCGCCGGGAGCTTGGTGAACTTGGTCTCCCTTCCATCTTTCTCGACCTTCGAGGCATATGCTTTGGCACCCGCGATCATTTCGTCCGCCGTCGCACCTGTTCGAAGCCGAGCCTGCCATTGTCGCCACGCGGATCGCTTGCCTTCACGACGCGGATAGGCTTGCCAGAACAATTCGAAATCAAACGTGTACGGAACCGGCTGTTTTGAACGTTTTTTTGAAACGTGAACGAATTCTTTATTGGTATACTTCTCTTGATATGATTCGGGTGACTCACAGTCATCACCTACCGGAACCTCAGTCACTACCTCATGACTGTCCTGCGCTACCCGTAGTGACTGTCCTGCTGTAGGTAGTGAATCTCTGTCACTACGTGGTGACTGAGGTGCGGTACCTGTGATCTGATAGAGATTCGAAGCGGGTTCGTTCGATCCATCCTCGGTCCGCCGCTCGCATGCAATTAAACCGCGGCTCTCAAGTTCTGAGACGGCTCTCTGGCAGGTTCTTTTTGAGCATCCAGCATCGGCGGATAAGCGTCGCATAGACGGCCAGCATTTTGACGTTTTGGGATTTGCATATGTCGTTAGAATTGCGAAGAGGATCTTGGCGTAAACGCTTAGCGCTGGATCACGCAATACGGTTGTTGGAACCATTGCGAAGGGCTCGACTTTTCGCTCAGACTGCGACTCATCCATTCCACGAACCGCCAAGGAAAGTTGCTGCCCACTGCTCGATAGCCGCGGGATCGAGCTCCGCCATTGTGCGGCCGGTGATGGTTTCAATCATGACCTGGAGTTTGTCTACGGAGACCGCGCGGGAGTGGAGCGCACGTGACCACGCTGGCACGATTATTACGCACCCATCCTCATTCAAAATAGCCAGGTCCCGCGGATGGCCCGTTGCGAGCTGTTCAGCGATCCCGCGAACCCGAGACGAGGAATTGACTTTTTCAGATCCTGCGTGTACATTTTCCATGCATTGCGCCTTCAATTCGGATCTATCGATCCGAGCCATTGTCTACGCCGCCCATATTCGGCCCATCGTCCATTCCCGTGCTGCAGTCGAGGATGCCCCCTCGGCTGTTGGTTTATGCTCCAACGCCTGCTTTGCTGCCAACCGTCGAATCCCGTATGAATTCATCGAGATGTTGCTCGGTGCACAAAATGCGATCGCCAATGCGACAATGCTGAAGCCTGCCACTTGCGATCAGTCGGCGAACCGTCATCTCGGCGATGTTCAGAAGCTCAGCTATCTCTTTTACATTCAACATTTTAGACGTTACCATATGTTTCTCCTTTCAATTCTTGGTACTCTGTCTATCATTCTACAAAACACTTGTTGACATAGGAAGAAAGCGACGGAATATTTTTTTGTTCGAAATTATGGAGGTTCTGTGATGTGTTGAATGTCACGCAGGCGCAGGCGTACGCATCTGCGCGAGATCCGAATGCAATTAAGCGATCCCCGCTCGACCATTCGTTCGATTGTGCGTTTTGAAACACCGAGAACTCGCGCCGCTCCAGGAAACGTAATCAATTCGATGTCTCCGATAGCATTGCATTGAGATGATTTTGTAGTGACCATTGGCCGCTCCCTCTCGCAAGGTCTCGGGCGAAGTGCCCAAGCGGCAGGACGTTTATGGACCTGCGGAGGCAGCGCGCAACTTGCGGCACATGGGTGCTGCGATTTTGCGCGGTGAGCTGATAGCCGCGGAACTGGGCGTATGAATAGCCACGGTTCGACGGCAAGCAGCTTGACTCCTAGTCGTAGTGTTTTGAAGTGAGATATGCAGACTGTTGATTCGCGGCGTTCGCCGGTTATCCATGGGATTCATAATATGACAATTCACGACACATGGTCAAATATCACACGACTTTTTTTCTGAATTCTACATGCGATCTTGGTCATCGCCGGGATAATCGGCCAGCCGCAGCATTCACCGCGGCCGACAACCCGCGGTTACTGGGCCGCCGCAGCCCTTGTGCGAGCCTGCGGACCACGGCGACGATCTTCGGGCGCCTTCGGCTCATCCTTAACCATCGCGAACCGTTCGATTTCCGCGCGCGATAGGTAATTTGTTCCGCGAACCTTGGCGATCTTGCCTTGGTACACCCAGTTGTGAATCTTGTGCGTCTTGACCCCAAGTAGCTCGGCAGCATCAGCGTAGGTCAGCAGCAGTTTTTCCTTAATCATCTTTGTTCCTCCTATTTGTTGTTCGGCAGCTTTCCGTTTGGTATGAATTTAAAAGTTCATTGTTTCCTTTTGCTTTGTTTCGCTTCCTGATTCTGCCCATGCTTTTCAAGCATTCTCAAAACGACCTCCGGCGTAATCACGCCACCATTCGCCACAACTTCATTATGCGGAGCCCACGTGCGCCTCGGGCATTGTGCATGGTACAAATCCAGCACGAGGTCAGCCGCGTCATCCTCATCGATCTCGAACGCTGCAGCCAAACAGCGAACGGCTCGCGATGGATCGCTATGCGCCGGATCTACCAGCGCGATGAGCTGTCGCGCCTTATCGTTCATCGCGCACAATCCTGCTCGTGAAGCGTAATCCAGTCGGTTTCATGTGGACGCAGGCGTGCACCGGGAAACGCTTCGAGAAACGACATCGATCGGTGCGCCATCTTCCGGAAGTCAGCGCGTGCGGTCATCGCGTTGATCGCTCGCACCGTGTGTCTGCCATCGGGTTTGAGCGTCACACTGATTGTCCGATTCCGTGGATCGCGAAGGATTATGCGCCGGGACTGCTCGCCGTCCTTACCGAGGCGCACGTCGCCGTACGAAAGCACTCGAAACCGATCGGCCGGAAACTGTGCGGGATCAAGCCACTGTTCCGGTGTGCGCTCTTCGCCGAGTTCTTCGACGCGCAACCACTGCAGAGCGGTGACCGATAGCGGCCCTCCGGGGAACACGTCGGCGAACGTCTGTTCGTGATGTGACAGTGCGATGAATAGCAGTTGCGCACTGTGGATGTCGGTACTCGTTGAATCTTTGCCACCATGCGGAAAAACCGATCCATTCCGAAGTTTTCCGTCCTGCCTGTACAAAACCGGAAGTCGAAATCTCCCATCTACCCATTTTCCGACCTCACCGTAAGCGATGATATTCCAGCCAGCGGAAAACGGATCGATCTCCGGCTCAGGCGCCTCCGCCTGCTTTGGTGGCTCACTGAACAGCGTCCGCGGCCACACCTGCAGCACGTCATGCTCGGCGACCATTCCGGATAGCCTCGCGATCTCCTCGTCGCCTTCTTCTCGAGTCAGATAACGAGTGATCTTCTCGACTCGACCTTCCGCGGTTCGATAGATCACGGCCTCTGCATCTCGCGCGACTACCGCGAGCACCGGCGTTCCCCGGACTGCGTGATACCAGGCAACTTCATGTTCTATCCCGTCTTTGATCAACCTCAGTTCGCTCATGTTGTACCCCTCGTTCTTGACTCAGGTAAACTTTCGCTCAAGTTTTCTGATCAAGGTTCCGATAAAACGGAGTATTACCAAGTAATACACACTTGTCAAGGGCAATCGTGTTACCTTGTCCGATTGAATAACGCGGAGTAAGATTGGTTATGACAGCACGAAACACAAGGATGAGAACATCAAAAATCGACACCGAGCTCGACAATGCGGTCGTCGAGTATTTGGAGCGCGTGCAGCGGCCGTATCAGTATGGCGTGATGCGCGCGCTCTACCGCATGCTGAAGGCGGAGGCGCCTGAGCTTTTGAAGAAGCACAAGGTGGAAGACCGGTGGCCGTGAACCGCCGGAGAAGCCGGCGGAGGTTGCCGTCATGAAAGGGGCCGACATTCATGAATCCTTCTGGAAAGCGTTTGACGACGCGGAGCGATTGCTGATGTCAATTGAGTTCAGTGGCGAGCCTATCGTAGCGACCTACATGCAGAGCTTGTTGGTAACGCTCATTGAGCACGGTGAAGCGATCGTGACGCTACTTTGGAAGGACCTTTCCGCCGCAGTTCCGTCGGTCTTTCGAACATATCTTGAAGCATGCATAGATATTCTGAACCTCTCGAGAGTTCCTGACTATTGGAAACGGCTCGACGCATCCTTCTACCTGGAGAAGAAGAGGTTCCTTGAGTCGGTACACAGAAGTGGGATGGACAACGTGCTTCTGCGCCCGTTCGTTGACGCGGGAGGTGTGACGGAAGCGCTCGCCGAATGGACAGCCAAGCTCGAAGAGCTGAAAAAAGAAAAGCACAATCCATTGAAAATCAAGGAAAAGTTTGAACTTGCAGGAGCTCTATCTCACTATGAAGCGATCTATTCAGACTTGTCGCTGCAGTCCCACAATAATCGGTGGGCTCTCAGCGATCGTCATGTTGAAGAGACACCAGATGGTGAATATCAAATAGCACTTCACAAGACCGTCCCATTTGCTGAATTAGCGAAATACTACGCCTGGACTGCCGGTATACTCGAAGAATGCCTCACAGTGGCGACAAACTCTGCAGGCACATTCGAAATGAAGTACGTCGTTGCCATGAGGGAATCGCTTGGCATCGTGCGGGAAATCGTGCAGGCATCGTCATGAACACGACCAGGTTCCTATCCTGCTTATTCCTCGCACGAGTGTTTTGTCACGTCAGGTTGATTGAGGTCCATCGAACTCATAAGGTCCCCCAAATCAAGCGACCATAACGCCTCGGCAGCCATTGCGTCTGGCAGTAGAACAAGAATCGGTCCGGCGTGCGGAACGCGAAGACAATCGGCGGCTTCCTTCGAAACGATGAATGCATCGAATACGTTGAACTCAGAGGAACTCTCAGATCGGAGTACCATTTTCACCTATCCGAAAATGAGTCGCACCGCGAGGTAGACGATTCCAAGCCCAATAAGCGTTCTGGCTAACTTAAGTCGCCTCTGATACTTCTCAAACTTTTGCGTTTGGGTATCAGAAATACTCTGTTGCACCCGTGCGGCGTCGACTATTTCTTGCGTGCTCAGTCTCCGCCGAATAAGAACGTCGATCAATTCGTCGTCCATGACCGCAGATTCGAACCACACACCCGAGACGGCAGAATGCAGTCCAACCGCCGCCGGCCGATTCGTGATATATGCTTGCGCGGCAACTGGCATTCGGGCGTCGGAGTCCGCCCTGATAACGAGAGCCGGAAACTCATAAGTCGTCCCGTATGTTGTATAGCTGCTCAAGAATACGCTTTCCAAAATCAAGATTTGGAGCCGTGAACGTCCGTCGACAGCCGTAGAGAGAAACGACTGATATTCGGCAGAGAAATACCGATCCGGAGCGACAATCACGACCTCTGAATACTCAGGGATAACAGGGGTGTCGGGAGGATATATCACCCGCTCATTTTCAGGGAAGTTACTTGAGTATCTGATCATCGTTGATGCACCCGGTTGTATTCAATGCACAAACAAGTATAGCTCCTCCAGAGTCTACCCGAAATCTGGCAGCGTCAAGGGAATGTTGAATCTGATGCGAGTCTGTTCGGATTTCGACGCATCGCTTTTTTTTCCGGTGTCCCCTTCCAATACCGCCATACATACGCCGATCTTTCCTTGGCCGTACTTCGCTGACGATCCGGTGAGTACGACATCGAACTCGATTATTGTCACAAGTTTAGCTGAAGCATCAACAAAAGCGTGAGAGGAATTCCCCGATCGAATATGCAGGTTGACTTTGCCCTTTTCTCCCCGAGTTCCCTCCCAGCGTCTTTGGCTCCTGCGGCAATTCCAATCAACGTGTCTCGAATGAACGTGCTTAGCTCTATAGCCACAGGTTACACCTCTCTACCTGCAATCAAGTATCGTTCATTCAACACCCTTTTGGCACAAAAAACCTTCAAATCAAGGATCGAAAATCTTGGACCCGCATATACAGACAGGCGCAGCCAGAAAAATAGAAAATGTTGTTGAAGAGCCGTTCATGATGCACGATACTCCAGACATCGGGTCTTCGGACTGAACAGAGCCACGTGGACGACGACATCCTTCATAAGCGGGGACAGCAATATGCGAACAATGGCGGTCGAAATCAACGGGACCCTTGTACATGACAATCTACCTATTCGCTTAAGAGAAATTGAACCGCAAATCAGAGCCGCCACAGCGTGCAACGGCGCGTCTCCGTCGCGAAGATCCCGGATGCACGTGTTTCTCAAGCTGGCCGGTCCGATGACTTGCGGCCGTTCTGGCCACAATTCCTGCGAGCGTTCACGACCGCAGGCGCGCGGATTCAGACCTCGATCACCGTCGGTCGCATCTTTCCCGCGATCTTCGGCGACTCTCGTCTCGTCGACTGACGAGTGTTGCCGAAAGTCAGGAGTTGCAGCAACATTCTTGCGTCCTTCATGGTATTTGACAAATCACCTTGCGTTTTCCCCGGATGTGAACGAGACTATCTGTAGGCGCTGCACCGAAAAGGTAGGGCTATGGATAGTCTGTTGATCTTGCTTCTCTACGTGACCGGGTTTGTCGGATGGATTGTGCTTTCGGCGATCATTGCGAAGATGGCGCGGAACGCCGGCAAGAGCGCCATTGGTTGGCTGCTATTGTCGCTGTTCTTCTCACCGATCATCGGCGTGCTATTTCTCATGGCCTCCTGCCTTGCAACCATAAATCACCGCTTCGCGCAGGATCCAGTCGAAGAGGCTTCCCGGCATGCACAAAGGGGCGAATCCTGGCGTTGCCCTACCTGCCAGCACGAAAATCCCAGTAGCGCCGTTGAATGCGCCGATTGCGGCCACAAACTGAAGTAGCTACGCGGGAGAGAAGACTGTGAAACAGAACACGGCATTTGTCACGATAGCCCTTGGCGCATCCTTGATCCTTTCTGCATTCGGTCAGGCAGCTTCCGCCGAAGATGGCAAGTTTTTGACGCTATTCGTCTTTTTCCGCCGAAATCGGCTTGAAGGGGAAGTCTTACTGTAATTCTGAAAAACATACTTGACAATTATCACCATGTGGCGATAATTTTAGTAGGTAATGGATGGAGATCTGCTACTACCCAATCGACGATCCGCAAGCGCATATCTCAGGTCCCGTTGCCAACGAGATTTCCAGTCTGAAAAGGTTAGATCCGGCGCTGTGGAATATGGTAGCTCGCGACCTGAAAGACCTTAGCAATGAGCCCGACTTGGGGCGCTTTGGGCGCCAAGGAAAGGCCGTACCGATGAAATACAGAGATTCTTTGTGGGAATTGCGTATTCCCTCAGGAAAACGAGATAAAGGCGTCTTCAGAATCTATTTCTGTTTTGATTCTCGTAGACGACAGACGATCTGGCTGGTAGCGGCTGAATACAAAGCCGGCGGCAGGAAAAAGAAGCAACATGACGGTGAAGTGATTCGCGCAGAAAAGATCTGCGTTGAACTAAGAATGAGGTTGCAAAGTGAGCATTAAGCGTCAAGTGACAGACATCGCGGATCAGTTCGACAAAGAGTACCTTAACGCGGAGAATCGCAAAGAGCTTGACTATTGGGCTCCCTTGTCACAGATGGTGGCTGAATGTCAGGAAGCGCGCGACAGATGGAGTATTACTCAAAACGAACTGGCGAATCGTATGGGCACTAAGCAATCAGTCATTTCAAGGTTTGAGAATATGGACGGCAGACTTCCGAACTACGACTTTATCGCGCGTATGTCGCAAGCGCTGGGTTATGCTCCAGCAATGTCATTATACGGTGATTATACTGTCACCGTACCGGCTCGATTACACGATATAGTAGCTGCGATGGCTATCGCGCAAGGGATGTCCCCACGTCGATACGTTGAAGTGAAACTAGAGCATATGCTTGTTCAACTTGAACACGGGATCTTTTCTGATACACGAACAGAACGGACGGTGAAAGAGCCTGAGGTATCTCAGGGGCAGCTATCGAAAGTGGATTTTGGAAGTGAAACCCAGACTATCGGAGCAGGCAAGAACGCACTGCCGGACCCAAATGGCAAAGAAGGTAGTCAAAGTCTCGAAGTTGAAGATTGGGAGCTTGCGACAGCATGAAGAACTCCGGATCTCCTTCATGGATGAGTGTAACTCAGGTTCGAATCTTTGCACCGGATGAAATTCCCATTTCGCTGATTCGTACGCAAGGCATAACTGAATCGATACGATCAAGGTTCCAGTTTCGAAATGTGACCGACACCCAAGCAGTTGTGCCTAATGATCCACGAACAACAATTACCTTTAGTGCAGGTCAATTCGAACGGGAAAACGAAGTCTTTTCAATTCCGAGCCTGAGCTTCGAGTTCCGACGGATTTTGCTGACTATCGAAGGCACGTCTGAAGTAGCAGGAACGGTATTTGCGTCAATTGTTGACCTGTTGAAGACCATCGACAAGAGGGAATCGATACCCGAATATGTACCACTATTCTGGTCCGAAGAAACATCGAGCGTCATCCGTCTTGGTTTTCCGATTGCCAGATTCCTTGAAAGGTCTCCACTGGAAGAAGCAAGTTCAACTCTAGAAAAATGGATTGCGACTTCATCGATTGGGGCAAGAATTACTCCGTCTGCGATCCGTTTTAGGGTTGAATATGATCAATTACCTGAGGAGTTGCGCTCGAGAAAAATCCAACTTCTCGATAAAGAAGTACGCATTGAGATGCGGCTTAATACTGCACCGGAAGACGGCGTGTATTTTCTGCAGACACCTACATCATCTGACTTTCACCTGGAAATCATCGAGTTTCTGTCAAGTCTGTATGGATAGGCTGCGTTTCTTCATTGAGAGTTCTGGATGACTATTCGCGACGAAGCCTATGCAAGAATGTGTGCGCGACCTATCGGGCGAACTAGTGACACAAGATACGACAGGTAGATCACCAGACTTGGTGTTCGGCTCACTCATGGCCTGCAGCCTTCCGGAACGGCACAATGTTGCTGAAAGCATCGCCTACCGCTTCACTCACCGCCTGGAAGTCAGCGTCAAGTGCATGCTCGGCGTAGTGCTCGGCCATCACCGCCGACTTGTGGCCGGTCGCAAGCTGCACACGCCTGATATCGATCTTGTCGGCAAGACGCGCAGCATAGAAGTGACGCCAACTGTGGAACACCACGCAGCGAGCTTTCCAGGCATCTGCAGCCCGCTTGATCTTTATCGCGTCGTTTGATTCGCCGATTGACAGCTGGATAAGGGCTTCACGCAGTCCCCGCAGGAAGACAATTAGCTCGCATGGTTTGTTCTGGAGTGTCGTCGGGAAAACAAACGACTCATTGTCGAACCCGTGTGGAGTAGTTCGGGCAAGCGCTAAAAGTTCATCGCGAATAGCCGGGAATATCGGCACCACGCGCTCCTCGCCGTTCTTCGGTGACTTCAGGCCGTCAACATCGCTCCAGGAATGGCGTATGAACAGGCGATCCTGCCCGATGTCCCGCACCTGGAGTGCTCGCACTTCGCCGGCGCGCAGGCCGGTGACGGCCGCCACGAGGTTCGCAACCCGCGCTCGCTCATCGCGCCATTTCAGCTCGAACAACGCCTTCGCTTCCTCCGGGGAGAGTATGCCGCGCTTCTTCGGTCGTTCCGAGTAGTGCATGAGGCCCGCGGCCGGGTTTACCTCGATCAACCCGTTTTCGGCTGCCCACCGAAGTGCGACAGTTCCTGCTACCATTGCACGGTTTACAGTCGCCGTTGATACACCCGAGGATGAGAGCTTCTTTCCAAACTGTCGAAGGTCACTCTTCGTCACTTCACCAAGACGCTTACCCTCAAACTCCGGTCCCCAATAGCGTCTCACGCGGTTAGCGCTTTCTCTGCAGTGCGCACGGCCGATACTCTGGTTGTGTGAGATTTTGTCTGCAACATAAGGTGAGGTATCGTAGTCCCAGAAGCGGATGAGATAATCAAGAAGAGGTTCAGAGCCTTTTGTGCCGGCGACAACGGCACTGTGCACAAGTCCCCGGGTCTTCAGCGCCTCAAGGATCCGTTCAGTATCGTGTATGGTCAGGTCTGCGGTGCGTATCGCATTGAGCACTGTGTCGATAGCCGTTACCGTATGTGTCGACTTGCGCGTTGGCTCACCGGGTTCGGGAATGCCGTCTCGCAGCCACCCGGCGACCACAATCACCGCATCCTGTTTGTTCGTCTTGCCCGTGGACCTGCCGGAAAGGTACTTGCCGGTTTGCTCATTCTTGATCTGAGCGTAATAGATACCGTTACGCCGGTACATAGACCATTGAAATGCGCTCACAATCGTCTCCCCGGATGTGGTTTCCTACACTTCATCCTACACTTCCTGGGATAACGACATCGGTGTTCCCGTAGTCAATCCGTAAGTCATTGAGCCGAAACACTTTACAACTGGGCCCAGCTGGACTTGAACCAGCGACCAACGGATTATGAGTCCGTCGCTCTAACCAACTGAGCTATGGGCCCGATGTGGGTAACGGGCA
>Ga0307375_10005165_pt1 | contig 12300 bp, 16 predicted proteins | sample TR1MG_FD_202531 | JGI IMG/M metagenome (GOLD analysis project Ga0307375, IMG submission 202531) | Soil microbial communities from Risofladan, Vaasa, Finland - TR-1 | ecosystem: Environmental > Terrestrial > Soil > Coastal area > Acid sulfate soil | place: Finland: Risofladan, Vaasa | collected... | reverse complement strand
GCCGTCTAGGCGCCCGAGGGCACCTTCGGACAGGCGTGGCAGGAGGCCGCCGCGGCCCTGCCGGACGGCTGGGCCCTGCGGATCATGACCTGCGCCTGTGACGAGGGGCCGGGGCACTGGCGCATCTCCGCCGGCGCCTCGCTCGCGAACGGCACCGATCCCGAGGTCTACGCCGAGGGCGTCCCGGCGGTTGCCCTGCGGGCTGTGGCGGCGGCATTCCGCGAGCGATAGCGTCATCGCGGACCCCCCGCTGCGGCTGCCCACGCCTCGAGCTTGCGTCCCAGCTCTTCCCGGGACGGCGGGCGGTCCGGGTCCTGCTCCTCCGCGTCCAGCGCGTAGAAGGCCAGCCACTCCGCGAACTCGCGGGAGCTGACCTCGCGCTGACACTGGCGGAGGCTCATTCCAAGCTCTCGGGCGAGTCGGAACCAAGCTCGCCGCTCAGGGCGTTTCCCAGCTGCTCCTTCAGCTCCTCCACGTCCTCGTCAGACAGGCCGGAGAGCCGCTGCGCCACTTTGAACACCCGCTCCAGCGCGGCGGCGCTCTTGTGGCCGAGCACGAGCACGTCCGCCGGGGTGAAGAGGTTGATGCCTTCCTCGTCGATCATCACCATCGCCGCGAGGCGGGCGCGGATGTTGTCGCGCTTGGACTCGACGGTGGGCGTCGTCCCGTTCCATCGGATGTTCGCGATGGACGCCTCGTAGTGGTCGCGTTCGATCCCCTCCAGGGAGCGGACGAGCACCCGGCCACCCCACTCCGGGACGTCGACCCACTCGGTGACGCGGTCGTCGGCCTCGAGGATGGCTTCGCGGGTCAGGATCTTGAGTGCGGTCATGCTGACCTCCGTTCATTGAGTGCCTGCAGCCAGTGCAGTGCTTCCTCGGCGTGGGTGATGGCGAGGGACAGCTCGCGGGCCGCCTCCTGCCGGTTGAGATCTCGGAGACGCTCGATGACGACCGGCAGGACGGTCGCGGGTGTGTCGCCGGGAGCACCCGGGACCGTCTGCCAGACGATGAGCGAGCGTTCATACAGGGCCATGCTGGCCTCCGGTGGTTTACGCGGTGGCGACCGGGCCGGTGATCTTGAGGGTGATGTCGAGGCTCGCGTGCTTCCCGACAGGGAGACCCGTGTCCCACTTGGTGACGTAGGCCGAGAAGCTGATGACGTGGGCCGAGAGCGAGCCCGGGGGCACGATCTGCCAGTCCTGGAGCCCGCGGCTCTGCATCCACGAGAGGAGCCCGGTGACGGAGTCCTGCGTGGCCTCGCCCGGGATGTAGTTACAGGGGAACGTCACCTCGCCGCCGTCGAGCAGCGTGGCGATGTACTCCTTGTACTGGTTCGGGCTGGACTGGTTCGTGACCTCGTCGGTCTCGAGCGACTGGCTCGGGCCCTTGAGGTCACCCACCTCCGCGATGGTCGTGAAGACTCCGGCCCCGTGCACCGAGTGCTGGAGCAACCAGCCGGGGCCTGCGATGGCATTGCTCATGCGAACATCCCTTCCTTGCTAGCTGACTGACGGGAGCCGGATGACGGCGAACGAGATGTCCGTCGAGGACGCGGCCACGATGACCGTCCCGTTCGTCTGCTTCCAGCCGGCGGCCGGGAAGGGCCCAAGGACGGCGAACTGCGGCGTCACGCTGCCGATGGGCAGCGAGTAGGCCGTGATGTCGCCCGTCCGATTGAGCGAGTCCTTGACCGAGGTGACGGTGACCGTCTGCGCCGCCGCGCCAACGTTCTGCACGAGCAGCAGCTCGCGGCCCGTCGAGACGAACGTGTTGGACGTGGCGTCCGCCGTCGTGAACGTGAGGGCCGCGGCCAGGGCCGTGATCGGCAACGCGGGGTAGCCACCAGGCGGGGTGGTGATGGGCAGAGCGACGAGACCGGCCATGCTTACTTGCTCCTTCTACGCTTGGGGACCTTGGGGGCGGGGACCACCTCGACGGGCTCCGGGTCGGGTACCGGCGGGTGGTCGCGGATGTGGGCGGCCGTGTACGAGGCGTCAAACGACCCGTAGGGGCACGACCGGCACTGGAGGTAGGGGCGGCCGAGCCGCTCGATCTCATCCATCAGTAGCTCACCTGCTCCAGCACTTCGAGGTCCACGTCGAGCCAGCACCACGACTCGTCCGTGCCGGTCTTGAATGACGAGATCCGCGACACCATGCACAGCCCGCCCAACATCGGATCGGCGGTGAACGCAGCGAGATAGGCGTCGTAGAACGGGAGGACGACCTGCGCCGCAGTCGCGGCGTCCCCCCGCGCGATGAACAGGCTCATCTGGATCGTCCACGTGAGCTCGACGGTGCCCGTCTGCGAGATCCACTCGATGGTCGGGGCGTCAGGAAGGCGCGAGACGTGCATCAGTGGCTCGGTCGCGCTCTCGGGCGCGGGCTGGATCGTCTGGCCCGGGCGGAGGGGATCGTCGTAGATGCCCTGCCCTGCCCCGTAGATCGAGCGCACGCCGACCGTCTCGCCGTTGGGCAGGACGATCCCTTGGATGCCCGCAGCCTTCGCGGCGGTGTAGTCCACGATGGAGCGGATGTTGCTGCTCACAGCCGCATCGCCTTCTTGAGCGCGAGCGTCGCGGCAAGCTCGGTTGCCGCCATCGCCGGCGCCGCACCCTTCTCGCCGCCGCGCTTGACGAACGAGTTCGGCGTCGTCCGCGTCTTGCCGCCGACCGACTGGTGGCCGAACGCCTTCACGGACAGCTTCACGGGCCCGATGCTGTGGCCGTGGCCCTTGATGTTGTGGCCGTAGATGACGAGGCCGCGGGCGGGGGAGCCCTTGCCATAGGCGCCGATGGTGTGGCCCGTGACACCCGTGAACTTGGTCTTGGAGGACTTGAACTTCACGCTGTCGCGCAGGCCACCGGGCACGTCGTTCTGCTTGGGGCGGGCCTTCTTGCCGACCGGGGCCTCGGACTTGATCGCGGCCACGAGGACCTTGGCGCCGGCCCGGGAGACGCCGAGCATGGCCGGGCGCACCTTGACCTCCATCTCGGTGAGCTTCGCCTGCACGACCGACATCCCCTCGACCTCGAACGTCACGGAGGCCATCAGAAGCCGCTCCGCAGGAAGCCCGCGCCGAGGCGGAACCGGGACAGCGTCCGCGCGGACGAGGCAAGCAGCGCCTTGGACACGGCGACCGAGCCGAAGGGCGTCAGACCAAGCCGGTCATCCTCGCCCGCCTGCGCGCCGCGGTAGCCGCGGATCGCCTCCTGGAGCGCGACCCGGGTGATCGAGGGCGGGATCGTGAGGCCGAACCCGGGACGCATCGTCACAGACACGCCGCCCGGGTAGCCGGGCCAGGTGCCGTAGGTCAAGCGAAGCCCGATGATCGGCGAACCCTGGAGCGGCACCGTGACGTAGTCGGTGTTCAGCGTGAGCGTCTGCGCCACGGCACCCGTCGCGGTGAGGATCGACACGGCGGAGACAGAGACGCAGTCGTCGATCAGGACGAGGTCGGACCCGCTCGTGCCGGTGTACCGCCGCGTCACGCTGTCCACGGAGCCCGTGACGATCTCCTCCACGACGGCGTGCGCGGTGGTCGGGGTGAACGTGGAGACGGGCACGAGGACGTCCTGCGCCCCGGTGAGCGTTCCCGCGAAGGTCACGGTCCACGGACCCCCGGGTGCTCCTGTCACGACGCTGTTGCCGGAGCCGAGGATCGTGTCAAGCGCGGCCTGGACGGTTGCGGCCGAGGCCGCCGCGTCGATCGCCACGGTCGTCGAGGATCCGGACGTCAGGGTGAACGTCCCCGTGGCCTTGCCGGAGATCGACACGACCTGGACGCCGTAGGCCGACGAGGCGAGGAAGGACCACCCGGGCGGCTGGCCGCGGAGGTTGCGCACCTCCTCGTCGATCACGTCACTGACCTGAGCGAGGATGTCCACGATCGTCTCGTCCCAGGCGCCCGACATCACGGGCGTGTCACCCGACAGGCGGCTCCGGAACGCGGCGAGCGTGGCGTAGGCGGTCATCGCTACTCCCGGGCCGCCGAGATCCGTGCGACGAGCTCACGGTTGGTGCCATCGGTGGAGATGCCCAGCCCTGCGGCGACCGCTTGGAGCTCGGCCTTGTTCATGCGGATGAGCGGCTTCTCGACCGTGTCCTCGGTCGGCTCAACCGGCTCGGGCTCGGGCGGCAGGGGCACCGTCAGGTCGCGGACATGGCCGCGCTCGAGCAGCGTGGCGAGGTGCGATGGATCGAGGATGCCGTCATCGAACCCGAAGGTCGGCACGACCCCGCGCGCCTCGGGCGGTCCGACGTAGAGGTACTTCGCCATGTCGTGCTCCCTGTGTGGGTGTCCGGGCCGGCTGGGAGGTCAGACCGGCCCGGACGGGTGGAGGTGGTTAGGCGCCGATGCCCTGGATCACGGCCGTGCCGGTCGGGAAGTAGCCCTTGAGCACTTCCTCGACGTACACGCCGATGGGCTTGACACGGCCGGACGACGTCGCGATCGCGTACTCGATGGAGTAGAACTCACGCCGGGTGTCGACCGCCCAGGTGGTCCCGATGTTCGCGTTCGGGTACCAGGGCGGCAGCTTCTCCGTGATGACGAGGGCGGTGCCCTGCGGCATGTACGGGTGCGCGAGAACCTCGATCGGCATGCCGGGGAAGAACGGGTTGGTGTACTCCATGAAGATGGAGCCCGCCCGGATCTGGCCCTCGGGACCGACGTCGACGTTGAACCGCTGGGTGGACACGGCCGTCCCGGCGGAGAGGACGAGGTTGCGGATCGTCTGGGCCTCGTGGCCGGAGACGAGCAGCAGGGACGGGGCGACCTTCGGGCCCCTGAACATCGTCTCAAGAACGGTGTCGATCTCGTTGACGGAGCCCGTGCCCGCCGTGAACTTGGCGTTCGCCATGTCCACGAGGTTGGCGCCCGAGGCGAGCGCGGCCTGGACCGCGATGCCGTCGAACTGGAGGGCGTTGGCCGTCTGGTTGGCGGAGTTCGGGACCTGTGCGCCGACACCGGTGATGTCGGTCACGGTGGCGCTGTTGGTCGTCACCTGCTTGAGGAAGTGGACAGTGGACGTGGCGCCCGCGTACACGTTGTACGCGAACGCGCCCGGAACGGCAGCCCAGCTCACGACGGTTGCGGTCGAGCCCGCGCCCGACGCGGCGGTCGTATGGTTGCCGGTGACGGCATCCGTCTCGTTGGCCGAGTCGGCCGAGACGTGACCCCGAGCGCCCGTACCGTTGACCCAGTCGGTCCCGAGCAGGGTGACCGCAGAGACGGCGTAGTAGTACGCCGTGTTGGCCGTCAGCGAGCCACCTGTCGCGGCGACCGTGTCCGCGAAGGACAGGGTGCCGGGCTTGGCGATGCCCGTGGCACTGCCTCCGATGAGCGACATCTCCTCGGACACCTGGAGGTTCTGCAGCCCGCCGAGGGTCGCCTTGGCGACCACGTCGTCGAACGTCTGGCTGGCGCTGATGGCCTCGTAGGACGCGGACGCGAGGCGGCCGAGCGTCTTGTACGTGGCCGACACGTCGGCCTCGGTGAACTGGACGGTGGAGCCGACGGCGCCCTCGGCGATGCCGGCGTCGAGGCCGCCACCGTAGATGGACGTCAGCGCGCGCCAGGTGGTCGAGAGACCGCCCTTGCCATCGCTCTCACGGCTGATCCGCTGGCGAAGCTTGGTGAAGACGGAGTAGAGGGACTTGGCCGGGGCCTCGAGGGGGATCGAGACGAGCCCGGTGCCGGTCGTGATGCCGGTGGTGGTGGTGTTCCCGGTCTTGGCGAAGCTCTCGTTCACCGCGCCGCGGATCTGGTTGATCTCGGCGAGGGCCGACAGCTTCGACGCATCCGTGAAGCCGTTGATCTGGTCCAACGTGTGCTCCCTGCGAGTCGGGGGGCCGGTGTTCCTGCCATCACTCGCTCTCAGGCAGGACCGGGGTCTTATCGGGGTTAGCCGCCTCGCTGGCGGGAGATCATCTCGAACGCCGCCGCATTACCGACCTGCTCCTTGAGGCGCGGGTCGTCGATGAGGTCGGCTGCCTTCGCGAGGGCGGACGCCTTGTCGGTGACATCACCGGAAGGATCGCCCCGGAAGACGGGCGCATAGGGCGTCGCGGGTCCGCCGCCGGTCGGCATCTTGGCGATCTTCGCGAGCTGCTCGCTCTGTGCCGTGGACTTCTCGTCCAGGGCAGCGAGCCTCGCCTCCATCGCCGCGATCTTCTCGGGCGGCAGGATGCCTGCCAGCGCATCGCGCATGATCTCTGAGGGGGTCGCCGCCTTGGCGACCGGCGTGGTGTCGTGGTTCTCGGCGGCCGGCATCTCGGCGGCCTTGTGGGCCGTCGTGCCGAGATCAACGGTCGCCGCGTGGATCGCGTCGATCTTGGCGATGTCCGACTTGGAGTTGCGGGCGCCGGACTTCGTGAGGACCGACGTCAGGACGGACGCCTTCCGGAGCTCGCGTCGCTCCTTGCGCAGCGCCTGGCGGTCCTTCCGGAGCGCCCCGTTGGCCTTGCGCAGCTTGGCGACCCGTCGCTGGAGGGACGGGACACCCTTGACGACGCGGCGGACAAGTGCGGTGGCCTCGTCGTCCTCGGGCACGGGCTCGGTGAACGCCTTGACCATCGCGGTCTGTGCCTCGCGGGCGGCCTCGCGCTCGGCCGCCTTGGCGACCTTGGCGGCCTTGCGGGCGGCCTTCTTCTTGCCCTTGAACGGCATCTTGGCGCCCGGGAACGGGGGCTTGGCCTCGTCGCCATCGGGCTCGTCGGCCGGTGCGTCGGCCTTGACGACCGGCTCGTCGGCGATGATCGGCTCTTCGGTGGTGGCGGCCGCCTCGGCGGCCTCGGCGGCCTTTGCCATCTTGCGCAGCTCCTTCTTCCATGCCTTCGGGAGGGGGAAGCCCTTCCGGTTGGCGATGCTCGTGACTCTTGCCTTGAACTCGGCGAATGTGTGTGGACCCTTGTACCGGCCCCAGCTGGACACGGCGTCGGACACGTCGCCGGCGGTGACGATCGGGAACCCGCCATCGGGCGCGTCCTCCGGGAACACGAAGTCGGCCTTGGGGATCGCGCTGCGGTCGCGGCCGCCGCCGACGTTCTCGTCAACGGCCTTCAGCATCTCGCGCGTCTCGTCGATCGCCACCTGCTCGGGGGATCGGCCCTGCGGATCGGGTTCGGGCATGGCGGCCTCCGTGGTGTCGCGCTTGGCGAGGACGAACTGCTTGGCGATGAGGGCGTCCGGGTTGGCAGGCCGGTTCACGAGCGACAACTCGTTGAGGACGAGCTTCACGAGCTTGCGGACCTTCTGGCCGGCGGCCGTGACGAACGGCACGCTGTGGGCCTCGCCGCCGATCGACACGGCCTTGTACGTCCGGGACAGGACCTTGCGCACGGCGACCGGGTCCACGACGTGCAGGTCGGCCTCGACCTTCCGCATCGCGTCGTCGAAGTAGAGATTCAGGATCGTCCCCGCGGCCGTGCCGGGGTCGTGCATCTCCTGGAGCGAGGCCCACTTCATCAGGCCCGGCGCGGCTGCCTTCACGGCGTCGTAATCGACGACCTCGCCGTGGCTGTCGGGCGTCTCGGAAGTCATGACGCAGTGGACCAGCAGCGTCCCGTCCTCGAGCTTGGTGATGTGCTCGATCGGGGCGGAGAGCCGGAACGGGGCGTCGGGGGCTTCGAGCATGTTCATGACATCAGGACCTCGAATACGGCCCGCACGGCCGCGGGGCTCTCGGCGAACTGGAGGGAGGCGGCCACGGCAGCGGCGTCCTCGGGCGGAATGGCGTCGGACGCGAACGGCACGACCGCCGACCGGCCGCGCTTCACCGCGCCGAGGGACTTGCGCATCCAGCGGTCGAGGTCGGCCTTCTTCACGCTGGCCGAGTCATCCTGCATCGGGCCCATGACCATCGAGCGGTACGACTCCGGGACGTGATGCCCGACGAACGCCGGGATGGCGTCCTCGCCCGCCTTCTCGGCCCCGAGGGTCCGGTGGAAGCCGTCGGCGATCCGCAGCTTCGGCTCCCCGAAGTCCGCGAGCACGATCGGATCCATCGAGGCACCGGAGCCGACGACGTCGGCGATCTCGCCGACCTTGTCCTCGTTCCGCCCGCCGGGCCGGCGGGCCATGTTGATCGCATCGAGCCCAACGGAGGGGTCGTACTCCCAGTGGATCGCCGGGTCCATGACCCAGTCCACGTCCTTGCCCGGGTACGAGCGGAGGAGGTAGCGGTGGACGACCTTGGCAAGGTCGCCGCGGAACGCCAGGCGCTTGCCCCCGAGCGCCTTGGCAACGTCGGTCGCGTTGCCCGGCACGGCCGAGGGGATCGGGGGGTTCGCGCCGCCGGGCGGGGGCTCCGGCGGCTCATCGGACAGGAGCGTGACCACCTGCATCGGCGGATTGGTGCCGAGGAAGACCATGTTCGAGGGATGACCAGCCGGACCGATCGGGTCGAGGTCGCGGTCGAGTCGGGCCTCGTCGATCCCGAGCGATCCATTGCGGATCCGGATGTCCTCGGCCTTGGCGCGCTCCTCCGCAGCCTCCGTGTCCTCGAGCTCCGGGAACACGATCTCGATCTCGGCGCTGAAGTGGAGCCCGATGATCCGGTCGACGACTTCCTTCAGGTGGAACGCGGCGGCCCGCACGCCCTTGTTCGCAGCGGCGCCCTGCTCCTTGGCGACGCCCTTGCCGCCGAGCCCGGCGCCTCCGCTGGAGCGGATGAAGCCCATCTCCATCGGGCTCCGGTTGTACGCCGCGCACCCGACGTGCAGCAGGAACTCCTCGCCCTCGGTCTTGGGCTCCATGAACCCATGCTCGAGCCCCGTGTTTGGGCCACCGGGCATGAACCGCAGGTGAGCCCGCTCCGTCGGCATCTTGTTCAGCTGGTCGAAGGCCGCCTGGAGGGTCCCGATCTGCGCATCGGTCCACTCCGGGGGCATCTTCCAGAACGAGTACGGGGTGGTGCCGTCGTTGAACAGCCGGAAGTCGAGCACCTGGCGCGCGAGCGCCCGCTGGACGGTGAGCAGGACCCACTCCATCGGCGGGTGCCCGTAGGGCGAGTCGTTCCGGCCCCAGAACGGCTCATAGATCATGTGCATCCGGTCGAAGCTCAGCCGCCGCTCATCGGGCGGAAGCTCGAGGTCCTGCATGTACATCGTCCAGGGCATGCCCCGGATGATCTGGCGATACGCGGGTTCCGGCGGGGGAGGGGTCCGGCCGCGCTCGTCGAGCAGCGGAGCGATCGTCGAGCCGTCCACGAGCTGCACGGCGTGGAGCGAGCCGTCGCGCGCCTTCTCGAGGTACAGGCAGGCGGCGTCCGTCTCGTACATCTCGAGGAAGAAGCTGTGGACCCAGCTGGACCAGCCGTGCGTCTGGTCGGGCGTCATCCAGAAACCCTCGACCTCGGCGCGCAGCTGCTCGAGGCGCACGCGGCGGGACTTCACGGCGTCGCGGTCCATGCCCGGCACGGCCTTGGGCCGGATCTCCCACCGGAGCTGGCGCAGGTCGTCGATGTTGCGCTGGATGCAGAGCGCCGCGACGTCCCAGGACCGGGCCAGCCCCCGGAGGGCGGAGAACTGGATGTCCTCGTAGGTCCGGGGCGTGATCGCGATGTTGTACCCGGGCGAGTAGTCGAACAGCCGGGGCTCGGTCTTCTCCGGGTGGACCGGCATGATCGGCACACCGGGTCCCATGTCCTCGTTGACGGTCCGGCGGGCGAGCGCGCTGAGGTCCGTCGTCCGGACGGCGTCCCACGACGTGCCGCGCGTCGCCGGAGCGGCCTGGACGTCCGTGGGCTGCGCCTTGCCGAGCGTGATCGTCAGGGGTCCGAGCTTCATCGCGTTCGCTCCGCATCCGTCTCCACGACGATCGAGCGCATCAGGCGCTCGTACAGCCACGACGGCATCCACCACGGCTGCCGGACCTCGACCCGGACGGATGCCCGGAACCGCTGGCCGAGGGCGTTCCGGATCTCCGTGGACCGCCACTCCACGATCGCCTCGTGAGCGCTACGGGACGCCTGCGCAGCGGATCGCACGTCGCGCCGGCCGAGGTAGATGCGGCTCATGCCTGCACCGCCGTTGCTTCCGCCGCGAGGCGCGTCCAGTAGTCGAGGATGCCGGGGGTCCCCGCCACAGGCTCGTGGGGCGCGGTCAGTCGCGAGAGGGCGGTGATCCCGGCCGCCTGGCCGTCGATCCGCTCGGTGCTCTTGGACTTGGACGGCTTCAGGTTCCCGGCCGGGTCCTGCTCCACCACGAGGTTGGCGGCCATCCAGCGCAGGACCGGGTTCCCGCCGTGGCGCATCTTCCCCGCGGCGATCCGCCCGAGCCACTCCTTCGTGGCCGCTGACAGGGACGCGTAGCCCTGGCCAACCGGGACCATGTTCGCCCCGTCACCCATGAGCTGGGTCACGAGCTGAGTCGCGTTCCAGCGGTCGTATCCAAGCTCCCGGATGTCATAGGTGTCGGCGAGCTCGCGGATGTCCTCGCGCACCCGGTCGTAGTCGGTGACGTTGCCCGGGGTGGCGGTGATGAACCCATCGCGCGCCCACAGCTCGTAGGGCACCCGATCGCGGCGGGACCGGAGGGCGATGCCCTCCTCGGGTGCCCAGAACCGGGCGATGACGTCGATCCAGCCGTCCTCGTCCTCGTGCAGCAGGAGGAACGCCGAGAGGTCGGTTGTGGTGGCGAGGTCGAGCCCACCGTAGACCGCCATGCCGGGCTCGATCCGCGGCGGGTCATCGCACGCGTCCCAGCGCGCCATCTCAATCGCGCCGACGGACGCCTCGGTCCAGATACAGAAGTTGAGCCGCTGGACGAGCGCCGCCTTGGCGGGCATGTCGCGGGCCTCTTGCACCTGCTCGCGGAGGTAGCGGCGGGTGATGGTGACGTCGAGCAGCGGGTTGGCCTTGGGCCACACCGCCTCGTCGGTCCAGTCGTCACCCTCGTCGAGGGCCGCGATGTAGGCGAACCACGAGTCGTTCTCCACGACCCCCGCCAGGATCGAGCGGCTGTACTCGTGGTGCTGCCAGCACACCGAGTGGCGGTCGTACCCGCTGTTGGTGATCTCGAAGATCAGCGCCGTGTCGTCGCCCTTGGTGCCGGCGCGCATCTTCTCCACCACGAGGGCCGTGCGGTGCTCGTGGATCTCATCGATCAGGGCCATGTGGACGCGCTTCTGGTCGAGCGACCGCGCCTCGGAGCTGACCGGGCGCATGTAGCTGTCGGTCGAGGTGACCGCGAGGTTGTGTGCGCCGATGTCGAACACCGAGCGGAGCGTGTCCGACGCCTCGACGACCAGGAGCGCGTCGTTGAACAGGTAGTGCGCCTGGTCCCGCGTGACGCCCGCGGTGTAGACCTCGGCCGCATGCCGGCCGTCGGCCGCGGCGCCGACGATCCCGATCCGCGCCGCGAGCGGCGTCTTGCCGTTGCCCTTGCCCTCCTCGACATAGGCGGTCCGGAACCGGCGCGCGCCGCCCGGGAGCCACCAGCCGAAGACGGAGCCAACGATGAACGCCTGGCTGGGCTGGACGATGAACGGCTCGCCACCAGGGAGCGGCATGGCGCCGATGAGCCCGATGACGCGCAGCGCCTCGTCGAGGTCCCAGATGAGGCCGCGGTCCTTGCTCCGGTTGCGACAGGCATGGCGGACGATCTCACCCGCGACGACCGTGTCGGCGTGGCGCAGGTCGTCGAGATGGCGCCGGCATGCCTGGCGCACGAGCAGACCGGCGACGATGCGACCGGCCAGGACGTCCTCGGCGTAGGCGCGGACGGGATCGGGCGTCCCCGGTCCTGTCGTCCGCTGAGGGCGAGTACCTCTCCCTGCCGGCCGTCCACTCGCACTCGCGGGCGGCAGGGTCATCGTGCTCATCCGGTTCGCCTCCGCGGCGTCATCAGTCCGGCCATGCTCGAGTCGTTCGCCTTGGGCGTCGCGTGGACGCGCGCTCGGTCGGACGGCGTGAGCCCGAACCGGGCGAGACCGGCCATCACCCGCTTCCACGCGGCGTCGGCCCGGCGCCACGCCATGTCGTCGCGGCGCGCGGCCTCGTACTCGGCGAACGCCCGGCACGTCAGGGCAAGAGCCGCGAGGTCGGCGTCGGTCAGCACGCGGAGCTTCACGGCCTGCGCGGCCAGGTCGTCCCACGCCTTGCGCGCCCGGCCGGCGAGCGGCAGGTACACGGGCGGCTCGGGGATCTCGACGAGCGCATCCACCTGCGGCTCGTCAGGTCGGGCGCGCTCGGGATGATGCGCGGCCGAGCCGTTGAGCACCTTGAGCGCGGTCGGCTTCGGGGGTCGGCCCATCACGCCACCCCCGTCGTTTCGTATCGGGGACGCGTTCGTTTTGC
>Ga0307375_10005163_pt1 | contig 12301 bp, 13 predicted proteins | sample TR1MG_FD_202531 | JGI IMG/M metagenome (GOLD analysis project Ga0307375, IMG submission 202531) | Soil microbial communities from Risofladan, Vaasa, Finland - TR-1 | ecosystem: Environmental > Terrestrial > Soil > Coastal area > Acid sulfate soil | place: Finland: Risofladan, Vaasa | collected... | reverse complement strand
TCACATTGCCGGGATCATCTGTCACTAGACCGATTTAACCATGCGTAAAGGAAATATCATGATTAATTCCAGACTGGCACTGGTACTTGTACTCTCGAGCATGGCAGTGATCTTTATCGCGCAAAACGTTGCCGTGGTAGAGGTTCGCTTCCTGTTCTGGCGAGCTTCAATATCAAGCGCGTTGTTGATATTTTTCGCATTGTTGCTGGGACTAGTTCTGGGCTGGTCCACGCATGCTTATTTATTGTATCGAAGATCAAAAAACGAGTTGATCTTTTACCGTCGAACCTGACACCGTACCGAAACAGCCCTGCTTGAATCCGGTTCCCCTTTAACCGGACTACCGTGGTGCAAGATTCAATCTCTATTTATGACAATTTATCGGGAGAAGATAATGAATACACGATTTATTCGTATGACCAGCCGCTTGCTGATAGCCGGTATTTTGAGCATTGCCGTACCGCTCCAATCGACCTATGCAGTGATGGTGTCAACTAGCCAGGCGGTGCCATCCATTCAGTCCCAATCCGAACGCGAGCGTATCAACACCTTCCTTGACCGTGAGGATGTGCGCAAGCAAATGCAGGCTCAAGGGATAGATGCAAATGACACCAAGGCGCGCGTGGCTGCACTGACCGACGAAGAGGTACACAAGATTGCAGGCAACATGGACAGGTTACCGGCCGGAGGCGACGGCGGAGTCCTGGAAGTATTGCTCACGGTTTTCGTCGTCCTGCTGATAACGGACATCCTCGGCTTTACCAAAGTGTTTCCGTTTACGCGCTCGATCAAGTAACACTGAACAGGTTGATGCATGTCTGCGCCCGCATGATTGCGGGCGCTTTCATTATTATCTGATTGAACGCATGTCCATACCCCTGGTGTAGCCCTGTAACTGGATCAGGTAACCTGGGTTGAGGTGGCTTACATTGTTGTCGAATGAATCCTGGCAAACATCTAATGCGCCAGAACAGCTTCACGGTTCGGGAGCATCGAATCGGTCACGTCCTTGCCGATACCGCGGTAGCCGGTAAAGCGGCCGGCCGGGTCGAACATCGGTTCTCCGCTCACCATTAAATATTGCACCGAACCATCAGGATTGGTCCGGCTGTAAACGAAATCCAGGAACGGTTTTCTGGCGGCCAGGTTCGCCACCAGCCTTTCCCGCTCTGCCAAATTCCAGCTAGCTCCGTGGTCGTCCCTGGTGTTGCCCAGCGCATCGTCGACACGAAAGCCAAGCATTTCAAGCACCGGGCCGAAAATCTTGGTGAAATGCCCGTTTTCGTCCTGCTCCCAATACCAGTCGGATGACAGCTCGGTCAGGCGGCGGAAGCGCGCCTCGCTGGCGCGCAGTTCGGCGGTTCGTTCCAGCACTGTCTGTTCCAGTACCTTGTTGTAATTTTCCAGCTCTTTGTACAACAGCCGCACTTCCAGCATATTATGAATACGCGTCTTGACTTCGATCAGGTCGAACGGTTTACTGACGAAATCCTTGGCACCGGCTTGCAGCGCGCGCAATTTATGGGACGGTTGTGCAGTAATCACGAGTACCGGAAGATAACTGTCCATTTTAATTTTCTGCAGCTCTGCCATCACCTGAAAACCATCCATACCCGGCATCTGCAGATCGAGCAGGATCAGATCGTAGTCGTTGTCTCGATGCAGCGTGCAGACAGCATGCGGATCCCTCGTCGACGTGATGCATAGATAGCCGGCTTCCCGCAGCATCTGTTCCAGTAATTGTACGTTAGCCTCCTGATCGTCCACGATCAGGAGGCTGGCGTTAAGGACATTTTTTGTAGTGATCATAATTAATTTTCCTTGAATCAAAGGTGCAGTTCAGCATAGCCCTGCGTGGACCGCCAGCATCAACTACAAATTGGCGTAAGCAATTCTGTGCACGCAGCTATGTGAAATTTGTTTTTTCCTTTATGCTTTGCCTCATACATTGCCATATCCGCACTTTTCATCAGCGTCTCTGCTAACTCGCCATGCATGGGATAAATTCCGACACCAACACTTGCGGTAATACTCACGGCGTGACCGTTGATACTATAGCGTTGTGATACGGAAGCTACCAATTTCGCCGCCAACACCGCCACGTCATCGGCATCACTCACTTCCCCCAAAGCGACCACGAATTCGTCACCACCCAGACGTGCAACCGTGTCTACTTGCCGAACTTCGGCTACCAGGCGAGCGGCGACCATGCTCAGCAATTTGTCGCCGGCATCGTGGCCCAGAGTGTCATTAACCTGCTTGAAACCGTCCAAATCCAGATACAACACCGCCATATTGCTGTTGTTCCTGCTTGCATGAGCAATAGACAGCGCAAGCCTATCCATCAAAATCCTTCTATTCGGTAGGCCGGTCAGCGCGTCAAAAAGCGCCATGGATTCCATCTCATCGCTGCGATACTCGACTTGTTTGTACAACAACCGCACCTCCAGCAAATTGTGTATGCGCGTCTTGACTTCGACCATATCTAACGGTTTACTGACAAAATCTTTGGCGCCGGCTTGTAACGCCTGCAGCTTGTGACCCGGCTGGGGGGTGATCACCATCACCGACAGGTAACCATCCGCGTCTATATTCTTGAGGTCTTTCATCACCTGGTAACCATCCATGCCGGGCATCTCCAGATCAAGCAGGATCAGGTCGTAGTGGTTGTCGCGATGCCGCATGCAGACAACATGCGGATCCATCGTCGAAGTGATGCACCGATAACCGGCTTCGCCCAGCATCTGTTCCAGCAACTGTATGTTTGTTTCCTGATCGTCCACGATAAGAATACTCGCGTTAAGAATGTCGGGTACGATTTTCATAATTTGTATGCTAGGTGATCGCACTGTCTAACCCCGCATCTGCAATTTCCAGTGCCAGGTCCAGCGCGTCCATGAATTCGACAACCTTGATCGGTTTGGTCAGATAGCGCAAGAATCCCGCCTCCAGTCCTTTCTTGATATCGTGCGGCATGGCATTGGCACTGATGGCAATCACCGGGATATGTCTGGTTTCCGGGTCTGAGCGTAGAATGTGCAGCGCCTGGATACCGCTGATGCCGGGCAGATTGATGTCCATCAGGATCACATCGGGCAGATGGTTGCGCGCCAGCGAGATGCCACTCGCACCATCCCCTGCACTCAACAAGCGCATACCGGGACGACGCGCTATGAGCTGTTCGACCAGTTGCATGTTTGCCTGGTTATCTTCCACATACAAAACGGTGCGCGGCGCAGTGCCATGCTGAACTTGCACATGTGCAGCTGCCGCGAGCAACTCCTTGTCAAAAGCCAGTTGGGGTGAATCTGCCGAGTTCAGTTCGATCCAGAACTCGCTGCCCACGCCAACGGTACTTTTCGCGCCAATTTCGCCTTCCATCAGTTCGGTCAGGCGCTTGCTCACCACCAGACCAATGCCGGTACCTTCTTCGGCACTGGCCTCTTGTCCAAGACGGTTGAACGGCTCGAATAGTTGCGCGAGTTTTTCCGGAGACAATCCATTGCCGGTATCCTTCACGCTGATACGTATGCGTTCCGCTGCATTCGAGCAGCACGTCACTTCAACCGCTCCGCCAACACGGTTGTACTTGATCGCATTGGTAAGCAGATTGATTAGGACCTGCTTCACCCGGGTGCGATCGGCATGGACAAAGTAAATTTTCTCGAGGTGTGGAAAACTCATGCGGATGCCGCTTTTCTGCGCCTGGGGTTCGATCATGGCCTGGCAATCTAGCAACACGTCGGACAGCGACATTGGTTCCAGCGACAACGAAAGTTTGCCGGACTCGATCAACGCGAGGTCGAGAATCTCGTTGATCAAGTCCAGCAGATACCAGCCCGCCTGAAGTATCTGGTCGATGCTTCCCTTTTGAGCGGGTGTCGGCAACGGCGTACCCGATTCCATCAATTGCGCGAAACCGAGGATCGCATTGAGCGGGGAACGCAATTCATGACTCATGCTGGAGAGAAAATCCGATTTGGCGAGGTTGGCCTTTTCCGCCACGGATTTGGCGCTCTCCAGCTCGGTATTCTTATCATGCAGCACCTGATCAAGATGCTTGCTTTCGGTGATATCGCGCGCTGCAGCGAAAACCCCCTGCAGCCTTCCGTCGCGGTCAAAGAAAGTCGCTGCGTTGTATGACACCACTGTTTCTTTGCCGTTCCTGGCGCGCGCAGTGAGCTCGTAGTTGGTAACTTTCATTTTGCTGAGCACCAGCTTGATGGCTGCCTCGGCCCGCTCAGGATCGGTAAAGTAATTTTTGAACGGTGTACTAATCAGTTCGTCGCGCATGCAACCGGTGAGTGCCACCATTTGCTGGTTGACGTCGGTGATGATACCGGATGGATCAGTGGTCATCAGCGCGTCGATATTGGATTCAATCAGTGACCGCGTGTAGAACTGCTGGTCGATCAAGGCCTGCTGCACAGCATAATCCCCGGTAACATCGCGAAACACCAGCACCGCGCCAATCACCTGTCCGTCGCGGTCGCGGATCGGTGCACAACTGTCGGCGATATCGCACTCGCTGCCGTTACGTGCAATCAGCACGGTGTGATTGGCCAGGCCCTGTATCGTGCCATGCGCCAAGGTCGCCATGACCGGGATAGTTGCAGGCTGCCGGGTTTCCTTGTTGACGATGCGAAAGATATCTTCCACCGGACGGCCTGCGGCTTCCGCCTGATTGCATCCGATGAGCTTCTCGGCAAGTGGATTCAGCAGCGCCACACGCCCTTCGGCATCGGTGGTAATCACTGCATCGCCGATGGAGTTAAGCGTAACGGCAAGTTTTTCCTCGCTGATCTGCAGCGTGGCGTTGGTTCGCTGCAGTTGCTTGTGCGTCTCTTCCTGTATCTCGAGCAAACGCTGTTTCTCTGCTTCAACCTGTTTGCGCGCGGTATTGTCGGTTCCGATCAATAGATAGCCGATGATCACATTATGGGCATCGCGCAGTGCGGTAACCGACACCACTGCCGGAAAGCGGCTGCCGTCCTTGCGGATATAGGTCAATTCGTAAATATCCTCGATCCCCCGCGAAGCCTTGAACACCAAGGCCTCGAAGCCTGGCGTGATCGGGGTGGCAAGCTCGGCGCTCAGTGCCTTGGCACGCGCGATCACTTCCTGCGGGTCGGAGATATCGGCGGGGGTGATCTTGTTCACCACTTCGGGAGCCGCGTAGCCCAGCATGCGCTCGGCGCCAATGTTGAATAACTGAATGACACCTTTTTCATCGGTAGCGATACTCGAAAAATTTGCGCTACTGAGGATCGCATTTTGCAGGGCGCCGGTTTTAAGCAGTGCTTCCTGCCGCCTGACCTCGGAGAGCCCGGCCGACCTTCCGTCATCGTCGTGCATGACTGAATAATATTTTTTTCCGAACATGGCCGACCCTAATGTTAAGCGTGAATTGTTCTGGTCAAAAATCCCGCAGCCGATGCCGCAGGTCTCCAGATGTTAATGAGTCTCGGTCTTCTTATACGCCTATTTCAAGGTTTACAAGCGCAAACTATTTTGTGTGTAGTGGCATTTAAAGCCGGATTCTATCTGCCTATCATCCGTCTTGCCCTCGAATTGCTCTGTGCACTAGCACACACAGGCCTATTTAAAATCCTTGAGGTGCTGTACTTCATTCAGCAAACGATGGAATTCTTTCTTAACCACACCGTAGCACTCGCAAGCGTGTGATTCCAATCTGGAGCGATCCAGCACCGTGATGTGGCCGCGCCGGTAACTGATCAGCCCTTCGCGCTGCAGGTTGCCCGCTGTTTCCGTGATGCCTTCGCGGCGCACGCCGAGCATGCCGGCAATCAGTTCCTGGGTCATGGTCAATTCACTCGATGGCAACCGGTCCAGGGTCAACAACAGCCAGCGGCACAATTGCTGCTCCACCGAATGATGCCGGTTGCACACCGCGGTTTGCGACATCTGTGTCATCAGCGCCTGGGTGTAACGCAGCATCAAACGCATCATCGACCCGGCCCGGTTGAACTCTTCCATCATTAACTGCCCCCTGAGCCGGTAACCATGTCCCCCGGTTTGCACCGTGGCCCGGCTGGGCGTGGTATTGCCGCCCATGAAAAGCGAAATGCCAAGCACGCCTTCATTGCCCACGCCGGCGATTTCAGCCGATGCGCCATCTTCCATGACATAGTGCAGGGACAGGATGGCGGTGGTCGGGAAATAGACATGCTGCAATTGGCCGCCGGATTCGTAGAGGACTTCACCGAGCGGCATCGAAACCAGCTCCAGATGGGGTGAAAGTCGCTCGAATACTTCCGCGGGTAGCGCGGCGAGCAGGTGATTCTGGTTCGGAGTATGACCTGAGTCTTTAACAAGGACCATTTACAGGCCTCCAGAGTGTGCAATCTACAACGTCAAATATATCAACCAACCCATCAAAACCGGGACAGTATCAACTGCTCAATAGTACTCTTATAGCAGAATAAATATGGATGTATGTGCGTTAGCGCACAGAACAGCATGGATTAATGGGGGATTATGCCCATGGGTGTTTATAACTCCCTCTTGACACCCGGATAATCTTGTCCCCGGATACGGATCACTCCGTTCCGGGGCTTTTTTTGCTTTCATCAGGGTTGCACATCATGCATGTTCTTGACGATCTGGTAACACTGGCAAGCAGCCGCCTCCAGTCCGTCACCGTCAAGAATGCTGATTTCGCCGCGGTTGTAACTGATCAGCCTGCGCAGCCGCAAATCTCCGGCCGCCTTGGTCACGCCCACCCGTCGCACACCCAGCATATTGCTCAACAGATCCTGGGTTAGATGAAATTGGTTCGATTGCACCCGGTCGCGCGTCATCAGCAACCAGCGGGCGAGACGGGCCTCGACCTGGTGAAAGCGATTGCACGCGGCGGTTTGTGTCATTTGTATCATCAGTTCGTAGATATAGCGGTACACCGCTTGTTGCAAGCGGGGGCTGTGCTGGAATTCCCTGCGAAAGTGCGCGGATGTCATGCGCAGGGCCGTACCCGCTCCCTGTACCACGGCCTGCACCGGCGATTCGTTTACGCCAAGCGCCAGTGGAATGCCCAGCATGCCTTCGCGGCCAACCATGCCGACTTCCAGTGCCTGGTGCCCCTGCGCCGATGTCAGCAAAGATACCAGCGTGTCGGTCGGGAAATACACATGGCGTATCGGTTCACCGGGACGGTAGAGCTCCTCGCCGGCAGTCAGTGTGATCGATTCCGTGTGCTCAAGCAAAGCCTGGCAGTCCTTGAACGGCAGGGCAGCCAGCAGGCTGTTGGCGGCAGGAACTCGATATGCAACAAGCATGGGCTGATCCCGGGTAATTTGCATACTGGTTTATCCAAAGCGGCATGCTTGAGTTGTAAAGCACATACCCGCTGTCATAAAAGATGATGCTGCACAAGCACGGCCCGCCATACGCCTCGATGGCCCGCCAACAAACAAAAGATACATCAGGGATAGGCTGCTGTATGTGCGCTGGCGCACCATAACCACGCCGAATTACGGATCGGTCGCGATCAAAATCGCCCTTGATCAAACGGTATAAACCCAAACAGGCCATGGCATGCCGCGACATGCGGAAAATTGCGCCTTATGTGGGCCAACGAACGGTACTGCTGTGGCACACAGGGTTACATTGCTTTTGTCGATAAGCGGTCTCACTTCAGCTTGACCCTAAGTGTTGGGTTGAAAAACCTGTTTGGGTAACTGCCTACGTCGTGAGTAAACAACACCAACGGCGATATCAGCGTTGCATGTATGCAAGGCTGATATCCATACGGGATTCTTTACCTCACTTGTGTCGGAAAAACTTTCAAGGAGACTCACCATGAACCATCTTCAGAAACATTTCTCCGCGTGCCTGATTGCACTGGCCGCGTTTACAGCAGCCCCGATGGCGGCATGGGCTGCAACTGCGCCTTCACTGGGTACGGCGTCAAGTTTTGCCGCGCTCTCCGGCGCGGGACTAACCTGTACCGGATCAGCCCTTAACGGAGACGTAGGTTCAGTATTATCGGTAACCGGCTTCCCCGGTTTCCCTGCGGTTTTGTGCACGGCAACAGGGACGGTGCACGCAGCTGACGCCACCGCCATCACGGCTCACGGCGATGTCTTCGGAGCCAGCGGCACGGACAGCCAACTCACATCACAGGCATGCGAACACACCTTTGCCGGTGTTACCGAGCTGTCTGGCCCCCTCACCGATACCAACGGCGTAACAGTGACTCAACCGCTTAGCCCCGGCGTGTATTGTTTTAATACCGCCGCCACATTGGGCGGAACACTTAACCTCAGCGGCGGCGGCACTTATATTTTTCGGACGGGGACCACGCTCACAACAGGAGCCACGGCTCCGGCATTGGCGCAAGTTCTGATCAATGGTGCTCCGGCGACAAATTGCAATCAGGGTGTATATTGGCAGATCGGCAGCTCAGCGACCATCGGGTCGAATACGGCCATGGTGGGTGATGTCCTCGCGAATCAGTCCATCACTTTTACCGGGGTGAATACAAGTTTGGTCGGTGGTGCGTTTGCCAACGTAGCAGCGATAACGATGACCGGCACCAGCATTGCAATCTGCGGCGGAGCTCTGCCTCCTCCACCTCCACAAGGAGATAATGATGGTGACAAGGATGGACATCACAATGGCCATGACAAGGACCATCAAAAATGCAATCAGGGCGTAGGCAACGGTTCCGAGGGCTGCGATCCGGGCCACTCGAACAAGAACCCTTGGGGTTCAAATGATGAGAACGGTGGCAAGCCAGGCGATCCAGGTCGCAGGGATAACAGCAATCACCATAACGATTAACCCTGGTTACACGAAACACGAAAAAGGATCCTCGCGGGTCCTTTTTTTCGCCTTGTGTACGGTAACGTACATACGCATTCTGGTGACGCTTTTATACTTTCCAGAATCAGCAACGGCCTTGAGGGGAAATAGTATGGGCAAAATTCCAATGGAAATGAAATGCAGTGCGGCCCTGTTGCGATATCGGCAACTACACAATTCAATCCAGCTGCAGGATGGCGGGATTCCAAAACCGATTCCCGCCATACCAATACTTCCCGAAGGGCGTGTTAAGATATTGAAACAGGTATGACAAACATAAAATTTTTCATATTGCCCATCAGCAACACTGACAAAACACCTTGAGCACACTCTATATCCGCTTGCCTTCCAGAGCCGTTGCCGACAGTGTGTCCGACTGGCTTGCGCTTGGCTGCCCGTTCGCACTGGTATCGAATGCCGGTGCAATCGAACGTCAGGGTACGATGCCGTTTCCGGAATTGGCTGATCCGGCGGCAAAGGCGCAGCAAGTGGCGGTATTGCTGGCTGCCAGCGATGCCAGCATATTCTGGTTGAAGGTACCGCCGCTTTCGGCGGCCAGGCTGAAAACCGCCCTGCCCAACCTGGTCGAGGAACAATTGCTAGGTGATCCCGCGGATTGCGTGATCGTTGCAGGTGCATTATCCAATGGCTTGCGCCCCATCGCGGTGGCGCAGCGTGCCTGGATCGAGAAGGTTATCTCCGCGCTGCTTGCATTCGGCGTCCGTCATATCACCATCGTGCCGGCGCAATTGTGCCTGCCCTGTGAAACCGATCAACCGGGTGGCGTAACCGCTGCCATCGGTGACCGCAATGACCCGTTGCAGAAAACCATAGTCGACATGACACTGCGCCTGTCGGAACAAGCGGGCATCGGTTTGGCCATCACGCCTGTGCCCGTCCAGGGCGGGGAGCCGGAACAGAACATGGCTGCGGTGCAGGAAGTCATCAAGACATTGTTGGCGGTGGTTGCACAGGCACCAATCACGCTGTACGTTCCGCAACCATGGCTGCACGCCTACCAGGAAACAATCAGCGAGTCTGCCGGATTGGTCAATCGCATCAGTGTATCTGCCGACAACTGGTCGCGCTGGATTGCCGGTGCGAATTCCGCAACGATAGACCTGATGACGGGCCTGGGCAAGGGAACTGGACTGGCAATCAACTGGCGCCCGTGGCGCTGGCCGCTGGCGCTGGCTGCTGCGGTTCTGCTGATCAATGCCGTTGCATTGAATATCGGTTGGTGGCAGATGAAAAGCGAATCCAGTTCCTTGCGCGCTAGCCTGTTCCAGATCTACAAGTCGGCATACCCGAAGGAGTCGGTGATCCTCGACCCCATCGCGCAGATACAGCAGAAGATTGCGATTGCCAAACACAATTCGGGCCAGGCTGCACCGGACGATTTTACCGCTATGACCGCTGCGTTTGGCGAGGCCTGGGCCGGCGCCATCGCGGCGTCGGGGAAATCCGCCGCGATCACCGCTATCGAATATCATGACCGTACCCTGTTCGTGCACCTCAAAGCGGGCGGTGAAGTGCCGACAACACAAATGCAGGCGGCGCTGGCCAAACGCAACCTGTCCCTTTCCCCGGCATCGCCCGACCCGGCGCATGGACAATCGGGCTCGGTCGTCTGGCAAATCAGGAGCACGAAATGAATCTTGCCGATCTGTTCAGCCGGTACCGTCTGGCGTTCACGGAATTCTGGTCGGCACGCAATGCACGCGAGCGCACCATGCTCGCGGTGGCGGCGCTGGTCGTTACATTCGGACTGGCCTATGCCGTGCTGATCGGCCCTGCCCTGTCCGGTCGCGAACAATTGAACAAGGACCTGCCGGTGCTGCGCCAGCAAGTGGCACAGATGCGTGCATTGTCGAAGCAGGTTGCGCTGCTTGCCTCAAAACCCGCTGTGCAGCCCGTCGCGATGTCCAGGGAAAGTGTCGAAGCCGCGCTTGCGCGCAACGGTCTGAAGGCGCAAAACGTATTGCTGAACGGCGATTTTGCCAAGGTGGAACTCAGCTCGGTTTCCTTCGCCAATATGCTCTATTGGCTGGACGATATGCAAAAAACCTCGAGGCTTTCCGTGACCGATGCCAATATCGCCGCACTGGCACAACCGGACATGGTGAATGCGACGATTACGTTGCGCCAACCGGGGTCAGATTGATGCAAACCCGAAAAATTGCGGATTGTTCATGCGTCGCCTGGTGATATGGTTGCTGGCAGGGATATTGAGCATCGCGCTCACCATGCTGATGTTTTTTCCGGCGAACTGGATTGCGCCCATGCTGGAAAAGCAGACCGGGGGCCGCTTGACGCTCGGTGATGCGCATGGCACATTGTGGCGCGGTTCGGCTTTCGTCGGCGCTGCGGCCAGCTCAAGCGATCCGCTGACGCCGCTGTTGCCGGGACGCTTCTCCTGGCAACTGTCGCCGCTGGTGTTGCTGGGTGTGGTTAATGCCGAACTGGAAAATGATGCGGCGCTTTCACAGCCGGTCACCATTACCGGCAACTGGCATCGATGGAAGGTGGGTCCGGGGTCAATTCAGTTACCAGCAGAACGACTGGCTGCACTGGGCGCGCCGCTGAATACCATACAACCGTCCGGAAAGATGCACTTGTCATGGGATCCACTGGACTTGACGCTGCGCAACGGGACACTCGGAGTGATCGGCAAGACCCGGCTAGAAATGGATGATATCGGATCGCGGCTTTCGCCGGTCAAACCGCTGGGCAGCTACGATCTGGTGATGGATTGGCACGGAACACAGGCTGATGTGAAGCTCAACACTATCAGCGGTCCGATGCTGTTGAGCGGGACGGGCAGCTTCAGCAACGGACGCCTGCAATTTTCCGGCACAGCACAGGCAGAAGCGGGACAGGAACTTAGGCTGGCGAATTTTCTGAATTTGCTGGGACAGCGCCGCCAGGTGGGCGGCAAAGACGTTATTGGGCTAGAGTTCAAATGAAAAAATATAAATTGCAAAACGATGGAATATCGTCAGGCGCAGCGCGCTCATCGGCATGGCGTTGCTGCACTGCCGCAATAATCATGCTGTTTGCAGCCGCGACCATGCCGCAGGCCATGGCACAGGATTCCGCGGTGGAAGCAGCCCCACCCGGCCAAATTTCCGCCGCAAATAACGCGGCCATTGCGGACAAGGATAGTGCGGCAAACAGGGGCACGCTCAATTTCGTCGATGCCGATATCGAATCCGTGATCGCCGCGGTCGGCGATTACACCAACACCACTTTCATCATCGACCCGCGCGTCAAGGGTACGCTTACCCTGGTCTCCGAAAAACCGCTCAGCAAGGCCCAGGCATTCCAGCTGTTGGGCTCGGTGTTGCGCTTACGCGGTTACACCATCGTCAGCGGCAACGGCTATAGTAAAGTGGTGCCCGAAGCGGAAGCCAAGCTGCAGGCCGGCCCGATTCAACCCGGTGCGGGACAGGGCGGCAGAGTGCACGGGGACCAGATC
>Ga0307375_10005160_pt1 | contig 12308 bp, 9 predicted proteins | sample TR1MG_FD_202531 | JGI IMG/M metagenome (GOLD analysis project Ga0307375, IMG submission 202531) | Soil microbial communities from Risofladan, Vaasa, Finland - TR-1 | ecosystem: Environmental > Terrestrial > Soil > Coastal area > Acid sulfate soil | place: Finland: Risofladan, Vaasa | collected... | reverse complement strand
GCGCCCACGAGAACGGGCGCGACGGAAACGCGTACGGGCCGTCGGCATAGCCCAGCGTCACGATCAGGGCGCCGAGCACGGCGAACCCGCTCACCGTGTACAGCACCGTCGCCACCCCGGCGCCCGGAAACGCGTGCACCAGGTAGGGGCTCGCCTTGCCGATGGTGAGCGCCCCCACGATGGTGCCGATGCCCAACCCGCGCTGCGACCGGAACCAGGTGGAGATCATCTTCATCGCCGGCGGATAGACGCCGGCCAGCGCGAACCCCGTGCACATCCGCAGCACCAGCGCCGTCTCGTACGTGGGTGCGTGCACGAGCGCCGCGTTGGCGGCCGCGCCCACCAGCGCCGACGCCGCGAACAGCCGTTTGGACGGGATGACGTCGGCCAGGTTCAGCACCGCGGCGAGCGCCGTGCCGATGACGAACCCGAATTGCACGATCGTCACCAGCCAACCCGTCTGCGACGCGCTGAGCTGCCACCGCGCGGCAAGTTGGGGGCCCACCGCCGCCGCGGCCAGCCACAGCGACATCCCGAACAACTCGGCGAACGACAGGAGGACGAGCAGGCGCCAGCGGCGCGGGTCGGCGTCGAGTGCGCCAACGGGAGCGGGAGATGGGGCGGTCATGGCGCGCCCAAAGTAACACCGGCGAGTGGGCCGTGCATCGGGCTTCCACGGCCGGATTGCGGCCGTCTCCGGCCGGGCCATACACTTGAAAGGGCCGTCCGCAATTTCCTTCCTCCCCGCGTACATGCACGCGCTCCGCATCAGCTCCTGGCTGTTCCTCGCGCTCGTCGCCCTCGGGCTGCCGTACGCCGCGCTCGCTACGGCCCGCCGTACGCGCAGCGCCGAGGGACCGGCGGCGATCCCGTCGCGCGCGCAGATGCACGGGAACGCGATCGCCACGCAGCTGCTCATGTTCGGCATCGCCTGGTATGCCGGCGCGCTGCAGGGCCTGCGCTTTCTCGGACCGGTGGACCTCACGCCCTACGACACGCTGGCCGGCGCAGCGGCATTCGTGTGTATGAGCCTCATGGCGCTGGTGTCGCGCGCCATTCGCAGCGACGACGAACGCCGTCGCATGTGGGTGCTCGGCCTCCTGCCGCGCACGTGGCGCCAGGGCGCGTCGTTCGCCCTCCTCGCCGCGGTCGCCGCGGTGTCGGAGGAGTTGACGTATCGTGGAGTCGCGTTCGCCATGTTCACCATGCTCACCGGCAGCGCGATCGCCGGCGCCGTGCTCTCGGCCGTCGCGTTCGCCGCCGCGCACGCGCCGCAGGGCGGCAAGAGCATGGGTGTGATCTTCGTGATCGGGCTCATCAAGCAGACGCTTGTGGTGGCCACCCACACGCTCTGGGTGGCGATCGTCGTGCACTTTCTGTACAACGTGAGCACCGCGCTCCGGCTGGCAGGCCGCGCGCGCGCCGCCGACCGGGCGACTCCCCCCACGTGACCGGCGATTGACGCCGCGAGCGCCGCGCCCGAGCTTCCGCATTCTCCGATCCCGCACGAAGAGGTACGTCGATGCTTGCCTGCGCTCTCGCGCTCGCCGCGCTGTTCCAGGCGACGGCCGCCGATTCCACCGCCCTCGCCGGCGCCCGCGATCCGGCCTATGCCCCCGACGGCCGTCTCGCGCTGTCGGTGCGCGGCGATCTGTGGATCCGCGCCACCGACGGCCGCTGGGCCCAGGTCACGCGCGGCGCCGCGGTCGATCGCGAACCCGCGTGGACGGCGCGCGCCGACTCGCTGGTGTTCTCGTCCAGTCGCGGCGGTCACTTCTCGCTCTGGATCGTGGGCGCCGCCGGCGGACCGCCCGCGCCGCTCACGCACGCCGACGAGAGCGACGGTGAACCCGCCGTGGCGCCCGACGGCCGCGTCTTCTTCATTCGCGGGCTCACCACCGTGGGCCGCCTCGTCGTACGCGCCGCCGACGGCTCGGTGCAGCGCGTGACCAGCGGGGACGACGCTGAGGCCTGGCCCGCGGTGTCCGCCGACGGACAGCTGGCCTACGTCACGACGCACGACGGCACGGGCACACTCCACGTGCGCTCCGCATCGGCTGGCGGCCCCGATCGTGTCGTGGTCAGCGTGCGCGGTCTCGAACATCCCGCCTGGTCGCCCGACGGCACGCGGTTGAGCTACACCGCGTCGGCACCGCGCCCCGCGGTGTACGTCACGTCGGTGGACGGCGCGTACACCAATCTTCTGAGCGGCGAGGACGCGCAGTCGGCCTGGAGCCCCGACGGCGCGCACCTCACGCTGGTCCAGCGCCCGCGCCCCGACGTGTCGTACAACGGCGATCCCAACCGGCTCGGCGATCGCGACGCGTACGACGCCTTCTCCGATCGCGGCCGCATGTGGATTGTGGACGCGCCCGTGGCGCCCGATGCCGGCCTCGCCGCCCTGCCGCTCGCGCCGGTGGATCGCGCGGCGCGCAACGCCGAGGCCTTCGACCGGTTCTTCGCGCGGCAGACGGCGCTCTACTATTCCGGCGCCGACGCCGCCGCGCGTCGCGCCCGGTGGGACGCGCTCCGCGGCCGCTATCGCGCCCGCGCCGTCGCCGCGACGAGCGACGACGGCCTGCGCGGCGTGCTGCACGACATGCTGCTGGCGCGCCCGCCGCTGCGCAACGACGCCACCGGCCGCGCCGCCGTGTCGAGCGCGAGCCCGGTGGCCACCGCCGCCGGACTCGAGATCCTGCGCGAGGGCGGCAACGTGGTGGACGCCGCGGTGGCCGTGTCGTTCGCGCTGGCCGTGGCCGAACCCGACGCCAGCGGGCCCGGCGGCTACGGGCAGATGCTCGTGTATGAACGCGGCATGCCGCGGCCGCATCTCGTCGAATTCATGACGCGCGTGCCCGAGGACGCGTCGCTGGAGCGCATGCCCACGCTGCCCAAGGAACGGCCGGCCATGGCCAACGTGCCGGGGACGGTGGCCGGCATGTACCATGCGTGGCAGCAGTTCGGGAGCAAGATACTTCCGTGGAGCGCGCTGCTGGCGCCGGCCATCCGCGCCGCGCGCGACGGCTTCGTGGTGAGCGACGGGCTGGCCACCACGCTGGCCACCGAGCGCGATCAGTTTCTCAAGTATCCGGCGGCGCGGGCGCTGTACTTCCGCAACGGCGAGCCGCTGCGCGCCGGCGACACCCTGCACAATCCCGATCTGGCGTGGGTGTTGCAGCAGATCGCCGACAGGGGCGCCGACGGCTTCTACAAGGGCGAGGTGGCCAGGCGGCTGGTGGACGACCTGCGCGGACACGGCAGCCCGATGAAGCTGAGCGACCTCGACCGGTACTTCGCCGCCGATCGCGAGCCGGTGAGCGGCACGTACCGCGGCTACACGCTGTACTCGAGCGCCCCGCCCGTGGCGGGCGGCGCCGATCTCGTGGCCTCGCTCAACCTGCTCGAGCACGTGAAGGATCCCAAGCCGTACCCCGACGACGCCCGCACGCTGAACGCGATGATCCAGGCCTGGCAGCTCGTGCCGTCCAGTCGCGGCCGCATTGCCGACCCCAGTCTCTGGCCGGTGGACGTGCAGCCGTTCACGAGCAAGGACACCGCCGACGCCCGCTGGCGGTGCGCCGACCCGGCCCACGCGCTCACCGTGGAGGCCATTCGCGGCGACTCGATCACCTGCGCGGGCCCCGGCGGGCGCACCTCGCGGCTCGACGTGGACACCCCCGAACCCAACTGGGATCCCAAACGGTCCATGGGCACCACGGCGTTCACCGTGGCCGACGCCGCCGGCAACATCGTGGCCGTCACGCAGACGCTCGGCACCTGGGGCGGCACGTTCTACGTGACGCCGGGCTTAGGGTTTTTATATAACGACAAGCTGGGCTCGTATTCCACCGACCCCGCGGCCTACGGGGCGCGGCTGCCGTTCGCGCGTCACGGCAGCACGATCGCGCCCACCATCGTCTTCAAGGGCACGGGCGCCGACCGGCAGCCGTTCGCCGCCGTGGGCGCCGCCGGCAACGCCTGGATCACCGCCGCGGTCTACCAGACGCTCGTCGGCATGCTCGACGACCACCTCGGACCTCAGGCCGCGCTCGAACTGCCGCGCTTCCTGCTCGGCGGCGGCAGTTTTGCGCGCGCCGGCCGCGGCGGGCGGCGGGCCGCGCCGAGCGGCGTGAGCATCCAGATGGAAGACGGCTTCTCGCCCGATGTCGTGCGCCGGCTCCGCGCCATGGGCTACGACCCGCGCTTCGTATCGCTGATCGGCGAACGGCGCGAGGGCTACGGCGCCGCGGTGATGATCCACGACGGCAAGGTCACCGCCGGCGCCGACCCGCGCCGGAGCGGAACGGCGGGGGCCGTCGGCCACTAGGCGGGGGTAGCGACCCCGGGACACGGACCGTCCCGGGGTAGTTGGGTCTGACAACTGACGGCTGAGTACTGGCAGCTCCGAGTTGCCATCGGCCGGCCACGACCCGCAAGCTGTCAGCCGCAAGTGGTCAGCGATCAGTGTTCAGCTCCGCCCGTTCTGCCCGGTGGTATCCACCACCGCCGGCAGATCGGAAAGATGCTCCTGGATGATCACCCACCGCTTCCCCTGGCGCACGAATACGGCCGTCCACGCCCCGCCGATGTCGTGGGCCTCGCCCCGCGGCGTGTGGTGCGGAATGTGGTAGGTGGCCGTCATCACCGCCGCGTCGGGCCCCAGCACGTCGATGATCATCTGCTTCCACACCCACGTCGGCTTCTGCATGTATCGCCCGACGTTGTCCCAGAAATAATGAATGCCCGCGGCCAGCGAATCGCGCGTCGTCAGGATCTTGCCGCCGGTGGCCGAGATGATGCGCCCCGAATCGGGATAGAGACTGAGCATGTTGGCGGCGATGTGAGGGCGCGACAGATCATACGCCTTCGTCACCTCGTCGCGAATCTCACTCCGGATCTGCTCGGCCTGGGCGTGCGTGAGTCCCCCGCGTTCGGGCGGCGGCGCGGCGCACGCCGCGGCCAGCACGCAGCCGGCAACGGAGAGCCAGAGAGTCAGAAATCGAGGCATCATCGTTCAAGCATAGGGAAGCGCGCCGGGCCCGGACAGGCGGCCCGCCAAACGGGCATCAGTCTCATCCGACCTTTCCTGCATCATCCTGTTCCAACCTCCGTTCCTGATGTCAGCCGCGGCCCATTCTGATACACCGTCCTCGCCTGCTGTCCCCCCGATGGACAAAGTTTTCGCTAAACGCCGCCGATCGGCCGGTTGCGCCTGGCGCGATGCTTGCAGGTTTTCCTCGGAGTCGTATTGTATACATCGTTGCCGCCCACCCCGATGTTGGCTCCCAGGAGGCGCCGTGCGCCACTCCATCCTGTTCGCTCTCGCCATTCCGCTTGCCGCAACCCTTTCGGCGTGCGGCCGGCCGACCCGCGCAGTGGCCGCCAACGACGTCGATCTCCAGCGCGACCTGAAGCTGGCCGCGACGGAGACGATGAACATGCCGGCGGCGCCCGTGAACCCGGCCAACTTCGACGCGATCGAGACCGACCCGCGGAGCGCTCCGCGCCAGTCCAAGCACCTCGTGAAGGCGCCGGGTCCCAAGGCCGTGGCCTCCAAGACGCCCGCTCTCGAGGCGTCACCGATTCCGCAGGCCGCCGCGGCGCAACCGGCGCCGCCGGCGCGGACCGTGGCGCTGGCGCCGGTGCCCGACCTGAATCACGATCCCGTCGCCTCGCTCCCACGGAATGGCGCCCCGCAGTACCCGGGAGTCATCGGATCGGGTGACCGCGCACGCGCCGGCTCGGGCGGGGGAGTGTTCGGGGGGATCGGCCCGATTCTCGGCGCCGTGATCCGCGGCGGCGACGTGGACGGCGACCACTGCGAACCGCACGGTGGCCGCGGCCGTAACGGCCGGATGCCCGGCGTCTACATTCCGGAGCCCGGAGGGGTGGGCGGCGGATCGCGGTTCCCGATCGTTCGGCCCGGCGGGTCCATCTACCGTTGAGTGCCACGCCGGGTGGTGAGCGCGCCGCCGGATCACACCGGCGGCGTTCTTGCTTTGCCCCTGCCTGACACCCGGCACGCCCCGGTTGCGTAAGTCCTGGCAGCGATGGTCCGGCCGGTGTCCGGTTGTGGGACGAGGAATCCCAGTTCCGCACACGGGCTCCAAACCATTCGAGCGCGCCGAGCATCTAAGCTTCTTGCAGTGAAGCACTTGGCTCTGGCGGTTCGTGGCACGGGCCTTGCCAGAACAGGGGGTGCAACTCCCTGCACCCCCTCGACGAGGATTCGCGTGGATATCGCCCGCCCGAAGCAGAAGAACACGAAAAAGTACGTCATGTATGGCATAGCGGCGCTGGCGGTCATCGCCATCACCGTGTCGCTCTCGCGTCTCAAGCCGGCCGCGCCCACCGTGGACGGTGGGACGCTGTGGACCGACACCGTGCGCCGCGGCGACATGACGATCGAAGTGCGCGGCCCCGGCAATCTCGTGCCCGAGCACATCCGGCAGGTCACCGCGGCCGCCACCGGCCGCATCGACCGGCTCGTGGTGCAGCCCGGCGAACGCGTGACGCCGGAGACCGTGCTGATCGAGATGTCGAATCCGGACGTCGAGATCGCCGCACTCTCGGCGCAGCAGGCGTGGGCGCAGGCGCGATCGCAGTTGATCCAGATGCAGAGCGACCTCTCCAGCAGTCAACTGTCCGAGCAGGGCGCGATTGCGACCCTCAAGACGCAGTACCTGCAGGCGCTCAACAAGGCCCGCTCCACGGATTCCCTGGCCATCAGGGGGCTGGCGGCGGCGAACGACGTATCGGAGAACCGGCAGTCGGTGCAGGAGTTGGCCGACCGGCTGAAGCTCGAAGGGCAGCGGCTCGCGATCATGCGGGAACAGGCCGATTCGCAGATCGCCGCGCAGCGGTCGCAGGTGCAGCTGCTCCATACCATGGCCGAGGCGCAGGAGAACAAGCGGAAGGGGCTCATGCTCCGGGCCGGCGACAGCGGCGTGCTCCAGGAAGATCAGACGCTGGAGCTGGGCCAGTGGGTCACCGAGGGCCAGCTCGTGGCCAAGGTGGTGCAGCCGGGCAAGCTCAAGGCCGTGTTACGCATTCCCGAAACTCAGGCCAAGGATGTCAGCGTAGGGCAGAAGGCGACGATCGACACGCACAACGGGATCATTCCCGGCCACGTGGCGCGCAAGGACCCGACGTCGCAGAATGGTACGGTCACGGTGGACGTGGCGCTCGACGGCGCGCTGCCGGCCGGCGCCGTGCCCGATCTGAGCGTGGATGGAACCATTACGATCGAGCGGTTGACCAATGTGCTGTACACGGGCCGGCCGGGGTATGGGGCCGGGTCGGGAACCGTTGGGCTGTTCAAGGTGGTCGAAGGGGGGAGCTACGCCACCCGGAGCCAGGTGGAACTGGGGCGCAGCTCGGTGAACACCGTCGAGATCAAGCGTGGACTCGCCGTGGGCGACACGGTGATCCTGTCGGACATGTCGCAGTGGGATGCGGTGGATCGGGTGAGGTGCAGCCCGAAGTGCCGCGTGGGGCAATAGCGCGAGCGGAAGACGTCTTTCATTATGGAGAGCACTATGGCGACGAACGGGCAGGCGCTGATCCAGCTGCAGGGTATCAAGAAGGTGTTCTACACCGACGAGGTGGAGACGCACGCGCTGGCCGACGTGCACCTCGAGATCAAGCAGGGTGAATACATCGCGATCTCGGGCCCCTCGGGTTGCGGCAAGACGACGCTGCTCTCCATTCTCGGATTGCTCGACACCCCGAGCGACGGCGAGTATCTGCTGGACGGGCGTCCCGTGGCCGGCCTCGACGCGGCCGACCGGGCGCGCGTGCGCAACCGGCAGATCGGGTTCATCTTCCAGGCCTTCAACCTGATCGGCGATCTCACGGTATACGAGAACGTGGAACTGCCGCTCACGTATCGCGGCATGAGCGCCAACGAGCGCAAGGAGCGCGTGCACGCGGCGCTCGAGCGCGTGGGCATGTCGCACCGCGTGAAGCACTTTCCGGCGCAGCTCTCCGGCGGTCAGCAGCAGCGCGTGGCGGTGGCCCGCGCCGTGGCCGGCGACCCGGCCATCCTCCTGGCCGACGAACCGACGGGCAACCTCGACTCGGCCAACGGCGAGCAGGTGATGGATCTGCTCCGCGAGCTGCACCGCAACGGCGCCACGATCTGCATGGTGACGCACGATCCGCGCTACGCGGCGCACGCCGACCGGTCGGTGAATCTGTTCGACGGCCGCGTGGTGGACGAGCAATCGATCGCGCCGGCGCACGCGTAGGCCGGATGATCTCCCTTCGCAACGTCGAGAAGAGTTACCCGATTGCCGGGGGACAGTCCTTCGTCCTCCGGCAGATCACCGCCGACATCAGCGCCGGCGAGTTCGTGACCATCATGGGCCCGTCGGGCGCCGGCAAGTCCACGCTGCTGGCCATCCTCGGCATGCTCGACGGCTCGTGGACGGGCGAGTACACGCTGTTCGATCACGTGGTGCACAAGCTCGATACCAGAAAGCGCGTGGCGCTGCACAAGCAGTACGTGGGGTTCGTGTTCCAGCAGTACCACCTGCTGGACGACCTCACGGTGGCCGAGAACCTGGACATCCCGCTGTCGTATCGCGACATCAAGAAGTCGGAGCGGCAGGCGATCGTGGCCGACACGCTCGACCGGTTCGGGATGGTGGCCAAGAAGGATCTCTATCCGCGGCAGCTGTCGGGCGGCCAGCAGCAGCTGGTGGCCGTGGCGCGCGCCGTGATCCACAAGCCGGCGATCCTGCTGGCCGACGAGCCCACGGGCAATCTCCATTCGGCGCAGGGCGCCGAGATCATGGAGTTGTTCACGCGGCTCAACAAGGCCGGGACGACGATCATCCAGGTGACGCATTCCGAAGTGAACGCGGGCTACGGCAACCGGATCATCAATCTGAAGGACGGCTGGATCGTGTGAGCCGGGGGCTCCGGGGTGAGGCGGAAGTGAGGTCACGCCGGATGTGGTTTCCCCGTGAGGTCGTTCGTTCGAGTCCGTTCATTTCCGTTCGAGTCCGTATCCAAATCGCGGATCTCCGAACGACTGTGCTGCAGCCGCCGTGACAGGATCTCAAACGGACCAGGCTCAAGCAATCGGGATACGGACCGGAACGGACCGAAACTGACGTGAACGGACCTTGGTCGCCGTGACGGAAAACGGCGCCGTGGCCCGCCGCCCCGCAATCGGATAAGCTTCCCGTATGAACTCCCCCGCCCACCTCCTCGTCGCCGACGACGACCGCGACGTGCTCGAAGCCCTGCGCCTGCTCCTGCGCGGCGACGGCTACGAGGTCGAGACCGCCACGTCCCCCGACGCTCTGATCTCGGCGGTGAGCACGGGCGATTTCGACGCCGTGCTCATGGACATGAACTACACGCGCGACACGACGGGCGGCGTGGAAGGCTTCGACCTCCTCACCCGTCTGCAGGGCCTCGACCCCACGCTGCCGGTGATCGTCATGACGGCCTGGGGCAGCATCGACGGCGCCGTCGAGGCCCTGCGCCGCGGCGCCCGCGACTACGTCGAGAAGCCGTGGAACAACGCCCGGCTGCTGCACGTGCTCGCCACGCAGATCGAACTCGGACGCGCCATCCGCCTGGGCCAGCGCCTCGAAAGCGAGAACCGTGCCCTCCGCCCCGAGGGCGCGCCCAAGCTCATCGCCCAATCGGCCGCCATGCAGCCCGTGCTGCGGCTTATGGAACGCATCGGCCCCTCCGACGCCAGCGCCCTCATCACCGGCGAGCACGGCACCGGAAAGGAAGTCGTGGCCGGATGGCTGCACGCCGCGTCCCCCCGCGGCAGCCGGACGATGGTCACGGTCAACCTGGGCGGGCTCTCCGAAGGCGTGTTCGAGAGCGAACTGTTCGGCCACGTGAAGGGCTCGTTCACCGACGCCAAGATCGATCGCGTGGGCCGGTTCGAACTGGCCGACCGCGGCACGCTGTTCCTGGACGAGATCGCCAATCTGTCGCTCACCCAGCAGGCCAAACTGCTCCGCGTGCTGCAGACGGGCGAATTCGAACGCGTGGGCTCGTCCAAGACGCGGCGCGTGGACGTGCGCATTCTCGCCGCCACCAACGCCGACCTGCGCGCCGAGGTGGCCGCCGGCCGGTTCCGCGAGGACCTGTTCTTCCGACTCAACACCGTGGAACTGCACCTGCCGCCGCTGCGCGAACGCCGCGACGACATCCCGTTGCTGGCCATGCATTTCCTCAAGGAGTTCGCCGGTCACTACCGGCGCCCGGTGGCCGGGTTCAGCGCCGAGGCCATGCAGGCGCTGCTCCGGTACAGCTGGCCCGGCAATGTGCGCGAACTGGCGCACGCCGTGGAGCGCGCCACGCTGCTCGCCCAGGGCGACGCCGTGCGCGCCGGCGATCTGGCGCTCCAGGCGCCCGGCGCCGGTGGCGGCGCTGGCGGCGGCGCGTCGCTCGAGGACCTGAGCCTCGAGGAGGTGGAGCGCGTGCTCATCAGCAAGGCCATGGCCCGCTACGACGGCAACGTGAGCCTCGCCGCCAAGGCGCTCGGCCTCTCGCGGAGCGCTCTCTACCGGCGCCTGCAGCGCCACAATCTCTAGTAACCGCTAATGGCGTCGCACGAACGCCAGGTCACCCTCCTCGCGCTTCTGTCGCCGCTGCCGGCGCTCGTCATCGCGCTGGCCCTGCTGTGGACGGGCGGGTTCGCCCCCCGCACGCAATGGACGCTCACCGTCCTCCTGCTCGCGCTCTGGCTGATTCTCGCGTTCATGCTGCGCGAACGCGTCGTGCGCCCGCTGCAGACGCTCTCCAACATGCTGGCCGCCATCCGCGAGCAGGACTACTCGCTGCGCGGCCGCCGCGCGAGCGCCGACGACGCCCTCGGCCTCGCCATGCTCGAACTCAACGCCCTCATGGACGAGCTGCGCGAGCGGCGCCTGGGCGCCCTCGAAGCCACCGCCCTGCTGCAGCGCGTGATGGCCGAGATCGACGTCGCCGTGTTCGCGTTCGACGACCAGGGCGCCCTGCGCGTGGTCAACGCCAGCGGCGAACGGCTGCTCGGCGCGCCGTCCGAACGGCTGCTCGGCCGGCGCGCCGAAGCGCTGGGACTCGCGGAATGCCTGCAGGGCGACGCGCCGCGCGTGGTGGAGCTGGCCCTCGGCGCGCAGCGCGGCCGCTGGGAAGTACGGCGCGGCAGTTTCCGACAGGGCGGCCGGCCGCACACCTTCGTCGTGCTCGCCGACGTCAGCCGCGCCCTCCGCGAGGAGGAGCGCAAGGCGTGGCAGCGCCTCATCCGCGTGCTGGGGCACGAGATCAACAACTCCATCGCGCCCATCAAGTCACTGGCCGAGCAGTTCCAGGACATGCTGCGGCGGCGCGAGCCCGATGCCGGCGCGCGCGAGGACATGCAACGAGGGCTGGGCGTCATCGCCAATCGCTCGGAGGCGCTCACGCGATTCCTGGCGTCGTACACCACGCTCGCCAAACTCCCGCCGCCCCGGCTGGCGCCGATCAGCGTCGGGGCGTGGGTCACGCGCATCGCCCAACTCGAGACGCGGCTGCCGGTGGTGGTCGTGCCCGGGCCGGCGGTGACGCTGCTCGCCGACGGCGATCAGCTCGATCAGTTGCTGATCAACATCGTGCGCAACGCAGTGGACGCGGCGCTCGAGACCGGCGGCGGCGTGCGCGTGACCTGGACGCGCACCAACGCGCACTTCGAACTCGTGGTGCAGGACGACGGACCCGGACTGCCGCACACGACCAATCTGTTCGTGCCGTTCTTCACCACCAAGCCGGGCGGCACCGGCATCGGCCTCGTGCTGTCGCAACAGATCGCCGAGGCCCACGGCGGGTCGCTGGCGCTCGTGGGACGAACGGATGGGCACGGGTGCGAGGCACGGTTGATTCTTCCCTGCTGAAACGGCGGGGCCGCCCCGCCCCACCCCAACGGCAGGCAGAAAGCCACAAGCTGAGAGCCGTGAGCTGTGAGCAACCGCGCCGGGATGTGTCCCAGCGCAGTTGCTCATAGCTATGAGCTAAGAGCTCACGGCTTTCTGCCTGCTGTTATGCCGTTCCCGCCGTTCTCACCATCCCGATCACCGCCGCGATGTCGGCGTCCGTGGTCCGGTAGTTCAGAATGCACAGCCGCAGCGAGAACGCGCCCCGCAGTCGCGTGGACGACATCAACACCTGGTGGCTGCCGTTCACGGCGGCATTCACGCGCTCGTTGAGCGCATCGAGTTCCGCGACGTCGTCCATCCCCGGCGGATGGACCCGGAAGCAGACCACGCCGAACGTGGCCGGCGACAGCACCTCGAGATCCGGCGCCTCGCGCACCAGGC
>Ga0307375_10005157_pt1 | contig 12314 bp, 18 predicted proteins | sample TR1MG_FD_202531 | JGI IMG/M metagenome (GOLD analysis project Ga0307375, IMG submission 202531) | Soil microbial communities from Risofladan, Vaasa, Finland - TR-1 | ecosystem: Environmental > Terrestrial > Soil > Coastal area > Acid sulfate soil | place: Finland: Risofladan, Vaasa | collected... | reverse complement strand
AGTCGCTTGAAGCCTTAGTTTCCGACTCAATGGTCTTAGGGTCTAAAGTGATCGGTTTGCGCCACTTCTTCCGTTTACCGCTTAGTATTGCATTTTTGAGAGCCTTGCTGTTTCCGCGTAGCTTTTTCTGAAAAAGGTTATGAACCTTCTTAAGCGCATCCTGTGCCTTTTTATGGTTTTCTGGGGATATGCCCTCTGCCTTAGCTTGTTCAGCGGTGAGGTAGGCAGGTGCCAGCTTGGAGGCCATGTGGTTCATGTTCATTTTCATGGCAACGAGCAGCCCATTCCTAGCAGCAATTGTCACAGGATTTAGAACAAGTAGAAGATTTCCTGCCTTCTTAGCCACGTTCACTACCCCTTTTGCCGTTTTGCTTACCGCCTTTTTAACGCTCTTCCAAAATCCATCCAACCCCTCCAGTCCTTCCAAATCCATACTTTCAATGCCGTTGAGAATGCTTCCTGAAGCAATCAACCGCTTCTCCTCTTCGGCTAAGATGCCAAGCACCTTATCCCTGTTTGGCGTATGAAAGTGCTCAATGGCGTAGTCAAACATTCTAAGCATGGTATCGGGATTTTGCACGGATGCAACCAGTTCAGGTCGCGAGCGAATAATGTCCCTAGTCTTCACCAAATGGCGGTAAACCTTTTCATCATCATCGTCAGTGCCATCAAGGCCGCCTTCCAATCCCTGAACCAGGTCCAGTATCTCCTCGCCCAGGCCATAGATGTAATCATTGGCATCACCATCGTTCCCTTCCACCGGCATACCCCTTCTGCAATGCAAAAAGGTTCGTCCGTCAAGACCACCAACACCCTCCACTAGGCTGCCCTCCTTAATCAACCGCTCCTCCTCTGCCGCAAGAATCTCCAAGGCCTTCGCACGGTTTGGAGTATCCCAGTACTTTATGGCGTAGTCAAACATCTTAAGCATGGCCTCCGGGTTGGTGTACTTCGCTGGGTTGGCAGCAATGTCACTCCGCTTGCGTATGATATCCTGAAGGCTGATGGGAGACTCGTCTACCCCATCGAGGTATTGAATAGGCATTCCGTCCATTATCCGGGAAAGTCTTTAGCGTTAGTAAATGGTTTTTCATAGTCGTATTTGTCCACCACCGGGTCAACGGTATAGTATCCACCTCCTGGTTTGGACACGATAACATACACATGCTGGAAGTATGGCCTATTGTAGTAAGCCGTTATTCGGAAGGTGTACCGAATGTTCAGGTTTTTCAACATGCTAGCTACAAGAACCGAGTAGCAATCGCAGTCGCCCTTTTGATCGTGTAGGGTTCGCAGCGGCCGGCGTATTTGCTCTGTAAAGGCACTATCCGGCTCATAGGCGATATACCTGTAAACAAAGTTCCAAATGTTGCGAAGCGTTTCATCCACCGTCTTGCCTTTGAGGGATTGCGCTAGCCTTGACGTGTCACTCCTGGTCTGGTTCACCTTCTCAATCATGTAGTGAACAGTATCCTCTACCGAGCCGTTTCTGTTCAGAATAAAGTCATTGCGGTTAAGGTTGGAGACTGATGGTATGAGGTGAAGATATTCGCTCTTCGGGCGAATAATCCTTTCAGATGCGGCAGTGAGGCCAAGCCCGCCAATGCCGGATAGTCCTTTTTCCATGTTGACCGGCACCCCATTCGCCTGAACGCTGATGAGAACGGTCATACCCTTTACCACATCTGATGGTCCATTAGGTTTAAGGAATAAATCTTTTGCAATTCCTGTTGAAAGAAGATTGGCTATGGGTATTTCGAACTTTAACCCCTTAAGAGGCGTGGTGGCATACTTTTTTATGGTTACCACCTTTTCGTTGGGCTGTATATCACCTACCTCCCTGCCGTTATACCGCAGCTTAACGGATTGAATCTGAATGGTAACCTCCGCATCAGAACGGTTGGCAAAGGCAACACCAATTGGCACTACCAACTTGCCCAGGATGCCGCCCTTGAGCGATGGCTTTCCATCGAGGCTTGGCGTAATAGTGATTAAGTCTCCAAGATTTTTAAGAGAGGTAAGTTTCTTCGCGAAAAACGCAATTGCAGCTACTCCAACTCCAAGAAGTATTAGTCCTTTTTTTCTGTCCATAGTGCATTAAAAAGCAATGCAAAGTATAGTATGGCAAACAGATCAATAAAGGTTTGCTGAGGGTTCTTAGTGAATAAAGGGGTTTTCTCAGTCTAATAAGGCTTAATGCGCTCTTAAGCTGCGGGTATGAATAACCATTCGGTTGCACATTCTTCTCAAAACATCACTATATTAGGGTGATAAAAATTTGACCTTATGCTCAAAAAATGGTTGGCAGCCTTATTCCTATTGGTGTATCCGGGAAAACGAATAGAGGAAGTATCTTGGGGTGAAATCTTAGGCTTTTATTCACTCATAGGGTTTATTCTTTTAATCATAATATTGATTAATAAAGTGTAAGATGGAAATTGGAATTCTTAATTCAGCATATGTAGTTTACAAATGGAATTGAGTTAGCATCACGAGGTATATTATTTTGCATAACTTCATTACATCTAAGATAAAAAATAGTTACCTCAATTAATTTCAACTAGAAATAAGATGGAAAAAAAAGATTGGAAGAATATTGACTTTACTGAAGAGAGATTTCCGGTTATAAATTGCCCAACTTGCAATAGGGGTAATTTAACAGTTTACAACAATACATTCAAAAGAGAGGAATCTCGAGACTCTAAAGCATCAGCAAATTGGGGAAATAATGAATACTATAACATCGATTATAGATTTTCCTTACTACTTATATGCAATAACCCAAAATGCAAGGAAATAGTCTCATGCTTAGGTAAGGGATTTATTGAAGAAGTAAACGAATACAATGAGAATACCAATGAGTTTGATCATTCATTAGTGGAAACTTATTCACCGATATTCTTCTATCCAAGTTTAAATATAATACCTATCTCCGATGATTATCCAAAACAGCTAATCATCGAATTGAAAAACTCATTTTCTCACTATTTTTCAGATTTACCTTCTTGTGCCAACAAAATTAGAATTTGTATTGAGATATTAATGAATGAATTAAAGGTCAAAAAACAGGTCCAAAAGGTAAATAAAAGACGAAAGTTAAGTTTACACGAACGCATTTTAGAATTTGAAAAAACTAATCCTAAAATTGCCGAAAACTTACTTGCAATTAAATGGATTGGCAATTCTGCTAGCCATTCAATGATGGATTTGACACAGGATGACGTTTTAGATGCATATGAGATAATGGAGTTCAGTTTGAACATTTTATTTAGCAAGAAAGAAAGATACATAGGAAAAATGACAAAAGAAATCAATAAAAGAAGAGCACCAAGATCAAAAACAAAAAAAACACAACAAAACAAAATATAGTAGCATTGCAATCAATATATTGCACAACGTAGGAGGATATAATATTGCTGTTAGACACCTTCTAATCTCTTTCTCAATAAACTATTATAGTCACAAATATTACAGATATGATTGAATTCCATTCTATTCCAAATTAATTTTTGTGAAGGTATTTCAACCTTAACTGGAGAGTTGAGTTTCTTTGACTTTATTTATTCAAATTGGGCGTCACAACAATCTTCTGAAATTTCTTAAGTGAGATGGTCTCCCCTCTTCGTAACTCTTCGACCATTTGATTCACTGCTGATTCGTAACCATTCCTGTTCGTTACGCTTTTCTTTTTGGCCATCCACGCCTCGTATCGAATGTGATTCGGCAGCAGCTTTTCGGCAATGGCTACCGTTTCACTGAGTTCCTTCCTTGTTTCCTCAGCAATTCGATTTAGCTCCACATTGATTCGGGTTGATTCACTCAGCTTCGACTGCAAATCAACCCTGATTCGATTTGATTCAGCCACCTGAGCCTGCAACTCTGAGGTGATTTGTTCTGATTCACCCTCCTCGGCCAGCGCGCTGCGCTCCTCGAAGTTGAGCATTCCCAGCCCAAAGGTGATAATACCAGTAAACAGGGAAATGAAAACGCTGAGGAGTAGGCGCATGGGATTGCTGGATAGGTCAGAGCCAGCATCGAACAAGTGCATGTTATACCCGCAAAAAACGAGCATGGAATCAAAGACCGGAAGAATAACCTTAAACGCTTTATGTCCGGGTCGGCGCATAACCACAATGGTGGTGGTGCTGTAGGCCAGGCTTCCTATAATGGAGAAGTAGAGGCTCACGGTTCCCTCACCTCCATTGAGGTAGTAAAGGCTTTTGGTGTTGACAAAGACGAGGTACTGCAGCATGAAGAAAAGGGCTAGCCCAATTCCTCCAACCCTGATGGTTTCGTCAAATGCGGTGGTTGCTTTTCTAAGGCTCATGGCATGGTGTTTGGGTTATACAAACTCTTGCTTCTTTACGTACTGCTTGATGGTTAGCCACCGGAACACGATGCGGAACCAGAGCTTCCTGTGCCATCCCTTCAGGCTGTTCAATTGGCAGCTCCTAAGTAGCGTGGTACCCTCCTTCTTGGCATCTCCCGGCTTTCCATCCTTCATAAAGGCGGTGTATATCTGCTTATATGCCTCCCTGTAGGAAATTTGCTTAGGGAATTTCTGGCTTAATGTAATAGCCAGCCGATCCACATAGTCTATAATTCTTACCTCATTCTCCCGGCTGGGGACAACAAACGCGCGCTTCTGGCGGCGCGACAGCTGGTAGTGCTCACTCCTTTTCATGACTGTCTACGGCTTTGCTTATGAAACTTTCCACCTCGCCAAGCGTGGATCCGTTGGCCAGGAGAATGCCTCCAACTGCCAAAATCCCGAGCGAGACCATAGGATTGCTCCGAACAAGCCTGGCGTACCGGGTTATTTTACGAAGCAGGTAAAAGGCGGAAAGTTGCTCATCAGGTGAGGCAGATTTGGTGGAAACGAAGCGCAGGGCCTCCTTAAACTCCTCTGTCATCGCTACAAACTCCTCCTGTTTGCCGCCCCGATCGGGGTGCAGCCGCTTGCTCTGCTCCCGGTACTGAGCCTTCAGTTGCTCAACCGTAGTGCTACTGTCAACGTGAAAGTACTTCATCTTGGCTATCTTTTATGGGTGGTGTTAAATGGTCGAATATCAGGCTGACCTGAACAATGGAAAGCCACTTGCATGTTTTCGTGAAGCCTGTTCGTTCGAGCTTTTCCATCAACTCGGGGGAGGCGTAAATCTGCTTTTTAAAGAAGAGGTTAACGCCCTTCTTCCCCCGACCGGGGTAGTAAAGGTCGTAAAGCTCATGCTTGCTCATCGAACGTGGCTTTTCAAGATTCATAGGTTATGGTTTAGGGTTAGTATTCCCGGTGGCCAAGGCTCCACTTCTGGAAAGCCTCGTTGGTGTTGCGGGTATCGTAGAGCATGGCCGTTTGGTACTTTCCGTGGTGCAGCCCGAAGAGCAGCCGACGAACCATGTTGCTCACCACCTTGTCCGGTGGATTTTTCTGCTCCTCCTTGAGCAGCGAGTAGTACACCTTCCGGTCTCCGTTCTTCAGATAAACCACCATCTTATAGCGGCTTACCGATGGTCCAAAATTTGCCATACTATGCTGTTTTTGCCTGTAAATACCAGTCGTAGCGGATGTACTTCGTTCGCTCGTAGAACTCCGGTAGCAGGTGGGGTATCACCTTCTGCACGTACTGCTCTGCCAGGAGGAACTCCTTTACCGTTTGGCTCAGGTTCCCCCTGAGGTAGGTGGAGTCGAGCCGATTAATGGTATCGCTCAGCTTTCGGGTATCGCTCTTATACCGCCGCTGCTTCTCCTCCTTGGCCTTTTTGGCCAGGTGCGCCTTCCACCACTTCTCCGTGTTCACAAAGCCGCTCGTCCGGTTATTCAGGTCGAGGTAAGTGGGGAGAAAAATGTTGACAAAGCTGAAGTTCGCCCTCCGAGCCCACCGAGCTGCAGCATCTACCCGCCACATCAGCATGGCCTGCCGACGGTTGAACTCTTGGCTCGTTTTGCAGCCAGCAAAGTAGACCTCGGCATACTCCATTGCGCTCGCAATGGCTGCCTTGTAGTGCCGATGGTTGGGAAACAGAACATGCTGCATGTATTGCACTAGCCAAACGGCGTAAAGTCTCCGGGCCTGGGCAATCTGCTGTTCCTGCGTTTGCGCCGGAGCCGCCGGAACCTGCTCCTTTTCTGCCGCTGCAACCTGAACTTTTGACGAATACCCTTGCACTTCACCGCTTGCGGTTCCACATTCACCCGTGTTCCTGTTAGTGTTCTTGTTTGCTCGCGTAAGCGATGTAACTCCATTGCCCGGATGGGCAATTCCTTTCAAGTTGGCCTTGTCAACATCGATTATTTCATTATTTAAAGGGTTCTTGCTCTTTTCAAATGGTGTGCATTTTGCACGTAAGCTGGCGGGGGAAGGCTGATTTTCCGAGGTGAGTTGCAAAAAATCGAGGGGGGCGTCTGTCTCGGCAGCATAGTCACTTATCAACAGGAAGGTGGGGTTGATATGGAGTTCAAAGTTGGCTCGGGTACCATGGTTTACCTTCAGAACAATGACGCCTGCCTCCTGAAGCCGTTCCAGGTTGCGCCAGGCAGTGGATCCGTCCTTACCGGTTCTCCGCTTAATCTCGGTCCTATTTGTAGTAAGCACGTAAGGCCGGAGCGGATTAAGCTGCAAAAAGTGAGGCGTATCGGCAAACAGTCTTCGGTGCCGCTCCATCTGCCCCTTAATTTGGTTTACGATATCCTGAAACATAGCCCGATGGCAGCTCTTCAGAGTTTGTAGTTTGTAGCCCTCGCGCCGAAGCTCGCGCACCAGCCCATTCACGGTGTGCGCGTAGCTATCGTAGCGAGCCATAATGTTGTGAAACTGACGTGGGGCGATGAACGGATTTTTGACAAATGTGCTGCCAGCGATTGAAGAAAATGAAGAAAAAACTGGAGTTGAAACGTTTAATTCCATACTTTTGTAGTTGAAGCATTTACCATATTGTTTAATGCAAGGCTACCGTCCTGCCAGACTGTAGCCAAGTAAAATACTGGAGAAGCAAACCGTATTTTACATGAGATTGAGGGGTTACACTTATCCCATGCGCATCCCGGGTAACCGTGGGTGCGCTTTTTACTTACTGGGTTATGCACCATTCGGCATAAACCGTTACACAGGCTGCTATCCATGAACACGAAGAATTGGTAAAGGAACAGGATCGGGGCTGCATTCTGAGCGTGACCTTGCTACGGGCAGCCCCGGTTCCACGTTCACCCGTGTTGCGGGCAGGGGATTCGAACCCCCACCTGCTGGCTAATGCGCTGCTAAAACTTTACTTCAAAAAGCAGCATGGTCAGCCGACCTACCTCTAGTCGAACCCGCTGAGCTTCTAAATGGGGCTGTAGGTTATTGCGCAAATGATTAGCACACCAACTGGATCGCCCTCCTTTTCCGGCTCCTCAAATACAGAGGAGAGATCAAGGCTATTCACGTCAACATTTTGCTGCTCAACAAACCCGTTAATCTTCTCTTCGAGCTCTTCAACTCTTGTTCCTGCAATAAGCTTTACTTTTTTCATGGCATATAAGTATTAGTGGTTAATGAATGTGCTGCTCGCTGTATCGGTAGATGAACCGGTCGAGATCGGCTACACGGAAAAGTTTTTTCCTTGTTCCTGATGGAATACAGGCAATATCCCCGCTGTTAACCAGCTCGTCAAAGCGGGTTAAGCCCTTCCTGGGCGGGTTGTCGATGTCGTCAGGCAACCTTCCTGTGGAGATATAGTAGGCTGCAGTTAGCCGGTTAACCAGCGTGGGCTTTTCTGTCGCTGGCTCCATTACACTCTCCTTCAGTAGTGATTCAAGCCGGTCGAGGCGGCTAAAGAGGTCAAGCACCTCCTCCTCCGATAAGAATATTCCCCTTGTCATAGTTGGTTTGGTATTGGCATGGTTAGCTGTATGTGGTAGGCATACTGTTCCAGTTCACAACACCACTGGCTTACTCGTCCTGATGGCGGAGCATCGGCCATAATGGTGCGCTGCTTAACGTTCACGGTCATTCCGTGGCTCCTCAGCTGCCTGTGCAGGTGGTAGCGACGGTTAATTTCGCGCTTAATGCCTACAATCTTCTTGATCCTCATAGCAAAAACGGCTTAAAGATTTGGCTCCCGAAGCCCCATTCGGTGGGGCAGCATCGCGCTTTGTTTCGGGATTTAGAGTGCTAAAAATTTGTGGCAACTGGTTCAGGCAAATGGTTCAATATTCGCTGCCATGTTCGGTAGTAGCCGCCCATACTTTTACGGTCCGGCTCACCGCTCTGGATGAGCTGGTAACTCTTGATAATGCGCCATACTGATTCCCTGCTTTCAAAGTCTAGGTAGCGGGCAATTTCCATCTGGAGCCAACTGCGCGTGAGTGGTAGGTGGCTCACCTGCCCCCACGCCTCCAGCACCGCCCTGTAACGTTGCTCATCGCCTGGTGCATCTCGGTGCTTGCCTAGTTCCTTTGCTATACGGCCAATGGTATCAGCCGCTGTGCGCTTTAGCTCGGTAATTTCAGTTTTAGTCTGCTTCATACACCCTTCATTTTTTTTGCTAAAAGTTGACTAGTAGTCTTTTTAATACTATCTTCGTGTTACGAACCCAAGAAGCCTCCTCCAGCGCAGGTACCTTTTCTGCCTCCTGGCGGTAACGATTAACATGGCCGCCAGCGTTGCCACCTCCTCCTCCAAGGCAACGCCATCGGTCAGGAAATCGTTGAGTTCGGGAATGGAGAGTTGCTGTTTTTTGCTTTTGGCTGTCATTTTTTAGCATGTTAGGTAGGACAAATATAAACTATATGACAGTGACTGGCAAATATTACAGTGTAAGATTTATAACATATTCATATTAACCTGACTTTATGTGGGTTGACAAGGTAAAAGTTATAGCAAATAAGAGAGGATATTCACTTAAGGATATTGCCTCACTCATGGATATGAGTGAAACAAATCTTTATAAGTGTTTTAAAAGGGGGAGTATCGAAACAAAACACCTAGTAAAACTCGCAAATACGCTAGGAATATCTACCACCTACTTTTTTGATGAGGAAAGTAATACAGGACATAAGGCACATGCAGCTGGTGATCGAAGCGTGGCCGTAGCCGGAGATGGGAATTTTTTTTCGGGGGATTCGCAGTCAAAAAGAGACACCGCAGGGGTGAACAAAGATAGCGAAAAGGTAAAAATGCTAAAACAGCTCCTCGCAGAAAAAGAAAGGCTACTTGTGGAGAAGGAAAAGTTGCTGGAGGAGAAGGAAAGGGTGATTAAGCTGCTGATGGGAAAGAGATAAAAACCCTACAAATAGCATCGCACTCCTACCCTCGCACTTAGAATTAAGTGCATTTCACCTGCTTTCTATCCAGAAAAATTGCACTTTTTTGAACTTTTTTAAACTTGGAATGCATCTTCAGAGCACCCAAATCAAAGATTAACCTGGTTCAAAAGCCATTTTTACGAAGCAATACAAATGCTCATGAAAAGTATTTACACTATAGGAGTTATTGTCAATATTATTCGCTGATTAAGGTTTTAAAACAATTCCTCAATAACGCAAACAGGCGTATTTTGGTTTTGTAATACACTTGTATTACAAAAAATATTATTTTAGCACAATAATTCAGGCATAATACTGATGAATCCCGTATTATTAACAAAATCACAAGACAACATTAAAGCGTCTGAATTGTTAATTAATAACAAGTTTTATGCGACGAGCATACATTGTTCATATTACAGTGTTTATCAAAGATTAGTTTACACTCTCAATTGTCTCAAAACATCAATGAATCTTAATATAAGTGATACACACAAACGATCCATTGATGCCATCACGCAAGAACTAAAAAAGCAGAATAGAGCAAAGGCTGAAGACATTGAGGATTTTACAAACAGAATAACAGCCTTAAAAAGCTTAAGAAAGCGTGCTGATTACGAAATCAAAATGATAATAGAAAGTGAAAGCCGCGATGCATTTAAAGAGTCTAAAGAGCTAAATAAGTTCCTTTTTGATAATATAGAATGAAAAGCAAGGACTTCATAATTTTAAAACTACAAGAGTTTATAAGACTACATCCTCTTTGTACTGTTAAGTACAAACATGAGGCTGAACTCAATGAACATTTAATCGAATTTATCTCTAATGAGAAATTATCCTTAAGCACAATTATGAGCTTCAGAATAGCACTCCGTGATGAATTCAGCAAGACTTTTTATGATGATGAAGTTATCTTTGTATCAGAAACATCATTAGTTAAAGTAGACAAGCAAAACCTAACATATATTCACAACGGATTATGTGGTATAGAACAAGAGCCTGCACCTAAATCTTTATATCATTTCGATCTTACAGGTATTGGCAATGAGGCTTCTCCATGGTATGAAGAAGTTTATAACACCACTCCAATTGCCGCATAATTAAGAAAAATCATGATTAATACACCAACCAATCAAGAATTCAGATTACTTGGGGTTTATTTTCCAAAGAGTAGTTTTGAATTCAACTATTTAGCAATTGAGAAAACTCCTCACGAAAGGTCATACAATATATCGATAGACCCGAAAGGTCTAATTAGTAAGAAGAGATTCAAACTATCGCTTAGAATAAACCTCACGGAAAAAAGTGGCACATTCAAAGGTGATTTTTTTGCAGTGGGTGATTTTGAATTCTCTCCGGATTCAGATATTGCAAATCACGAATCTATCAATAATTTGTTTTACCTAAATGCTCCAGCGATAGTTTTCCCATACATCAGATCTTTTATAGCGAATATGTCAGCTCAATCTGGGTTTGACACTATTCATATCCCCACCTTAAACCTAACCTCTTTAAGGGACGAACTAAAGAAAAATACCACAACAGAGGTTTAGTAGACATCGATAACCTTTAATCTTTAGAGATCAACAATTCCATTGGACATCTCTCAACTGCTTATTAATCCTCTCCTGACTTCTATGAATATAAATCATACTCGTCTTTATGTCACCATGCCCCATCAAATCCATAATTAAGTAAGGATTTTGAGTGATTTCAGCTAGCATAGAGCCAAAGGTGTGCCTTGATATGTGAAACGTCAACCGCATGTCAATATTGGCCATTCCAGCCAATATCTTAAGACTCCTATTCGCATGTTGATTGGAAACTGGAGGAAACACCTTCCCCTTCCCTTCCGTCAAATACTTTCTGAGAATCAATAAAGGTTTCCCTTCAAAAAGCAAGGCAAGCGGAAGAGTTACTGGTTTAGGAACCTTCTCCATCTTCTTCACTATACAAAGACCATCATTACTATCTACCAGATGGGAGTGTTCCAAGGTATCCACATCTGAGAATCGCAAACCAGTGTAGCAACTGAAAAGAAACATATCCTTAATCAGAATCAATTCTGGATAACTCACACCAATGGTTAATTCTTCCAAACGCTGTAGTTCAGATAAGCTGAGGTTAATTCTATTGCTCAACTCCTTTTTTACCTTAAAATGAGTATATGGATTTTTACCACTGTAAAGTTCTTTCTGGTCAGCCAACCTAATAAATCGGTTGATGTGCTGGTGATGCTTATAAACTGTATTCTGGCTTAATCCCTTTATCGTCCGCAAGAATCTATCAAACTCCTGAATAAAAGTCAAGTTAATGTCAGAAAAAAGCAGATTTGGTCGAAATTCAGAAAGCAAATGCAATGTATAGGTATGCTCCTTTCTAGTTCCCCTCTTTAGCAACGGATCAATCTCCCTCTGGAAAAACTCGGTAAAACTAGCGGTCTGTTTTCCCTTACTGTCTAGAAAACTAATAAGTAGATCTTCCGTCATTACTTTACCCTGTGCCATAAGGGCATACTCATAATCTTCTATTCCAGCGATAAAGTCACGAACAATCTTATTTAGATGAATGGAGTTGGGGTGCTTTTTGCTAATGCAGCCATTCTTTTCATCCCATAAAGAAGGCTCCACGGAAACACCAGTATTGATGAATTTCCTAAAGGATCCTACGCCACTGCGGTTCACATCTACATGAATGGCAGCAACCCCATCCTTGGTTAGGCGATTATGTCGGTTATATACAAGTCGTATAGCACACTTTTTCATGATCCAAGAAAAGACTTATTGGTACAAGTTGGTTCAACAATAGTTCAAAATTAGCGATTTTTAACGGTTTTTAGCGAGTATTCCAAAACGTCGATAAAAAGAAAAACGCTCTCAAAGCATTGCCTTGAGAGCGTTTTTACCTTAAAACGGGTTTTGCCGTTTTTTTTCTTGTCGGGGTGATCCGACTCGAACGGACGACCACTTGCACCCCATGCAAGTACGCTAGCCAACTGCGCCACACCCCGCCTTAATTTTAAGCGGTGGCA
>Ga0307375_10005156_pt1 | contig 12314 bp, 11 predicted proteins | sample TR1MG_FD_202531 | JGI IMG/M metagenome (GOLD analysis project Ga0307375, IMG submission 202531) | Soil microbial communities from Risofladan, Vaasa, Finland - TR-1 | ecosystem: Environmental > Terrestrial > Soil > Coastal area > Acid sulfate soil | place: Finland: Risofladan, Vaasa | collected... | reverse complement strand
GAGCTGGCGGAGAATTTTCTGTCGCACATTGTGCAGAGCGTCCTCAAGAATCGCGCGGCGGAGCTTGCGGTGATTGAGCGCGACCCGGAGAAGCTGAAGGCGATTCTGCCGCCGTTTCCGCGGCTGCGCTATGACGAGGCGGTGACGATGCTGAACGAGGCGCACGCGAAGGGCGAACTGGATCACGCGTTCGAGTACGGGGACGACTTTGGCTCGCCGGACGAGACGTGGCTGAGCTCGCAGTTTGACCGGCCGGTGATGGTGCATCGCTACCCGGCAGACGTGAAGGCGTTTTATATGGAGCCGGACCCGAAGGATGCGCGCTTTGCAATGTGCGTGGACGTGCTGGCGCCGGAGGGCTACGGCGAGGTGATTGGCGGGTCGCAGCGTGTGTCGAGCTATGAGCTGCTGAAGAGCCGGATTGAGCACCACAATCTGCCGCTGGAGGCCTTCCAGTGGTATCTGGATTTGCGGCGGTATGGCTCTGTGCCGCATGCGGGCTTTGGCATGGGCATTGAGCGCGTGGTGGCGTGGGTGTGCGCGCTGGATCACGTGCGGGAGACGATTCCCTTTGCGCGGACTCTGCACCGCATGTATCCCTGAGGGACGAGACGGGCCAGACCGGCCAGACAGGCGCATCCTCGCGGCAGGTTCTGGAATCCAATACGGGCACGCCATCTTTTCCCGGAGGCAAAACTGCCCATGACGCTGACTTTGCACGAGACCAATGCAGTGAAACTTGCGCCCCAGGTGGAGGGCATGCTGCCTGCGCTGCGCAATCGATGGAGCCCGCGCTCCTACACGCAGCGCGAGGTGAGCATGGCGGACCTGAAGGCGCTGCTGGAGGCCGCGCGGTGGGCGCCTTCTTCCAGCAATGAGCAGCCGTGGCGGTTTGTGGTGGGGCGGCGAAACTCCAGTGCGTACAACAAAATTGCCGAGTCGCTTGTGGAGTTCAATCGGGACTGGGCGCTGGCGGCGCCGGTGCTGATGGTGGGCGCGGCGCGGACGCTGGGAGGGCGGAGGAACACGCCGAATGCCTATGCGCTGTATGACCTGGGCGCGGCCGCGGCGCTGCTGGTGGTGCAGGCGGTCGGGCTGGGCCTGGCGGCGCACCAGATGGGCGGCTTTGACCACGACGGGCTGCGCAAATTGCTGGAGATTCCCGAGGAGTACGCGCTGGGTTCGGTGATTGCGGTGGGCTACCAGGGCGAGCCGGCGGCGCTGCCGAATGAAACGCTGATTGCGCGTGAGACGGAGCCGAGAGTCCGCAAGCCACTGAGCGAAATTGCGTTTTCTGCGTGGGGCGAGCCGCTGGATTTGGACTGATTTTGCCCCTGCGCGGGTGGACCGGCGCGGGCGGAATTGCACCGGTTGGTACGGGCCGGGAGCGAAGGCGCGGGGCGGACTGCCGCTCAGGATAGAGTGGAAGCTGGAGGGCAGTTTCCTGGCAAATACGCGGCCACCCAGACAATTTAGAAGGCAGGCGCCCGTGCGGCGGCCGAGGCATCGGTCGATTCCAGCGAAGCGGCGTCGGGTGAGCTGGCGCTGGCAACTTGCGCTGGGCTGCTGCCTGGCTGCTGCGGCGGTGCTGGGCTGGGCGGCGCTGGCCCGTGCGTTGTCGTCGGCGGGCAACACCAGCCTGAACCGGTTTGACGCGATTATCGTGCTGGGCTCGCCGGCGGACCGGGACGGAAACCCGACGCCGGAGCAGCTGGCCCGCGTAACGGAGGGCGTGCGCGAGTATGAGCGTGGCGTGGCTTCGCGGCTGATTTTGACCGGGGGCGCGGCGGCCAACCGATTTGTGGAAGCGGAAGTGATGGCACGGGCGGCCGAGGCGCAGGGCATTCCGCCATCGGCGATCTTCCTTGAGCCACATGCCAAAGACACCATCCAGAACGCCTGCTACGCGGTGCGGGTGATGAAGAAGCACGGCTGGGGTTCGGCGGAGGTGGTTTCCAGCAGATATCACCTGCCGCGGGCGGGGCTGATTTTCAGCCATCTTCCGGTGGAATGGCACACCCATGCCGCGCCGGGGCTGGAGCCGGAGTCGGCCCTGTGGCGGGCGGCGGCGGGCGCGCTGGAGACGCTGGACACGGCCCGATACCTGGTATACGCGCAGTGGGGCGAGCGCTGTACGCCGTAAAATGCTGCCGGCGGCGTTGTCCGCCCTCGGCGTGGTCCTGTAAGCTGAGAGGTGATGCGTCCCAGAGTAAGTTTCACCGCCACAATTGCCGCCGTAGCCGCCCTGGCCCTGTTTGTTCTTCCACTGGCCCAGGGTCAAAGCTCATCCAGCCAGAGCCCAACCCAGCAGACGAACGAACAGACGAGTGAACAGACCAGCAAGACACCGTACATCTCGATTGATCCGCTGGCCCATGTGACCTACGACAACCGGTACGACCTTTCGGTGGGCATGGCATATGACCACATGAAGGCGGGGCCGACGCTGCTGCAGGGCTCGAATCTGGGCGGACTGGATGTCTCCGGTTCCTACTGGCTGACGAAGCGCTGGGGCGTGGAAGGCAGCGGGCGCGGATACGTGGGCACGAGCGGTGCGGGACCGAACCCCTATGACATTCGTGGACCGTTTGTGAGCCAGTACCTGTTTGTGGCCGGACCGGAGTGGCTGGGTCCGCACAACAAGCACGGCGACTTGATTGCGCACGCCATGTTCGGCGGGGCCTACGGCAACTTTGAGCACGACCTGCGCGGGCATCCGCCTTCTTCGGTGGCCTTCTATAACAACCAGATGGCGCTTGGGGCCATTGTGGGCGGCCACATAGACCTGAACCGCTCAGCGCGCTGGGTGTTTCGCATCACGCCGGATGCGGTGATTACGCATTACGGCATCAACTACGCTCCGAACACCAAGCAGTGGGATGTGAACTTCGCCATCTCAGTGGGCGTGGAATACAAGTTCAAGAAGAAGCGGTAACGCTGGGGCGCGGCGAAGACAGCCTGCGCGCCAGTGGCGCGGCCTGACTTTGCGGGTCCGTTCCTGTGCCGCCGTCTAATTGGCTTTATTGCGCAGCGGCCTGGAACGGTTTGACCAGGCTGAGTGGAACCTCCACGGTGCCCACTCTGCCGGAAGCATCGTCGTAGATGCCGGTACGCAGCCAGTAGTTCCCTTTCGGCACGGAGAGTTCCAGCTTCAGTTGCAGCCCCGTCTTCCAAAAGATGGTCCAGACGTCGGGCTTGATGTTGAGGGCCACGCGGTGGTCTTCGCGGCTGATCCGGTTGCCATAGCGGTCATAGACGACGAGCGAGAGATTGAGCATTCCCTTGTGCAGTCTGTCGGTGCCCAGATTCAGGTCCAGATCGTTGAGATCGACGGCAAAGCCCACCGAGTAGCGTCGGAACGGACCCTTGAGGCCGGGCGTGGCCCCTACGGGCGGCTGGTCTGAATCGGGCTGAGGCAGAATCTGGACCTTGTAGCGGATCTGCCGGCTCTGCGGCATGCCAAGATCCATGAACGGCAAGAGGGGATCGACGGCGCCGGGGTTCTGTGCGGCGAGGCGTTGCACGGTCTGGTTGCGGATGGCCAGGGCTTCGCCGGGCAGGCCGGCTTCGACGGCGTAGTAGCCGCGGCGATAGGAGAGGTCGTAGTGGCCGCCGGAGACCTCGACGCGGATGTTGCGGTAGGTTCCGTCCATCTTGGAGTCGGTGGGCGCGTAAGAGAGGGAGTAGAAGTCGCCGCTGGTGGAGCTGATTTTGGAGATGACTTTGTCGAGGCCGTTGGTGTTGACGAAGGCTTCGCCGCCGGACTCCCTGGCGAGCATTTTCATGTTTTCCTGATTGAGGTTGCGGGCGCTGTCCTCGGTGGTGAGGCTTTGGGAGAGTTGGCCGGTGGGGCCCACCATTTGCGATCCGGTGTTCACGTGGGGCAGGACGTTGGCTGCCGTGTAGAGGGAGTTTCCGGCGACGCCGCCGGCATCGACCGGGTAGAGGGCCACGCGGGCGGCAGCGAGCATGGCGAGGGTATTCTTCAGTTCCCTGTCGAGACGAGGATCCGCTTCAACCTGATGGCTGCTGGGGTCGAGGAAGATGCCGGGCACCTGCTCAGAGAACCAGATAACATTTTTGCGGCCGGGAAAGCCGTTGAGGAAGGTGGCGAGGCGTTGCAGATTTTCGAGGGTGAGGAAGGTGCGATCGACCGACCGGGAGAGGTCGTTTTCCTGCATGAAGGTCTGGAGGGCGGTAATCATGGCGGCGGGTGCAGAGGTGACGATGGTGCCTCCGCCAGAGGGGACGGGTTCGCTCATCATGCCGGTCAAATTCTGCTGAGCGTTGGTTTCCTGCTGGCCCTTGAGCAAGGCCGAGGACTCGACTTCGTTGTTCTTCTTGTTTTTCAGGGTGGCCATCAGCACGGCGGGGTCGTCGGTGAATCCCTGGATAAAGTGCAGGCCGAGGCCCATGGTGAAGATGGCCATGCGGGAGCCGGGCTTGGCGGTCTTGAGGAATTTGAGGGCCTGGTTGTGGACGTAGCTCTGGTCCGCCATCTGGGTGTTGAGGGAGTCGAGGAGGAGGACGTTGACGGTGGGCGGCGCGGGAAAAGGGGAGGCATTGGTGAAGACGTCGGGAGGGAGTTTGGGAATCTGGACGGGTGCCGCCGGGGGTTTGCTGAGGTGCTCCTCAAAGAAGCTGATGGTTTGCGGCTTGCCCTGGTCGGTGACGGAGAAGTCGTCCTGCTTGAGTCCGGTGACAGGGTTGCCGTGGTGATCGGTGACGATGACGTCGACGAGTACGGCGCGGCTGGTGACACGGAGGGTGGTTTGCGGAGGGGTCTGCTGCGGGACGGCGGGAACCGAAAGCGTGGCAGCTGCGAGAACAAAGGACAGAATCAAACGATTCATCAGGATGCCTCATCAGAGAACACGAAAGACTACCACGAAGAGCAATGGGAGATGGAAGCACGGGATGCGGACGGAAGTTGCCGCGCACAGATTTGAGCGGAGCGAACGCGGAGGAATTCGGGTGGGCTGCGCGCGGTAAGCGCGTGTGGTAATCTTCCCGGTTCGGCAGCACTTGTGGAAAGTTTTCATTGAAAAGAATGCTGTCCCGGACTGCGGCACGGGAGGTCGGGCCGTGGTGAGCTGGACACACAACGCCTACCAAACAGGGGAACGGACATGAAGGACACCTTGGGAGTCTTGCTTGCGGGAGGCGCCGGCGAACGGCTCTTCCCGCTTACCCGCGATCGCGCCAAGCCGGCAGTTCCGTTCGGCGGGCACTACCGGATCATCGACATCACGCTTTCCAACTGCATCAACTCCGGACTGCGCAAAGTGTACATCATGACGCAGTACAAGGCGCTGAGCCTGAACCGGCACATCCGCGAAGGTTGGACGGGGATTGTGGCGCAGGAACTGGGCGAGTTTATTGAGCTGCTGCCGCCGATGCAGCGGACGGGCGCGAACTGGTATATGGGCACGGCGGACGCGGTGTACCAGAATATTTACTCGATTGGCAGCGAACAGCCGAAGCACATCATCATCCTGTCTGGCGACCACATTTACAAGATGGATTACAGCCGCATGATGGACCACCACGTGCAGACCAAGGCGGAGGTGACGCTGGCGACGCTGCCGATTGCTCCGGATGAGGTTTCGCGGTTTGGCGTTGTGGAAGTGGGGCAGACGGGCGAGGTGCTGGGGTTCCAGGAGAAGCCGGCGTCCACGACCATTCGGTCGCCCTTTAACCCGGACGCGGTGGATGCGTCGATGGGGATTTACATCTTCAACACGGAGGCTCTGCTGAAGGCCCTGATTGCCGATGCGGAGGACCCGAACTCGAAGCATGACTTTGGCCACAACATCCTGCCGAACATGCTGGGCAAGAAGAAGATGGTGGCGTACAGCTTTGTGGACGAGAACAAACAGCAGGCGCTTTACTGGCGCGATGTGGGGACGCTGGACGCCTACTACGAAGCGAACATGGATTTGTGCTCGGTTTCGCCGACCTTCAACCTCTATGACAAGAGCTGGCCTATCCGGACGCGGGTGCGGCAGTATCCTCCGGCGAAGTTCGTGTTTGGCGAGCCGGGGCGGACGGGCATGGCGATCAACTCGATTATCACGGCGGGCGTGATTATTTCGGGCGCATCGATGTCGAACTCGGTGTTGTCGCAGGATGTGCGCGTGAACTCGTACTCGGACGTGGACGCGAGCATCATCTTTTCGCACGTGAAAATCGGGCGGCACTGCCGCATCCGAAAGGCGATTATCGACCGCGACGTGCATATTCCGGAAGGAACGGTGATTGGCTACGACCCGGTGGAGGACAAGCGGCGCTACTTTGTGACGCCTTCGGGGCTGACGATTGTGACGCGCGACGCTTCGCTGTTTGAGAACCCGGTGGACCCGGCGTTTCTGGAGCGGTATTAAAGGCGGTTTTCGGGCGCAGGGCAAACGGTAGAGCGCGGCGGTCCGAGGAGGCAGCGGACCGTCGTGCGCTCGAATCGCCGGATCATAAACGGCGAATTAATCTGCAAAACTGCTGTGGAAAACTGCAAAAAATAAAACAGGGGGGGGAGGGGGGCTCTGCCGTGCGGAGCAGTACTCAGTTGTCAGAGATCAGAGATCAGGGATCAGGGACTAGGAACTAGGGACTAGGCATTAGGGATCAAAGACAAGAGGACACCTTCCAGTATGCGCCGGGAAGGGGAAATGACCGGCAAAGGCCGGGCGGGAGTTTGTGGCTTGGAATGAGGGAGTTGGCGGGGAGTGTGGGCCAAGGGGGCTTGACGCTGGTGGCTCCGCTGCGCGGAGCCAGCTTCTAGCCGCTAGATGGTTCACGGCGCTTTGAAGGATGTTGCGGGTTCGGCGGAGGGATGCGGCGGGGCGAGGCGGCCCGGCTGGGGCGTTTGACCTGAACTTGACCTGGAAACAGGGCAATCCGGCCTTGGCATGCGAGAAAAGCGAGTAAGGCGTGCCGGCTGTGGAACAAACCCCGCAAAATCTTCGTAGAGCCCCCTATGCAAGGCGTAGTTACATTAAGCTGGAGCGGGATGGGAATGGCGGCGCCGCCGAAGCCTCTGCGGCGCAGGGTGCAATCCCGGGAGGCAAGTTCTCCGCCGCCGGCAGGACGCCCGCTTGCGGGGAATGTCGCAGTGTCGTCCGGGACCCGCATGATGCGCGGGGAGGTGAATGCGCTGGAGATCGACTGGTCTCAAATCGTCCGCCGCTGTATGGACGGGGATTCCGGCGCATGGGCCGAACTGGTCCGCACGCACCACCGGCGTGTCTACGGGCTGTGTTACCGGTTTACGGGGAACGCGGCGGATGCCGAAGACCTGACGCAAGACGTTTTTCTGAAAATTTATTCGAACCTGGCCAGCTTTGACATGGGCCGGGGCAGCCTGCAGGTTTGGATCACGACGATGACCCGCAACCTGCTGGTGGACAATTTTCGGCGGACGCGGAACCAGCGGGCAACCAGCTCATTGGATGATGGTTGGAACGAGACGGACGAGCTGCGGCCGGTGGACCGGTTGACGGCCTCCGGGCCTTCCCCGCACGAATCGGCGGCGCAGAAGGAACTGGCGCGGATGGTGCAGGGGGCGCTGGCGAGGGTGTCTGCGGAGCTGCGGGAAGCCGTGATTCTAAGAGATTTGCAGGATATGGACTACAAGGAGATTGCGGTGGTGCTGGCAATCCCCGAAGGGACGGTCAAGTCCCGCATCAGTCGTGGCCGCGCGGAACTTGCGCGCCTGCTGGAGCGTAATAAGCGGGAGGTGATGTAATCATGGCAGACCGCGCGAACATTCCGAATTCTGCAGCCTGTGGGCAGTGGGAAACGCTGCTGGCGGATGCGCTGGATGGGCTGCTGCGACCCGAGGATGAGGTAACGTTTACCTCACACATGGCCACCTGCGCAGGCTGCGCGGCGCTGTTTGAAGAGGCGCGGCGGGGCCGGGAGTGGCTGGAGTTCCTTTCCCCGGACCCTGAGATTCCCGAGGGGCTGGTGGACAGGATTCTGGCAGTGACGGGCCCGGGACAGCTGGCCGGCTACGGGTTGGTGGAGAGCACCAGCAACGTGCTGCCGATGCCGCCGGCGTGGCAGCGGCCGGGGATGATGGGCCGCATTCGGCGGTTTGCCGAGCCGCGGCTTCTGATGACGGCGGCAATGGCGTTCTTCTCGATTGCGCTGACCCTGAACCTGACGGGAGTGCGGCTGGCGGACGTGAAGGCCTCCAATTTGCGGCCAAGCGTGGTCCGCTCGTTTATGGAGCGCAGGCTGACGCTGGCTTCGACGCCGATTATCCGGTACTACGACCATCTGCGGCTGGTGTATGAGGTGGAGTCGCGGATGCGTGAGCTTCGCCGCAACGCGCAGGGCGACGTGAATGAAAGCAGCGAGCCGAAGGCCCAGCCTTCACAGCCGGGAGAGTCCAAGCAGAGTTCCCCCCGGAAGGATGGAGGATCCCGCGTGGACCCTCCGCAACAGTCGGGCGCCCCGGTCGTTGAGGACTCAGGGGATTATTTAGAAACCTCTCTCACTTGGAAGGACCGGCCTTCGCACTCCGGCGGCTCCGCGAAAGCGATCGAGGAAAGGAGCACGATATGGACTGCGTAAATCACAGTGGTGTAACGGCAACAGCGTTCTGCCAGAACTGCGGCAAGGCGCTATGCGCGAACTGCGTTCGAACCGCGGTGGGTGGGCAAGTCCTGTGCGAGCCGTGCCTGATGGCCTGGCAGAACCTGCAGCAGCCGTTTGTGGCGGTCTCGGCGGGCAGCCCGAATCCGGTGGCCGCGGCTGTGCTGGGGCTGATTCCCGGCGTGGGCGCGATGTATAACGGCCAGTTTTTCAAGGGCCTGATTCATGTGGTGATTTTTGCGTTCCTGATTAGCCTGGCGGGACATTTTCCGATTTTCGGCATCTTTATTGGGGCGTGGGTGCTTTACCAGTCGTTTGAGGCGTATCACACAGCGGTTGCGCGTCGGGACGGGCAGCCATTGCCGGATCCGCTGGGACTGAACGAGGTGGGCACCTGGCTGAACATGGGTGGAAGCGGGATGCCACGGGGGCCACAGGCGGGGCAGGCACCGATGCCAGGTGCGCCGGGTGCGATGCCGGGCGGGGCGCCGGGAGCGGGCGTATATGCGCCGCCTGCGGCAACCGGGCCGTATGCCGATCCGTATCATGCGCCGTATGTGGGCGGGTATCCGCCGGGAGATCCGGGATTGCCCCCGGTGCCGCCGCTTTCCTGGCGGCGCAAGGAGCCGATCGGGGCGATTTTCCTGGTGGGTTTCGGCCTGATTCTGCTGCTGAACCAGCTGGGCGTTGTGACGGCGAACATTCTGGGTTTCCTGTGGCCGCTAGTGTTTATCGGATTTGGGGTCTGGCTGATTGTGCGCCGGATGGGTGACACGAAAGGGGGTCCTCAATGAACCGCTACATTCTGATTCGGCGGCTGAAGGGGCCGTTGGTACTGCTGCTTTTGGGTTTTGTGGCGCTGCTGCACCAGGCGGACCTGGTGCACTGGAGCCTGTTTGTTCCGCTGCTTTTGATCCTGATTGGTGTGCTGAAGCTGGCGGAGCGTGCGGCGCTGGCGGCGGCGGGAGATGAGGCGTATTATCCGGGCGCCTATCCGGGAAGCTATCCGGGCGCGTATCCGGGTGCGAATCCGGCGACGGGGAGCCCGTACGGGGCAGCATCGGCAGCGACGCCGGCAGCGACGCCGGAACCTGGCAAGGGTCCGGAAGGAGGGCAGTCATGAGCAGCCAACCTCCTTATCCTCCTCCGGGAGGCACACCGCCGCCGTACGATCCGCGGACGCAGTGGCGGGTTTACCGGGAGCAGCAGAAGGCTGCCTGGCGAGCGCAGCGGGAAGCGATGCGGGCGCAGAGGACCGCATGGAAGGTGGGTTATGGCGGTGGCTACGGGCCGCGAGTGCCTTCCGTGGTGGGACCGATCATTCTGATAGCGATTGGCGTGGTGGGAGTTCTGCTATACAGCGGGAGAATTGCGCCGGGAAACTTTTGGACCTGGTACGGGCACTGGTGGCCGCTGCTGCTGATTGCGGCGGGACTGGCGCTGCTGGCCGAGTGGGCGCTGGACCTGCGACGCGAGGTTCCGGTGCGGCGCAGCGGCGGCTTTGTGGGGGTTCTGATTCTGCTGGCGCTTCTGGGCTTTGCGGCGGCGGGCTGGAGCAACTTTGGCGGGCCGATGCGGGCCAACTGGGGCAATAACGATAATTTCTTCAACTTCTTTGGGATGCCGCAGCATGACGCGGATCAGCAGCCGATTTCGGTGCAGGTTCCGGCCAATGCGCTGGTGCAGATCCAGAATCCGCGGGGCGACGTGAGCGTGGCCGTGGGCGACGGACCGGAGATGCAGGTGCAGGCGCATGAGGTGGCCTATGCCGACTCCGACTCGCATGCACAGAAGATTTTTGATGCCATGGCGGCGCATGTGACGGTGACAGGCAAGTCGGTGCTGGTGAAGTCTGAGAGCAACGACAACGGGCGGCTGAACCTTACGGTGACGGTGCCGAAGACCGCGCAGGTTACGATCAGCTCCGGCCACGGCGACGTGACGGCGGCGGGGTTGAACGGCGGGACTACGATTTCCGCCAGCCACGGAGCGGTGCGGCTGAGCGCGATTCAGGGGCCGGTGCAGGTGCATTTTTCCGGCGGGAAGCGAGACTTTTCCGCGCACCAGGTAACCGGGGACGTGACCGCGGACGGAACCTGCAACGACGTTACCCTGTCAGAGATTACGGGCAAGGTGACGATGAATGGCGAGATCTTTGGCGATGTGCACATGGAGACGATTGGCGGCCCGGTGCACCTGCACACGCCGGTGACGGACCTGGACGTGGCCACGCTGCCGGGCGACCTGACGTTGAACTCCGACGAGCTGCGCGTGACGCAGGCCAAGGGGCAGGTGCGCGTGGTGACGCGGGCCAAGGATGTGGACCTGAACCAGATCTATGGCGACACCTATGTGGAGGACAGCCGGGGGCAAATCACGATTGAGCCGGCGGGGCCCTACAACGTGGAAGCCAAGAACGGCAAGGGCGACGTGGAAGTGACGCTGCCGCCGAATGCCTCCGGGACGGTGGAGGGCCGCACCCACAATGGGGACATTGTGAGCGACTATCCGCTGACCATCAGCGGGGACACGAGCAAGACGGTGACGGGGACGATCGGCAGCGGCAAGGCGAAGATTACGCTGAGCGCGGACATTGGCGATCTGCGAATCCGGAAAGGGTCGGGCTTTGCGGCCGCACCGCCCACGCCGATGGCGCCGATGCCGCCCAATGCGCCGCACCTGAAGGCGCCGCGAGGAAATGCACCGCAGCCTGTGACCCAATAACTGCAGGGTATTTAAGGCGGGATGAGAGGAAGCGCGCGCGGAGAAATCCGCCGCGCTTTTTTCGCGTTATGGATGGTTTCGCGGGTGCGGATGGCGAATTGGATATTGCCCAGCGACGGCGATTTCGTTGTATTCTCGCTTCGCGGGGGATTGAACGCGATGATGCACACGCCGACTCGGATCATCACAGTGGAACGGGAGTATGGCTCGCGCGGAGGGGAGTTTGCGCACGACCTGGCGGAGCGGCTGGGCTGGAAGCTGCTGGACTCTGAACTGGTGAGCGGCGCGGCCCGGGCGGCAGGGGTTTCCCCGGAGCTGGCAGCGCAGTTTGATGAGCGGCTGGACCCGTGGTATTACCGCTACGGCAAGGTGTTCTGGCACGACTCGGCCTACCCGATGACGGGGCTGGGCGATGACCAGGTGTTTGACTCCGAGCGGATGCTGACGCTGATCCGGCAGGAGATTCTGGACGCGGCGGAGCAGGGCAACTGCGTGCTGGTGGGGCGGGGCGCGGCGTGCGCGCTGGCGTGCCATCCGGGGTGCTTCCACGTGTTTGTGTACGCCACATCGAAGGCGAAGCGGGAGTGGTTCCAGGGCGCGTTTCCCAAGCAGGCGCAGCACGCCGACCAACTGCTGGCGGCGTTCGACAAGCGGCGCGCCGCGGTGATCCGCAAGTTCTACGAGCAGGACTGGTGCGCTCGAGGTCTGTACCACATGCTGTTGAACTCGGCCATTGGGTTCGAGGGCATGATTGAGGCGGTGCAGGGGGCGGCAGGGTTGGTGTCGGACGAGCCGCTCTCCACGGGCCGGTCGATGGGGCCAGTGGGAGAAACCTGCTGAAGGCGGGATGCGCTCAAGCGCGTATCGACCTAGACGGCGATGCGGGGAACGCGCGGGGCGATGCGGGTGAAGACTTCCCAGGGAATGGTGCCGGCGGCCTGCGCGTGGTGATAGGCAGAGAGGGTTTGGTCGCCCTGGGAGCCGAGGAGCACGAC
>Ga0307375_10005155_pt1 | contig 12316 bp, 8 predicted proteins | sample TR1MG_FD_202531 | JGI IMG/M metagenome (GOLD analysis project Ga0307375, IMG submission 202531) | Soil microbial communities from Risofladan, Vaasa, Finland - TR-1 | ecosystem: Environmental > Terrestrial > Soil > Coastal area > Acid sulfate soil | place: Finland: Risofladan, Vaasa | collected... | reverse complement strand
CCGGAAAGCAGCTTGAGGATGGCCGCTCTCTTTCTGACTACAACATTCAGAAGGAGTCTACCCTCCACTTGGTGCTCCGTCTCCGTGGTGGTGTGATTGAGCCCACCCTCGCCGCTTTGGCCCGTAAGACCAACTGCGAAAAGATGATTTGCCGTGGATGCTATGCCCGCCTTCCCCTTCGTGCCAAGAACTGCCGTAAGCGCAAGTGCGGCCACTCTGCTGACCTCCGTCCCAAGAAGAAGCTCAAGTAAGTTGTGCTCTATATGCGAGATTGTCCCATAAAAACCGCAATCTGTACGAAACAAGACTCCTCCACGCGTTCATATTCGTTGGTTGCAAGCGATGTACCGAGACGAGGATCAAATCTGAGCCTGCTGGTCAGCACAGGATACTCACGTATCGCGCACACCTCGGAATTCGATGACAGCAAATGATCGAACGAGGATCGAACCGGCCCCATATTTCACATTACGCACGATGGGATCCCCCCCCCATCATGCGTCACATTCACAGATAGCGCATAGCATTTTAGTATACTGTGGGGTATTGAGACACCCAGGGAGGGAGAAATTCACCCGGCTTCACCTGCGGAATCGCGTGGGTGTTCACCGGCAGCGCCGTCCTTGCGTGTGGTTTAGAGGATGTACTCCGTGGCCCCATGCTCGATTTTGGCGACGCGCATCATGGAAGTGCTTCCAGAAACGTTTCCGTGAGCACCGGAGGTGACGACCACGAAGTCCGAGTTGTGGATGAGTCCGGCCTCGATGGCCTTGTGAATGCCCTTCTCGGCGGTGACTTCCGCGCCGGCGATCTCCTCTACGAGGTAAGGGTTGACTCCGCGGTTGATGAGTAGTGTGCAAGCGACGCGGCGCTCGCAAGTGATGGCGAGAATCGGGCAGTGCGGGCGGTACTTGGAGACGAGGCGTGCGGTCTTTCCTGAGACGGAGAGGGCTACGATGAGCGCTGCCTCCAAGTCCCACGAGGTCTTGACGGCGGAGGAGGCGACGGATTCGGCAACGTTGCGGTCAGGCTTCTTCACCTTCACGTCTCTCAGCTTCAAGAAGAGCTCTCTGTGGTTGACGTGAGACTCGGCTTCGAGACAGACGGAGGCCATGATGTGGACTGCTTCAATCGGCCAGGAGCCATTTGCGGTCTCTCCAGACAACATGACACAATCGGTACCATCGGAGACAGCATTGTAGACGTCAGCGACTTCGGCGCGAGTGGGGCGAGGGTTGACGATCATGGACTCGAGCATCTGCGTGGCCGTGATGACCGGCACTCCGCTCCTGTTGCAGCGCTCAATCATGTCCTTCTGCGCGCTCGTGACCTTTGGCAACGGGATTTCGACTCCCAAGTCTCCTCTTGCAACCATGATGGCATCAGTGACAGCCAGAATCTCATCGAAGTTGTCGATGCCCTCCTGACTTTCAATCTTGGCAATGATGTGGATTTTGCTCTCAGCCACGCCAGGCAAGGTGCGAATGTCGATAATGTCCTGAGCTTTACGAATGAAGGAACCAGCAATGAAGTCGATGTCGTTCTTGACGGCAAATTCAACGAACAACTTGTCCTTCTCAGTCACAGCTGGAAGGTCCACCACGTGGCCAGGCAGGTTCATGTTCTTGTTCTCACCAATCACTCCTGAGTTCTCAATCGTGCACCTCATCCTTACCATTCGTACTCTTCACATTGAAGGCAATGAGACCATCAGAGACCAGAATCCTAGAGCCGGGCACAACCACAGTCGCCAACTTGTCGTACGACGTAGCAATCTTCGTATTGTCGCCAATGTGCGTCTTATCAGTGGTGAAGGTGAACTCGGCACCAGTCTCAAGCGCCCACTCCTTACGACCATCGCGCTTCTCATTGGGCTTGAGCTTCATAGTGCGGATCTCGGGACCCTTGATGTCCACCATGATGGCACACAACGTGTGCTTGCGCTCACACGCAATGCGCGTGTTCTCAATGATGCTTTGGTGGAACTATACCAACCAACCAGCAGGGGTGAGGGAGGAGAGAGGTTCAGAGAGATTCGGAGAGAGAGAGATTCGGAGAGAGAGAGAGATTCGGAGAGAGAGAGATTCGGAGAGAGACGCATGTAATCGACATCCCCAAACAATCGGCGTCAGCCTGTCAGTTTCAGCGCTCTCGCAATCACATTCAGAACAACACAAAGGCAAGGGCAATATTAAACTCACACACAATGCTCCACAACTCACACACACGCCAGAGACGACTCAATTCCGGGGCGAGCACAAACTGCAGACTCAGGACCTGCGTCTTCCACAAAGCGCAGACCTAAGAACAGAGATAGGATAGACGTACAGCAAAGTCTCCATGAGCGGTGTTCAAACGAACACATGACATACCAGCGTCGAGCAACTCTTCCAGCTTCTCCACAGAATTCGTCTTGGGTCCAATAGTACAGATGATGCGTGTCTTGGGTCTCAACATATGTTTGGCACTGATGGGAAGGTTCTTCGGAGAGGCTGAGGAGAGAACAGAGGCGCAAGAGTCAGTAAACACCGGTACAGAGTGATGGGGCACGGTGCGCCGCCAAAGGGCTTGGCCATGTTCCTTGCTTCACTTGTTGCTTGCCGCCGCTAAAACAGGGTACTCGAGAATGAAGCCATCATGGCACATTCAACCCGCGATTCAAAAACGAGAGAAAGCAGTCGCTAGCGAGACAGGAGGGCCAAACACTCAACGAGCATGGAGAATGGGCAATGATCTCACGTACGGGCCATCTGATGAGGCAGCATCACACTGCGGTGTCTGCTGAAATTCGGCGATTCAATGGCTTGCATTTCTTGATTGACTTGGTTGATACCAGCACTCATGGATGACTGTTCGAGGGACCGGCGCTCAGGAGGCGCTGCCCCGCGGTCAAGCTGCGCGTCAGGCACTGGAATTTTCCATTTGGCGGTGAAGACCCACCCCAACAACTAGCTAAATTAGCACATCAGGGGACCATGCCCGTTCCTTGCCTTCTGGGTCGTCTGTTTGCAGAAGTCACTGCGCTCAGATCACTACTTCTTATCCAAAGGAGAAATCTGAAGAGAAGATGGAGTGCTTCTGGCGATGCACGTCTCTCTGGCACCAACCAGCTCCTCTTCAAGCAGTCCCTTCTCCAGCCTACTTCGACTCACTCTCGTCAAGTGCCGGCTCTATAACTGATATCGCTTCTTCTACCTGCCTGACTTTGCAAGAGTGCTCTTGTCCTGCGGCAAAGGTTGCAGTGACTGAAACACCGTTCCAACAGACCGTACTCACTTGTAGGGGCGTTTTCGGTCGCCTCCTCTTCCCAATTCGGCTGTCCTCGGAGTAGATCATCGAAATGAAGTGGTTGCTTGCGTTTCTGTCTGTTATCGCCCTATTTGCAGTGGCTCAAGCTGGTATCACTCCCTTCAATCTGGACGTACGTTTTTCTTGGCGTTTCCGTGTTATTTGAACATTGAATGTCTCCTTAATCCTTGGATCACTTGCTATGAACCGAGTAGTAGGCGATCTTTGTATATGATGGGCGAAAGGAGACATGGAGATGGCAGAGGACTACCTTGTTTTTCCGAGCGGGCGCAATCGCTGACGTTTTGATTCCCCTCCCCCCATCTCTGTTCAGCTTCCTCCCAACACGTACATCAGTGAGCGCATTGGAGTGTTTATGCGAAACCGTGTGCCCTTCCCGCAATATGCGATGTTTGATCCCTACGGCCAATGGAGTTGTGCGTGTTTTGCGCCTCTGCGCCCTTCTTTGCCCTCCCTGTGCGCCCATCGCTGCCACTGACCCCCACGTCTCTGTTTTCTACTTCCCTCTATAGTCACTTTTAGCATCAAGAAGGGTAATTTCAGCCTGGCATCGACGCACATGATGGTAGGCACGTCGGATCAAATTCGAAGAGTCGGCATCACGTATGAGCACACCAAGTTCCTCTGCTGCACCCCTTATCTCGTTGGCGTTGGTGCATGTAACTCTACGCATGTGAATCAGTTGGCTTTCCCGAAGGATATGGACCCCTATCAGAGCAATGGAACGTTTTACTACTTCCCAATTGAGTATGGAATGGTGTCCGATACTGAGGCCCAAGGGTCGATTGGACCTTACCGCATCAACATAACAACTCACTCGATATGGTATATGCTGGTGGTGAACTGTAATGACGATAAGGACAAGACTTCGACGACGGTTCGTCTTCGTGGCACTTCTGTGTGGGTGAATCCGTTTGGCTATCTTCCTGGTCAGCTGTATGGCCAATTGCCTGTTTATTGGACCTTGACGATTCTCTACTTCGTCTTCTTTATCTCTTGGATGATATCGAGTTGCTGTTATCGCCATTCTCTGCATCCAATTCAGTATGCTATGCTGCTTGTATTAGCCGTCTCCTTCCTCGAAAACATGCTTTGGGGATCTGTCTTCGTTAGATACAACCTTACAGGAACGAACGATAACATCTGGAATGGATTCGGCACATTCTTCCTGGCGACCAAGTTGACCATATCCAGGACGATGTTGCTGCTCGTTTGCATGGGCTACTCGATCACCAACTCTGAAATCCCTCGCCAACAACAATATTCAGTGCTAGGCCTCTCGCTGTGCTATTTCATTATCGTCGCGGCAAATCACTTCGCCACCGTGCTCCAGGACCACGGAGACCAGATTTCCTACGCCTCAAAGATGCTCCTCGTCTTCCTCGATGCCATCGTCTCCGCCACCATGTTCATCTGGATATTCGCCTCCCTAGACTCGACGCGCGATGAGCTCCTCAAGAAGCAACAGTACGTCAAGCGACGCATGTACAACATCCTCGCCGTATGCATGGGCATCGCCGTCGGCCTCTCGTCCATCATCTTCATCGGAGAGTTCATCATTCAAATGCTCTCCCTAGAAGACAAGGTATGGCTAGGAGAGTTCTTCTTCACACTCTACTGGGAGTTCGCCTTCTTCTTCATCCTTGTCGCAGTGGCCATCATCTGGAGACCTCACCGAGACAACTACAGATACGCACACGTTGAGCAAGATGGAGAGGGATCAATTGACACCGTGGCACAACAAAGCAACGAAATGGAGATGACAACCATTGGCAACAGCAACCCGGACTCTCCTCTCGCTGCGGTGGTGGAGAAGAAACCTTGATCGATGAAGGAGCAAGGCTTCTTATTGTTCTTGGAAAGGAGAGAGAGAAAGGGATTCGATCCGATTCGATCCGATCCGATTCGATTTACAAACCACCACCAACCTGCCCCCAAACACCGCATCTGTACATAAACCCCCACTACCGCCACGTAGTGTCGAAACTCACACGCCTATTTCGTTCACTTCGAGACCTAATGCGGAGACCTTGCGATCGGTCGGCTTTGAGGCAGGGCACCGCCGTTCTGGTTGTTGGCCTTCTCACTCCCTTCCTCAACCCCCACTTGCTCACTTCACCCGCTTCCATGTCCCTTCGCACCTTCCTTTGTGACATTGTCTATGAATCTTCTGATCGTATTGCTGAAGCTGCGCTGTACTCGAACCACTTGACGCGCCAGGTGAGGTGCAATCGCCTTCAACCTGAACAGGACTCGGACCCTGGCTCCAATGTTGATCGTGACTCTCAAATGGACATCGATGGAGAAGAAGACTCAACTGCTCAATCAGAAACGTTCTTTGGAGAGACACCACGAGCAATACAACCGCTGTTGCAGCGAAACAGACGAAGACACGAATTCCATGCTTCCAAGTCCTCCCCTTCCTCATCTATCCTACAAGTCAAGGCCATTCGCCAAAAGATGAACGGCGCATGTGGTTACTACTCTCTCTTTCACTCATCTATGGTACGCAGTGCTCCATTGAAGCCCATAACGATAACATTTGGCGAGGTTGGAAAGACCATGGCCGTTTGCCTAGCTGCTCCATTTCTCAGCTGTGATACTCCTTCAAACCTTTTTTAGCCCTTTGGTGAATAGTCTTTCAAGACAGTTTCTGACTCTATTGTCTGTGGATCATGATAATCTCAACCACAGTCAATCCTGGCCAGAGAAGCGCGCCACGAGGAAGATGCGATCCTGATCCTTCGTCAAATGTTCAACAAGGCGATGTTCTTTGTCATGATGGCTAAATGGAAGGCTCAGTTGTTGGAATACGCCTCAAACGAGACGAACTTGCGTAAATCGGCTTCATCGCTCGCCAACTGGAAATCAGTGCTGATAAAGAGTGGTGTTATGGAACGCGCTTACATGGACTATCTGTTGGACCATGATGAGTTCATTCAAGGCATCAAGAGATGGACTGGCGCAAGTTTCCATGCCCTGCCGGAAATCTCGCTCTCTCAACTCAAAAGTCGACTATCGATTGCTACTCTAGAAACCGTAAGCAGAATCTCAAACGATTTGGCCCAGGATAATAAGCCACACGCTTTCTTGATCGGGCAATTGAACCATTGGATCGCCATCGTCTCCAACCGCGTTGAGGTTCCCACCTCTGAACGAAGGAAAGCATCATCATCATCATCTTCTTCTTCTAATTCTCATATGAAAGTGGATCCTCATCATCACATGGATGCAGGAGACACGCCGCATCCGCATATGCTCTCCCTTGATTCTTTCTCCGCCACACCGGCTGGACGTCATGTAGAAACGATCTTATTGGATTCTAGAAACGATTTCGTTCTGAATATGGGTCCGTCTGACATACAACAACGCGTGAACAAGCGAGTTCGAAGAGAGTTCAATCCTTCTGGTTCTATGTGGCACGAATTATGCATTAGACTGTATGAGCAATCTCTGAGAGACACTCAGTATTCATGCGACATGTTCCACGCGCTTACAAGTCTATCTGGAGGCGAAATGTATGGCGCGTCAACTTCTTTCTCAGGTCGATCCAAAAAGCCGGCTCTATCCTCTGCAACCTCTACAACTTCAAGTATTGCATCTGAATCACGGACTTCCAAGCGAATTGAAGCGAGTACGAAGAAGCCTGAGCATCATCCAATTACGACCGAGTTGATTCTGCTCTATGTGAATGGGTTCTTCGAAGGGTTCAGTAATCATGTTGGCGATCGCATAGAGGTCGAAAATGAGGACATTGAGAAGGTGTCGAAGAAGGCAGAAGACATTGCGGACTGGATCTTGAAGTTCCAGATTTGGGTGCAGGAGTACTCCCCCCTTCGAACCATTGAGGACAACTTCATTCAGTCGCTTCGAAATGCGAAGAAGCACGCATATACCGTCCCGGAATCCGTCCCGAGAGCGCTGCTCCGATGGGTGGAGCTCCTACAGAAGCGCATCGCTCAAGCTCAATCACAGGGCGTCACCAACGAGGATGTAGACGAGATCATCACCGACCTGTTCGAAAACACCATCCCTTTCATTCTCTCCTCAGTCAAGTACATCCGGCGTTGAACGCAGAGAGCACAACATCATCACAAGATCCACACGCCTCTCCCTATCTGCATGTATATCCTCCCCATACAACTGTACCTCATATCCTTGGGTACACATTTCTGTATCAGATCTTTCTCAACGATCGGCCGATCGTTGGTGGTGGGCAGTCTAACAGGGAGCTCAAGGGGGACGAGGAACGGCTCGTCAATTTGTCGAATCTACCCCCCAGATCGCTTCATTGAGTTGAACTATCTCGAATTGGACTCTGAATGTGAACGTGATAGTGATACTTTGTATTGGTGTGGATTAGACTCTTGGCAGGTCCCAGCTAGCCGTGGTCTTGGAGTCGACGAGCGCTCTTGGCACCGATTCGATCATGAGGTCTCCGCACATGGGGCACTCTGCTGCAATGTAGTTGTCCAATTCGTCTTGAAGCTGCTTTTCGCTCCAGCTCAGCAATACAGACATTGGTGGAACGATACCGAGTCGATGAGAGTGCAGCGAGAGGTCAGAGTTTGCGGAGCCTCCCTGGGTGCCTTGCACGTTTGCAGTCACTCCATATGCAGACGCCGATGAAAAAGGAGTCGATGATGAGGAGGAGAAGGCTACGGACGAGGAGGCGGTATGGGAGGAGGAGGAGGAGGAGCCGAAGGGGAGGTTGAGTCCGGAGAGCGGTGTTCCAGAGAAGAGCGAGGAGAGTCCCTGACCATCTCCTCTGGATTCGAAGAATGATGGCAGTAGTGACGATCCCAATGATTGAGAGGCACTTCCAGAGGCGAAAGCCGAGTCTCTGTCCCTTTCCATGGCTGCGTATTGCGCCAGATCGACTCTCTTCTGCGTGAGAGCATCGCTTACTGCGATGAGTGCTGATTTGAGTTCAGGATTGTAGATGAGAGGTTTGAGGTAGTTGATGAGGCAGTTCTGATGGAATACGTGTGTGCATGGGAAGAGGTAGAAGGACTTGGAGAGGATCGGCGTTCTGCACAAATCGCACGTCTGGTTGGACGCAATGGCACCATACTTGTTCGGTAGCTTATCTATGTCAGCTCTGATCATTTGAGCGGCATTAGTCGAGTCTTCAATCTCCAGTACGAGGTCGTTGATGTGTGAGTTGTACTCCTTCAAACTTCTGCAAATCTCGTCCTTGAAGTCGTTGATCACCACGAACGGAGGGAATACGGGCAACACATCCTCAATCTTGAGGATGCCACTCTGTTGAATGAACTGCATCACCTTGGCGATGTCTCCATGCGAGGCATCCTTCTGAATCATGTAACTCGCCAATTCCAACCACAACTTCTTCCTCATCTCCTCATTCTCCACATTCTCAGCGGTCTTCTTGGCCAAATCGATGAAACCGCCCTTCAAAGCCAAAGCCACAGCCTCTTCGTACAGGCCCATCTTCGAATAGATCGCCACCTCCGCCTTCACTTTGCCGTGCTTCTCGCATAGTCCAAGCGCATACTCCAAATCTATGCAAGCGTCAGGAGAGACGACGAATTGAAGCAGTTTATCACCAGCATCTGACTCTGACTCCTCCTCGGCGTACAGCGAAATGAGCAGGTTGTGCACGGCTGAATCCTTGTGGAATCGTTGATGAATGACATACTCGAGGAATTTGACGGCTTGGTTCTCTCCCACGGCAGTCGCAGCGGCGTCGGAGACGGAGTGGAGTTCGGCGGGCATTGAAGTGCTCTTCTTGCCAGAGTTCGTTGAAGAGGTCGATGATGTTGATCCACTAGACTTGTAAGTGTTGATGACAAATGTGCGAAGGGATTGATACCTCATGAGGGAGGGAAGCACCTCTCTGGGATCCAGATTGTCGTGCGACATTTCGATGAGTGTGTTGACGGTCATTTCCGGTGCGTATTGCATGAGCACTGGGCAGTGTTTGTAGAGCAGAGCGGTGAGTCGTCGTTGGCGAAGTTCTTGAAGGGCAAGGAGCCATTCGTGCTGCTGAATGTGCCAGGCAACGATGACGTCGTATGCCTTCACCACTCGTGCGTATTCTAACATTTCAGCGATTCTACCATAGCTGGTGATGAGATTCATGATCGTGGGGCGGTTGAGAGTCGATTCGTACTGATGGAGGAAGGATTTGAACTCCTCCTGGAGCGAGTCGAATGAGTCTCGAAGTGTGGCGAGAGAGGGGCCCTGTGCCGATGAACTGGAACCTCCCGCAGAAGAAGATGACTTGCCAGACGCAGCAGTAGAGGCGAGAGCAGAGGATGAGGAGGATGAGGAGGAAGAGCTTCCCTGGAGGAGTTGCTGCTGAGCCTCCAGCTCGTTCAATTTGGATAGATACAGTTCCGTGAGCCACGTGCATAGGACTGTCGGTTGCATTTCGCTCTGAAAGTTGCCGATCTTGAGTTTCTCCTTGAGATAGACCATGAGGGCAGGCGTAGCATTCTCGTTCATGAACTTGAGCGTCACCTCCTCGAAAGACCTCGTCGTCTTGGCGTATATCTCTGCCGCAATCTTGTACAGCTTCTGAGAGAAGTAGTGGTTGGCAGCTGCAGTCCAAATAGCGTCCCTTTGCCAGTCCTCGCGAGCGTATTGCTCCGCCAAATCGTATTGTCCATTGCGAAGGTACATGCGCCACACGTTCCTCGACTCTTGTTCAATGTGCACTTCGAATAGCTGAGAATCGGTATATGCAAACGTGATGTTCGTTCTGGGGTCGTGTGCCAAGCCACGCATGAAGGAGCGTCCAACGTTGCATTTGCACTCGAACACGAGTTCATTGGTCAGGCGAGAGATGAATTGAATCAGTCCATTGTGGTAGAGGATGATGATGTGGAACTCAGTGAGAACCATGGAGGTGGAGACGGCATCGAGAGGTTTGTCACTGAAGGGAACGTGTTTGAAGGAATCGATCACAGAGATCTGGTGGATGTCCATGTTGTGATGGTGATGGTGGTGATGTGCAGAAGAGAAGCCGCCAGCAGAGGAGAGGGAGGAGGAGGAGGAACTGGAGCCGATGAGGCCACCAGAACCGCCTGAAGCGGAGCCGGAACTGCTGCCGGGTGCGAACATATCAAGTTTGCCACTGGCTACATCTGAGAATGAGAAGTTTGCCATCCATGCGCCTTCGTGGAATGTCGAGAACGGAGCAGCAACAGCAGAAGAAGAGACAGAGGGGGAAGATCCGGGAACGTTTGAACCTTGATGAGATGCAGCAGCAGTGTTGCCAGTGGCTGAAGAAGAAGTGAGGAGGACGGCAGAGGGTGTGGGTGCCAAGAACCAGGCGAGGGATTTGGGCCAGGGCGTCTGTTGTTCGAGGTATTTGTGGTAGAAGTGAAGCTCGACGCTTCGCGTTCCTGCGCCCTCGTTCGGCAGCGTGTGGTAGACTCCATAGGGCGGCACGCTCGCATACGCTGCAAAGACACCTTCGAGAGTGGCGCCTCCGACGAATTGCCAAATGCGCGCGCTCGAGGCGGCGAAAACACAGTGCGTGGTGGTGCGCGTGCCAGGCACTTTGAACCAGCCGAGTCCGTCGATCACGCACGGTCCGGCCGGCACCGCACCGCCGCCCACCACCGCCGTCTTCAAGGTATCGGCGTCCGGGAACGTGTACAACAACTTCAAACCTCGCTCAAGAGAACGCAACATAGTCGTCGCTGAACCGGCCTCCACGGAAAACTCATAGATTTGACCACCGGCGGTTCCAGCCAAGATCGTGCCCGTATTCATCGGATCACTGTTCGACAAATCCCAGCCAACAGAGGTAACCACAAGATTCCTCAAGGTTTTGAGCGGCTTAGGGTGATTCCAAGCGCGGTTCAGGTACTGCGTGTCCTCGGACGTGGAGATGATCAGATGGTTACCTGTAGGGTCCAGAAACATCTTGCGAACCAAAGGACCAACATCAATGTCTACAACGGGCAATCAACACCAAAAAGGAGGACAAGCAAGAACAGAGGTCAGAAGGAGGGCGAGAAAGGGAGGTAGAACAGTACCCGGCACCAAACACCCTGCAAACTCCACAGATCACCAGAAAAGAGGAAAAGGACGTTGAGGGAAACAAGGGAGATACTATCTAGCAAACAAAGAAGGAAAAAGACGAAGAGGGGGGGACAGGAAACGCACCTCGAAGCTCGCTCGTGTCTCGAAGGTCCAAACGAATCAGCTTACCATTGTCCAGGGCCATTACAAGAATATTGTTGCTCGTAACCATGTGTACAACAGGTCTCGGGGGAGTATAGTCCACTTTAGAGATGGAGAACCCAGCTTGCTCGTCTTCTTCTATTGACATCTTTCAAATCGCTCTCACAGAGTTGGCAGGGTTCGTATCGTCAGATCAACCAGCAAAGAGTAATACTAATATACACCACTAGATTCGAAATCCACAGTCTAATCCCAGAAAACAGATCGAAGAGCCGGCCAAGGAGAAGCGGCGTGATCAAGGGACTTTTCTGAACCCAATATTCGGCCAAGAGATGCAGAACTCCTGCGATGGATGATTCAATTACGTGCCACTCGTAGAAGGCTACCCTGAGAAGTGGACGATCAAGGCGAGAGCTGACGAAGAGGGCTGAACAAGCTGACGGCAGAGCCGCTCTCTGTCCCATTCTGAGCCTTCACCCAAAACTAGGGAAATTCGAATCGATTCTTCGCGGAAATCGTGATCCGTCGGTCTCCTCACCCCATTCTGGCCACGGTTCGCCTTCAGTGCTCTCTTTTGTACCATCATCATTTAGAAGTTTGTTATGTCCGCGGTTTCTGCAAAGTATGCGAAGAAGGCTGGGTCTGGGTCGGCGAAGAAGGCGGTGAAGAAGGCGAAGACTGCGGAAGTTGAAGAGGACGTTGTTCATGAGGTTGAGGAGGTCGTTGTAGCAAAGAAAGCTCGCGCAAAGTCTACTATGAAGGCTAGTTCATTGAAAAATCCTAAAAAGCGGGCGCGCGAAGTCGATTCTGGGTCAGAGGACGATGTGGAGGATGCTCTCACTCCCTC
>Ga0307375_10005154_pt1 | contig 12316 bp, 10 predicted proteins | sample TR1MG_FD_202531 | JGI IMG/M metagenome (GOLD analysis project Ga0307375, IMG submission 202531) | Soil microbial communities from Risofladan, Vaasa, Finland - TR-1 | ecosystem: Environmental > Terrestrial > Soil > Coastal area > Acid sulfate soil | place: Finland: Risofladan, Vaasa | collected... | reverse complement strand
GAAGCCGCCGCGCTGGCGTCGTCTCCCCCCACGACGCCAGTCCCAGCTTCGGGTATGCTGTCCAACAACACCCCGGAACTCTCATTATGACTGGACCAATAACAGGGGGCAGGTCACCTTAGCACCACAATGTGTGGGGGCAAAGAGCACTGTCAACCCACCAATTGGGGCGCATTTTCATCCTCATGAATGATGCGCGCGAAGTAAAAGCGAACGGTTAGGTACAGTAAGGACATACAGATGCACCATTATCCTTCTTTGGCACCCGTTGCCCATGTAGCGTTTTGATCTCACAAAACTGAATTTAGTTTCGGACCTCTATTCCACTGGACAAATCGCGCTAACATTCCCCGGATAGCAGCACTATAGCCGAGGCGCGGGCGGTGTCAAGGGCGGCTTCGCCGCCGCTACGCGGTCTGGACCCTTGACACCACCCTCTCCGCCTCGGCACACAATCCTAATATCCGGGGAATGTCAGTATTCCTAATTACCAATGACTGAACGCGGTTCAGTCTCGCGAGGTAGCTGCAGCTTACGGAATGCGATCCGGAAGCAGAATCCTCAACCGCGATTTGTATCAGTAGACCTTAAAGCGAGAAACTTCTGCTGTGCCCATTCCTCCTGAAGTTTCGTTTGATCGCTACCTCCGTGGACTAAAGTCTGAGGAGCAGAGGGTGTACCAGGGAAAACAAGACATTGAAGCGATCTCAAATCCAAGCCTCAGAGAAGTTCTGTCGAGGCTCCAAAGTGGATTAAACTTTGCGCTCGCAAATGAGCGTGCTGTACCGGAACATCGAGACCACCCTAGGTTTCATGTTGACTACATCAGGTCCCAGCACGTAAATGCTTTGGCGTTTCGACATGAGGATGTTTCCTTTGTTGGCTTGACGATCCCGTTGATCGAGGTCGCGATGCAACTCGGCGGCCGAGTAGGGAAGTCTGCCGACCTACTCTCTTCGCTTTGCCTGGAACTTACGCAGGAGGTCGCTGAAGGACTAGGCATCCTGCTGTTTCGGATAATCATCTTTTTCGTGGTTTCGCACGAATACACGCATATCGTTCATGGGCATCGACTCTCTCAGGCCGATGGTTCAGCGCCACCCAATGAGGTCGCAGCGGACGATCGAATCGGCAGTCTTGGCGAGCAAACCCTAGAAGCTGATGCGGATTCGTATGCGATTTATCACATTATGGGCAACTGGATAGGAGGAGCGAAGAGATCTGAAGGCGTCTCGCTCTTGAAGATTGATTCCGTTTCTGCAGATGCTCAGGACGATGTGCTTCTTGCGTGCGTCATCGTTGCAATAGGTGCATTCTTCTTTCTTCGTCCGGTCCCTCAGCTTGATGCGAGAAATGTTTACGAACTGACGCATCCGCCGCAGCCTGTCAGACTCAACTTGCTGATGGAGACTGTGATCGGCTGGTGCCGCCAGAACCGCCCCGGCCTCGAAGACCGCATGTTACCCGAGAGATTCGACTCCTTATTGTCGATTGTTGCAGGCGTGGTTTGGGAATACGACGAAACTAAGCAGCAAAATTGGAAATCGCAGGTCGAATTTCTGCGAAGTGCTTATGGTACTGAGTATGTCGCAAAGCTCATGAAGAGCAAGAATGAATATCGGGCCGCGCTATAGAGCTAACGCCACACTTTCGCGCCAGGTCGATTATTGTCTGCCGCCGGTAGCTTGGAGCGTCGCATCCTTTTCTGCCACTGTCACTTGGATAATTGGCGGGGCGGGCTTTGTGTGCAACTCTCCATTTGGTCTCACAGGCTCATACCAATATCGTGACTGATGCTGATTTCGTGGCGAGGAACAGGTGGCTCGATTTGTAGGGCGGGAGCTTGCTGAATCTTGTGCTCCGGTTGGGGTATTTGAGCCTGCTCTCGCGCCAACTCTGTTGCTGATGGGCGCGCAGAGGAAATGCCCAATGATTCACGCAACTGCTCGCGGTCGCTGGTGATGATTGCAATTTCACTGCGGCCACGAGATGCGCCGACGTAGAACAATTCCTGCTTCATGGCATCGGCTGACAAGATTACACCGTCCACAGTTTTCCCTTGGCTACGATAGGCGGTAATGGCGTAGCCGTGATCGAATTGGTGATAGTTAGCCGGCAGTGTGCGACCATCCTCAAGTTGAACGCGTCCCCTCTCGATACCATGCACCGTCACCAGCTCGCCATTCGTGGCGCGGAAACCGGCATCTCGGCGATTGGCTGTAAGCATGAGCCGGTCACCCGGAGCCAGGTCAATGGCTTGCCGCTCATGGACGGAAAAGGAGCGCGTCTGTGCAGGTGTGAAGCATCTCTCCTCACCGCGTTGGTTGAGAGCGATCACCGAGCCAGAGTCAATACGGCTGACAGTGAGCGGCTCGTGTTTCTCCATGCCCCTTGCTGCCCGATGCACTACCAGCACCTGCCCTTCACGGTAGTTCGCCAGGTCACGTTTCTGCGCTTCCGTCCATTGCAGCGGGACGTATCGATCCATCGTGACGCTTTGGCCGAGATGACCGCGCTCAGAAAGATCATTGCGAATCGCGCGAGTCACACGGCCAATTTCCTCATGCGTGGGCGCAACGACCAAAACGCGCCGCGAGGGATCGGCGGTCATCTCGCGGTAGAGATCGGCAACAGCACGGCCCCGCCCGACAAAGGGGACCTCGTGAACGGCGCCAAGTCGCTCCAGCTTCTCAAAGCCCTGTTCGGGAGCCTGGCGCAGGGTTTGAATGGCGTCTCTATACTGCGCGTGCGTCTGTCGTTGCACGCCGGTCAGGGAGACGCTCTTCATCTGCGATTCGCGCTCCAGAATGCGCAGGGCGTCTGACGCCTCGACGCTCTGTATCTGGCGTGTATCGCCCGAAAAGACGACGCGTGCCATATGTTGCTCGGCAAGCCGAAGTATGCCTTCCATCTGTCGCCCCGAGATCATTCCGGCCTCATCGACGACCAAGACCCTGCCCCGGAGCGCAGATTGGGCCGTTTCGTCTCCAACCAGGCGTGAGACCGTCATCGCATCGCGAAAGCCGACTTTCTGCAGCTCCTCTACCGCACTGCGCGTCGGCGCAATCGCTGTGACTTCGCGCCCCGCCTCACGCAGGCCGCGATCAATTTCCTGCAGCGTCGCCGTCTTGCCGGTCCCAGCGGCACCGCTCAAATTGATGGTAAAATCGCAAGAATCGAGAACCTGTTCCACAACTCGCTTTTGCTCATCGCGCAGGCGCTCGGATGGATGAAACTCATGTGTGCCGCCAAGTCGCGCATATTGGTCGATGCCATGGTTCACCAGGGCAATCATGCGTTGTTCGCGGTCAAGACTCTCGTGTGTGGCCAGCCGGTCGCCTGCATGAATGACGGTTCCCTGAGACTTTTCGATTTCCAGTGCGCCTCGTAGCTGGCCCAGATCGACCTGGCCACGGCCATACCGCAGCGCTTCGGTCAGCAATTCGTGATCGTAGACGACGGAGCGCCGCTCGAAAACATGGTCCTTCGCGTGTTGGAGTGAATCCACCGCCATTGAGGGTTCATGCGAACCGGCGCGACCCTGTTCCAGGGATGCGCCTCGCAGACGATCCAGGCCCAGCGATTCTTCCGGCGACAGGCGCGCTTGTTGCTGCTGGCGCACTTGCTCTGTGGCAATCTCTGTGAGCTTGTCCGCGCGGGACTCCCGAACCAGGACGGCTACTTCGTTGTCTGTCGGCTTTCGGCCATGCTGCTCCTTGAATTCTTTAATGGCTGCGTCACGCTGTGCGCTGCGCTGGCTATATCGGTCGAGCAGTTCGTCCGACACCCCACGAATTTCAAAACCGAGGTCCCGACCACGGGAATCACGGCGCTGCTCGATCTCGTAGCCGAGGCCGCGCACCTGTTGCGCCAGGGCGTTCCGATAGACCTCTGTAAGATACGCTCGGCGCTCATACAGCCCGGACGCCTGCAATGCCTTCCAGCGGCCCTCAACGCCGTCATAGGTGAGATTTGCGGCCACGGCGTGAGTGTGCAGTTGCGGATCGAGTTCTCGGCTCGTATCGTGCCGATACGTCGCGACAATCCAGTTGCCAGTTGTGCGATTCTCATTTGCGCCGTTCAGTCGCACCCGAGCGCCTGCATGGTTTTCGGCTTCCGCCAGGGCTTCGCGGACGGCTTTGTCGTGGGCGGCGACCAGTCGCTCATCGCCGCCGACCATTGCTTGAACCGAAACCGACTTGGGTGCGGAGAACGTCAGATCGTAGAGGGACCGTGCCTTGCTTTGGTCGCTTCCGTCGGCGTTTGCCCGATCTGCGCTGTGACGCGGGCGCAGGAACTCGCCGGTTTCTGGATGCAGCCCTTCCCGCACGGCCTCAAACTGTTCACGGGAGACATTGCCGCGGAGCCCAAGCAGTTCTGCGCCGCGGCCCTGCCATTCGCCCTGTACTCGGCGGTGTTCATCGTAGTAGTCGCTGTGTTCAAGATGCCGCTGTGCATAGCCAGCGCCGCCCGTCATTGCCCGTATGGTGAGCACAGCCCGACCGTAACGCTGTTCGAAATCCGATTGCAATGGCCTACGCACGTCAATCTGCGCGGCGGCTGCTACTCCGATGCCGGGTCCATGCGGAATGCAGTCTGTGCCCCGCGATGCCGGCTGCTTCAATTTGGCACGATGCGACGAGTTGGCCGGTCACTGCACTGGTTCTGGAGGAAGACACCATCCCTAAGCCTGACGGCTTAGAGGCGCTGTTGCCGACAATGGGCACCGAACAACAATCGATTGATCTCGGACGATATTCGAGGAAGATCAAGGGCTGTTCGATCACGTTCGAGCCCTGAATTGTCTCCAATTATGCGAGACGCCGGCAGCACTTCCGATTCCGCGTCTCAAAGTGCGCCGAAGATACCCTAACGCGGTACTATTCACTCATGGACCGAGGCTTAGACTATCGATCACCCAACGCTAACTTCGGGCGGCAAGAATAATGAGATGGTTTGGCACGTGGTCGTGGCGGAAGCCTCCTTCTTCGTCGCAGGAAGCGATGTCCGAAGCGCAATCGGTAGCGGCCAATTGGGCAAGCAGCCAGCCACATCTGGCTCTACTCGAAAAGTTTCTATCGGCGCGTGAAGTCAAAAGCTCGTTTCTAGAGTTATGGGCACCAGTGTTCGGGATGAATCCTCAGCGCGTTATCGATGGGCTGGTTGCGCATGGGGCACTGGAGCTTTCGCCCACAGTGGCAGACCTCAAGTCGATACTGTCATCGCGCGGCTTAAAGGTTAGCGGCAAAAAAGCTGAACTTATCCAACGACTACTCGAAGCCGATCCGAAAGGCATGGAAGCACTGTATGAGCATCGAATGATCTTGCAATGCACGAGTGCGGCAAGTCATGCGGTTGCAGGATGGAAAGTTGAATGTACGAAGGCTTTTGAGACGACCTCAGACAACGTGATTGCTGCGCTCCGAAATCGGAATTTCAAAGAGGCGATTCATGCCGCTGATACGTACCGCAAGAACAGATTTGAGCCCCCAATCCACCCTGGGGTAGCGGCCATGACAATAAAGTCCGCGCCGCGATCCATAGATGAACGCGCAAAGGATCTTGCCACGGTTTTCACCATGCGTCCGAAAATCCTGGGCGAACTGCAGCCGGAGCAATGGGAAGGTCTCTATCTCAATTACGCAGTCTGGGAGCTACTCGGGCGTACAGCACCGAAAAAATGTATGCCTAAATTTGCGGACGAGGACGACGACTACGAAGAGGATGCCCCTGAAGCACCAGAAAAATGTGTCTCCGAATCCACGGGTATTAAAGCCCTGAGTTCGATGACGGCTACGCGAATGCTGAGTTTTTATGTCAAGCACCAAAGCGATCTTGCGCGCATGCGTGAATCGGGGATCAAGAAGGCCAAAATCATTGGGATCGGTGGTTGCGAGGCGTGCTTGGCCCTCAAGGACAAGACCTTCCGTCTCGACGAGCTGCCTGAACTGCCATACAAAAACTGTACATGTGAACTCGGATGTCGATGCACCGCCGTAGCAGTCTTACCATGGTCGGAAGGGTAGACCTGATATTTTTTCTTTCTCGATGGAGATTCTAGGGCCATCCCTAGCGCTCTTCTATCTCGACGGACTCTTCTACAGCCTTGCGAATCCCATCAGGAGTTACCTCCACGACGCGCCGATTGATCCGTATTTGCCGAATGCGGGGATGACTTTTCAGCCGGTCGTACAGCCAGCTTGAAATGACATTTACTGCGACAGCACTCACGGTACTGCCAATGGTTACAGCGATGGTCGATAAAGGGGCCGAATCGAAGGCGAGAGTAGGCTCCTCAACCGGCACATCAGGGGGCAGGAGCTCGATGCTGGCACCTCCGGGAACGGCCCTCGTCATTCCAGTCTCAATCGTGTTCGTCTCGAAAACATCAGAGACGCAATGCAGCGGTACCTCGACCTCGAAAACCATGCTGTCACGCTCCTATCCACTTTCCTGCGGCGTCTCTCGCAAAGTTCACAATGACTGTCTTGAGCCCGCCGCCCGCAGCGGGCCCGATCTTACCCGGCCACTTTTAGAATCTGTGCGCAGCAAGTTCAGTGCGCGGCGTATCTGGCGGGTTGGTGATCCAACGGCTTTATGTTCAGAATCCACGGCGGCTGCGTTTGTCCTTGTTCTGCTCCAGCCAAGCATTCACGTCTTTGACATCCCACCTAGGGCTTCCGCCTACGTTCATGGCCGGTTCTGGAAATGGCGTAAGGCCCACTGCTTCGTTTTCGACGTCAGAGGGTGTTCGCAGTTCACGTAGAACACGTGTTTGAAATCCACCATTAGGGCCAAATGGCGACTGGGCGTCGGGATTAATTTTGCGCCAACGGTCAAACGTGCTTCTGCTAACGCTGAGCCTGTCGCAGATGTCAGATGCTGACAACCACATGGTTTGTGAGATATCGATCTCTCCCATCAGAACCCTCCGAGGCTTTGATAGTTTAATCGTATCACAACGCGTCTAAAAGTATCTGTACTATTCAATACGCGTCATATTACTCTTCTTGACTCAGTCTCGTAAGGCTTGCACTACCATTTTCTGTTTCGAGAGCTGACCCCAAGATATTGTCCTGGCGCGCGAAGGCTGCGCTTCCTGAGACAGGCGGTGATCAACTTGGCCGAGCAATCGAGCATTGCCCGCATCGAGGAGGCGAGAGTTGGCAGTTCGCATTCGGGGCGCTGAGGTCGTCCTGTTTCCCCATTCCACAAGGCAGTATTGGGCCTCAACGGTCATGGTTGAGAATGTCCGTGCCCATAACCAGGAAGAGCCGTTCGTCAGGATCTGCGGCAAGCTGCTTCAGTTCGGTAGAGAATCCGCCGAGTGCAAAGAGAATGTAGCTGGGCCTGTTCCGCCAACGAGCCTCGGGCAGGCTGGTAACCTTCGCTTGCAATGCGCTCAGATCACTCAGTCGCATCACGCCATCAGCGCGCCACTTGCATTCACCAAAGAGGTAGTTTCCGTGATTGAGTTCCGCCATGAGATCGATTTCGGTCTGACCATCTCGGCTCCAGTAGCGGGCCATCTTGCGAACTGTCAAACCGAGACGCTGTTTGGCGTGACGTTGAAGCCACTGCCCGCAGATTTCCTCAAACACCGACCAGCCCATGTATTCGGCCAAGCGAGGCGCGACATGGGCGGCATACACAGCAGTGGGATCGGAGAACTGCAGGTCGCTCGCCAGCGGCGCGACGAAGCGATACCAGAAAGCCAGAAACGGATCGGCAACGCGGTAAAGTGCGCGGCGGTCGGAGGTTTCCTCAAAGGGCAATTCGCGGCGAATCCAACCCAGCTCCAAGAGGGTACGCAGAGACTTTGAAAGCGCCCCGCGTTCCACACCAATCAACTGTTGAATGCCATTGAATTTCGTTTCGCCGCCAGCAATCGCGGCGAGAATCGCATTGTAAGGGGCCGGATCGCGAATCTGCTCGCTGCCCAAGAGGAACCGCACCTCATTTTCGAGGATGGCGCGCGGCTGCATCAGTAGCGTGACAATCTCTTCGGCAGGTGGGCGCGAGGGATCGACCAGTGCGTGATAGCGCGGTGTTCCACCAAAAACGCCGTACATGAGCAGTTTCTCTACAACGCCATAGTGCGGACTGTTTGCGTAGAAGCAGGCGACGTCTTCGTACTGAAGCGGATTGAGATGAAAGATTCCGGCATTGAAGCGCCCGAAGAGCGGCGCGCTTTCCTCGCCGAGCGCGGCCATGGCCGAGAGCTGCGAGCCGCAAAGAACCACGAAGAGGGGAGAGTGAGTTCCTTCGCGGTCCCACCACGCTTGCAGTATGGAGGGCAGCTCAGGAGTTTGCGCGACGAGGTACGGGAATTCGTCAAGGATCAGGGCGAAGCGACCCGCGCCCTTTTTCCTCGCCTGCGCTTGCTGCGAAGCGAAGCGCAGAAGCGCATTCCAGGAGACGGCAATTTCCTCTGCCGTGACCCCCTCGGCGGGTAGTGCCGCAATCAACTGGCGCGCTAGAGTAAGCTGCTGCGCTGCCGCCGTGGACTGTTCGGCCAGATAGTAGCAATGCGGTTTTGCAGGTTCATTGCCGGTTGCTCCCGCTGTGAAATAACGCTGGAGAAGGAAGGTTTTGCCAAGTCGCCTGCGGCCATAGAGAAGCAGCATTTGCCCGCCGTTTCCATGGCGCTTCCAAGCGCGATCAAGCGCCGCCAGTTCGACCGTACGGTCGTAAAACGGATCAGGTTTGATAGTTGAACCAAGCATTGGGAGTGTTTGTTTATGCGCCATTATTATGAGTTGTCAATTTATGAGTTGTCAACTCATGAGTTGACAACTCAAAGAGCAGCGAATGCGGACGGACTAAGCTGTTCATTCTTAGTGTTTTACTCCTGCGCGCGTGGCATCTCTGGCAGTCTTTGCTGGAGCTTGAGGAGCCACAGGTGGACTTGTTGGCACTGCCGTTGTTGTTGATGGTGTAACCGCAGGCTCGTCGCGGCAGCCCTGTATCTCCATGCCTCCAAACATACCAACTAGCATAGAGGCCCCGATTACCAGAGGAATCCAAACACGCAGTAGATCGCTCTTCCACTCATGCAGGAGCGCGTCCATCGTTTTTGCCCGGCTCTCCAGCGAATACTCAATGCGATTGTTGGCCCGTTCCACTTGCGCGACTACACCGCCATGCGAATCGGACAGTGCGTGCAGAGCGGCAGAGAGTTCCTTCTGTGCGCCGGTTATAGCCGCACTCGTGGTTTGCAGCGCGCTGACAGTGTCCTGCACACCGGAGCGGAGAAAATGCTGGCGCAGGCTTTCACCGAGCATCTTGGCAATCTGCTTCGGATCGAGGCCAGCTTCAATCTCGCCGGGCAGGTCGGCGAGCCGGGACTCCAGTTCATGCACATAGCCCAGCATGTTCTGCTGAGCCTGCTCTGAGTGTTGCTGATGAACCTCAAGCAGCTCCTGCAACCGTTCCCGCTCGTCAGCAATCTCTCTCGGAGTATGGCGCGTGAGCAGCGCCAGAATTCCCATCGCTTCGAGAATGCGCAGCATTTCATCGTCCGGGCTGAGCGTTCGGGTGTGGGCGAGCACGCGATAATACGCGGCCTGCAATTCGTCCGGCACAAGCCGGGCGAGAGAGTCGAACATCGTCGACTCCCCCGCTGGTGCGGCTTCTAGGCTTTGTAATGTGGGAACTGCATTCATGGCAAGAACGCCTCCTTTGCCCGGTCGAATTCGGAAAAGAGTCGCCGCCTGTAGCTCTGCGCGCGCATCACGAGCGATGCTCTTTTGAGTTCATCGACCATCGTTTTACGGTCTGCCACTTGGCCGAGTTGAATGCCATGCTGCCGGAGTGGGTTTTCGAGTTCGGCCAGGCGAAATTCCATCTGGAGAATGGCTGGCCCGAAGGCTTGACGGAACTGATTAGCCTGTTTCGTTGAACGCCAGTAAGTGAACTCCGCGAGCGCACTCGTCGCGTTCTCGACGATGACATACTCCACCCGATCCTGTAGCCGATTCGCCCACGCCAGAACACTCTCGACGCTGGCAGGGTCCGGCGTTACGATTCCAATTGCTGTGAATCGGACGCCGGTCGCCGCGACATCCTCAAACATCGAGTCGAACCAGCCCACAGCAATTTGGCCGGCGCCGGCTCCCATGTCGGCGAGGATGATCGAAGTACCGCCGCCGAGATGATCGACGAAGGCATCCAGACCCGCCGGGGTATTAACATCAACTTTGGTCGCGGTTCCGTTGAAAAAGTGCTTCAGAGATCCACGCGCCTTATTCTCGGTATCGAGATCGAGAAGAGTGACGGGAATCTCGTTGGCCTGAAACCATTCGGCCAAGGCGACCACGACGCCGGTTTTACCGACGCCACCTTTGCCGCCCATGGTAAAGACGACGCGCTTTGAACACTCGGTCATTGCTCACCCCCAGTGGCGGTCAAGGTCAGGGGCTCATTTTCCCGGAAAACGAAGCGCGCCGACTTCGGCTTCTGAAGAATCGGCTTTGTCTTGAGAGCAGCGATGGAGGCGAAACCTGCCGATTGCTCATCCACTGATTCAAGCGGTGGCAGTTCGAACTGCGTATGCTTGCGATGTTTCGCGCGGACCTTCACGAATGAATGAAGTGTGCTGGGGGCGACGTACAGCCCGAGCCGCTCATGGAATAGCTGGGCGACTTCGCGGTATGTACGCCCCTTGCGGCGCAGTTCCCGGATCAGTTCGCGATGGGGTTCCAGCTTGGAACGTGGAGGTTTGGGAGGGAGATCGGAAAATCTCTCAAGAATGGCTTGAGGGTCAGTCATTGTGGCGGAAGGAAGAGGATGCATAGCTACTCCGCAGGCGATCAAATCGCCGGCTCACGACCAAGAGCAGGTCGTTGGGCGGATCGTTGGGGACATCATTGGGCGGCCCGAAAATCGGTCCCCATTAAGTCCCCAATACCCGGTTTCCAGCCATTCCCAGGGGTATCTCAGGGTTTCCACTCGTGCCCTGTTGTCCGATACTTACCGAAATCTCAGGTCGCTCATAACCCAAAGGTCGTAGGTTCAAATCCTACCCCCGCAACCATCCGAACGCCACAGTTGAGATCTGCTCCTGTGGCGTTCCTTTTTAATAACCACTGCATGAAACCAGGTTATCGCAAGTCACCTGATTTCAAGCAGTTGTCCATCTCTGCGCGGAGTCGAGCGATCTCCTGATCAACAGTTGATTCCATTACTGGAATGGTTAGTAATCTGTTTGTCAACAGCATGAGACTCAAATACCCGCTTCAGGTCTCCTTCGGCCATAGGCAAGGGCGGTGAATTACCGCCTGCGATAAAGCCGATCGGGTTCCACTTTTCAGTGCCCTCGTAGAACCTTTGTCCCTCAGCTGTTTTCAGCGGCGTCATGCGGACCTCGCCGCAGTGTTTGCCGATCTCGTACTTCGCGTTGTCCGCCTTTAATCGGAACAGAGCGCCGATGTTCAGGATCCTGTTGATCCCGAAGCGACGGAGTTCGACGGCCTCCGTGTCGATGCCGCTCGGCTTCACGTGCTTCAGATCCTTCTCGACCTCAACGAAGCGTCTACTTGAGCAGCTTTCTCAGGCTGAAGGAGTCCATGAAGTCGTGGACAGGCGACCGATCTCGATAGCAAATAGTTGAGTCTTCCCTTTGGCTCGGCGGTGGACGGAGGCGGAAACAGCCATATTGCCGGCAGTAACAACGATCATGTGCCGAAGGTACCATGGCCGAACGATGGTGGCCTTAAGTGAGTGTACTTCGGTAAGTGAAAGCCGCTTGAAGCGCCCACGGAGTTCGAATACCATTGCCGCATTCTGCACGGGGGTGGGGTGCCCCTGAAGTCCGCGTTTCGGCCACTGCGTACAAAGCACGTGCTTACGTTAAAAATTTTGCAGCTTTCACGATTTTAAATGATCAGTTAATTGCTGTCGAAGTATTCAGGCATGCAGATGTTTTGCCATTGCCTTCAAGCAATGTCTCTCAACAGTAAGAGAAACGATCAGTACGCAGTATCTTTCCAGTTTCGTGGGGAGACTGTAGAAAGAAAACGCAATTCCACGATAAACATGGTTTTTTGAATGGGGACGTTGCCTTTTGCGGCCAGCATTTGCGCTGCAAGCCGTTTGACCGGTAGCGAGAACTCATTCAAGGAAGCTCGAGTGGGCTAAGTTTGGCTTCATTTACTGAGAATGAAGTCATTTGTCGTGAACCGTATTCCAGATCGTATGGACAGCGAAAAGAGATAGCTGAGCGAGGAGCTGGCATGAGCAAGCGCGTGAAATTGATGTCGCTGATGGTTCTTTTGATTTGCGTGCTGTTTACAGAGATTGCATCGGCAACCCAGGC
>Ga0307375_10005151_pt1 | contig 12320 bp, 10 predicted proteins | sample TR1MG_FD_202531 | JGI IMG/M metagenome (GOLD analysis project Ga0307375, IMG submission 202531) | Soil microbial communities from Risofladan, Vaasa, Finland - TR-1 | ecosystem: Environmental > Terrestrial > Soil > Coastal area > Acid sulfate soil | place: Finland: Risofladan, Vaasa | collected... | reverse complement strand
CAACTCCGAGGCGAAGAGGGCGCAAAGCGGACAGTGAATTAATCGGCAAACCTGCTGTGGAAAACTGCAAATTTTCAATATGGGGGGGGAGGGGGCTGTGGTGCCAGTTGCCAGTTCTCAGCAAGTCAGCAAGTCAGCGGGTCGGCAAATGAGCCGATTCGTGGCAGGGTGGCAGCACGGGCGATTTGCCGAGAGTCTTTTCTCTGTTCCAGTATGCGGCGGACGGGGGAAATATTGTGCAAAGTGGAGCGGAGTTTTTTGCGAGTGGAATGAGGGGGTTCGACGCGGAGGGGGAGATGGAGGGGTTGACAGGCCCGCGCTTGATGGGCGAGGCGGGTCTTCGATTGATTCGGCTACTTTCAGATTGCGACTTGCGTTGGTCTGGGTAGCTACGGCACGCGTGGGTCATCGCCCCAGCTTGCGTTGTGGTCGAGCCAGGAAAAGAGAGTGCGAATGCTGCCAGTGGCCAAGGCCAGACTGGAGTCGCCGACCCCGTAGTAGAGATTGATGGTGTCCCCGTCGGCCCCGATGGTCTGCCCGCAAGGAAAGACCACCTCGGGGACATCTCCGCTGCGCTCGTAGGGAGCCTCCGGGCTGAAGATCCAGCAGTCTCCGCGTTGCAGGCACACGTCCGGCTTCTCGAGGTCGAACAGAGCCAGACCGAGACGGTAAATGCTGCCGGCAGCGGTTTGGCGCACGCCGTGATAAATTGCCAGCCAGCCCTTTTCGGTCTCGATGAAGGGAGAGCAAAGGCCGATCTTGTTGGCGTCCCACCATCCGCCACGGCGAGCTTCAAGTATCACTCGATGTCCGCCCCAGTGCTTGAGGTCAGGCGAGTAGGAGATCCACATATGAGCGCCGAGCGATGTCATGGGGCGATGCACCAGCGCCCAGAGCCCACCAATCCTGCGCGGCAACAGAGCGGCGTCCTTATCTTCAGGGGTCATGATGACGCCGTAGCGCTCGAAGGTCTTGAAGTCCTTTGTCAAGGCCAGCGACACGCCGGGCCCCGCTCTGGCAAAGGAGGTATATGCGACTGCATATTGCTTCAACTCCGGCACGTAGGTGATGCGCGGATCTTCTATTCCCCAGATTTCTTCGGGATATTCGCGCGGATTCGCCGCGAGCGTCGGCTGCGGATCGATGCGCCAGCCATCGATTCCATTTGCGGATCGTGCCGCGCAAAGGTGCGACAAGCCACGCCGGTCTTCGACGCGACACAGCAGCAGCGTGTCCCCGTCGTCCAGACGAACGACGCCTGCGTTGAAGACGCTGTTCACCGGATAGGGCCAGTCCTTGCCGCTGAGAATCGGGTTGGAGGGATGGCGGAGGAAGAGCGAGTCCTGGCCGTGAAGTCGGGTATGTTCGGCGTCGCTCGTGGCCGGATCCGAATACGGAGACGTGAGGGTGATTTTGTCCAAGCGTATACGCTCGTTTCTTACTTCTGTTGTGGCGCGGTTTGAATATCCAAACTTTGCATGACAAACAGGGGCAGCGGCGTTGAATCTGCGCACTGGTTCTCTTGGACGTGACCTGTACGGCAGAGTCTCCTCATCGAGAGCCTTCGCTAAAGGTACAAGTTCATATTTTTCGGCCAGCAGGAGATACAGCAACACGAGCCGTGATGAGGAATGTTTGCTGGGCTCATGGATTTCCCGGTTTCAATCTCATCGATGCGTCTTCCAGTTGCTCTCTTTCGCAGGGTTTGTTTTCGCTCTTGCCCGTTAGCGCTCACGTGCTGGTTCCCGATGAGTGTTGTATTTGGTGTACGCATGATTTCCCTTCCTACGGCTTCTCTCAAGGTGGGACTACACCCTGAGAGACATTCTGCCTGTGTGGGGATTCCAAAAGATGGTTGCTTTTGCTCAGATAGCAAACACTTTGTCTGGTCCAGTATGCGGCAGATGGAGGAAAGATTGTGCAAAGCGGGGCGGAGTTTTTGGTGAGTGGAATGAGTGGGTTCGACGCGAAGGTGGAGGAGTTGACAGGGGTAAGTGAGAGCGGTCCGGATAGCCGACCGACCAACCACAATCCCATGAATGAGTGCGTTGGTCTGTTAGCGCAAACCGAGAAGCGTGCGCAAACGGATCGGCCGCCCCTTGCCGACGTTCACGCTTGCCGGGCCATCGCAAGGTCCACGATCTCCCCGATCATTTGAGTATAGGAGAGGCCGGATTTCTTCGCGGCCATGGCAAACTCCTGTCCGCTGGAGAGCCAAGGGTTCGGATTCGCTTCGATCACATAAACCTCGCCCTTGCTCGATACGCGCATGTCGATGCGGCCATAATCGCGAAGCTTGACGGCGCGATAGGCCTTGACCGCGGTCTCCGTGAGCTTGGTTACGGTTTCTTCATCCAGGTCTTCGGCAATCGCCGATTTCGTCAGCTTATAGGCTTCCGTGTCTTTCTCGAATTTTACCTCCTGGCTGGCGATCTTGGGCATGCCGCTCGGAAGCTTCGAAAAGTCGAGTTCCACCAGCGGGAGTACGCGTGCGTTCTCGTAATTGCCGAGGATAGCGGCGTAGATCTCGCGCCCTTCGATGTACTCCTCGATCAACGCGGGAGAATCGAACTCCGTCTGTATATAGGAGACGCGCTCCATCAACTCCTTCACGCTGGTAACTACGGAAGCCGCATCGATGCCGATGGATCCATCTTCGGAGGTGGGTTTCACGATGAGTGGGAACGAGATGTCATGTGCGTGGTCGATGGTGCCGCGATAGGCTGTCGCGAAGTAGGGCGATCGAATCCCGTAAAAAGCAAACATCTTCTTGGCGATCGATTTGTCCTGCGCGAGAATGTTCGCGTGCGGTCCCGCGCCGGTGTAGGGGATATCGAGCAAATCCAGGAATGCCGTGACGTGCATCTCCTTGGTGTCATCGCCCGCATAGGATTCCGTGAGGTTGAAAATGAGATCGGCGCCGCATTTGGCAAGTCCCAGAAGTGATTGCGGGCGGCCGTCGAGAATGTAATACGACGGCTCATGACCGAGCTTCTCCAAGGCTTCGAAGATCTCTTCGCGGTCGTGTTTGACCGGCTTCTTCTTCTTGCGTGTCTTTTGCCCCTTGCGCTTGCGCGGCGCAGGACCTTCCTCCTGCACTTCAGCAGGTTCCTCTTCCCACAAGTCGTACAGCACGGTGGTTTTTAATTTTGTCATGCGGCCTCCAAACGCCGTGACGGCAGTTGCCGGCACGCCTCAGGAATGAATGAACTTCCCGCGGATCAGGTAATTGGTTGAGAGTGCGGTGATGTACACCGTGAACTCCGTCAGGTACTCGGACTCTCTCCGAACATCCACGCGCAGGCCCAGGTCCTCAACACGTTTGCAGATATCTTCCACTAGTCGCTTGACGATCGGACGTTGCACGCCGCTCCAATACGCCACCTTGTCGATAATGGGCTTGCGATGCTTCCGCAGCATCTCCTGCGCCGGGCCTACGCCCTTGCGGCGCTTGGGAGAGATATTGAAGATATCCGCCAGGTCGGCATCCAGCGCCAGTTCCTGCACCGGAATTTCCTCCGGCAGGCTGAGTCGATAGAACTCGCCGACCGTAGATTCCATCTCATCGACGGTGATGTCGGTGCGGCCGCGGCGCCGGACGGGTTCGACGTCTCCGACTTTTCGCGCCATGCGATCGACGTATTGGAGCTTGGCCAACGCGTCCCAACCCTCGTAGCGCTTCCGCCATTGCGAGCGAGGCGTCAGCCACACCGCAAACGTTTCCGCAAAATCTTCATCCGGATGCTTCTGCGCATACCACCCGGCCATGTGGCGAACAAACTTCCGCGAGAACGGTACGGGACGGTAATTATCGCGATATGCACGCCGAAACGGACCGAAGAGATCGCGCCACTCAGCCGACTTGTAGAGCTGGTACGCGTAATTGAACGCGTGTCCGGCCTCATGACGCATGTACATCATGATCTCGCGAGCGTCTTCCAGGTCGTTCATATCGCGCTCAAGCTGTGCCAGGTCCGGGTTGGCCAGATAGAACGGAATGCCGATGACGGGCTCCCCTGAGGGACATCCCCATTCATCCGTGAGATAACAAAGCGGGCGGAACTTGTGGATGCCCTTGGCGTCCAGTTCGCGATAAAGCTTCTGAGCGAATCGTTCCAGCGGTGAGCCCTCGAGTTTGAGCCCGAGTTCGCGAATGGGCTTGGCCAGTATCTCCTGGCATTCCGTTCGGGTTTGCTCGAAATTGCGCACCGGTCTATTCAGAGTTCTATACCAATGAACAGGATTTGGCACGGGAGGCGTATCGCTTATGTACATAGTGTTTTGGGCACGGCTTCGGACGAAAGATGACCGATCCGTACCGATAAGCGCCCATGCGGGCTGCAAAGCTTGTGGATTCGCGCCAAATCGCCAAGTCACTCACCGGACTGGATTCGAGTTACGGCAGTATTACCGGCGATGCGGAGATTTCCGCGGTGTGAGGCGCGGGTCAGAAGGTCAGAGGGTGGAGTGGTCGCCTTTGCGGACGACCCAGGTGGTCATGGCGCGCTGGTCCTGGACGATGGTGGTTTTGATGGGGTCGGAGAGCTGGCCCATGCGCTGGGTGAAGGCGAGGAGCAGGGCTTCGTCGACGAGGTAGCGCTCAGAGCCGTCGGGCGATTTGCAGCGGCGGCCGTGGATGGGCTGGACGCGGTGCTCCATGCCGATGGAGGAGCCGAGGCGGCAGAAGAAGGTGCCGCCGGGCTTGAGGACGCGGAAGGTGCCGCGGAGCATGGTTTCAAAGTGGGCGTCGTCCTGCGCGAAGTGGAGGACGGTGTTGCTGATGACGAAGTCGGCGAAGGCGTCGGGGAAGGTCATGTGCTCGACGGACTCGACGCGGAAGTTGGACGCGGGCAGCGAGGGGGCGAGGGTACGGGCCATGGTGCGCACGGTTTCCACTTCCTCGGCGCTGGCGTCGGCGGCGAAGACGTCATAGCCCTGGCGGAGCAGGTAGACGAGATTGCGGCCGGAGCCGCAGCCGGCGTCGACGACGCGCATGCCTGGAGCGAGGCGGCCTTTGAGTAGCTGGTCGAAGAGGTAGATGTCGATCTGGCCGAACTGTTCCTGAAGAGTGAGCATGGGCATTGCCCCAACCTTAGCATGGAGATGTGGATTTGCGCGGCGCGTCGGGCGCGGCGATTTGGGTCAGGATTTGTTGGGCTGGTCCTTTGCCTGCACTTCGGCCTGAGCTTCTGCCTGCACTTCGCGAATCAGAGTCTTGAGTTGGTCGCGATCGGGGTTCTGCATCTGCAGTTGGAAGGGCTTGCTGGCCTCGCCGAAGTAAATGCTGGTGTGCGGAAACGGGATCTCGATGCCGACTTCATCGAACTTCTTTTTCATGCGGCGATTCATTTCGCGGCCCACGGTCCACTGCTTGATGGGAACGGTTTTGAAGCGGGCCTTGATGATGACGGCGGAGTCGGCGAACTTGTCAACGCCGAGGACTTCGAGCGGTTCGAGGATGAGGCTTGCGTAGGCCTCCTCTTTCATCATCTGGTCGGCGACGTCGCGGACGACATCGATGACGTGGTCGGTGTCCTCTTTGTAGGCGACGCCGATTTCGAAGAGGTAGTACGAGAAGCCGTAGGACATGTTGGAGAGGGTGGTGATGGAGCCGTTGCGGAAGACGTGCACGGTGCCGTCCTGCCCGCGGAGGACGGTGGAGCGGAGGTGGATGGCTTCGACGAGTCCGCCGGTGCCGTTGAGGATGGCGACGTCGTTGACGCGGATCTGATTCTCCAGCAGCATGAAGATTCCGGAGATGACGTCGTGCACCAGGTTCTGCGCGCCGAAGCCCACGGCCAGACCGAGGATTCCGGCGCCGGCGAGGATGGGGGCGACGTTGAAGCCGGCCTCATTGAGCGACATGATGACGGCGAAGACCCAGATGACGATGGCTGTTGTTTTGCGGAGGATGCCGCCGATGGTGGCGGCGCGCTTTTCAAGCTCGATGTCTTCGCCGCCGCGCTGGCCCGTCATCTGCTTGACAATGTGCACGCGGAGCTTGGGCAGCCACTTGTGGATGAGGTGGGTCGTGATCCAGGCGACAAGCAGGATGACCACAATGCGGACGAGGTGGCCGGCCAGGGTGTAGATCTGGTCGGATTTAGGGAGTTCGATGTTTGGCAGCATTGGACAGGCCCTCCTGACACCTGTGAGGAGAAAGGAAGTCCAGTTTACAGGAGGGTGCGCGAGGCGGAAATCTGCGGCGTTGCGTGGGTGGACGGGTGTGTGCGGCAGGAGGAAAAGGAAAGATAGTTCCCAAGTGTCAGAGGCGCGACCCGAGGCACCCGGCATGTGGCGGTGCATCTTCCTTGAATTTGGAGGACACTGGGCTGATTGTGTAGCTGATGTTCCTATGCTGCGAGCGGCTCTCGGCGCCTTTGGAGAAACATCGCTCTGCGATGTATTCTGAAAAGTGATGCGGCAGACGACAGATGAGCGAAGCCACGCGGCAGGGCCGGGTGCAAGGAGAGCGGAAGTGGACCTCGAGGTGGTGCGCGAACTGGCGTGGTTCCGGTACACGCTGCGGCGGTTCTTGCGCTTCAGCGAGAAGGCGGCGCGGGCCTGCGGAGTGACACCGCAACAACACCAGTTGATGCTGGGCGTGTCCGGGTTCAGCAAGGACGGCACGGCCACAATCTCTGAACTGGCGGAGTTTCTGCAGGAGCGGAATCATTCCGTGGTGGGGCTGGTGGAGCGCGCGGCTGCGGTGGGCCTGGTGCGACGGGACACGAGCCCGGCTGACCGCCGGTTGGTGCTGGTACGTTTGACGGCGCGCGGTGAGCGCATTTTGACAAAGCTGAGTCGGCTGCATCGGGACGAGGTGGAGCGCGTGAAGGCGGGCATGTTGTCGCAGCTCACGCTGGAGCAGCACGCAGCCGGGAATGCCGAGCATCGCCCAAAACAACGAGGAAGAGGAAGAGGGAGCGCGTGACGGCGAAAGCTACACGGAAGCGCCGAGCGGGGGCACGCTGGGCAGTGACAAATGGGTTGCGCGGGCTGGCCAGCGATCCGATTGCACAGCGCGCGAAGGGCCTTGTGCGCGACGAGCTGCGAGCAGTGTATGCGCGGGACCTGCGCAAGTGGCTTGTGGTGGCGCCGATTGTAGGCGCGGCAACAGGGTTGACGGTCACGGGCGTGGTGGTGGTGATTCTCCGGTGGCTGTGGCCCGCGGTGCAGGGTTACTACTTCCGGCACCAGTGGGCGATTGTGCCGGGGCTGACGCTGAGCTGCGCTGCGGCTGGATGGATTATGCAGCGTTTCACGGCAGACCCGGATATGCACTCGACCGAGGAGGTAATTCGCAGCTATCACGAACTGAGCGGCCGCATCGACGTGCGTGCCTTTGTGCCGAAGATCGCGGCGGCCATTACGACCGTGGGCTTTGGCGGAAGTGCGGCGCTGGAAGGGCCAGGCATCTACGGTGGCGGCGCCATTGGATCGTGGCTGTGGGAGCGGCTGCGGCGCTTCGGGCTCACGGAGCGCGACCGGAGAATTCTACTCATCTGTGGGGCAGCCGCGGGAATGTCGGCGGTGTTTCGCGCGCCGCTGACGGGAATTGTCTTCGCGCTGGAGATGCCCTATCGCGACGATCTGGTGCATGAGGCGTTGGTGCCGTCGCTGATTGCGTCGGTGGTGGCGTTTGTGACGCTAGGGTCAATGCTCGGGACTTCGCCGCTGTTCAATTTTCATGGCGCCGGCACGTACACGGGCGAGGACATTTTGTGGAGCGCGCTGCTGGGGCTGGCGATTGGGCTGGTGGCGATGGTGTTCGTGGTAACGTTCCGTCGGGCGCGGCAGTTCGGCGTGCGCTGGGGCGCACCGCACTGGGCAAAGCTGGGCGTGGGCGGACTGCTGACAGGCGTGTGCGGCTGGGCGTTCCTTGCAATGTATCCGGGAACGCTGGCGCCGCTGGGGCCAAACTATGAGGCCGTTGGCATGGTGCTGAATCAAGCGCACTCGTCGGCGGAGCTGTTGATCTTCAGCGGGCTCAAGCTGGCGGCCACGCTGTTCACGCTGGGCGCGGGCGGAGTGAGCGCCATGTTTGTGCCGCTGTTTTTGACGGGCGGATTTCTGGGCACGGCCTTTGGGCAATCGGTTGTGCACAGCTCGGCGGTGGGGCTTTACGCGGCGGTGGGCATGGCATCATTTCTTTCTGCCGGGTACAAGACGCCGCTGGCGGCTGTGGTGTTTGTGGCCGAGGCCACGGGCGGGCACGCCTATCTGGTGCCTGCATTGATTGGCGCAGCGGTGGCGTACGTGGTTTCAGGCGATGCATCGGCATCTGCGGAACAGCAACTGGACGAAGAGGAGCGCGGAGATGCAGCCTTTGCCGACTAGCGCCGGCTGCTCGCTGGCCGATGGCGCGTGAAGAGCGGCACTGTACGCCTTTGCGCGGAATGATCGGCAAAACTGCTGTGGAAAACTGCAAATTTTGTATAGGGGATTAGGGAACGGTGGCTCGTGGCGGCACGAGCGCAGAGGCAGGTGCCGACACTTCCCTCACCTTTCCATTGTGCGGCAAGACGGGGTATTGATCGGCAAACGGGCGCGAAGTATTTTGCGCGCGGAATGAGGGAGTTAAGAGCGGAGGTGGGGATAGAGGGGTTGACGAAGAACAGGGAGTAGGGAGTAGCAGATGGCGGGGTGGGATTCATGGTTTCCCCGGTTTCAGGAGCGAGAACTGGGGTGCCCGGCCTGTAAAACTCCAAGTACAATTCGCGATGAATGCTCTTTTGTGGAACTGCTTTGCGTATCGCGGCCACAATGCGCTGACAGCGTCCTACCAGTTCCGGATGGAAGGCCGTCGCGAGACTCGACCAAGGGAGAGATGTGGTTGCTCTAGGACACTTAAACACATCCGAACGGGTGACCGTGCTGCTGTTGTCCGTTTATGCCTTTTGGAATTCGTTGCACGGGCTATCCTCGGGGACTGTCTGGATCAAATTCGGAGAGGCGAAGCGATCTGAAAATGCGCCTCTTTTCTGGTTTGCCTTTTGGGTTCATATTTTGGCCGGAATAGTGTTCTCGCTGATGTGCGTCCTTGGAACAGACAACCTGAGGTGGTTTTAGAAGCGAAAGGTAACCGCAGATCTTTCGACTCGGGCCGCCTGCGGCGGCCCTCGCTCAAGATGACAGTCGGTAGTGGCGAGTGCAAGCAGTGCGGCTAACGAAGATTTCGCGACAGTCTACTTACTCGTTGCGTTTGGCGAGGAAGCGCTCCATGAATTTGGTGTCGAAGCGGCCTTCGCGGAAGTCTTCGTCCTGGAAGATGGCCTGGTGGAGGGAAATGGAGGTCTCAATTCCCTGCACCACGAACTGCGAGAGGGCGCGCTCCATGCGGGCGATGGCCTCGGCGCGGTCCACGCCGTAGGTGATGAGCTTGGCGATGAGCGAGTCGTAGTAGGGCGGGACGACGCCTTCAGCGTATTGCGCCGTGTCCACGCGGACGCCGTTGCCGCCGGGGACGTTGAAGGCGGTAATCTTGCCGGCGGAGGGTGTGAACTTCTCAGGGTGCTCGGCGTTGATGCGGCACTCGATGGCGTGGCCTCGGATTTCGAGCTTGCGCGGCAGGATGTCGGCCAGCTTTTCACCGGCGGCGATGCGGAGCTGGGCCTTGACGAGGTCTACGCCGGTGATGGCCTCGGTGACGGGATGCTCGACCTGGATGCGGGTGTTCATCTCAATGAAGTAGAGCTTGCGGTCCTCATCCATGAGGAACTCGACGGTGCCGGCGTTCTGGTAACCGATGGTGGCGAGGCAGCGGCAGAGGGTGCGGCCGAGCTCCTCGCGCAGATCGGGCGAGACCTGGAGCGAGGGGGCTTCTTCAATGAGCTTCTGATGGCGGCGCTGGATGGAGCACTCGCGCTCAAAGAGGGAGACGACGTTGCCGTGCTCGTCGGCGAGGATCTGGAACTCAATGTGGCGCGGCTGCTCAATGAATTTCTCCATGTAGAGCTCGCCGTTGCCGAAGGCGTTGGCCGCCTCAGTGAATGCGGCGTGGAAGAGGTTGGGCAGGTCGTCTGCGGAGCGGACGATACGCATGCCGCGGCCGCCGCCGCCGGCCTTGGCCTTGAGGATGACGGGGAAGCCTACCTTGGTGGCCCACTCCTGCGCTTCTTCGACGGTGAGGAGGACGCCGTCTGAGCCGGGAAGGATGGGCACCTTGGCCTTCTTCATGGCCTGGCGGGCTTTTTCCTTTTCCCCCATGAGGCGCGTGACCTCAGGCGGGGGGCCGATGAATTTGATGTTGGAGGCACGGCAGACCTCGGCGAAGTTGGCGTTCTCACTGAGCAGGCCGTAGCCGGGATGGATGGCGTCGACGTTGGCGATTTCTGCCGCGGAGATGACGGCGGGCACGTTGAGGTAGCTGTCGGCGGGCCGGGGCGGGCCGATGCAGATGGCCTCATCGGCAAAGCGGACGTGGAGCGAGTTGCGGTCTGCCTCACTGTAAACGGCAACGGTGCGAATGCCGAGCTCGCGGCAGGCGTTCAAAACCCGCAGAGCAATTTCGCCGCGGTTGGCAACCAAGACCTTACGAAACATGCCTATCCCTTTTGATGACGTGCGGGCCGGAGTGCTAACTCACCCGAATGGAAAACAGCGGCTGCCCGAATTCAATGGGCTGCCCGTTGGAAACCAGACACTTGACGACTTCGCCGGCCACGTCGGACTCGATTTCGTTCATGAGCTTCATGGCTTCGACGATGCAGACGACCTGCCCCTTTTCGACGTGGTCGCCGGGGGAGATGAAGGATGCGGCGCCAGGCGAGGGCGAGCCGTAATAGGTGCCGACGATGGGCGACTTGACCATGTGCAGGCCGGCATCGGGGTCGGTGGCGGCAGCCTCAGCGGCAGGTGCCGGAGCGCCGGAGATGGGCGCCGCGACGGAAGGCTGAGCGGCCGGCTGCGAGGCCAGCAGACGCGCGAGATCCTGCAAGCCGGCGGGGGCGGGATCGGTCTGGGCGAACTTGAGGCGGATCTTCATGTCGCCACGATCCAGATCGAATTCCGACACCTGATGGGACTTGAGAAATTCGATCAGCTCTTGTAGATCCTGGATATCCTCTGGTTTCATTCGTTCCTTGTCTCTCTCACATCCCGCGCGAAGGCGGGGAAATCAAAGCTCGATGAGGGCCTTGGGCGCCGGAGTGAGCACCTGGCCTCCGGTTCGGGTGACGGCCACCATGTCTTCAATGCGAATGCCAAATTCGCCGGGCAAATAGACCCCGGGTTCAATGGTAATGACCATGCCGGGGAGCAGCCGTGTTGCCTGTCCTGCGCCGATACGCGGCGCCTCGTGAATCTCCAGGCCGACCCCGTGGCCGGTGGAGTGGGAAAATGCCTCGGCCAGACCCGCCTGGCGGAGAATGCTGCGGGCCGCCTCATCGACGACGTCACAGGAAACGCCGGGTCCGACGGCAGCCACGCCGGCCTGTTGGGCCTCAAGAACGGCCTGGTAAGCGGCACGTTCTTTTAGCTTTGGCGTGCCGAAGTGGACCGTGCGGGTCATATCCGAGCAGTAACCTTTGAGGATAACACCGAAGTCGAGGGTGAGGAACCCTCTGCGGGGCAGGCGGGCGGTGGTGGCGTGGCCGTGGGGCAGCGCGGAGCGGGTACCGGAGGCGACGATGGTGTCAAACGACATGCCTTCAGCGCCAAGAATGCGGGCGCGGTGCTCGAGCTCGGCGGCGACCTCGACCTCTGCCATGCCGGGACGAAGGACGGTGAGGATGTGGTCAAAGAGCGAGCAGCCGAGAAGGGCTGCTTCCGTCATGACAGTGAGCTCGGCCTCGTCCTTGATCCAGCGGAGGGGCTCGACCAGGGGGCCGGCCAGCGCGGAAAGAAAGCTGCGGCGGAGGTGCGCAGGCAGCTCCGAGCGCCAGCGGGCGAGATCGGCGACGGTGGTGTGCGCGGGGTCGAATGCGGCGAAGTCGATGCCAGGCTGGGCTGCCAGCCACTGCACGGCGGCCACGGAGGGCGAGCTGGCGACAATCTGGACCTTGGCGGCGCGGACTTCCTCGGCGGCCTGGGTGGTGTAACGGCCATCAGTAAAAAGGCGCGCCGCGCGGCGCGTGATGGCGAGGGCGGCCGAAGAGCCGGTGAATCCGGAGAGGTAGCGGAGGTCCGGGAGATGGTTGACGACGAGGCCGGGAATTCCGGCGCGAGTCATGCGGCGGCGAAGCTGACCGATGCGGCGTAGGTGGTCCACCCGGACAGGTATATCACGGCGGGGGCGGGGTGCAGCGTTGAGTAGATTCCGGATCAACGAATCAGGTCCGTTGCCCAGGATTCGAGGCCGTGCAGTCCGGCGGCATGCT
>Ga0307375_10005150_pt1 | contig 12321 bp, 9 predicted proteins | sample TR1MG_FD_202531 | JGI IMG/M metagenome (GOLD analysis project Ga0307375, IMG submission 202531) | Soil microbial communities from Risofladan, Vaasa, Finland - TR-1 | ecosystem: Environmental > Terrestrial > Soil > Coastal area > Acid sulfate soil | place: Finland: Risofladan, Vaasa | collected... | reverse complement strand
CCTGGCGGATGCTGCCGACTCCCCCGCGCCGGCAGCGACCCGGCCTGGACCCGCTCGGGGCCATCGGCGCCGCCACGACCGTGGGCGCCGTCTTGGTCCCGCTCACCGTCGGGCGCAGCGAGGGCTGGCCGGCGTGGACCTGGGTCTGCATGGCCGCCGCCATCCCTCTCGCCGCAGCCACCTTGCGGTGGCAGCGGCACCTGACCGAGATCGGCGGCACCCCCCTGCTGGATGTGACGCTGCTACGCACGCCCACGTTCCGCGCCGGGCTGGCCGCCAACGCCGCGTTCATGTGCTACTTCGGCAGCTTCATGTTCACCCTCACCTTGCTCCTCCAAGCCGGGCTCGGCCTCGACGCCTTCCACGCCGGCCTGGTCTTCGCCCCAGCCGGTGTCACGTTCTCTCTCGGAGCCCTCGCCGGACGCCCGCTGCTCACCCGCTATGGCCGGCGCGCCCTGCTCGCCGGCAGTCTGCTCACCGCCACCAGCCTGGGGCTGCTCGCCGTCAGCCTCCACATCAGCGGCACCCACACCGGTCTGGCCTGGGTCGTGCTGCCCACCGCGGTGGCCAGCTTCGGCAACGGGATCGTCCTGCCCTCCCTCATCGGCGCCGCCATGGTCGACGTTGCCCCCGAGCGAGCAGGCCTCGCCGCCGGGGCGTTGAACACCGCCCAACAGTTCGCCAGCGCCATCGGCGTCGCGACCGTCGGCGCTCTGTTCTTCACTGCCATCCACGCCTCACACGGCGCCTTTGGCTACCCCGTCGCCATGACCTGGGCTGCCGCCGCCGACTTCGCCCTCGTCCTAGTCGTCGCGGCGCTCATTCAACTCTCCATCCGAGCGGCAAGGACGCCCTGACCTGCTGTTACCGCACCCGCAACGACAACCCGGAGGCCCTTCGGGCATCGTCACCGACACTTTTCAGCGTGGTGTCGCCCGCTGTGCCCGCAATCGCGCCGTACGTCGAGACTCTTGGTCGATCCTTCCCAGCTTCTCGCCTCCGCCCGCCGGGGCCGACACGTGGGTCTGCCACGCGCCGAGATGGGAACGCGCAGGTACGTAGATGAGCTCCGGCCTTCGCGGCCTGCACCTACGCGGCAGGCGGCGCCTCGGCGACGGCAACGCTCGGGGTGGGCGGCGCGCAGCCGGGCCAGTGGGTGTTCCCGACGTGTACGGGCCCAGGCGTGCTCAATCCCATGCCGCCGGTGTGGGTGGCCGGCCCCCACCCGTCGGCTACTTGGCGACCGTTGGTCGAGGATCGTGGCGCTGCGCAGTGGGTCGAGCCCGGCCCGCCGGCCGGGCCGGCGCCGCCAGACGCCGCTGGTCGTGGTCGGGGTGCTGCTCGTGGTCAGCTGCGCCCGGTCATGAGCTGGGCGGCTCCTCGCTCTTATGGCCTGGAGCAGCGTGGTCGGTGAGGATGAGCGAGCCGTGGTCCGGCCGCTGGCCGGGCGGAGGTTCCCCGCCGGGCTGCGGCTGCCCGGCGTGGGTGTCCGAGGCTGGGCGGGCGGGGGCCCGGAAGGCGGCGAGGGAGGGAATGAGCAGGCCGACGAGCGCGGCGCCGGCGATCGTGGCCAGCCCGCCGCTCACGGCGCTGGTGGTGGCCGATGTCAGGGATGCCACGGCCCCGGCGCGGAAGTTGCCGAGATGGGGGACGCCCGCGCCCACGGCATACTCGGCTGACGAGACGCGACCGCGGAGCTCATCTGGTGTCACTCCCTGGACCAGCGCGGTTCGCAGCACGACGGCGGTGACGTCGCCGGCGCCGGCGATCACGAGGGTGAGGAAGGCCAGCCAGAAGGCCCCGGACAGGCCGAAGCTGGCCAGGCCCGCTCCCCAGACCGCTCCTGCTGCGAGCATGCCGAGGCCTTGCCGGGTCACCCGGCTGACCGGACCCGACAGCACCGAGCCGAGGATCCCGCCGACGGCAACGGCGGTGGTCAGCAGCCCGAGGGTTTCGGCATGGCCGCCGAAGCGCTGGGCGTTGATCGCGGGGAACAGGGCCATGGGCATCCCGAGGAAGGTGGCGCTCATGTCGGCAATGAACGCGCCGAGGATGATGCGCGTGCGGAGGACGAACCTCAGTCCCTCGCCGATCGCGCCCAGGCCGGGCCGTGAGTCCTGGGCCTGCGGGCGCATCGATGGCAGCCGTGCCACGGCGTAGAAAGCGAACCCGAAGCTGACCGCGTCGATGAGGTAGCAGGTCTTCAGGCCGGCGGCGGCGGTGATCAGGCCGGCGATGGCCGGCCCGATGGTCAGGCTTCCGTGCATCGTGAAGGTCTGGAGGGCTGCGCCGGCGGGCAGCTGGTCGCGGCGCAGGAGGCGCGGCATGAAGGTTCGCCGGGCCGGAGTGTTCACTGCACCTATGGCCGATTCGGCAGCGACCAGGCAGTACAGCAGCCAGACCTGGTCGAGGCCGGCGAATGCCTGGTAGGCGAGCAGTCCTGACACGGCCGCTTGCAAGCCGGTCGCCGTGAGCACCGTCTTGCGGCGGTCGAATGCGTCGATGACCGCGGCACCTGCGACGGCCACGGCAATAGTCGGAACCGCGATGACGAGCCCAAGCAGCCCGACCGACAGCGAGCTGCGGGTGAGGACGAATACCTGCAGGATCACGGCATAGCTGGTCATCTGGCCGCCGATGCCGGACAGCCCGGTGCCGATCCACAGACGCCGGAATGGCCGGGATTCCCGCAGCGGAGCGATGTCCACGACCAGCCTGCTGAGAAGCCTCACCTCGCGTGACCCGGCAAGCGCTCTTGCTTAATCACGCTGATCCGTCGAGCCTGGGGACCCTCGCTGCTGCCTGTCTCAGTCGCCGAATCATGGGGCGAACATAGACCATGGCCGAGGAAAAAGAAAACCACAAAGAAGCCATTGTCATTTTGGCGTGTAGCTCTCGCTGCGCCTCGATCAGCGGCTTAGCTGAAGCATATCTGGGTCACAGGATCGAGCGCAATGCCTTTCAGCCGCTGATCAGCCGGGTCCATCTCCCGCAACACGATCCAGGTTGTCACTCGGATTGGCGGTGGACGGCCGTCTGCTCAGCCAGGAGGCTGGCCACCGCGCCGAGCAGCTGGGTACGCACGTCATTACTCGCTCATCTGACGCCGCCTCGCGTTACCAGGCCGCGGTGCTACAGCCGCCATCGGCCACGCAAGACGCCAGTACCAGGCCTGCCGTTATTCGGAGCTGATCGGGCACCTTCCGCAACTGCTGATGCGCCTGTCGGCCGCTTGCCTGTCCCTGGACGGTGAAGCCAAGAGCCGGGCGTTCGCGCTGTCCGCCGATATCCATCACGTTGCCGCCGGCACCGCATCATCACCCACGCCCTGATGAGCGGCGGCCACCTCGCGGCGGCCATCTCCACCGCTAGCAGCCACGCCGCGCGCCTGGACCGGGATGTGCACTCCCACACCCCGGAGTCCTTCTCGGTGTACGGGTCTCTCCTGTTGCGGGGCGCGATTGCCGCAGCCCAGCACGATCAGCGCGCCACCGCACAGGAACTGCTCGAGGAAGCCGACGGCGCAGCCCAGCGGCTCGGAGCGGACGGTAACCTGCGCCGGACCGCTTTCGGTCCGGCCAACGCCAGGCTGCACCGGGTGAACATCGCTGTGACGCTCGGCGATGCCGGGAGGCTCCGGCGACTTACAACACGATCAATAAGTGGGCGCATGGCATCAGCGACACCTATGCTCTGGGCGTGCTGGCGGAGATCACCGGCCTCGATACCCCGATCGTGGTGCTCCTGTTCGTCAACTCGGCACTGGCCAGCCCGCCGGGTGCGCGACCGTACCCGGCACCAGAACCGGATCGGGAAGATCCTCGGGGATGCCCTGCTGAAGATCTCCGGCCTGATCTAGCCCGGGGATGACGGTCACCCTCACCCCGCATGCGGCCACCGAAACCCCGGCCGCCTGACCACTGCCCGTATCCTGCCCGCTATCCGTCACTGCCGGGGGTGTCCACGCCTTCCCGCAGCAGCCTGCGGGGCGCGCCGCGACCTCGGCAGGGTCAAAGTCCCAGGATCAGGCCCGCCGCTGCGGGCACCGGCTCACCGGGCCTGCCGTCCTGGCGGGCCTGCCCGGTTCGTGCCAGGCTGGGCGCATGGCCAGCGCAGGCGGATGGGGATGAACGGATCGGGGGATGACGGCGCGCGGGAGGCGCCCGCTGGCCCGGGGCAGGAGCGGGAGGGTCGGCCCGCCTCGCCATCACCGCCGGGTGGCGGTGAGCGCGACACGCTCGCCGGCGATGCAGGTCTGAGCGGCGGGGAGGCGGCGGCCCGGCTCGCGCGTTACGGACTGAACGAGCTTGGCCGGGAGCGCCCGCACCCGGTGCGGGCGCTGCTGGGCAAGCTGTCGGGCCCGGTGCCGTGGATGCTGGAGGCGGCGATCGTGCTGGAGATCGCCGCCGGGAAGGCCGCGGAGGCGGTGATCATCGCCTTGCTGGTGGTCTTCAACGTCGCGCTCAGCTTCGTGCAGGAGGGCCGGGCCGGGGGCGCTCTGGCCCTGCTGCAGCAGCGGCTGCAGGTGCGGGCCCGGGTCCGCCGGGACGGGTCGTGGCAGGTGATGGACGCCAGGCAGCTCGTTCCGGGCGACGTCGTGCATGTCCGGGCGGGCGACGTCGTTCCCGCGGACGTGATGGTCAGCCAGGGCGGTGTCCGGTCGGATCAGTCGGTCCTCACCGGTGAGTCCGCGGAGGTGGAGGCCGGGCCGGGTAACCAGCTTTTCGCGGGGTCGCTGCTGCGCCGGGGAGAAGCGACAGGGGAGGTCACCGCGACTGGGTCAGCCACCTACTACGGGCGGACGGCCGAGCTTGTGCGGACCGCCAAGACCGTCAGTCACCTGGAGGAAACGATTTTCCGGGTGGTGTGGGCACTGCTGGCGATGGACGGCGCCCTGGTGGTGGCGATCCTGGTATACGGGCTGCTGACGCATCTGGCGCTGGCCGGGTTGCTGCCGTTCGTGCTCATCCTGGTGGTGGCCTCGGTGCCGGTCGCGCTGCCTGCCACGTTCACCCTCGCCACCGCGCTCGGGGCGGTCGAGCTGGCCAGGGCGGGCGTGCTCGTCACCCGCCTGCCGGCGATCGAAGAGGCGGCCGCGATGGACCTGGTGTGCACCGACAAGACCGGGACCATCACGCAGAACAAGCTGTCGGTGACCGCCGTGCATCCGTACGCGAGCGTGACCGAGGCCGGGGTCCTCGCCCTCGCCGCGGCGGCCTCGGATGAGGCGACCCAGGATCCGATCGATCTCGCGGTGCTGTCGGCGGCACGCTCCCGCGGTGTGGCCGGCTACGGGGAACGCCTGGCGTTCACCCCGTTCGACCCGGCGACGAAACGCTCGGAAGCGGTGGCCGGGCGGGACGGGGCGCGGATCCGGGTGATCAAGGGCGCCCCCCAGGTGGTGGCGGCTCTCGCCGAAGGGGCACCGGACGTCAGCGCGGACGTCGATGCCATGGCCGCCGGCGGCGCCCGGGTACTCGCGGTGGCCTCCGGCGGTCCGCACCTGGAGCTTGCGGGCCTGGTCGGCCTGGCCGACCCGCCCCGCCCCGACTCTGCCCCGCTCATCAGGCGCCTCGGCGAGCTGGGCATCCGGGTGATCATGGTGACCGGCGACACCGCGTCCACCGCGCGGGCGGTGGCCGGCCTGGTGGGGATCGGGTCGCGGTCCGGCTCGGCGCAGGCACTGCGGGAGGACTCCGGCGCCAGCCTGAACTTCGACATCCTGGCCGGCGTCCTGCCCGAAGACAAGCTGCGGCTCGTTGAGCGGGCACAGCGGGCCGGCCACGTCACCGGGATGACCGGCGATGGGGTCAACGACGCCCCGGCGCTGCGCCGCGCGGAGGTCGGCATCGCTGTCGCCAGCGCCACCGACGTCGCCAAGTCAGCGGCCAGCATCGTGCTCACCGATCCGGGGCTCACCAACATCGTGGCCGCGGTCGAAACCGGGCGGCGCGTCTACCAGCGGATGCTCACCTACACCATCAACAAGATCGTGAAGACCTTCCAGGTGGCCCTGTTCCTCGGGCTGGGCCTGCTGATCACCCGGCAGTTCGTCACCACGCCGCGGCTGGTCCTGCTGCTGCTGTTCGCCAACGACTTCGTGACCATGTCGCTGGCCACCGACCGGGTCAGCTCCTCCCCCCGCCCCGACAGGTGGCAGGTGCCCGCCCTGTCGCTGGCCGCGCTGGGGATCGCCATCCCCTGGCTCGCCTTCTCCTTCGCCACCTTCTACATCGGCCGCGACGTCCTGCGGCTCGGTCTCGCGCCCACCCAGACGCTGGTGTTCGTCATGCTCGCCGCGACCGGCCAGGCGACCGTCTACCTCGTGCGCGAACGCCGCCACCTGTGGCAGTCCCGGCCGAGCACCTGGATGCTGGCAGCCACCGCAGCCGACCTGGTGATCGTGGCCATGCTCGCGTCGCTGGGCATCTTGATGGCACCCATCGCGCTCACCCGCGTCCTGGTGCTGCTTGGCTCCGTGCTCGCCGCCACGCTCGCCCTCGACGCGGCCAAAGTCCCGCTGCTGCGCAGCCTCGCGGCCGGCGCCGCGGTGATCCGGTGACCGGGCCATCCAGGCCCGCGAGGACCGCCCAGAGCCAGGCGCCAGGTGCGGGAGGGAACCTCCCGCAAGCCGCTCCGGCGTGCCCGTCAGCCCGGCCGGGTCCGGCGGATGGTGCGGGTGATAGTCACGATGGCGACCGCCACGATCAGGATGACCAGCAGGGTGCCGACGTTGATCTGGTCGAGGTTGTGGACGTGGATGCCGGTGGATATGCCGGCCGTCATGATCGACGGGACGGCGAGGCCGATCGCCCTGGCCACGGTGAAAAGCACCCCGCCGGCCAGGAGCGTCAGTCCCGCGTCCTCCTGGGCGACCCGCTCGGCGAGCTGGCGGGGGAGCCGCTGGTGGCGGATCAGCGCGCCGATGACCGCCCCGGCGCCGGCCAGCACCGTCATCATGATCAGCGCGAACGCGCCCAGGCCCCAGTCGGCGACGAAACCATGCACGGCGGCCATCGCCGGGGTCGGGGTGCGTCCCGCCCATTCAGCGGTGTCGGCGTGGCTGGGGCGGTGGCCGCCGCCGATCGGCGGCGGCCACAGGTGCAGGTGCAGGTGCAGCGCAGCCGCAGCACGTAGAACGCGGCGAGCACCATCACCACCCCGACCACGACATAGATGATGGCGTTCCAGGTGAGGTTGTCACGCACCGCGAACAGCCCGAGGTAGGCCAGCTCGGACAGCAGCGCCCGCTGTGCCGTGAACGACAGTGAGAACGCCAGCGCGGCGCGCATCCCTTTGCGGGCGGAGAACGAGCCGACCGCGTAGGAGAACGTGATCGGCCAGGTGTGCTCGTCGGGAGTGACCCCGTGCACAACGCCGAGCAGGAACGCCGTCAGCAGGGCGGCGCCGACCGGCAGCCCGTGCTGCGGGCTCCACAAGTTGATCGCCAGCACGCCGCTCACCGGTGCAGCTCCCGCGCGGCCTGGCCGGCCGCGACCGCCACCAGCCCCGCATGGGCGAGTGCCTCCGGCCATATCGCGGTCCCCGGCGGCGTCGCTTCCGCTGGTTGCGATTCTCCGGAGCGGACCCGCACGGCGTGCGGGCCCGCCCTGATCGCGTCAGGTCCCGCGGCTGCCCGGGCAGGGCCGGAGGCAGCGGAAGCCGGAGGACCTTCGTCCTGCCGCGCGGCCGCCGCGCGCTCTGCCCGCCGCGCCCTTGCCGCCCGGCGGCCCCGCCGGCGCCGGTACCGGGTGTCACCGGGTGCATCACCGCGGCGGTGCTGCCTGCGCCGCCAGTCTCAGCGTGCGTGCTCATGGTCTTCCTCCTGGTCCGGCTGGGTTCGGGGCGGTCGGGCCGCCCTCCGGGGGGTCATCCGGCCCTGCTGCGGGCAGCGGCAGCGCTGCCCGCAGACGCTCCGCCGCCAGGGTGTAGTCGATCCACCGGCCCCGCCGGGCAGCTGTGATCAGGCCCGCCTGACGCAGCACCTTCAGGTGATGCGACAGCGCCGGGGCGCTCACCCCCGCGGCCGGCCGCAGCTCACAGAAGCAGCGTGTCCCGCCAGCCAGGACGGCCAGCAGCCGTCACCGCACCGGGTCCGCCGCCACGCACAGCAATTCAGGCGCCGGGGGTACCGGCGGTTCCACCGCCGTGGAAACATTCACGTCCTGATCGTCGGCGCGGGCCGGCCTGGGCGCACCGGGCCGAACCTCCCGGACCGCAGGGCCGGACGTCCCGCTTGCGGTCGGCCGGGCGGAGGCCGGCCGCTCCGGCACGCCCGGGCGGCGGCCGTGCGGGTCCCCGCATGCTGCGGGCCGGGCGCGGATTCACCCGGACGGGACGGGAGCCTTCCGGCCGGTCAGCGCAGTCGGCGCCACAGCAGCACGGTGATCGTCGCTGCCGCCGCGAGGCCGGCCCCGGCGGCCCAGGCCAGGACCGGGGGCAGGTCGTGGGCGTAGCGGGTGGCGGCGACCACGGCGGCGAGGCTGGCGGCCTGCAGCGCGCCGATGACGACGGTGAGCGAGAACTGCAGCACGTTGGTGGTGTGCTGGTAGCTGGTGGTGATCTCGAAGGTGAGGCTGTCCAGCCGGACGGCCAGGGCCTGGTGGAGGGTGTCCAGGCCGAGGACCTGCTGCCCGTAGGCGGTGACCTCGCCGCTGAACCGGTTGGATTCGGCGACGGTGCCCCGGTATTCCTCCAGCCCGTCGAGCAGTTCGGCCTTGAGCGCGAGCAGGCCGGGCAGGGAGGTGGTCACGCCGCCTTGGGACAGCCGGCCGTGGAACAGCCGCAGCACCTCCCGCTCAATCAGCGGAAGGTCGGCGGTTCGACCCCGCCCCTGACCACCCTAGGCACTCTGAACAGCGATAACGCGCCCCGCGGAGCGTCACGTGCGCAACGCGGAACAGCGCACACCGCTGATGCAGAGGAAAACTTTTCATGAGCACGTCCACCGCCGCGCGCCCGGCCAGGGCACTGCGCGGCATCCCGCGCGTCCCCGCCGGCCCGCTCCAGCCCATGATCGACAGCTTCGAGATCAGCCTGGAGGCCGAGCGGAAGTCACCCAAGACCGTCCGCACCTACACCGAGGCGGCCCAGTGGCTCGCCGGCGCCCACCTGCTCCCGGCCGGCATCACCGACTGGGAGGCCGTCACCGCCCGCGATGTCCAGCGGTGGATCGTGCGGCTCATCGCCGCCTACTCCGACACCTACGCCAACAACCAGTTCCGCGCGCTCCAGCAGTTCTTCAAGTGGCTCTCGGCGGAGGACCCCGAGCGCCCGCTGCCCAACCCGATGGCCGGGCTCAGGCCGCCCAAGGTCGACGAGAAAATCGTGCCCGTCTTCACCGACAGCGAGCTGGCCGCGCTCCTGGCCACCTGCAAGGGCGGCGGGTATGCGGCACGGCGCGACCGCGCGATGCTGATCATGTTCCGGGACACCGGCATACGCCTGTCCGAGCTGGCCGGGCTCGCCACGGCGGACGTCAGGCTCAAGGCCCGCGAGGCGGACGTGACCGGCAAGGGCGGCAAGCAGCGCACCGTCAAGTTCGGGTATGACACCGCCCAGGCGCTCGACCGCTACCTGCGCGAGCGTGCCCGGCACCGGATGGCCGGCCGGCCCGCGCTGTGGCTGGGCAGCAGGAGCGGCGGCCCGATGACGCCAAGCGGCGTCTACCAGATGGTGTGCAGGCGCGGCGAGCAGGCCGGCGTGGAGGTGAACCCGCACAAGTTCCGGCACAGCTTCTCCCATTCCTGGCTGGACAAGGGCGGCGCCGAAGGCGACCTGATGGAGCTGAACGGCTGGACGTCGCCGCAGATGCTCCGCCGCTACGGCCGCAGCGCGGCCAGCTCCCGGGCGCGCCGCTCCTACGACCGCATCATGGACGCGTCGTGACCGGGGGAGGCGCCGCGGCCGCGCCCGCGCGGGTGACGTGCTGGGGCGAGCTGCGCGGCGAGCGGCCGATGCCGGGCGTCCTGCGCGTGCTGGTGGCCGGCCAGTCCGCCGGCGGCATCGAGCGCGCCGGTGCGGAGCACGGCCAGCGGTGCGGCCCCGGCCCCGCGGCGCGGTCGCCGACCGCCGGCAGGACCACGATGGTGCCGAGCACGGCCGCCAGCTCGGCCAGCGGTGCGGAGCACGGCCAGGTCCACGGCCCCGCGGTGCGCCCGCCGACCGAGCTGCCTGCCGCCCGTCTGCTGGCCGGCGCGGCCTGGCCGAGCCGGTGGCCGGTCGGCTGGTCGGCGTGCCCGTGGTCGAGCCGGTGGCCGCCTGCCTGCCGGTGGCCGGTGGCCTGCCAGTCGGTGTGCTTGTAGTCGCTGGCCGCTGGTAGCGCGTCGGCGTGTTCGTGGCCGAGCTGCCCAGCACCAAAGGGGATTACCCGGGTCGGATGACCCGAAGTCGTTTCCCGAGCATCCGTTATAGCGTCTGGGCTACACTAACGAGTTGTTTGGTCTATTTCCTTAGCGTAACTAACGATCAGGCTCAGGGGCTCTGAGAGAACTTTTTCCGCGCAGGCAGGCGGCCACCGGCTCGGCCAGGCCGCGCCGACCAGCAGCGCCGTGCTCGGCACCGCGGACCTGGCGGCGGTCGGCGAGCGCACCGCGGCGCCCGCGGCCGTGGGCCTGGCCGTGCTCCGCACCGCTGGCCGAGTTGGCCGTGCTCGGCACCGTCGCGGACCTGGCCGTGCTCGGCCTGGCGGCGGTCGGCGCTCGGCTCGGTCCCGACAGTTAGTTACAGGGCGTACTCTCCCGCTCGCACGTCTGCAAGAAATGCTGACCAGCTGCGGGAGTCGAAGATCAGTGCTGGTCCGTCCGGGTTCTTGGAATCCCTGACCGCGATGATGGCCGGGAGGTTGGTGGCAACCTCGACGCAGTTGCCGTTGGCGCTGCTGTAGGTGCTCTTGCGCCAGAGCGCGTGAGCTAGACGCTCATTCATCGCGCCTTCCCTTCGGTGCTGCGCATCTCGTCGCGGATCGCTGCGACATGCGCCCGTGAGCCGTCCGGACTCATAGCGACTGCGCGAAGATGCTCAAATGCGAGTCTATATCGGCGCACTTCGATCTCAGATTCGAGGAACAAGTTGCCGGCCATGCTGTCGAGATAGATCACGTCCGGGTCGGTCTCGTCATCGAATTGCAGGATGACGAACGAGCCCAGCATGCCGGCGTGCGCGCCAGCGCTGTACGGGACGACTTGGAGCGTGATGTGCGGTAGCGCCGCGGCGTCGGCGAGGTGGCTGAGCTGTGCTCGCATGACATCCGGGCCCCCGACCTGCCTGCGGAGGGCTGCCTCGTCAACGATTGCCCAGAGTTCCAGCGGGTTACCGGCCGCCAGGATGCCCTGCCGCTGCATCCGGACTTCCACGCGTCTGTCTATCTCGTCATCGCTGGCCGTGGGCAGGCCAGCGCGGGTTACCGCGCGGGCATAGTCCTTCGTCTGAAGCAGGCCGGGCACGAACAGCGACTCATAGTTCCAGATCGCGGCGGCCTCTGCCTCAAACCCGATGTATGCCGTGTACTGCTGCGGGAGTAGCGATTCGTACGCCTGGAGCCAGCCGCGCTGGCGGGCGTCACGAAGCAGGGCCACCAGTTCGGTCTTCCGGTCGTCGGCCACGCCGTACAGGTCAAGCAGCGTCATGAGTGTCCGGGCCTGCGGGCGGACGCGGGCGTTTTCGATCCGGTAGAGGGTCACGGTGTTGATGCCCGTGCGCTCCGCTACGTTCTCGCGCGTCAGCTCTGCTGACTCCCGCAGGGCCCGCAGCTCGGCCGCCAACCTCCGAAGGCGAACTGTGGGCGCGTGTGGCCTGCCTGCCATGATTCGTTCCCTTCTATGCAGTCACAGCAAATGCAGCCTTGCATAGTTAGCATAATATTGGCATGCTGTCTTCCGACAGCTTTGCATGTCTGACTTTTCGCCGAGCCGTTGTCACACATCACGGCAAGGCGGAGCGCTCGGGTTGTTCCCGACGCCACACGGAAAGGGGCGCGAGATGACAGGTTGCCCTGACGATGTGACCAGCATTGGCCCGGCGCGAACTATCCGCGCCGTCCGTGCCGGCGCGGTCAGCACTGTACCGGCACCGGCTGATGGAGCAGCCGCGCTGCCAGAGCTAGGCTCCGGTGCTGGCCGCGCCTTCCACCCCGATCGGCGCCATCCACGCTATACGGTCCTTGAGCTAGCGGCTCTGCCTTCTGCCGTGCCGTGCGCAATGCCACTTAGCCTATTTTGATCATGCTGCGGTGCTGACTTTTTCGCTGGTCAGGACGGGGTTGCAGAGTTTGACGGTGGGCGGGGCGTCGTGGCGGACACCGTGCTGGCCGGGTTTCCTGAC
>Ga0307375_10005149_pt1 | contig 12321 bp, 22 predicted proteins | sample TR1MG_FD_202531 | JGI IMG/M metagenome (GOLD analysis project Ga0307375, IMG submission 202531) | Soil microbial communities from Risofladan, Vaasa, Finland - TR-1 | ecosystem: Environmental > Terrestrial > Soil > Coastal area > Acid sulfate soil | place: Finland: Risofladan, Vaasa | collected... | reverse complement strand
ACGTTGACGAAGTCCGGAGCGGTTTTCTTCCGGGAAAAGGGAGGTTGGTATGGAAGTACGCAGAATACAAAAGGGAACGAGCTCGTGTTACGTCTATCTCCCGACACAGTTTCTCGAGGAGCTCGAGCTCGCAGCCGGGGACGTGGTCGCCGTCGAGCTCATCGTGACGAGACGGTCCATCCGGATCCGGGGTATTGGGGACGCGTGCCCTGGAAAGAAGAGGAGATCCGAGACATGAAGGACTGGCAGGAGGTCGCGCCGCCGCCGCCGTGGACTCGAGGAGAACGTGTGCGGATGAAAGAGCTCCTCAACAAACCGGTCGAGATTTACAGCGCGTATATAACGCACAGCGCGTACCATGACGGGTACTTCGCTACGGTGAACGCGGAGTGTAACGGAGAGGCGATCTGGTTCCTCACAAGCTCCAGTGTCTTACTGGATCAGATCTCGCACACGTTCGCACAGATGCCGTACCTCGTGCGGATCGTGCAGCGGAAAAAGTACTACACATTCGCCACAGGCAAGCAGGCGGCGGAGGAGGAGGCGGCGCCGCCCGAGGAGGAGATCCCGTTCTGAGGGGTGAGGTATGGAGTACAAGGAACTGAGTCTTGACGAGATCAAACGGCCGCGACACATCATACGATCCGGGATGGACCAGGAAAAGCTCCTGGACCTCCGGGACTCGATCGCGCGGTTCGGGATCCTGGAACCGGTCGCAGTCCGGCGGATCGGGCAATCATACGAGCTTATCGCCGGCGATCGCCGGTGTATGGCGGCGGAGATGGCGGGTCTTGCGAAAGTGCCGGCGGTTATCCTCCAAGCGAACGAGGCGGAAGCGGACCTGCTCAAGTACGAGGAGAACTTTCAGCGCGAGGACGTCGACCCGATCGCGGAGGGCGCCTGGTTCGCGTTTCTGCATCAGCAGCACGCTCTGAGTTACGACGAGGTGGCGAAGCGAGTCGGCCGATCGAAGGCGTACATCCTGCAGCGTGTACAGTTGCTCGTGCAGGACCGCCAGGTCCGGGAAGCTGTCGAGCAGGGACAGATCAACTTCTCAGTTGCTCGAGAGCTGAACGCGTGCAAGGACATCTCCGCGCGGCGGCGGTTTCTCGAGGCCGCGGTGAAGTCGGGAGCGAAAGCGTTGATCGTTCGTCAGTGGAGGGTGGATTCCGAAGGTGATCGGGCGCCGGCTCCGTTGGATGACGATCCACGGCAGCGTTCAGGTACTGCTCGGGTTACGGCTGCAAGCGCGAGCGACCAAACGAACGAGCTGGCGCCCGTTTCTTCGGCAGACCCGGAGTACGTACCAACTGAGACGGAGTGTTACACGTGCCGGCTGCCGAGAGAAAACTCGCAGCTCGAGTACAAGCCGGTCTGCCGAAGTTGTCGGGAAAGGATCGAGGATGCGCTTGCGGAAACATAGAACGCCCAAGAAGCGGCCGACGTATTTTCAAATGATGATGGTCCAGTACGGGCTCACCCTGGGCGAGTTGTCGAAGCGGACCGGGTACAGCGCGGACGCGGTCCGTCGCGTTGTGTTGAACCGCGAGCAGTGGAACGCGGAGGACATCAAGCTCGCGCTCGAGCGGGTGTTCGTTGACGAGTTTTGGAAGCGGTCGCCGGCGAAAGGTGCAGAGAATGACAGAACCTCCGGAAAAGGTTGACCAGGGCAGCGGGTGGCCGCCGGCCGTGCTTCGAGGGAAAGGGTATGAGGAGTGTGTGCGGTGCCGTCAATGGTTCAGACGACGGACGCTGGCAAACGGGGTGTGTGCTGGCTGTCGCCGGAGGCCCGGGTACGTCTCCGGCGAGCCATACCCCCAAGGTAAGGGGAGGTGAGAAATGTCACGGAAAACAGAAGGTGCGTTGCTGAAGGTGCTGAGGGAAAGCGTCGAGATGAGTCCGGCCGAACTTGCGCGCGCGATCAACGCCCCGGCGTCGCTTGTGAGTGACCTCGAGGACGGCGAGAACATCAACGACAAGTATATGTCGCGCTGTTCGGAAGTGCTGCAGGTCGTCGCCGACGAGAGGGCCGGCAAGTTGCTCCCTGGTATAGCGGACGCGGTGACCGGGCGGAAGAAGAAGAAGAAGAAAGGGAAATAACCGGTGAGGTGGTATGAGATCGTGATCGCGCTGTGGGCGTTGCTCTGTATGTCGTCCGCTGCGCGGTCCCTGGGAAAGATTCGGAGAGCTCTCGAGAGAATGAGCGGCGTCTGGACGATGGGACAGAAAGCCCTCGAGGGTATGGTCCGGGCAACCGGACCGGAAAGGATGCGACATGGCGAAAAAGGTGAGCGGTCTGCCGGACGCGCTCGCGCCGACGACGTCGGGGATGCGAACGCTCAAGGCGGCGTTGAATGAGGCGAGCATGGAACGCGAGGCCGTGCTCGGGCTAAGGTTTCAGAAAGGACAGGAGGTGATCGACCTTGTCACCGGAAAACGAGGGACCGTCGAAGGTGGAACCCGAAAAGCTGTTACAGTTCAACATGCCGGAACGTGAGGACGTCGAGGTCTTTCTGGTCCGGACCGCGGACGGGAAGACAATCGCCAGGACGGCCGAGGAGCTCGAGGAGAGCGGGGTAGGGGAGTGATTCGAGGAATCTTCTGTACGGCCGCAGGCTGTGTAAGGGGTGAGATTGTGGTGCCAGAACCGGGATGTTTTTGGTGGTATCGGTACAAGGCGGCCGCGTACTTGCAGCACCTTGCGGAGGCGATCTATTGCGCGCCGCCGGCGGAGCTCGAGAAACTTCGGCGCGTTTACCCTCAGATGGTGGCGGCGTTCGAGCATGGGAACAAGTACGAGCCGCCGCCCAGGTTTGAGCCGAGGTACGACGCGCCGGCTCCGGAGGGAAAGTGATAAATACACGCGAGCGGTTTTATATAGAGGAGACTCGAACAGTGAGCTTCATCGAGATATTTCCGCCGGCGCTCCTGGCGGCTGACAAGTGGGAGGACGTCGTGCTGTTCCTACTAGAGCTGCCGGCGAGTCCTCGAGAGAAAAAGTACGCGATCGTTGACTGGTGCAATTTCGTCGGCGCCGCGTTGACTCACGAGATGGTCGAGCAGGTCCTCGGGCCCCTGGCGGAAAGGGTGTAACATGGCGCGGCCGAAGTATCCTCACATGTTGCCGATCGAAGTGGAGATATGGGATCGGTTCGCAAGGGAGCACGCCGAGGAGTGGGATCGGTTTGATTACGACGTCCACGTCGGGAGCATCCCGGAGCTGCCGGCAGACACTCCGGAGCACACTCTGAGACTGGCGGAGGCCGTCATGCGGAAACGGATCGACGCGGTCGGGTGGCGAGGAAATCAGCCGTACCTTTTCGAGGTGAAGCCTCGAGCCGGCATGAGTGCGCTCGGGCAATTACTTACCTACCGGACGCTTTTCCGGCGAGACGTACAGCGGGATCCCGAGCCGTTTCTGCGGGTGGTGACAGACAGCCTGGCGCCGGATATGAAAGAGATCTTCAACGAAAACGATGTAGCTGTATACGTGGTGTGAGAGGGCGTGTTCAACGGATGCCCCGACGGTTCTTCGTGGAGGATCCTCCTCCTTTTGCGGAGAACGCTACCCGTATCGAGCAGCTTCCCTCCAGGGCTCGATCGCCCTCTCGCACCTCTCCGATGAGAAGATCACTTTTTTGGGATCCCGTTAGATTCTTAATACGGTCGGGAGGAGCCCCGTTGAGGTCCGGAGATCTTGGTCGTCGCAGGTCGAGATCTGAGCGTCAACTAATTACTACGGTAAAAGTCCTTGCTACTCAGGAACTTATGTAGTCGGCATAATCCAACTTATCAGACGTAGAGTCAGCCGGAGTGTGATCGATTGTGGGCGATCATGGTGTGGACGTCTCTTATTAAAATGCTAACGGTTACCGTGTAACCGATCATCGTTTTGCATCACAACGCCACACCCTGCAGATCATTTCTTCCGCTCAAGTTCAAAAATAAATTGCACATCTGCTGGGGTGTACCCTCTGTCCTCGAGGATCTGTTCTGCGTCATGGCGCGAGATGATGTCGAGGTCAACGCCTTTAAGAATGTCAGCTCGGGACAGGAACTTCCGGCGAGCGCGTTTGAGCTCCGATCGCCAGACCGTGAGCTCCTTTTCCCTGGGAGTGTAGGCTGCCTCGTCCAGGACCCTTTCGAGCTCTCTCTGGTCGATCGCCTGGTCTTGGAAGAGGTTCTCAGCTTCTCGCACGACGTCCTCGAGAAGATCCATCTCGCGGTTTTTCTCAATAAGGTTGCGGACCACTTCGGCTCTTTCTTCCGGGTATCCTTGACGGACGAGATACCTTTGGAGCCACTCCGAGTCCGCTACACCCCATGCGAAAAGTTTCCTTGCGTCTGCCAGTGTATAGTCTTTCGCGTCCTTCGCCCACAACACGGAGATCAGGTCGTCGCGCCATCCGTACATGTGAAGCGTATGGACCATATCCTCACGAGTGATAAGCCCTTTTTGACAGGAGTCGATCGCCTGTGCTGCGGTGAGCATGGTACCGCGGTACGTGTTGTTGATCAGGCGCTCGAACGGCTCCGCAATACACATGCGGAACGGTGTTCCCATGACGAGCCAGGAGAGCCAGCCTATACCGAAGGACCACGAGATCGCGTTCGGGAGGTCCTTCATCGACTTGAACATCCCGAAAGACTGCATGTCGCCGAGCACGTGCAGGAGCCAGGCGGAGATCTGAAACTGCATGTTGACGCCGAGGAACCGTTCCGCTCCGATCTGTCCGTCCTCCGGCCGGATCCCCTCGACCGGATCCGGGTCCGGTAGGATAAGCCCGAGCATTGGTCCGAGAAAGGTTTTGCCGACAGCCTCGAACACGCTCCCGGACGTCCCTCCAAAACCTTCGATGGTGAGCATCTTGCGGAGATCCCCGCTAATCGGTTGCCCCGTCATTCGCTCGAAATACTGAGCGATAATAGCGGTCCACTCTTCCGGCGGCGAGTAGTAGGTGTCAACGATGGTCCGCATGAGTTTCTCTGCTTGCTTTGGAAAGAGCCGGCGGACGTTGTGGAACGCCGACATGAAGATCATGGAGCCGATGGTCGTTAGAGCTTTCTTCCACTGTCTGAGAAGCAGGACGCCGGCAGTTGTCGCGGCCGCTTCGGTTTCCGCCTTCTTCGTCTCAGTACGAACCATGCGCAGAATGCCGAGCATCTGCTCGCCGGTGGTCCCCTCGACCCAGAGGGAATCCCGCGGGCCCGCCATTTGCCAGGCGCCGCCCTCAGTCGGTAGTGCTGGTGTGGTAACCTCCTCGATCGTGCCGTCCTTGCGGAGCACGCCGTATCGGTAACCGCCCGGGACCTCTTCAACACCAGGAGGTGTGTCTGCCATAGTTTCACCTCGTCACAATTAACCTGCAGCTTCAATCTCCCAGGCGGCGCCAATTACCGCCTGAGAGTATTCGTGCAGCTCGTTCTTGTCGTATTCGTCCAGCAATGTCACGGCCTCCTCGTATACACCGTCCAGGTCGAGCTCCGGCTCAAACTCTTCCGGCGGCGGCGGGAACGGGTACTCGTACAGCTCGAGAGCCGGCAGCCGGTTCTCATATATGGCGCCGGCCGTCACGCCGCCAAGGTCGAGCACGCCAGGTTCGCGTATGATGGACGTGACCTTGACGTCGGCGCCCTCAGCTCGATCGAACGCGGCCGCCAGGTCGGATACGAGCGCCCGGACGCCGTCGGGCAGGTTCTCGATGAAGTCCTGGATCCAGTTGCGCGCCTCGACGAGAAAACTCGGGAGCCCGTCCGGGAGGAACTCGTTTACGGCGCCGAGCCATTCGCGGAGCGTCCGTCCTTCCTCGACGTCGATAAGATTCCTAAACCTGTCGAGCCAATCGTCGACGATCACCTTCCACTCGAGCACCGGGTCGAGCTGGTCGAAAAGCAGGTCTTCCGCCTGGTCGATATAAGACTCGAACACGTCGGTAGTCCAGTCCTGGATAAAGTCGAGCTCGAGCCCGGTCTGTTCCGTAATCCAGTCGAAGATGGTTCCGAACTGCTCGCCCATCCAGGCGTGGACCAGGTCGAAAGCGTCGTGAATTCTCCCGAGCGTGTTGTCGACAATTTCTGTAATTCCCCGGATCGCATCCCAAACGGGTTTAACGGCGATCCACATATCTTTCCCGAAGTCGACGACGTTCCCGATGATAGTCGCGAACGTCTTCACTCCCTTTTTCTCCGCTCCCATGTTGCCTCCTAAGCGTGCAGCGTCGGCTCGTAGTAGACCTGTCTCGCGATAGCGAACCGGACCATGCGGGTGATATTGGACAGGAACCAGGCCCTATCATAAAAGACCTCGTATCCGTCTACCAGGACGGGCCCGCCGGCAACGAAGCTCTCGACAACGCCGGCGGCCGCCTGGCGTTCCGAGTAAAGCATTTCCGGTATGCCGGCATACAGCAGATCGTGCTCGAGCTCCTCGAGTCGCGCCGGCGTGAAGACTCCTCGCAGTTGGTCGAAGAGGATCGACTGATCCCGGATGTATCGCCGGCGCCATACAGGGACCGCGTCGTCGAGTTTTCTCGGTCGTCCGTAGAGGGGATGAGTCCAGTCTCGGATAAACGGGTAAGCGGACCAGGGAGTGTACTCGTAAATCGTGACATAGAAGCTTCCGAGCATCACGCCGAAGACGTTTTGCCAGTACCGTGGCGGCCCGACATCGACCGCCCACGCCGGCCATGCCGGCGGATCCGGGAATTCCGGGAAAGGAACGTCGAACCAGCCGGTCATTGGGAGCAGTTCGTGCTGGGCCTGGCTGTAACGGAGGAGGCTTTTCTCCCCATACTCCGACCGCGCGACCGCGGCGAGCTCCTCCTGCTCGCTGTAGTTCCAGAGCTCGAAAGATTCCGCCAGGCGGAAAAGCAGGTCGTTCGCGCCGGGTCCGAGGAGATCGAGCATCCTGACAGCAGCGTCCATAACGTCACAGGAAAAGCGCGCGGGCGGCCCGAGATCAGCTATCCGAGCGGTATCTCCTGCAGCTCTCGCAGTTGCTGGGCTTTCTCTCTCATCTTCTCTTTCGCCCATGCCGTGTTAAACTCCTCCTTGTCGATCTCCGCGGTGAAGGGCCCAAACTTTCCGACCATAAACTGCAGGATGGTAACCCGCCGGACTTGATTCCCCGGTCCCGGCCTGGCGGTCTCATATAACCGGGTGATCGTAGGCGTGAATTCTCCTTCTGGCACGTTGTCATCTCCTCTCAGGATCGCCTGTAAGCGACGAGCCGAAAGCCCGCTCGTAGAGCGGATTCCGGGCAAACGGCCCGATTTCGGGGTTTTCGGAGCCGGCAGCCGAAAACCGGCTCACGAGGATCGCCTGTAGCGCACGATCTCGGGTGTCGCGGCATCCTGATACCCCGACAAAACCGATCGTCGCGCGGCGATACCGCCATGTTCGGGTGCTGCCGGATTCAGGCGACGTCGCGGAGCTTCTTGTCGAGCTCGGTCCGTTTGGCGATGATGGTTTTTTCGTCGTCGCCGTTCTCGTTGTCCATGAGATCCTCGAGAATCTCTTTCAGTATTCTGGCGAACTCTCGCGCCAGTCTCATGACGATAAACCGGAGGAACTTGTTCACGTTGTCACCCCCTTTCCGTCCTGTGAGGTACGAGCCGGCGGACGAACTGCCCGAGCCTCACCATCCTGGTTTTCACTCGTGTCGCCGCCGGCTCAGGTTCGGGCGGGACCTCGAACGTGAAGGTATACGCTCGAGGTCCCTGTGCGGTTGTCGCCGCCTCACCATTGGGGGGGATGAGGAGGGAGCTGCCACTAAGATCGCGGAGAGGAATTATCCGGCCGCCGCGCTCGTCCGGTTCGTAGTCGACGCCGAGCGTGAGCTCGTCGCAACGTATGTCGCGGACGGGCGCGCGGCCGAGAGATATCGGGTCGGTGCGCGGATGGATTCTGATTACGTGTCTCATAGCCAGTACCCTATAAGGCTCATTCTCATAAAGGCGGTTGATGCGCTCTTAACCGCGATATAGTAAGAGAGCTTCCGGTTCGCTCCAACTCTGACGATGCAGGGAGCTCTGAGGTACTCGGTGTGAAAAGCCTCGTCAGGGGAGTCGAGTTGATTGTAAACACAGGCAGTAGTGCAGCCGACTCGAACCCGGGCCCATTCTCCGGTTGTACTGTTCAGGAGGCAGAGCTCTATGTACACGGCCGTTGTGCCAACGGGGATATACGACGAGAGATCGAGCTCCGTCCAGGACGTGTTGCCCACTGGACCGATAGCGATGATCGTCTGATAGGTAATACAGCACACGAACCGCGAGAGGACGCCGGGCTCAAAGGCGGCCGGCGCGGTGCCGATAACGGCGCTCGCGGCATCCCAATAAACCGGATCGGCCGGGTTCTGCTGAGCGAACTTGAAGGACAACGTGGCCGCGGCCGCGTTGACGGTCCAGGTCAACGTGAGCGGCTCCCACTCGCCGCCGCCCGTGTGGTATGAGCCAAAATGCTCCGAGCCGTCGGATCCCCAGAGCCGGGCGTTACTGGCGGTGGAACATTTACACCACGCCTGGAACGTGACGGCGCGTCCTTTCAGGTACGGCAAGAACTGGACCAACTGCTGAGTAACCCACGAGTTTGTCTGCCCGCCCGGACAGGTCGCTTTCAGGGAGGACTGTCCCTCATAAACGACCGTGGACTCTCTGGCAACTGTCGGGGTGAACGGCGCGCCGGCCAGGAACCACCCGGTGGGAGCTACCGCGACTCCCTGGGACCATTCCTCGAGGCGACCGTTAAAGAGCAGGTTCTCGAAGTTCACCGTTTCCGAGAGGATCTCTTGTGAGAGCTGCGCGTGCGCTTGCGCGACGATGTACTTCGCGTTGTCGGAGATCGCTTTCTGGGAGTCGGCGAGGAGTCCGGAGAGCCCGCCGACGTTGATCTCGTCGTTCCCGCCGTCCTGATGGCGTGTCTTGTGAGGGACATAACCTGACCTCGAACGTATCGCCGGCATCCGCATTCACCTCGTTAGAGCTCTATCACCGACACGCTCGACCCGGTCACCGTCGAGATCGCCCATACCGCGCCGGTGTAGAGGTCCATCTCGATCGATGCGTTTTCCTCGAGCAGGCGTCCGGTCGAATCGCTCACGGTGTTGTCAAACCCGACGTACACTTTTTCGGCGCTGTGATTCTTCACTGAGACGCACGCGCGGTCCGCGTTCACCTCGAGTATCTCGACCGCAGTAGCAACAAGCGCGTGTTGATGGACGTCGGCAGTTGCCCGGGCAACCGGCGCCGTCGTGACGTGCAGGACGCCGTCCGACGTGCAGCGGATCCGCCGGTAGACGTCGCCGGCCTGGTAGTACCCGAAGAGGTACGCGAACGATCGCAGGAACCGGTTGTTGACGACAAACCGGACCAGTCGCGGCTCGAGATGCAGATCGCTCTCCGCCAGGCGCGGCTCGTGTATAACCTGGTCCTCGACGGAGACAGGGTTTCCTCTACCTTGCGCCATTAGGTAAACGTCCTCTTGCCGACAAGTATGATCGTTATGGCGTTCGTCGTGGCGCTCGTGTCCTTAACGCGGATGTGTAAGTACCCGCCGCCCGGAATAATCACCGGGATCGGGAACACCCCGAGACCCTCGCCGTGGGCTTTCGGCTCGCGGAGCATCGTCGACAGTATCGGCTCGTCCTCAGACGGCGGCATAAAGTGGCAGCCGTTGGAGTCCTCAATGTCCGTGATTGAGAACGTGCCGGTGGAGGTGGCCCATATCTCGTCAATCTCCTCCGACTGCGGTTCCGGGACGGTCCACTCGAAGGTCTGCGTTTCGCTCCCGGTGTAAGACACTTTTCGAATGTGGAAAAAAGGAACTACCATTACGTTGATCCCTCCTCTCCTTTCTTACGGTCTCGTGAGAGTGCCGCGGAGCATAACCTTGAGCTGTTCGACTGCGGCCGTGGCACCCGGGAACGCGACATCGATCTCGAAGTGAGTCCCGCCGGGGATCGCAATAGGGATCGCCAATTCAAACCCGGGACCCGTCGGCGCCATGCACGCGCAGTCGGTGTCCGCCGTCACCTCGTGGAACTGTCCGACGAGCGCGTGACGTGCAGCCGCCATGATGAGCGGGATCTGCAGGAGCGACTGTTCTGCCAGGACAAACTCGAGGTACGCCTTGTTGAATATGAGCGCGAGCTCCGTGTGCAGGACATTGGCCTCCGGGAAGACCTCGATCCGTTTGACCACCATCGAGATGGTTTGCGGGAATGCACCGTCGCCGACCATGTTCGTGAAGCTCGAGACGTGCGTCGTGTCGGATCCCTCGCCGTGCTGGAACAGCTTGTCAGTCTTCGCTGCACTGGCAGAGGTGAGGGCGGTGTCGTAGAGTATGTGGGTAAGTGTTTTCGGCATGTTGATCGCCCTCCTCTCTTATCCTGGTCTGGTGAGTGTGCCGCACAGACACACCTTGAGCTGTTCGGCCGCGGTTGTCGGAGCGAAGAACGCGACGTCCACGTGGAAGTGTGTCCCGCCGGGGATAGCGATCGCCGGCTCGAGCTCGAGCCCTGGTCCGGAGGGCGCGAGCAGCGCGGACGCGCTCGGCGTCGCCTCGTGAAACTCGCCCGAGAACTTGTGCCGCGCGGCACAGGCTATCAACGGGACCTGCAGGAGCGACTCCTCACCGATGACGAGCTCGACGTATCCGTTGTCGAATAGCTTCACGAGCTCGGCCTGGATAATGTCCATCTCCGGGAAAACCTCGATCCGCGCGACGCTCATTTCCATCGTCGTCGGGAGTGCGCCGTTGCCGACCATGTTCGTGAAGCCCGAGACGTGCGTCGTGTCGGATCCCTCGCCGTGCTGGAACAGCTTATCCGTCTTCGCCGCGGAGGTGTCGGTCACGGCCGTATCGTACAGAACGTGCGTAAGTGTTCTCGGCATTTACTACACCCCCTTATTTTCCGGTCCGGAGGGCGTGCAGCCTCTCGGAGATTACGCGGACGCGATCGAGGTTGCGGGGATCCCCTCGAGCAAACCGAGGTGGAAGCGTGATCCCCTGCAGTGTGTTGAGCACTTTCTCAATACCGCGCTGATACTTCGCGCGGCCGGCCTGGCAGCCGGGGCCCCATCGTTGCACGCCTTTTGCGAGAGTCGGTTCCTGCCAGCCAGGCGTGCCGACTTCGGAGACGCCTCTCGAGAAGCGGTTACTCGCGATCGCTTCCTGGACGCCGGCCTCGTACGCGCCCTCTGCGCCGGCCGTTTGAGTCGCCCAATCTTTGCGCGGGTTTCGGACTCCGCTCTCGAAGTCCTGGGATCGTTGGCCGCAGACCCGGGCGTGTTTTTCTGCAGCCTCTCCTGCGCTCTTGACGTTCATGGGATCACCCTCTCTCTGTTCAGGATGGAAGAATCGGGCAAGAAGGAGGCTCTAGCACTGAAGGATTGTACAGTATAAGGGGTCCGGATGTCAAGGGGATTCTGAGGACCTGGAGAAGTTATCCACAAGTTATCAACAGGTTATCAACAGGTTGGAGGGGCCGAAAACGGCGTCACATCAAGGTTAATCGGAGTTATCAACAATTCGGCTCGTCGCTACTACTACAGGTGATCACAGTACATAGTATATAGAATATAGGATTCTCCGCGCAGTAAACAGCGCGCAGTGGGGGGGGGGAGCCCCCTCACGATTTTCCAGGGGAATACATGGCGGAGGTAACTGTACCATGTTATTTTCCGCTTGACATGGCGGAGGGAAAGGTATATACTACTCTCCAGAGTCGGGTGTCATTATGAAGAAACTTTCCTACGCGATTGCCGCAGTTGCACTCCTGGTACTGCTCACGAGCTGTCAAACTCTCCGCGACATCTCCGACGCGATTCCTGAACAGACACAGGCCGAGCGCCAGACAGCACGCCAAGCAAGAGAAGACCGTCGGATGCGTAGACGCTTAGAGGAGCAGGTCGAGGGAATTGCCGAAGGGCTCAGACCGATAGCTGAGTACAAGAGCAGACAAAAGCCAGATTCCGCGACGACCGGAGATTGAACCCGGCAGATTTTGCCGGTTTTATCAACGTCTGATAATATATATAGAGTAACCTCTTTAATATCAAGGGGTTACAGCGGAGACATAATTTTGCCTGCACCTTGCCTGAGTCCAAAAAAGATGAGATACTCCAAGCTCGTCGGAAGTAGGGGGAGTGGGGGACAGAAAGGCCTGGCGTTGGATTGAACCCGCTCTCTCATTTACGTTGACGAAGTCCGGAGCGGTTTTCTTCCGGGAAAAGGGAGGTTGGTATGGAAGTACGCAGAATACAAAAGGGAACGAGCTCGTGTTACGTCTATCTCCCGACACAGTTTCTCGAGGAGCTCGAG
>Ga0307375_10005148_pt1 | contig 12323 bp, 8 predicted proteins | sample TR1MG_FD_202531 | JGI IMG/M metagenome (GOLD analysis project Ga0307375, IMG submission 202531) | Soil microbial communities from Risofladan, Vaasa, Finland - TR-1 | ecosystem: Environmental > Terrestrial > Soil > Coastal area > Acid sulfate soil | place: Finland: Risofladan, Vaasa | collected... | reverse complement strand
GGAGAGACGTTGTCGCCGACGAAGCTGAGTCAAGTATTGGTTGGAGACACGAGGAAGATCTACGAGTTGATTGCCGACTCTCTTCCGATGCTTCAGGGCGAGAAGCTCGAAATCCCCCTTCAATTCGTCTCTCCGAGCTTGGGATTGGTGCAATTGAGTTTCCAAATGGAATACCGCAACAATGGCAGCGCGGAGAACATGTGGCGCAAGGTGAAGATGGATTACTCGTTCAAGGTGGTGGAATCACTCAAGCCTCTTCAGCTCGATGTAAGTGCCGGTTCTGAGCTCAGTCTGGACGTTTTGGATCGCGCAATGCCTCACAGTGTGATTATTGTTGGAGACGCTGGAGTGACTGAACTGCCTACGCGATCATCACCTCCTACAAACTCCGCCCCAGCGTCAGGATTAGGTGGACTTCCTCTGGACGATCTTCTGGATGATGAGAAGTACATTCTGCTCCAACTCTCTCTACAGAATAGGACCATGTTGAGCTTCCATGTGGTGAAGGACGATCAGGCAACGTCATCCTTGGCTCAGCACAATGCGTTCGTCTTGGATCCCTGGGCTACGAAGTTGTTCTGTCTCGCCGTGCATCGCCAGTCATTCGTGGTGCGCATGAAAGCTGCAGCGCGCACCCTCATTTCTACTGGAGCCATCAAGAAGGGAGCCAACGCTTCAGTGGCGGCATATCATCTAGCGTGTCGCGAATTCCTCGTCAAGGAGCTCAAACTCTCGTGGCTCAGTTACAGCAACCGCTCTGGTCTCATCCACTTCGACCCGGCTCTCATCGACGACGGCACGCTCCAGAAGCTCTTCCCGCAACGAGTGTCCTCAAAACTCAGAATGGAGACCGCAAAGGGAGAGACAATGACCGCCTCCGCGCTCCCGGAAACCCCTGGCATCCACTCCGTCGTGCTTCAAGCCAATCAAATATACAAGCTCTACGCGGAAGTCAAGAACCTCAACGCGTCAATCGACGATGAATGCCTCGACGGCGAGGCAGTGGTCACTACCAGCGCCGGCGCAGATGCTCATCCTCCGCTTGATACGACTGGTTCTCCTGTTGCAACTCCGTCAACCCCCGCCCCCCGTCTACCCACCCTACACTCCTTCTTCTCCGCCATATGCAGGACTCATCACTTGAACAATCACACGAGAAGCATGTCTTGGATTGGAAAGAGCCAGAACATCGCCCTCCCTCCCTTGACGCCCGGTCAATCCACCTCGCTACATCTTCCTCTTCTATTCCACAACCCAGGCATCTACACTATCTCTACGAGAGTCCATGATGCAGCCACTGAGGACACGGACGACTACTGGAGTCGAGACATTTCAATCATCGTGACGAGGTAATGGAGCAGAAGAAGTTGGTTGGAAAACGACAATGCTACAACTGTAATGTACATGATACATCGAATGGACATCTGGAAGGGACGTTTCTAACCCTCCTTCCACTGATGCTTGCAATCTGAGTTTTGGCACTTGAAGAAGATGGTCATCGGCTCGTCTGCAGATCGCGTTTGCTGCTCGTGGTACCAGGCACCTAGATTTCGACACTTCGGACATAGGACTATAGAAATAGGGAGAGAGATCGGTCAGACATACCAATGGAGGGGACGAAGTGTTGTGTCTACTTTGGCAAGCCAATCGCGTACCTGTTGAGTCTTCGTTCGTCCAGTTCTTCTCTGATTCAACATCTGCAGCCTCCTTTCTATCGAAGTGGACCGATTTGTACATCTTTTGAGTTATGGCATGGAAGTATGGGCATGTTTGGCAGCAGAACCGGTATTCTTGGCCCTCTACGCCCAATAAGAGCAAGTTACTGCATCTGGGACAAAAGAGCATTCTTCAACGAGACTTTCACACGGAATAGGAGATGTTTGAGAAGAAGGGCGTATGTCGTTTGGCCGTGGAAGGGAAACTGATTGTGGACGAAGCGTGAAGGCTCCATCAGTCTTGGCTTGCCTCTCGAGTCTTCAAAGCTTCTTGTATGGGTTACACACGCATCTTGGAGGAGCTTTCTTTCTTGTTTACAGCTTGGTAGTTGGGCCACATCTCCAGAAAGTCGCGTTATTGCGTACTCGGTGTTTCGCACCGTGTTTTCTCGCTTGAGTTCTGTAGAAGCTGGTCCTTCAGATAGTCGTAATCCATGGCCACTGCTACCGATCGTCCCTCCTCCCTACGAGAGTTGCTATTCGTGTGGTTTGGAGGCGCATTGGCGATTGGTTTGCTCTTTGGCCTCGTGTACTTCCATTATCTGGCTCTCCCTACTCCTCTCTCCTCAGAATCGGCAGGAAAGCTCGAATTCTCTGAAGCTAGGTGCGCTTTCTGTCCTCTTTTCGACCCATTGATCTGAACCAAGCACGAAAATACTGATTCTTTGGACTGTTTCTCTTCTTCCTCGTCTAGATCTCGTGTACATCTCAATTTTCTCGTGAATACCATTGGATCACGCCCTTTTGGTTCTACCGCGTCTCATAATGCCACAAGATCCTACATTGTTGCAGAATTAGAGCGGTTGCGTCATGTTCGCCAGTTGGACATCTTTGTGGACGATTCTCCTGGTTATACTCACTTTCGGAATACGACACACCTATGGGAGTCTATGGATAATGTTGTAGCAGTGATTAGAGGCGATATTTCTGCTGCCATCGTCATCTCAGCTCATTACGACACCGTTTCTCTTTCTAGAGGCTGCACAGACAATTCAGCCGCCGTTTCCGCGTTGCTTGAAGTTACTTCTGTTCTTATATCCACTTTCCAAGACAAGAATCCTTACTACAGTATCATCATTGCCTTCGTACAAGGAGAGGAGATTGGCTTGCTAGGAGCGGCGGCTTTTGCCGAGTTTTCGCCCTTGTTCCGCAATGTTTCCTACTTTCTGAACTTGGATGGCACTCCTGGTGACAAATCTATGAACTTTCGATCGAGTGGTGGCATGCTTGATGTAATCTACGCAAATGTGCAGCGACCTCTTGGCTTTGTGACCGCCATGGACATCTTCAACCTTCGGCTCATAGGCTCCGATACTGATTGGTCCGTTTACAATCGCTATGTCTCTGGTCTCGACTTTGCTACCTTCTCCAAACGTCAAACGTATCACACACTCAAAGACACGTCTATTCGAAGCGGAAGCATTCAATTCTTGGGAGAAAACGTCCTATCTTTAGTGAAGGGCGCTGCATCGAAGCAACACGACCTCCTCTGGGCCTCGAATCCTCGGTCTTCGAACGTCTTCTTCTCCATTCTCAATAGAATTCACATCGTCTACACATTTGAGGCGGCGCAACTGATGCATGCAGGAGCAGTCACTCTCCTCCTCGCAATCCTCATCTCGCACGCCTCCCTGGACTTCACCATTCAATCTCCTTCCTCCCCATCCTCCTCTTCCTCCCCCTCGTCTTCTCTCGCCCGACCTCTATTGCGCCCTCTCGCATCCGACGAAGAGTACAATTGGAAGGCAATCGCAATCGGTCTCGTCTACGCATCAGCCACCGCGGTGGTGACCATCTTGTTTGCCACCACCTTCTCCTACTTGTCCTCACTCTACGCTCAGATGTATGCTTACACACGCGCCTCTTATGCCATTGGCGCCATGCTCTTCCCATCCCTGGCCGGAGTCACTTTGGTGCAATGGGTCATCTCCCGGGTCGAGGCGAGTCACGGCATCCGCACGGGCCTATCCCAAAATCGCATCTTCTTCGGCGTCTGCTACCTTTGGCTGCCCATTGGCGTGCTCACCATCCCTTACACACGACGCATTGGTTCCATCTACTTCCTCACGTTCTATACCATCCTCTCAGCGAGTGCTCTCCTCTTGCACAGACTCTTTGAAGCTTTCGCCGCTTTCCGGCACATGTCCTCATCAAAGTCACCGTCAGAACGTCGAAGGCCAAGGGTACACATTCGCGTGGAAGTGGAGTCTCGAACTACTGAGGAATTGCGTGCATTGCCTCCAGTGAAGGGCGGAGATTCTGTCCAACTTCGCACAGGATCTTCCTCTTCTTCTAGCTCTTGTTCATCCCTAAGCTGGCATTGGTACCTTCTATTCCTCACCTCCTTGATCCCAACGCTCTTGGTATTTGAAATTCTGATCCCACTCATGGAGTTGGCTATTGGTTCTCTCGGCGCTGTCGTGTTCGGACCGATCGTCGCTGTTGCTACGCTCCTCTGCGTCTTCTGGCTGTTGCCCGTCACTCGATTCACTGGTCGTTATGGATTGCTCTTTCTCATCTTCATGACATTGACTGCGTGCACATTCTTGCCCATTACACTGTATGGGCGAGTGGCATTCAATGAGGACTACCCATACGTATTCGAAGTGAGACAAGTGGAGAACGAGATCGAGTTGCGCACCTATTACCCATACAGTGTTTCTGCCCTAGAAATGGCTCGCGTTTTGGATTCCAGACAGCAGTGGACATGCGAGGAAGGAAATAGATGCTGCCGAGCACCTTCTGAGCACGTCATGAGAAGTCGCGTTTCTGTTCGATCTTCTTCGTCATCAAGCTCATCTTCATCATCATCATCATCATCATCATTATCTTCATCATCAAGCTCATCATCCCCCTGCAGATGCTCTGAAGGACTCATTACGATTCATCTCTCGACTCCTGATGCTTGGATGCACAACGTCACCTTCTCCCTCGGAAACGCTACTGCAACCCGATTACTGCTCAACGGAGTTGACATGGACTCGATCGAGCGCAACTTCCCTCTGCTGCCGACGGAGGAGCGTTTCGCCTCCCCGGGCTCCCTTCTCTCCAGACCCTTCCGTTTCTACCTCAACTCTACTGCGCATAGCAAATCATGGTCAATCGCATTCGACATTGCCTCAACAGGAGCCAAGCGAGTGGAAGAGCTGCAGCACATTCAAGTGACCGTGGAATCCATCTGGGCGGAGACCAACGCTGCGCCTCTCATTCACGAATGGATGCACGAAGCCCCTACTTATAGGGAGCACATCCTCTACCGAGACGAGAAGCGTTCGACACACCTCCCTGATTGGATGAGTTTCGTTGGCAATGGCATGCGAGGAACGTCCACTCTCACTCAACACATCAAACCGTGCTCCCACGATGGATGAGATTGGAATTCGTCCTTTTCCGTGAATAGATCTGAGGAGAGATATCCCTTAAGTGGCCAAAGTGCCCATCCGATGATAAAGCTTTCATGTGTGTTTATGATACTCGGCAAAACAACGAGGATGAAGATGAACTTCGCATGAGGTGCATCTCATCTTCGTCTTTCCAATATGAGGGCTCACATGCTTGCATACCTCGCACCTGGACTTGGAGGGGGTCTTAATCAGCCGATGACGAGAGACGCGAAGAACAGCGGTGTTGTGTCGTGGTGAAGGACTCCCCTGCCGCAACCCACCTGCCTGTCGTTTTCGCTTACCATGTCCATCTGAGACCTCATCGGAGACACAACTTCAACACAACACACACTCGCGCGCACTCGAATTGTAAGATGGGAAATCAGGACTCGAAGTCTGCAGACCAATCAAAGCGCATCAAGGCAGAAACGCGCAGGGAAACGCGCGACGATCCTCCCCATGCGCCTCCCGTGCCCTCTTCAGCCGCTGCACCTCCTGGCGCAGGCGTTGTAGACGACTACGAAGAGGATTACACTCGCGATATCGTAAAGAATGATGAAGAAGCCTTGTTTCTGCGTGCAACGGAGACTCGGAAGTAGACTAGCTCTGTTCTACCGGCTTTTGCGCTTCCATCGCTCACTATTGGCATCTACAACGTTAGAAACACACCCTGCCTTGAATTGCATGCTGAATAATCATATTTAGGTACTTCGACCTCTTCTCTATCTCGAGATGCTGGTTCAGCCAACTACGACGTCCGACCAAGAGTCCAAGACGGACATTCGACCCCTCTCCTCCTATGGCAACCCAACCATACAACGATACATCAACCTCGGCCACAAATAGTGATATGTACAAGGAACCGCGTAACGCCTGCCATAGGAAGCGATTGGCTTGACGGCGAGGCGCTGACATTGGCTTGTCGGTCGACTGCACTGTATTATGTAACCTAGCTTGCTGTAGTTTAGATTTGAAGGTTCACCCACATTTTCCATGTTTCTTCGCAGTGAGAGGGACATTCGGTATCGCTCATGGCTTGATTCGGCATGGAGCAGAATTCCGAGCGTCAACGCCCAGTTTTCCTCCAGTACCGCTCACCATGTCGTCTTGGACAAGTGTCACCTCTTCCTTATCATCGATTCTCCCATGTACGTGTCTTCAGTGTTCCCTTTTCTTGCGCCACTCAACGGTGCACTCTGTCAGGCGTGGATTTCTAACCTTGCACCTTCACATCCCTTTCCTGCTTCCTAGATGTGGGAGTCACCGCTTTGGTGCACCCTTTTGAAATCATGAAGGTGAATGCTATCATTGATCCCGATGCCCCCCTGAATTTGGAGCCGCTGAAAGGGTATGACCGCCAAGGAACCACATTCTTGCTTTCCGAGACCTACTGCAACCGTGATTAGCTTCAAAGACGCTCAACAATCCATATCTCCATACTGACACTTTCTTGTTTTACTCTTCTTGACCATAAATAGCTTCGCTGCCTATCAAAGAGGTCTTGTTTCACACCTTTTGTCGACGATCGTCGTTGGCGCAGCCCGTGCGTTCTTGTCTCCTCGCGTGACCAACTTGTGCAAGAGCTGTGAATCTGAAGCGATCGATGAAGCCGAAGTGCCGCACTGGAAAGTACAATTGAGCCAATGGTGGGGCAAGGTGGGACCTCTTATTATCGTCCAAAACGCCGTCATGGTTTTGACCTATCCACTCATCTTGACGACCACTGTCACTAGTATTCCTTCGGTACGTGCTCTATTCCGTTTCCAACAGCTACTTATAAGGCATTCCGAACCTCCCTGACACTGAAATCGCGTGTTCCTTCTGTTTCCATCGCCCCGATCCGTACCACGTGCATTTCTGGGTCCCACTTGTACGTGTCGGACCGAAAAGCTCTCGAAAGACATGAATTTCTGGGAAGTACTGAAGTCGATCTGTAACACACACGGAGTGATGGGCCTCTTCTCTGGACTTCTTCCTAAGTGCATTGGCGCCTCTCTTCATTCGCTTCTGCTGATGCCACTCAACAATAAGATCTACAACAGGCTCACGGAGTATTCTATGGCCAATATCGCGAACTACCAACGTCAGGAACAGGGAACGATGGTGCGCAATGCGCAGCGTTTCAACATCATCCTTTCGTCCGTCATTGGAAGCGTAGCGAGTAGTTTCCTGTTGACTCCGTTCGAAGTCGTATCCACGGAGATGCAGTGCGCGACGATGCTCGCTCGTCCATTGCCTTCGACCCTGGCGATCACGAGACTCGTGTTTCAAAAGTTTGGTCCCAAGGTCCTCTACATGGCCGCTGTGCCACAGCTCCTCAAGCACCTCATCAGCGCAGCTGTGTTTGCATATATCTTGACCAGGAAGGCTGCCATTGTCAACTAGAGGCTCGATCGATCGCCACAAGAAATCTGAGGACAGATCTCTCTACTGGCAATCAGTGCCACACCATGTGCAGTTAAATGTAGCTACACATCCCATAAGAGCGGTTATCATTCCATTTGGCTATTTCACTCATTCGAGTTGAAAGATGTCGGCTGTGGGCTGGTTGGGGCCCCGAGTCGCGGGCTCTGGCATTTCATTCCTCCTGTTCCCCATCAATGGAACCCATCAAGCCTGCACTCCACGTAGATCGGCACTATCGTTACATTGAACTGCAAAATGAGATTGGTGTCCTTCTTATCAGCGACACAACTGTGAAAACAGCCGGAGCAGCCCTAGACATTGCCATCGGATCTTTCAACGACCCTGAGGACGTTCAAGGCCTCGCACACTTCCTAGGTATGTTCACTCTTGCCCTTCTCTGCCCTTTTCTACCCATCTACCCATTTCTTATCTTACAATGATCACACACTGCCTAGAGAGAGGATCTCGTGATCCGCTTCATTTCCGCATCGTTTCCCGTTGCTGTGCTTGCTTTCCGAGATCTGACTTCCCTCAAATTGCATGTGTGTCCATGTATAGAGCATATGTTGTTCATGGGGAGTGCCAAATATCCCGACGAAAACGCCTACGACCAGTTCTTGCAGCAGGTACGATGGTTCCCATTTTAATGGTCCTTTCTCGCTCATACTGACCTCCTTCGTCCGTTTTTTGTCTGTTCTAGCATGGAGGGTATTCGAATGCGTACACTTCTGCCGAACATACGGTGTATCACTTTGAAATTGAGGCACCCTATTTGGAAAAGGCGCTGGACATCTTTGGAGCGATCTTCAAGGACCCGTTGATGGATCCGTCTTCTACTGAGCGAGAATTGAAGAGTGTGCATAGTGAGGACAAGAAATCTGAGAAGATGGATACGTGGAGATTGGATCAAGTGCTGTATGAGTGCGCGGACCCAAAGCATCCCCGAGCCAAGTTCTTGGGCGGAAACCTGACTTCTTTGGACATCGAGCCGCGTCAAAAGGGCATCAACGTGCGTGAACAGCTGCTGAAGTTCCACGATTCGTATTATAGTAGCAATTTGATGAAGTGCGTGGTGGCAGGCCCGCAATCTCTGTCGGAGTTGGAATCCTACGCGCGATCCGCCTTGGAGGGCATTGAGAACAAGAAGCTGCTGGTGCCGCATTTTGGAAGTGAGCCTTGGAAGAGAGGTGTGCACTTGGGGAGAGAGGTGTTCTTCGAATCGCTCAAAACGTGGAGGAAGCTCGTGTTGCGCTGGTCTCTCCCGTCGTTCGCCGGCAAGTACACAGAAGCCACTCTCGGCTACATCTACCACCTCATTGGACACGAGGGCCCTGGATCTCTCTTCGCTTACCTCAAATCACGTGGATGGGCAACCACATTGGTCGCAATGGACGATGGAACAAACCGTGACTTCGACGTGTTCAGTGTGGACATTGAGCTCACCGTCGACGGCTGGGAGAATCATAGAGAGGATGTCATTACGGCGATGTACGAGTACATCCACATGCTGAAGAGAAGTGGACCACAGAAGAGGATATTCGACGAACTGAAGGCGATCAATGCAATGGACTTCGACAACATGAGCACCAAGCCAATTGGCTCTGAAGTCACCGATTGGGTGGACAACATGTGGCTCTACCCGCCAAAGGACATTTTGAGAGGCGCATACGTCATGGAAAGCTTCAATCCTGATGCCATCACCGAGACACTCGAACTCCTCACTCCTGACAACATGCTCCTCGTCAATTGCGCAAAAACGTTCAAGGACATCACGATGGACAAAACTGAGAAATGGTATGGCGTTCACTATCACGTAAGGCCAATTGAAGCATCGAGACAGTCAAAATGGACAACCTTCCCTCAGCCCACCAAGCTCTTCTATCTTCCCAAGCCCAACCCCTTCATCCCTACAGAGTTATTTGTACATCCTATACCCCATATCGACTCTATGGCCTCTCTTTCAATGGTCGATGGACCCGTCGCTCCCACTAATCCTCAAACTGGATCCCCTTCAGCCACTGCACAGCTCAAAGGCATCGTTACTACTGTATCTGAACCTGTTTTGGTGCGAAATCTTGATGAGAACAGGAGGAGAGCTATGAGAAGGTTGAAACTGATGGAGACCTTTGGCACCACTTTTGACGCGTCCATGTATCTCGAACCTGATCTGATTGTCGATACGATGTTGTGCAAGGCGTATCATTTGCAGGATCCGATGTTTCCGAACAACCCGAAGATGTCTTGCCGTCTTCTGATCCACTCTCCCGTGTCGTACTCCACCTCGCTTGCCTATGGACTGACCAGCCTTCTGTGTGAGTTGGTGAAAGATGATCTTAACGAGTATACCTATGATGCGACTCAGGCGGGTATTGACTTCTCCATCACTCCGGCATTCGATGGTTTCATGGTGAAGGTTCACGGTTACGCCGAGAAGATTCCTCTGTTGCTTCAGGTCCTGTTGCAGCGTATGATTGATTTGGATGTTCGTAAAGACCGTTTCGAGCTGATTAGGCAAGAATCCCTGCGTGTGTTCTCGAACTTTGCCAGAACTCAGCCATACGGCATCGCTCAGGAGCTCCTCGACTCCGTCACGTGTGTTCCCCGCTGGACTCAAGAGGAGAAGTTCTTCGCTTGCGCAGAGGCCACGCTGGACGATATGCAGTACCATCACAAGATCTTCTTCCGTCAGACCAAGCTAGAGGTCCTTCTTCACGGCAACATCCCGAGAAGCGAGGCGTTACAACTCGTGCACTCCATGCAATCCATCTTCACTCAGAGCCGCGCCATGTATCCCGCACAATTCATCGTGCAGAGAACCATCACTTTGCCGGAAAAGACCGACGTGAGAGTGAACACTCAAGGTCAGGATCCGGAGAATCCAAATTCAGCCGTTTTCATCTGGTACCAAATCTGCTCCTTCTACAACCTGCGACAGTTCGTCATGCTCAACGTCGCCATAGAACTCCTCTCTGAGCACATGTACAACATTCTACGCACGAAGGAACAACTGGGATACATAGTCGCCATGTCTTCAAGGACGCAATCATCCACCTCCGGTCTCCGCATCACCGTTCAGTCTTCCGAGTATTCGACCACCTATCTTCTCTCACGAATCGACAACTACTTGCACAACCTAGTTCCTTCGTATCTGGACACCCTCACCGATGAGGCATTCAAAGCACAAGTCGCGGCGCAAATCTCCATCTACACTCAACGCCCCTCCAGCCCCAAGTCTCGCTCCGCCACGTTCTGGGACGCCATCGAGGAGGGTAGCTACAATTTTGCCCGGAAATTGGAAGAAGCACAGATCCTCAACACGCTGGACAAGCACGAAGTCGTCAACTTCCTGAAAACCGCGCTCGGAGAGCACCACAGGGCAACCGTCCTCGTTCAGTCTCAAGTCCCTCCAGAAGGAGCTCATAGCACCATCTCAGAAGTGGCGAAACCGAATGGCGACGTTGAGGCTACCGCACGCAAGGTTCAAGTACTGGACGTGAAGGACCACATCGCTTTCAGAAACGCCATGCCGCTCCACTCTGCCGGTATGTGGGATCGATGGGACCTGCCTGAACTCATTCCCGAGCGAACGCCTACAATGCTCAATGTTTCTACTCTCGGCAACGAAGAAGAAGAAGAAGAAGAAGAAGAAGAAGAAGAAGAAGAAGAGGAGGAGGAGGAGGAGGAAGAGGAAGAGGAAGAAGAGGAGGAGGATGGTGAAGACGAGGAAGATGTTCAACACCATGAAGAAGAACACCCCAAGAAGCCAAAAACAAGGAGCTCTGCTAAGCATTCCGAGGAATGAAGACGAGCCTGTACCACTCATGCAGCGTTGTCATGTACCCACACACACGCACATTTACACCACATGTCAAAAGCGATCACACTCACTTCCTTCAAGTTTGACGGGCATTCTGCGATCAAGATCCAATTTCTCTATTTGTCGGCCGGACGAGTTCGCGATTTCAGGACTCCCCATCAAGTTGATCAATCGCACCAAAGTCCAGGGCCCGGCACGTTCCAGGGGTCTAAGCAGTCAGTCTGTGGCGATGCATCTGCAACTTTGTCATGCTCTAAATCGTTTGAGCTCGATAAGACAACCTTATAGGGCTCCAGGAGCCAGTAAACCCAAAACGAAGAGCTCTTCGATGGGCAGGAAGTTTGTGCCGTCTCGATCGTCCTTGAACGTGCGTTGTCATGTGTACTACTTATTTTGTGTGTTCTGCATCAGCATTATATCTAACGATTCTCCTATTCTGCTGGACAGACTTATGTTGGGGGTCGCAATTGTGGACTCTCTCTGTCTGGCGTTTCGTTTGCTTCTTGCAGCCGCAGATGGTATACTTCCAAGATGAACTTGTTTGAGGAAGAGGGAGATGCTTTATCAGTGCCCTATCGAATGGACCGAACTGAGTTGATGGGTGAAGAACTCGATGAAGTGGACGGGAAAGGATTGAGCGTTCGAAGTCCTGTGTCGTCCGAGAGTGCTGTTCATGTGGATTGGCAGGCTTGGGATCCTAGTATTCGTCATTTTCTTGAAGGTTTGCATCAGTCGGAGATGAATTTGGATCTTGCTAAGAAGTTGTGGAGTGAGTACAAGTTGAAGGTGATCGGTCATCCGGAAATGTCCGCCTTTTTGCCGTTGATGTTCCGTCAACTGTCCCCGTATCTGTATTTCGATCATCTGGAGGCTTTGTACAGTGATATTGTGGAGACTGGGCAGCTGACGACAGTGATTGGGCGTGATATGGTGCGTCAGTACATGAAGCGCAATGATCTGAAGAATGCGGAGGTGGTTCGAAGCGATTTGCTGCAAGCTGGT
>Ga0307375_10005147_pt1 | contig 12324 bp, 12 predicted proteins | sample TR1MG_FD_202531 | JGI IMG/M metagenome (GOLD analysis project Ga0307375, IMG submission 202531) | Soil microbial communities from Risofladan, Vaasa, Finland - TR-1 | ecosystem: Environmental > Terrestrial > Soil > Coastal area > Acid sulfate soil | place: Finland: Risofladan, Vaasa | collected... | reverse complement strand
GCCCGCCGTGTCGCTTGCCCGCCGCGTCGTCTGGCGGGCTTGCCCGCCGTTTACCCGCCGTCCTCTTGGCGGGTTCGTCTGGCGGGCGACGTATATGCCCTCTACACTTGTCGAGAAGCCTCTACAAATTCGCCCTTTTATGCAAAACAAACCCAATTTCTGAAAAGCTGATATGAACCTAACGTGCTATTTGACAAAGGATTACAAAAAATGAAACCCCCTTCGACCCTGACCAAAACAAACCCAATCAAACCCAATTTATCGCGGCGTAGCCTGCTTGCCACGGCGAAGTCCCATACGAAGCCGGGCTGGCGAAGCCGGATCAAACCCAATTTATCGCGGCGTAGCCCTATTGCCACGGCGAAGTCCCATACGAAGCCGGGCTGGCGAAGCCGGATCAAACCCAATCTGTACTGAGCCTGCCCGAGGCCATATTGGGCTTGTCCCTTTATATGTACTTGCGCAGGAAATGTCCGCATTAAAAAGATTCGATGTCAACATTGTGGGGCAGCTTCTCCAGCGGGCAGCCTTCGCACCTGGCCTTCGGCCTGCAAAATTCTTTGCCCACCCTTACCAGCAATGCGTGGTATTCGTTGAACAGTTGCACATCCTGTGGCAAATTCGACTCAAACAAGTCTCGCAACTGCTCGTAGTCAGCCTCCGGCTCAATCAGCCCGTGACGAACAGCCACGCGGGCAGTGTACGCATCCACCACAAATATCTTGCGGTCCAAAGCGTAAAGCAGAATCGAATCAGCCGTCTCACGCCCCACACCTTTTATCGCCAAGAGCTCGCTTCGCAATTGCTCTGTATCCAAGTTTTCCAGTCTGGTCAGTTCTCCGCCGTAATCGGTAAAAAGCCAGTCGATGAAACTCTTGAGTCGCCTGGCCTTTACATTGAAGTACCCGGCCGGCCTGATAAGTCCGGCCAATTGCTTGATGTCTATAGTGTGCAGCGCCTCCGGGCTCAGAAGGTGGGCCGCCTCCAGATTCGCTATTGCTTTTTCAACATTGCCCCAGTTCGTATTCTGTGTAAGAATCGCCCCCACGATTATCTCGAACTGTGTCTTGCCCGGCCACCAGTGCTGAGGCCCGAACCGCTCGAAAAGCAGTTGATATATCTCGGTCAGTGTTTTATCAGTCATCGCCTGATTATTGCTCTTAAAAAACCGGCTGTCCGACTTGTAATCTCACATTGCTTGAAGTAAACTCTGCGGCAACTTGAATAATTGCAGCAGACAGAACCAGAATCATGAAGGATAAATACAAATACAACACCAGTCAACTGTTTAACTTCGCACAGAATTCCTATCTGGAGCGAACGTCCCGTCCGGTTTACGCAATGGCTTTTCTGCTGCCGTTTATTGTCTTCTACGAATTAGGGACGATTTTTATCAACACCAACGTGCTCAGGCAGTACTGGCAGGGCCGGGTAGTGGCGTTCTCATGGCTGCAAAAATTCCTCGAATACGTCGGATTCAGCAGCAAATTCGCATGGGTGGCGACCCCCTTTGCCGTCATCGTTATTTTGGCGGCCCTCCAGCTCGCCTCCCGAAAACGCTGGCGCTTCTGGTTCGGTGACATCTGGCCTATGGTTGTCGAGTGCGTTTTACTTGCGGTACCCTTAATCGTATTAGGTCTGTTTCTGAACAGCCCCGCCGCTCCGGAGGTCGGCGCGGACCAAATCGGTGGCAGTGCAATACGAATCCAGACGGGCACGGTCGCAATTTGCTCTTCGGCCGCAAACGATGCTTCACCACCAGCGCCTAACCCCGGCGCACAAACGATAAGACTTTTGGCCGATATTGTCACAGGTATAGGAGCGGGAATTTATGAGGAGCTCGTATTCCGGCTTGTCCTGATCTGTCTTTTGATGCTGTTGTTTCAGGACGCTCTGCGGCTTAGTCACAGCAATTCAATCATACTTTCGGTGCTTATCTCCGCAGCGCTGTTTAGTGCGTATCATCACGTGGATTTCTTCAGCGGGCAGTTATACCAGACAACCCGATTTGACTGGACGCAGTTCGGTTTTCGCACAATCGCGGGCGTCTATTTTGCCGTTCTTTTCGCAATTCGCGGCTTCGGCATTACTGCGGGCACTCATGCTTTCTACGATGTCATCGCGACCCTAATCAATGCGTTCTTTTTCACCGGCGGAAATTAGCCGCCGCAACCGCCTTTTTGAAAAATTTTTTCGAAAAACTTCGCCGCTGTTAATCTTTTGGTCTGCAAGGCTTGCGAAATAATCGTCCCATAAGCACCGGAATCGGCCTTATCAATGCTGATATTGCCCTTGAACGGGGAAGCCGGTTTTTGTATAATACATTTGAAGTAAGCTGGTTGCACTTTTTGTTGTGGGATTGTTGATATCGTGGAATGGCCGCAAATCAACGTAGCTGTCGAGGAATTGACCTTCAGTCTTTTTCAAAGGCCGGTGCATCCTGAGCTTTTCCAGATTTATGCCAGGCGCCAGTTAAAAACCGCGGAATACGAGGCTGATATCTGGGTTACGGGCTGTACGCATGTAGTCAGCGTTTACGCCTCGGGTTTTTGCCTGTCGGAGGTGGTCAGCTCGCCCGGCCAGTTGCTGCCCCAGCATGGGTTGATCGAGCGATTCCAGTTCCGTGGTCCGCGGTCTCACAAATGCACCTTAAGTCGGCAAATCAGTTATGTCACTGATTTTCAGGTCGAGAAGATGAGCCCCAATTTGTATCACCAGAGCCACATCGACCTTGAACGGTTTGCAAGAAATCGCGGCATATTCGTAAAGTTCCCCCGCCCGAAAACCGGCGACCTCCAGCCGTTCTGTTATGTTGATTTCGAGGCAAGGCGAAGCGAATTGCATGTTCACACCTTCGCGGCCTACCCCGAGCAGGTCACAATGATTAAGACCCAATCATTGTTCGATTTCTCGGCGAAACAACAATAGACGACCGAAGGCGTGCGAACAACTCGGAAGAATCTCATGCGGACTGTTGTTTCAACTTTTCCTTCAAAAAGTCCGCCTTCTCGCGGATTTCCTCGGCAATTTTGCTGTTTGGAAAATCACGCATAATCTGCTGGCCGATTTCAAGGGCTCTGGCCCAATTCTTTCCGGAGGCGGCGAGCGAAAACTGTACGCCAAGGTTGTGCAGCTTTGTTTTGAAGACGTCCCTTGCCGCTTCCTGCAAACCCAGTCCTTCGTTGGGTGTAAGGTACATATCCAGCTCCTTGAGGATTTCCAGACTGCGGTCGGTGGCCTGGCGCTGCACGGCATCGTCCCAGACTGTAAGCAGTATTCTCTTACGCTCCTCCTTTTTGCTGATGAGTTTTTGACGCAGCGCTTTTGCCTCCTCAGACCTTGGATAAGCCTTGATTAACCTTTCAATCTGCACGCTCGCCTCGGCCCACTGATAGCTCTCGAAAAGTTTCTCGATATGCGCCGCATCCTGCTTCATGCGCTCCAGGTCGGCCGTATCAAGGTGCTTGTTTAGCTCCTGCCGCAACTGCTCCGCAAGCTCAGCATACGCAGGGCAATGCGCAATTTCATCAATCATTCTATCGACGGCCTCAAAGTCCTGATGCTCAAACTTGTCCAGGACTGTTTCTCGCAGCAACCGGCTGTTCGCATCACGGAACGCAATGGCCTTGGCCGTTTCACCCAGCCGAACACCCTGGTCGATTTGTGATAAAACGAAACGGCTCCTTTCGAAAGCCTCGATTATCCGCTCGAGCTTAACGTTGGTTTCCTGGAGCGCTTCGAGAATTTGAATTGTCCTGGAAAGGATGAGTATTACCGCGACCAAAAAGACCAGGGCCGCCGCCAGCCATACAAGCTGCGGTATCCGGCCGTCTGCGGACCTGCCAAAAACGTTTGTAAAGAACACCAGAAAAGTGGTCGCCACAAACACGACTATCAGCGCAACGTAAATAACAAGGATATTCCATTTGGATTGCCACAATGGTCTGTCGTTTCCCCGGTTCATAATCGACCCTTCCCGAAGCCCGAAGGAAGCTTTTCGCTGCCAGCCTTCAAACATTATGATACCCTGAAAGGGTCGCTGTGTCAATAACCGGCAAGCCAAAACCCCGTCGTTGCGGCCTTCCCGGCTGGATGGAAGAACAGACAAGACCCCAGGTTTCGCGGTAAAATTCAAGATGACCAAACACCGCATCCCCCTGCGCAGCGCCGAAAGCTTCATAAACATCGCGTTCTCGAAAAGCCGGACGTGCCCTCAGGGCTTTCGCAATAACTCCAATGCGGCTTCAAGAACACGCTCACACCCGCGCAGACGCGCCCTGCCCGCTTTAACAGGGACGCCTGGCCCAATGCCTTCCATGAAGGCAGCCACACTGTTACACCGTTGCCCAGGTCTGTGGGCTTAGGATTGCCCGAACTGCCGTATGAAGTCTCGCCCCCCAACTTGCAGCCGGGGACCTGCTTCATCATTACATTAAGAGAAAGGCTTCGCAACTGCTCATGTTTGCAGGGCCCATAGGGACCACAATCTTGCCCCGGTATTTCGGGCCGGTTTTGTTGGGCTTAAGTACCCTCTCCTGGGCTTTGCCGAATCCGCCAGGGCTGTCCGGGGAACGATTTACGTGCTTGGCATACAGCACCGGCTCAACATTCTGGCTGCAACTTTCGCAAACTCCCTGGGCGTCTTTGCTCGCTCCATCAGGGGCCCATACCCCTGAAACATCTCATTACAGTCAACACCACGCAAGTCGCGGTAGGAGTATTTGTTGTCGTCAATGGCCTGACGCAGTCTTTTTTGCGGCCTGGAAATTCTCGGCCCCCGTCGGCCTCTTAGCCTGCTTTGGGGCCTTGTCCACATCGGTTGGGCGGACTTCCTTTCCAAATCCCCGCACAAATATTTCTCTGCCCGCATCGGTCTCGGCGGAAAAGCAGACCCATAGCTTGCCTTTGCTGTCATACGCAGCCGAACAAAAACGAGGATTACCCTCGGTCTGCACCGTCTTCGCAGTGGACCAGCGATTGTGCACCGGGTCAAACTCCGACCGTTTTAGCGTCCATTGCTCGGCGTCCGATGTCTGGCTCCAAAGCAAAGTCACTGTGCCTTCAGGGCTTACCGCAAAGCACGGCGTACAGACATTTGCCACCGACCCGCTCAACTGATGTGTTTCTGCATGCGTTTGCCTGCCCGTAACAGTCGCTTCTTTTACACAGAGTGCTTTCTGCCTCTTGCCAAGGCTGTCCCAGGCACACCAGATACGCCCGTCATTACCGGCGGCAATTGCCGGCGTCACATCAATTTGCTTGCCGCTGACCGCTATAGCTTTGCCCAACTTTAGTTCGCTGCCAACGCTGCGCACAAAGATTGTGGGCGTCTCGGCTTCTTTTGTGTATCCTTCCGGCCGATGATAGTCCCAGCTCCAGCACACAACTGCGCGGTCAGCCATAACAGCTATTGCCGGGTCTGAGTGGTCCTCATATTCCGGAACATCCGTGGGGCTAACCTGCACTTCTTTGGACCATTCGCCATCCTGCCACCGCCGGACATATACCTCTTTGTCGCGTGACCGTCGCCCCATCTTGCGCCACTTGTAATATGTCATCCAGACCCGGCCTTTGTCATCACAGGCCAGCCGCCCGTGCATCGCATCGTCGTCGGCCTGCGTAACCTGCACGACCTTCCCGAAGTCCGAGGCATCTGCAAATGACCTGACAAATATGTTGTAATTCTTCCCACCGGCATTACTCGTCCAGCTTACCCACACACGGCCCTGCTTGTCTACCGCCGCGGCCCCATCGTACTCGTCCGACGAGGTCGCAGCTATCGGCTTATCTTCAGACCATTTGCCGCCATCAAATACCCTGATAAACACGTCGCTGTTGCCATTACGATTGGTCGTGAAGACCACGTAAACCTTTCCGTCCGGCGCGCACGCCAAAGAAGGAAATCTGTCACGCCTCCGCGCCTTTTCTGTTTCTTCGCTGCGCTTTAGGGTTGCCGGCATATACGAAACACCCTCCATTTGAGCCGTTCGCACAACCGCCGGCGCCTCAATCATACCTTTCAGAAGCTTCTCAATTTGCGGCATCTCCCTGTCCACCAGGGCTCCGCCTTTCTGGTAGACAACGCCTCCTTGCTTGTCGACAAGCATCAAAAACGGCCAGCCATCCCGGTTAAATCTTCTTTCAAATTTACGATCCGGGTCCAGCAGGTGAACTATGGGCAAGCGATAATGCTTTTGAAATTCAAGTGACGCAAGCTCGTTATCGCCCGAAATCACCCGGATGACCTGTACCTTCCCCCCGTACTGTGCTGCTAACTCCCCGACACGGAGAGCCTCCTGCTGGCAGCCCCCTCACCAGCAGGCGCCGAACTCCAGAAATACCGGCACGCCTTTGTAATCCTGCGAGTGCACCCGGCGCCCGAATATGTCCGGCAGAGAAAATTCAAGTTCCTCGCTGCCGCGTGCTGCTTCGGCTGCATTGGTCGCTAATATCAGGCCAAACTCCAATACTAACAGAATCCGCTTCTTGAAACTTCCGCCGCCTTTCATAGCTTCTCCTTTCTACCTTATGCTATACCTTCATTGGCCCTTTGTATCTGACAATAATGATGGCATCTACAAATCGGAGTGTCAACCAAATATTCGAGCGGATCCCCGGAGGGAACAATCGGTCCGAGCCGCCCCCGCAATTGACCGTGGCAATTACGGCCACATCCTCATCTGCTTTTCGCCGCAAGAATGATTTGACAGCATCTGGAAAATAAGAACCCGACACCACGACGCCGCCTCCACGGCTTTGCCGGCACGGAACTGCCGCAACCAGCTTATCGGCGAGAACCTGTTTGGTTAATTCAACCGCCGCCTGCATCGAAATCGCTGCGGGTTACGTAAAGCGCAGCCACCTTATTGTCCGCAAAAAAGAAGCGAACTCTCTGGTGTGTGCGGGCATAGTAACAGTGTCCCTTTCTCCCATCGATATCCCTGTACAAGACACCGTCCTTGAATCCTACAGGCCCGCCCTCCACCGTCTCCGTCGGCCGGCCGACAACCTCAAGGACTTCCTCAATCGAGGAACCGACCCGAAGCTTGCCGCGCCAGAGATAGCCGGTGCCCGGCCCATGATGACGAAGCTCCTCTATCCGCTCGCGAACAACCAAGACGCCGAAGCCATTGGGATATCTCATGAGATACCGGTCGGGCAGATTGTCCTTCGTGAAGGTTTTCTTGCCCCACAAATAGGATTGAGGTTCGCCGAAAATCCGGATAATATCCTCCACCTTGCCATTGTCGATATCCAGTTGGGCGACTTTCGCGTTAAAGTCTTTTCGAAATTCGACATTGTCAGGAGTTGATTCGCCGACGGTCTTGTATTTCGCCAGCTCGGCCGTCACGGCGTCATTGTCTGAAAGATCACCTGCTTCAATAGCACCAATAAGTTTCACAGGGTCCAGTATCGGCCCAAGGGCCATGTTGCCGCCTTTGTTCTGCATCTGAATGGTACGACCCGTTTTCATCGCCAACGCCCAGAATCTTTCAGGGTAAATTTTAGGGTCCACCTGCGCCGCAAGGGCGTAAACGCCCGCAATATAAGGAATTGCCCAGCTCCATCCTCCGTGACGGTAGAATACGTACTCTTCAGCCCCTGTGGGGCTGGCTGTGGTTCGCGAATCCATCGGAACCAACAAACGGTCCTTACCCTGACTGAGGTGTTGACCCCAGGATGCCGGTGTATAAGAATTAAAATCATCCGGGTCGCCGAGCGGCGAACGGCCAAGCCCATGAAACTTCAACCCATGGATTTGCTCGGTCGATGAACATATCACGAGCATGCCCTCAGCCTTTGCTTTTTCCATCGCTTCGGTAATCTCTTTGTAACCTTCCTGGGAAGGGTCCCAGCCTATTGACATGGAAATTACCCGAATTTTCTTATCTTTTGGAAGCTGTTTATTTATTTCCAAAATTCTGTTTACGGCCTGAGCGCGATACTTGAAATTCAGCCGTGCCTGGCCTTTTGCTCCCTTTGTTCCAAAATCAAACGGCCACGTGGCAACATAATAGACATCCGCCTGCGGCGCAACTCCCAGCGTTTTACCCGCCGCAATAGAAACTACAGCCGTCCCATGCATATGGGCGTCGGCTCCGTGTCCACCTTCCGCTTCTTTCATTTCCAAGACATTGATTTCCTCGTACAACCGAAGGCGCTCTACATATTCCCGGTGGTCAACTAACAGCGGGTTATCAATAATCGCAATAGCCACGTCTCGCCCGGTAATGCCCTTATCGTGCAATTTGCGGACCCCCAGACCCGGGTTCTTTCCTATCTCCACAAGCCTCCTGGAGTCAAAGCCTTTGGACATACGGTCAGAACCGGGCCAAATCGTCCTCTCATCAAAAGTCGAATGAAGAAGGTTGTCCAGAAAACCCCTCAAGTCAAGCTTCGACAAATCATAACCACGCAAATCCACCTGGAAAGGGTTGGTCGAATCCCGATTGTACCCGGGTACAGACTTCAATTGTCCGCGCTGCCAGTTCGTCGGCTTTGGTCTTCGATCAATCTTGGGGAACGATTTGGCCAGGTCCGACTGCCTCACTGTCTTCGATAAGTTGCCGCCACCCGGCCCGTCGACCCAACCACTGCGGGTCACGTATAGTGCGACCACCTTGTAGTCAGCAAAGAACAGTCGTAAGCTCAGGTCTGAACGGCCATAGTAGCACCCCCCTTTGCGCCCATCGAAGTCCTTGTATAATACGCCATCCCTGAATTCAACCGGCCCGCCCTCCACCGTCTCTGTCGGCCGGCCGACAACCTCAAGGACTTCCCCAAGCGACGAACCAACCCGAAGTTTGCCGCGCCAAACATAGCCGGTACCGGGCCCCTCGTGACGCAGTTCAACAACTCTATTATCGGCCATAAGCACATTAAACCCATCCGGATAAACAAGCACATATCGTCGGGGCAAACTTTTGCGGTCGAGTATCCGGACTCCCCACATGTACTCCAAAGGTTCCCCGAAAAACCTTACGACATCCTTGAGATTTGCGGTGTCGATTTCAAACTTGTTAACTTTTTCCAGAAAACCACGCCGAAATTCTTCTGTGGTGACAGGTTCCGGCGGCCTGGATATTTTTACGACCAACAGAATCCCCGCAACAATTACGAAAACAGCGGCAACAGCAGACCCCACAACATATTTGAGCCTAACACCTTGCTGCAGATGACCCGCCCCCGGATCGAGAAGTTCGGCGTAATCAGAGGCGGGGCCCATCTCCGTTATGATACTGTCAAGACATTCCGGGGTCTGCTGGTCGGGTGCAAGCTCAGCAAACCGCTGGTCCAGGTGCGAGCGCACATTGTCAAGAACATCTCTGGCCCGTGGGTGCCTGATTGACGACAGGGCTTTTTCAACCTCATGGAGATATTTGCTTTTCAGACTCTCCCACGTTTTGTTTTCTGAGGTCATCTATCCGTTCCTTTCTTGATGCGCTGGACACTTTCAATTATCCGCTCCCAGTGCGCGTTCATATCGGCAAGAACTCTTTTACCTGATTCGGTGAGCTTAAAGTACCTTCTCGGCGGACCGTCCCGGGAAGTCTCGGAACAACTTGTCACCAGACCGTCCGTTTCCAGACGCGCCAGAATGGGGTAGATGTTCCCTTCACGAATTCCCAGACCCTCAATCTGTTTGAGTGTCTGGACCATCTCATAACCATGGCGCCGGCCGCCGCGCAAAAGATTCAGGATAACAACGTCCAGCAGGCCCTTACGAAGCTGGGTTTGCCAATTGTTCAGGTCCAACTATTGACCTCTCTTTCAGTAAACATAAACATTCGCTCTCCTCGCACGGCCCCAGGATTTGCCGGACCGGTTCCAGTATACTGTATAATAGCACACTGAAAAATCAAGCGCAAATTATTGAATTGCTTGGCGAACTTCAATGGTGCAGCACGCAAGCTCTGTCCTTTCAAAGTGTTATGCATACGCTTAAGTCCCATATTTTCTTCGCTGTTACGCGTTTTTTTCTGAACCAACCAGCCGACTACTGCCTATAATCAATGTAGTACGGACGGTAAGATTGTACAAAACAGCGGCATTTCTAAGGAGCGATTGATATGAAAGGGATTGAATGTATTTGTATCACGCTTGTTCTGATGGTCGTTGCGATTGATTGCTTTAGTGCCGAAGAGCCTGCCGCAAAAGAAAGTGCGGACAAGAAAATCATCGCAGAAGGCAATAACAGGTTTGCTTTGGAGCTGTACGCAAGGCTGCGCGAACAAGAAGGGAACCTGTTTTTCTCGCCTTACAGCATCTCAACCGCTCTGGCCATGGTGTACGCGGGGGCGAGCGGCGAAACCGAGGCACAGATGGCCGAGGTGCTGCACTTTCCGATACAGGCAGGCAAGAGTGAACTGTATCCAGGCAAAGGGGCAGCCAAATCGGCCTCGTGTAACAAGCAGCAATTTCATTCCGCGTTCGGAGCGATCATCAAGGATTTGAACGCCAGAGGGGAAAAAGGCGGCTATGAACTTGTCGTCGCCAATGCCTTGTGGGGGCAGACAGGTTACGGCTTCCTGCAGGAATTTCTGCAGCTAATCGAAGTCAATTACGGGGGCGCGCTTAACAAGGTTGATTTCATAAGGGCCGCGGAGGCTGCTCGAACAACCATCAACGCCTGGGTTGAAAAACAAACCAAAGACAAAATAAAAGAACTCATTCAGCCGGGCGTACTCAACCAAATGACCCGCCTGGTTCTGACAAACGCTATTTACTTCAAGGGCAACTGGGCGAGCCGGTTCAAGAAAGAAACCACAAAGGAGGCGCCTTTTACCCTACTGAACGGAAATAAGGTCAACGTCGCGATGATGAACCAAACCGCCGAGTTCAAGTACATGGAAGCCTCGGACTTCCAGGCCCTTGAACTGCCATACGTCGGCGACGAGCTGTCGATGATTATCCTGCTGCCAAAAGAATTTGACGGCCTGAATGAATTCGAGAAAGAACTTACTATTGATAGCTTGTCCAAATGGCTGGGCGAACTGCGAACACGCGAGGTCATCGTTTCCGTTCCGAAGTTCCAGATGAGCCGGCAATTCGGTCTGGCTGGCATACTCGAATCAATGGGCATGACAGACGCTTTTTCGCCGCGTGCGGATTTTTCCGGAATCAGCGGCAACAAAGACCTCTTCATCTCGGCCGTCATTCACAAGGCCTATGTCGACGTCAACGAGGAGGGCACCGAAGCGGCGGCAGCGACGGGAATAGTAATGAAGCTTACTGCAGTCGGGCCCAGCCGGACGCCCGTTTTCAGAGCAGACCACCCGTTTGTATTCCTGATTCGGGATAACCATTCAGGCAGCATTTTATTCATCGGCCGGACAGTGAATCCAAAATAATAAGACGCAAACCGCCCAACACCGCTGCAAATCGTGTAACCGGACAGAACCTTACTTGCGCAAAACCGTATGTAAAAGTGTGATGTTCATATTTCTAAACGTTAGTCAGGGGGTCTGATAATTAAAGCGCCATTTCTGCTGAAAAACCGCCATCACTATCAGAATGTCCTTATTGGACGACTCAGGGGCTCAAACGACATAACGCTTACATCCGGAAAACCAGAAACAGACGTTACCAACGTTAAAACAGGCCCGGCCGGCCGGCCACACTTTGGGGCAGACAGCAAAACCTTCCTGACATTGGTTTTCTCTTGCATTCGGGTATGAATTTTGCTAAAATACGGTTAAGATAAGAGGCTTCGGAGGCCTTCATAAAGGGTGATAAAAGAAGCATCTCAGCATGAAGGAACAAGGTAATGGATGAAACAAGTCTCGAGGACAAGCTTAACGAACTCGTTCAGGAATTCGGCTGCATAGCCGACCCGCAGCACAAGAAGTTGGCTATGCTGGCGAAACAGGCGCGGGATAGCCATAAACAGCTTCAAAAAAGCGTTGATAGATTGCAGGAATCGCTGGATTATCTGCGAATATGTATCAAGTATCAGCTTTTTGATCTTGAAGCGACTCGCCGGGAAAACCAGTACTTGAGAAGACTGCTGGAGGAAAGAGACAGCCAGGAATAAGACAGCCCTTGCTGGACTGTTTCTTTTGCACCGAAGAGAGCATTTCTACCGAGAAAGCTCTGTTTTTTATTTTGGTCGGCCTAACCAATCGCTTGTCAAACCGCCCGGCTGCAATTGCCATAGTCCACAGGCGTCGCCCCTCAATATCTATGGCGTGCACGTTGCGGCATCAATAATCTGCTGTATCGGTTCACATGTGGTAAAGCAGTCTCCACGGGCAAATCCAGGCGACATAAGGGTTGACATTCGGGTCCGTGGCTGTTATTTTGATGCAAATTTCAGCCACGGAC
>Ga0307375_10005146_pt1 | contig 12327 bp, 11 predicted proteins | sample TR1MG_FD_202531 | JGI IMG/M metagenome (GOLD analysis project Ga0307375, IMG submission 202531) | Soil microbial communities from Risofladan, Vaasa, Finland - TR-1 | ecosystem: Environmental > Terrestrial > Soil > Coastal area > Acid sulfate soil | place: Finland: Risofladan, Vaasa | collected... | reverse complement strand
TGCTGGGGTTGCGATAAGTACTGCCCGGCTAATGACATGTGTTGCGGCAATGGTTCGGACCGCGCGCAGCATCCGGTTGAGTTGTTTGGGGATGACTGGCTTGAATTTGGCAATGAGGAAGCTAATCCCTCAAAAGACTTAAAAATTGTCGGTAGTTAAATGCATTAATCGCGGAATAATTCAGCGAAATGGGCTTCGGGAACTGACCTCGGCAGGCAAACGCGACTGGATTTTGCCGGACATGATCCATGCCAAGGCCGTGGTGATCGGTGACGGGGTCGCGCTGGCGGGTTCGGCCAACCCGGATGAACGCAGCCTGTTCCTGAACGATGAATTGATGGTTTCCTGCTATGAGCCGCATGGATCGAATGCCGGCGCAAAATGGCTGCACCCTATCGCGCGCAGCCGTCCGGGATATGGCGCGGGGTCACGGAAGGGATGCTGTTGTGGCTGGCTTTTCAGCTACGAGTAGTTCGTGCGCCAGCGCACAGACCATGCTGATTCACTGGCCTATTCTCCGAATTTGAAGTTCCCGGTTCGGCACAGCGCGCAGCACAAATTGCACGCGGCTCCCGGGCACTTCCAAACCCACTAAAGGAGACCAGAATGAACAGAAAAGCAATTGTTTCCACAATGATGGCGATATCCCTGATCATGACGGGATTTGCCTTCGCCGATGGCAACGACCAGCACGATAGAGGCGGAGACAGGCACGGAGACAGGCACGGAGACAGGCACGGAGACAGGCACGGAGACAGGCACGATCGAGGCGGAGACTGGCACGACCGCGGCGCAGGCCCTCATGGATACCACAATGGAGATCGGCTTACGCGCTCGGAACGCTCGAGGCGTCACTCGGTCAATAACTGGCACGAACATAACCTGAGAGCGCCGCCCAGAGGTTATCGCTGGGTCCGGTCAGGCAACGATTTTGTTCTGGTTGCGATCACCACCGGCATCATCGCTGATATTTTGCTGAACCACTGACCTATTGCAGGCGCGAATAGCGCTGTCATGCCATTAAAATTCCGGCCCGCGCCACTCATGGTGGAATGCGGGCCGGATTGCCTGGCTTGCCGGTTGCAGGTCACGTTAAACGCGGTTGGTACTATTGTATCGCCGCCGCTCGCGGCGCTTTCATTTCGGTAGTTTTCATGGAATCATCCCGGCCTTTGAATCCAACAGGTATCAGGATGGACAACACGACAGTCAAGCGTTACCTGCCGTGGGTGGTGGCGACTACGCTATTCATGGAGCAGTTGGACTCGACCATCGTCAACACTGCTGTTCCGGCAATGGCTGAAAGCCTCCATGTGGAACCTCTGAGTCTGAAGGCCGTTGTCGCCAGCTATATATTGAGCCTGGCGGTGTGCATACCCATCAGCGGCTGGATGGCCGACCGTTTCGGCACGCGCCGCGTTTTCGGCACGGCGGTGACGGTATTCACCGTTTCTTCTTTGCTTTGCGGTCTTTCACTGAACGTGACGATGCTGGTTGCCGCGCGCATCCTGCAGGGCATGGGCGCGGCGATGATGATGCCGGTCGGACGCTTGACCATTATCCGTACCTTTCCCAAGGCAGAGTTGCTGAGGGCAATGAATTTCGTGATCATCCCGGCATTGATCGGGCCGCTGCTGGGCCCCACGATAGGCGGCCTGATCGTGCACTGGCTGCCGTGGCGCATCATATTTTTCATCAATATCCCGGTAGGTATCGCGGCACTGCTGCTGATCCATCTGCACATGCCGGACTATCGCGGAGACGGACGGCGGCCGCTCGATGTGATCGGGCTGGTGTTGTTTGGCGCCGGTACATCGTTGCTTTCCTGGCTGCTGGAAGTGTTTGGCGATCACGATATCGGCGCCGTTCCTGCAGCGTTCGTGCTTCTGGCGTCGCTGGGTCTGCTGGCCGCATACGTTGGGCATGCCAAACGTATGCGTTTCCCGCTGCTGCGCCTTGCGCTGTTCCGGGTCCGCACATTCCGCGTCTCGGTGGCTGGTGGATTTATCACGCGACTGTGTTTGGGCGGGCTGCCTTTCCTGCTGCCGTTGCTTTATCAGGTTGGCCTCGGTTACCCCGCATGGGAATCGGGATTGCTGCTGATGCCCGCTGCTGCCGCGGCCATGGGAATGAAACTGATCTCAATCGGCATGCTGCGCCGGTTTGGATTTCGCAACGATACTGATCGTCAATACGCTGCTGATGGGTGGCACGATCGGCATGTTCGCCCTGGTTGGTTCCGGAACACCGATCATACTGATCGTGCTTCTGGGTCTGACCCAGGGATTTTTCAATTCGCTGCAATTCTCGAGCATGAATGCCATGGCCTATGCAGACATAGGCGCATCCGACTCGAGCATGGCCAGCACAATCGCCAGTTCCATGCAGCAGATGGCGAGAAGTTTTGGTCTGGCCTGTGGAACTCTGATAGCTGCCTGGTATCTGGGCGATCTTCCCCAAAGCGATCAGGCGGCCGTCACTCAGGCGTTGCACTATGCCTTTCTGACATTGGGCGGACTGACAATGATTTCTTCGCTGTCGTTCTGGACATTGCGGGCCACAGATGGAGAGAATGTCAGCAAGGGCGGGATCGTCGCGTAACGACCTGAAGTATCGGGATTGTTAAGTGCTGGCCCTCACCGGGTTTGCGCCGCTACCCCGTTTGGCCGGATGGCAAACTCGCCGCCTGCTTTACCAGCTTCTTGCCGCGCAGCACCTCGATGATCTCTGGAATCACCCCCGGATCGTCGATAGTCGACGGCACCATGTATTCCTTGCCATTGACAATATTGGCCAGCGTCTTGCGCAGCGTCTTGCCGGAGCGGGTCTTGGGCAGCCTGGCCAGGATCACCGTGTCCTTGTAACAGGTGATCGCACCGATGCTTTCGCGTATGCGGGTGATCAACTGCTGTTGCAACTCCGCCTCGGAGATGGTCACGCCTGACTTGAGCAGCACCAGCCCCATCGGCACCTGTCCCTTGAGATCGTCATCGCGCGCGATCACCGCACATTCCGCCACCGCTGGATGGGTCGCGATCACTTCCTCGATCTCGCCGGTGGACAGCCTGTGCCCGGCGACGTTGATCACGTCGTCGACGCGTCCCATCACGAACACATAGCCGTCCTTGTCGATATATCCGCCATCGCCGCTGGTGTAGTAACCGGGCAGGAAAGTGAGATAACTTTCGCGGAATTTGTTCACGTCGCCCCAGATATGGTTCAGGCAGGAGGGCGGCAGCGGCAGCTTGAGTGCGATGTAGCCCTGCGCGCCTTGTGGAACATGTTGTCCGTTCTCGTCCAGTATCTGCACATTGTAGCCGGGCACCGGCACGGTGGACGAGCCGGGCTTGATCGGCATCGGCTCGACACCCTGCATGTTGGCGGTGATCGCCCAGCCGGTTTCCGTCTGCCACCAGTGATCCACCACCGGCTTGCCGCTTTTTTCGGTGAGCCACGCTTCGGTGGGCGGGTCGAGTCGCTCACCGGCGGAATAGATGACCTGCAGTTTGCCCAGGTCGTACTGCTTCATCAGCGCCGCATCCGGGTCTTCCTTCTTCACCGCGCGGAACGCGGTCGGCGCAGTGAATAATGCCTTCACGCCATATTCGGCGCAGACACGCCACAGCGCGCCGGCATCCGGTGTCATGATCGGCTTGCCTTCATAGACGATGGTGGTGCATCCGTGCAGCAGCGGGCCGTAGACGATGTACGAGTGGCCGACCACCCAGCCCACGTCGGAACAGGCCCAGTACACATCGCCCGGCTCGACGTTGTAGATCGCCTTCATGCTGTATTTGAGCGCGACCGCGTGACCGCCGTTCTCGCGCAGCACCCCCTTTGGTTTGCCGGTGGTACCGGAGGTGTAGAGGATGTACAGCGGGTCGCTGCCCTTGACCGGCGTGCAGCCGACTGGCTTTGCTTTGGCCAGCAGGGATTTCCAGTCGTGATCGCGTCCGGCAACCATCGTCGCGGCCGCCTGCGGACGCTGGAACACGACACAGCTTTGCGGTTTGTGTTGTGCGAGTGCTATGGCGCGGTCGACCAGCGGTTTGTATTCCACCACGCGCTTGATCTCGATTCCGCATGACGCGGTCATGATGACCTTGGGTTGCGCATCGTCGATGCGAACCGACAATTCGGGCGGTGCAAAACCGCCGAATACCACGGAGTGGATCGCGCCCAGCCTGGCCACCGCCAGCATTGCGATGACCGCTTCCGGAATCATCGGCATGTAAATGATCACGCGGTCACCTTTGACCACGCCGAGATCTGCCAGCATCCCGGCAGTGCGCGCCACGACATCGGTCAGCTCTGCATAGGTGTAACTCGATTTGGTGTTGGTGACAGGGGAGTCGTAGATCAGTGCGGGCTGGTCGCCACGCCCGGTTTTTACATGGTGGTCCAGCGCCATGTAGGCGGTGTTCATCTCGCCGTCGGCAAACCAGTAGCCGAGGCCGTCGTTGTCGAGCGACAGAATCTGCTCAGGGAACCCGAACCACTCCAGCGCCTCGGCCTGCTTGCGCCAGAAGCCCTCAGGATCTTTCATCGAATGGTCGTATTCTGTACGGTATCTCATTGCGATTCTCTCCTCTGGTTGTTCGGACGAATCTTGTAGGAGCGGGCCATGCCCGCGAGAAATCTTCCCATCGAGCCTTCGCGGGCATGGCCCGCTCCTACAAAGACAATTACTTCGCCATTTACCCTTTTTTTAATTAATGATCAACATCTCCATGAAATCATTGACCGGTGTCGCTTCCAGCTTCTTCTTGTCCAGGCAAAGCGCCATGATCTGCTCGCAGTGTTTTTCCGGAAAGCGCGTGCGCAAATTGTCCATAAACTTCTGCTCCAGCACCGGGATGCCTTCTTCGCGGCGGCGACGGTGTCCGATCGGATATTCCACCTCGATCTTGTCGGTGCTGCTGCCGTCATTGAAGAACACCTGGATCGCGTTGGCGATGGAGCGTTTGTCCGCTTCCAGGTATTCGCGGCTATAGCGCCGTTCCTCGACGATCTCCATCTTTTCTCGCAGTTTATCGATGATCGGATTGGCCGCGTGGAAACTGTCCTCGTAATTTTCTGCCACCAGGTCGCCGAACGCCAGCGGCACGGCGACCATGTACTGGATGCAGTGGTCGCGGTCCGCCGGATTCGCCAGCGGGCCGACCTTGGAGATGATGCGGATCGCCGACTCGTGCGTGGTGATCACGATCTTGCGGATGTCTGCCAGTCTGTCCTTAACCTGCGGATGCAGGCGCACCGCCGCTTCGCAGGCTGTCTGCGAATGGAATTCGGCCGGGAAGGATATCTTGAACAGGATGTTCTCCATCACGTAACTGGCATAAGGCTGGGGCAGCGAGAAGCGGCGCTGCTCTTCCGGTTTTAGTTTCTGGTCCTTATTTGTTTTGGAGAACAGCACATCGTAGAAGCCCCACTGCGGTGCGGTCAGCACGCCGGGGATGCCCATCTCACCGGCCATGGTGATCATCGCCAGACGCACTGCACGCGAAGTGGCATCGCCCGCCGCCCATGATTTGCGCGAGCCCGCGTTCGGCGAATGGCGGTAGGTGCGCAGCGATTGCCCATCGACAAACGCCTGCGACAGTGCATCGATCACCTGTTCTTCGCTACCGCCCAGCATGCGTGTCACCACCGCAACTGACGCGACCTTGACCAGCACCACGTGATCCAGGCCGACGCGGTTGAAGCTGTTCTCCAGTGCCAGCACGCCCTGGATTTCGTGTGCCTTGATCATCGCGCCCAGTACGTCGCGCATGGTCAGCGGCTTCTTGCCTTCGGCCACGCTGCAACGGCTTTGGTAATCGGCCACGGCAAGGATGCCGCCGAGGTTGTCGGAAGGGTGGCCCCATTCCGCCGCTAGCCATGTGTCGTTGTAATCCAGCCAGCGGATCATTGCGCCGATGTCCCATGCGGCTTTCACCGGATCGAGTTCGTGCGAGGTTCCGGGCACGCGCGCACCGTGGCGCACCGTGGTGCCGGGCACCAGCGGGCCGAGGTGCTTGGTGCACTCGGGGAAACGCAGCGCCAGCAGGCCGCAGCCCAGCGTGTCGATCAGGCAGTTGCGCGCGGTGTCGTAGGCTTCCGTCGATTTGATCTCCATGCGACAGACGTATTTCGCGATATCCACCAGCACCTGGTCGGGAGCGGGGCGGGTGTTCATTTCTGCATTTGCGCTCATTTTGGTTTCCTTAATTCAAAGTCAAAATCTGTTAGCCACAGAGAACACAGAGATCACAGAGAAAAACAAACTGCGTGAATAGAGCCGTGTTGTTGATTAACGCCTTGCCTCTCTGTGCACTCTGTGTTCTCTGTGGCAATGTTTGGTTCAGGGTTTAACGTTTCTCGATCGGCACCCAGGCCAGGTTCTCCGGCCCGACATAGTTCGCGCTGGGGCGGATGATCTTGCCGTCGGCGCGCTGTTCCATCACGTGCGCCCCCCAGCCGGTGACGCGCGAGATCACGAACAGCGGTGTAAACATGTTGGTCGGCACACCCATCATGTGGTACGACACGGCGGAGAACCAGTCAAGGTTGGGGAACATCTTCTTGGTGTCCCACATCACGGTTTCCAGGCGGGCGGCGATATCGAACAATCCGACTTCGCCTTTTTCCTCGGCCAGACTTTTTGCCAGGCGCTTGATTACTTCGTTGCGCGGATCGGAAATGGTATAGACCGGATGGCCGAAGCCGATCACGATCTCCTTGCGCCCGACACGTTCGCGTATATCGGCTTCCGCTTCGTTTGCATTTTTGTAACGGCTCTGGATGCGGAACGCTTCCTCGTTGGCCCCGCCGTGCTTGGGTCCGCGCAGTGCGCCGATCGCACCGGTGATGCATGAATACAGGTCGGAGTTGGTACCGGCAATCACGCGCGCGGTAAAGGTCGAGGCGTTGAACTCGTGCTCCGCATATAGAATCAGCGAGGTATGCATCGCGCGCACCCAGGATGTTTTAGCCGGTTTACCGTGCAACAGATGCAGCAGATGACCACCGACGGAATCGTCATCCGTTTCGACCTCGATGCGCTTTCCGGAGGTGCTGTAGTGATGCCAGTACATCAGCATCGAGCCGAAGCAGGACAGCATGCGGTCGGTGATATCTTTTGCAACGGACTCGCTGTGCGCATCCGGTTCCTGTTCGCAGGTGCCGAGCATCGAGCAGCCGGTGCGCATCACATCCATCGGGTGCGCATTCGCGGGGATCGCTTCCAGCGCCTGCTTTACCGGCTGCGGCAGGCCGCGCAGGGATTTCAGTTTGTTCTTGTATGACTTGAGCTCGGCCGCGTTTGGCAGTGTGCCGTGGATCAGCAGGTGGGCGATCTCCTCGAATTCGGCCCGGTCGGCGAAATCCAGGATGTCGTAGCCGCGATAGTGCAGGTCGTTACCGGTGCGTCCGACAGTACAGACCGCGGTGTTTCCGGCAACGGTGCCGGACAGCGCAACGGATTTTTTCGGTTTGGGTAGTGTGCTTTCTTCTGCCATGGCTTTCTCCTTGAATGAAGGTTGATTCGAAAAATCGAAATCAGTCCACGAAAAACACGAAAGACACGAAATAAAACCAGTGGTTGCATGGGCTCGACAGGCCACCCATTGGATTCTAGCTTTTATATCAAGTTTACTTTCGTGTTGTTCGTGCCTTTCATGGACAGATGTTTTTAATCGCTGCCTTTTTCTGCGAACAGGTTGTCCAGTTTCTGCTCGTATGCGTGATAGCCGAGATAGTCGTAGAGCTCCATGCGCGGCTGCATGTCCGCGACGACTTTCTGTTGTGTGCCGTCGGCGAGGATATGCTGGTAGACGTTCAGCGCGGCCTTGCTCATCGCGCGGAATGCCGACAGCGGGTACAGCACCAGCTTGATGCCCACGCCCGCAAGTTGTTCGGTGGTGAACAGCGGTGTCGCGCCGAACTCGGTGATGTTCGCCAGCACCGGCACGTTTACCGCGCGGGTGAATTCGGCGTATTGCGCCAGTGTGGTGATCGCCTCGGGGAAGATCATGTCGGCCCCGGCCTCGACGCAGGCTTGCGCCCGCTCGATGGCCGACTGCATTCCTTCCACCGCCAGCGCATCGGTACGCGCCATGATCACGAAACTGTCGTCGCTGCGCGCATCCACCGCCGCCTTGATGCGATCCGCCATTTCGCCCTGGCTGACGATGGCCTTGTTGGGTCGATGCCCGCAGCGCTTCTGCATCACCTGGTCTTCGATGTGAAATCCGGCTGCGCCCGCCTGCGCGATCTCGCGTGTGGACCGAGCGATGTTGAAAGCGCCGCCCCAGCCGGTGTCGATGTCCACCAGCAGCGGCAGGTCGCTCGCGGCAGTGATGCGGCGCGTGTCTTCAAATACGTCATGCAGGGTGGTGATGCCGAGATCGGGTATGCCGAGCGATGAAGCCGCCACGCCGCCGCCGGAAAGATAAAGTGCCTTGTGCCCGCACTGCTGCGCGAGGATGGCGCAATAGCCGGATACCGCACCGACGACCTGTAGCGGTTGATTATCTTCGACCGCGCGGCGCAGTTTGTTGCCGGGGGTATTGTTCATGCTGCCTCCTCATTGTCGTGAAATGGATTTTCGCGTGCAGCGTTTCGGAGGCTGGGCAGCACACGCGGACGCTTACATCCCCACACGTGGGGGCGCCCTGAAGCGTCGGACGAGGGCACCGCGAAGCGGGATCGGCCAGAGTAGGGGATGTCGGCGACATTGAACGGGGCGCAGCATCCCGCTCCAGGGTCGCATCCCCACCATGTGGGGCCCCTGCTTTGTCCTACGCGGTCGCCCTGCTCACTGCTCATGCTGCCACTCCCTCTTCTTTGGCTATCATTTCGCTGATGCTGTGCCATGCACCACGGATGTGGCGGCGCATCAGCATCTCGGCCAGCTCGCCGTCGCGTTGCGCCAGCGCCTCGATGATCTGGCGGTGTTGCAGCAGTGCTGGGCCGGTGCGTTCGGCGTTGCGGCTGGTGCGATAGCGGCACATGCGCAGCAGTTGGTATTGCTCGCTGCCGAGCAGGTCCATCAGCATCTGGTTGCGGCTGGCACGCGCGATCTGGTAGTGGAAATCGAGGTCGCCTTCGCTTTGTGCGTAGACTTTTCCGCCCTGTTTACTGATCTGCTTTTCATGGCTGTCGAGCAGCGTGCGCAACTGCTCGATCTCGGCATCGGTCATCTCGGTCGCGGCGATACGGCACGCCATGCCCTCGAGTGCCTCGCGCACCGCGTACAGATCGGAGAGCGTCTTGCGATCCAGCACCACCACGCGTGCGCCAACATTGGGAATTCGTTTGACCAGGCGCATGCCTTCAAGATGACGCAAGGCTTCGCGCAACGGGCCGCGCCCCATACCGTAGCTTTCAGCCAGTTCCGCCTCGTTGAGTTTCTGGCCTTGCGCCAATTCGCCGGTCACGATGCTGTGAGCCAGGCGGCGCGAGGCGATATCTGCAAGCGTGCCTTGTTCGGGAGTGTAGGGTAGCATCGATTAACTCCGATTGTCGACAATATGTGGAAATGCTAGCACGAAATACGATTAAAAGTGAAATTAATTTGATTTATGTCGACAAAATAGTGGTTTGTCAGGGGGGCACCAATCCATGTGCGATGCAAGGCGATCCGCAGGATGGCGAATGTGCATGTCTGGGCGGGTGGAGTGGTACTAGTTTTTCCGGAAGGGTGGTTTGTCCTAAGTATTGCGGGACGCCGCCATCATGACGAATAGTAAGGGTGCAAGGTGAGGGGAAAATCTGGTAATGGCAAGATTTTGTCAGAACGAAAACGGTCACCCGCGTGCAGCGGCTGCAATTTTTTTGTTGCTTGCTGCGGGGTCAGGCCTTGCTGCGTGCCCATCGCACGATGCCGGCGGCATCCATCGCACCCGCTTGCCGTGCCATCTCTTTACCACCCGCGAACAGCGCAAGGGTGGGAATGCTGCGGATGTTGTAGCGTGCCCCGAGTTCCTGGGCTTCCTCGGTATTGAGTTTTGCCAGACGCATTTTTGGTTCTAGTTGGGCTGCCGCCTGGACGAAGGCGGGTGCCATCATGCGGCACGGACCGCACCACGGCGCCCAGAAATCCACCAGCACGGGGATCTCGTTGCGGCTGATGTGCTTGCTGAAATTGTTCGTGTTCAACTCGATGGGGTGCGCATCGAACAGGTTTTGCTTGCACTTGCCGCAGGCGGGATGCGCCGCAAGTTTGTCGGATGGGACGCGGTTGACGGCTTCGCAATGCGGACAGACGATATTTAGCGGGTTTGACATGTTGTTCACCGGGAATTGACTTGGTTGTCAGATGAGGGCATGTATGCGGATTTCAACTCCCCGCAAGTGTCTTGACCGGGCTGGGTGCAGTAATCAGGTGAGCCAACGCCTCGCCGTCATGGAACATCCACAGACTGCCGGGTTGCATGACCACCCACGCTTCGTTGTCGGTGAGCGGTTCGGTGGCGATGATCGCCACGCGGTCATCGGGCGTGGTCTCCCGGTTGAAATCGATTTTCACGTCCTCGTCTTTCAGGTGCGCCACATTGAACGGCGCGCGCCTGATGATGTAACTCAGCTCGGTGGAAGAGTGCGCGAACAAACAGCTGCCGTTGGACAGCAGATAATTGAAGATACCCGTGCCGGCCAGCGGCAGGGTCAATTCATGCAGCGCGGCGAACAATTCATCCCGCGATGGCGGTGTATCACCGAAACGATCGCGCAGGCTTTGCAGCAGCCAGCAGAAGATCAGTTCACTGTCGGTATTGCCGACCGGCATGAAGCTGCCGTTCAACCCGGGCTGGAACTGCGGCAGGTTGCCGTTGTGTGCGAACACCCAGTAGCGTCCCCACAACTCGCGCATGAACGGATGGGTGTTCTCCAGCGTGACCACACCCTGGGTGGCTTTGCGGATATGCGCGATGACGTTCAGCGATTTGATCGGGTAGTTGCGCACCAGTTCGGCGACGGAGGAATGTACCGAAGGCTGTGGGTCGAGGAACAGGCGCACACCCTTGCCCTCGAAAAAGGCAATCCCCCAGCCGTCGGCATGGACGTCGGTGCCGCCGCCGCGCTTCTGGAATCCGGTGAAGGAAAAGCAGATGTCGGTGGGTGTATTGCAGTTCATTCCCAATAGCTGGCACATGGTGTAGTCCTTTCCGGGCGCACCCCGGAGAGAGTGGTGGTTGGCCTGCGACTGTTGCAGGGGTGCTGCTGGCTCAGGCGAAGCGCATCGACAAATCGATCGTCTGTACGTCTTTGGTCAGGCTGCCGATCGAGATTCGGCCAACTCCGGTCAGCGCGACATCGCGCAGATTGTTCAGGGTAATCCCCCCTGATGCCTCCAGCTCGGCACGTTTGCCGGTGTGCTGCACTGCAGCACGCAGATTATCGAGATCGAAGTTGTCCAGCAGTATCAGCTTTGCTCCGGCAGCCAGTGCCTCGTCGAGCTGCGCCAGGGATTCGACCTCGATTTGCACGCTGATGCCCGGTTTTGCGAGGTGGAAAGCCTGCTTGAGCACCGCCTTGATACCGCCTGCAGCCGCAATGTGGTTTTCCTTGATCAATATCCCGTCGAACAGACCGATGCGCTGGTTATGCCCGCCACCTATACGCACCGCATATTTTTGTGCCTGCCGCAAGCCGGGCAGGGTCTTGCGCGTATCCATGATCTTGACGTTGATGCCGACGACCTCATCCACATGGCGCTTGGTGCGCGTGGCGGTGCCGGACAGGGTTTGCAGGAAGTTCAATGCGTTGCGTTCGGCACCGAGCAGCGCGCGCGCATTGCCCCTGACTTCGCACAGCGCTTGCCCTGCCAGGATATTGTCGCCGTCCTTGGCCAGCCAGTCGATCGTGCAGTTCGGGTCGAGTATGCGAAAGCATTCGTCGAACCATGGCGTGCCGCACAACACGCCGTGCTGCCGGGTGATGACCCGCGCGCACGAGGTCAATTTGGCGGGAATCAGTTGGGCGCTCAAATCGCCGGTGTTAATGTCTTCGTCGAACGAGTTGGTCACATTGCGTCGGACGAGTGCGATGAATTCGGACTCATGCATGGGAGTTCCTCTGGCATTTTTGATAGCCCGCAGATTAACCCAGGCCGGACTACTTCGGGGAATTTGTGACAGCTCGCTAGAATCCGTAAAAAATCTGGCCACCGACGGTGTTTTTCGGGGTACCGCTGGAATTTCCCCTGAACACGTAACCCCTGGCTTTCAAATTGCTGTCGAGTTTGTAGTTAACAAAAGCGCTGAGACCCTGTTCCATTAGTCCCGTTGCCGTGGAGCCCTGTGACAAGCTCATGTCGATTCCGGTGCTGGTGTTTTCGGAGAACTG
>Ga0307375_10005145_pt1 | contig 12334 bp, 12 predicted proteins | sample TR1MG_FD_202531 | JGI IMG/M metagenome (GOLD analysis project Ga0307375, IMG submission 202531) | Soil microbial communities from Risofladan, Vaasa, Finland - TR-1 | ecosystem: Environmental > Terrestrial > Soil > Coastal area > Acid sulfate soil | place: Finland: Risofladan, Vaasa | collected... | reverse complement strand
CTCTAAAAAACGCGGGCGTGGAAAAGATTTTATTTGTTATAATGATTATTGACATCAATGATCTCAATAGAATTTCCATTCCTAAATATGAAAATAGCTCGATATTTGCGGTCAACTCTGAAACTCCAAAAGCGCATGTGCTTAGGTTCAAGAAGTTCCGTTTCTAAGCTTGGATGAAAGGGGTTTCGTTCAAAAATTCGTTTTTGTTTTTCAAATTTTTTCTTCAAATTTCTTTTCTCCAAGTATACCAGAATTTCCGCGTGGAGAGGAAGAATTTTCATACTTTAAAATAATTTGAACGTTTCAAGCCCTTGCCCAAACTTTCCAAAAACTCCCGATTATATTTTTTGACGGCCTTAAAAGCTTTGATTATTTCTTTGGCGTTCCGGCGGGGAGGCGGACTAAAAATATCCCCTTCCATAATCTGTCGAAGGTATTCATAGCGCAGTTTTTTTTCTATCAACTCGCTATATTCTTTTTTCGGAATGGTGATAGTGGTCATATTTTATATGATAACAAGCGGAAATCGGAAGTCAAACCGCTCTGCCCGCCGAACTACGGGAGTCGAACTTCCGTAGTTGGTAAGAACTTGCTATTTTTTCTCCAAAGCGGAAACTCTAGTTTGTAGATCTGCGATTGTTTTCTGCTGGGCGTCGATTTTATTTTGCATCTCAGCTATCTGCTTGTCTTTTTCCTTCTCCGACGAACTGATTGCGGTAACTGCATCCGTCATCGAGGCGACAGATGAAGTTATGGCATCCGTGCGCTTATGGAGCTCATTAACACCCGAGATAAGCGGGGCGACAAGAGTGGCGTAGTCCACGGTATAATAGTTTCCTTTTACTCCATCGAAGGTCGTTGCGACCGTACCGACAACTTGAGGAAATGCCTTCAGTACATCTTGCGCGATAACGCCGATGTTCTCCTTTTGCGGCTTCGCAGGATCGGCCCAGTTGAAGGTGACTCCGTTTATTAACGACAGCTTATTAAGTGCGTCTGTTCCTGAAATAGGTTCTATATTCTTCTTAAGGCGTTTGTCCGACACGCAACTCACGCTGGAGGAATTACCGATAGTGCAGGTGTATGTACTATAAACAAACGTGGTGCCGTGTAGGTATACAGCATCGCCAGAGCCGGGGGATATGTTTATGTCGCCAGTGGTCTGCATCCACATATTAACACCGACATTATATATAGACTGGGCGCTACTGCCGCCCATCGCAAAACCAGTTCCGTATACCCAGCCAAATGTAGGAGCAGAACCGGATGTAACGTAACCGGAATTATTCGGGAATGTAGATATGTTCGGCACGTTTGATGCGGAATAAACTCTGTTGCCGGCATCCCACAAACCACCGGCGGCATCTAAACCTGTATTTGAATATAAACCATAACTTGCATTACCTTGAATATACCAAGCGCTTCCATTGAAACCTATCGCTCCGTAACCGCTAGAAAGAAGAGTAACGGCGGCACTGGAATATAGATTATGATCCCCGGCTGCGGCATTATTCCAATTGATCTGATACCACGATCCATCGGTTCTGTTTGGATATTGATTTACCCCGTTAGCTAAACTTGCGGTAATACCCCATGTTCCGCTGGCGCCGCCGCCGGTCAGAGTTGGAGAATAGGAGTTATAGTTGCCTGAATTCAGCATTGTATACCATGAATTCCATGTACTATCGATACCATTTCTGATATTGAGGTATGGAACTCCGGAAGCGTTAGTGCCTGGCGAGTTAAATGAAATCTGATACGAAGCATCACCAGTACTCCCGCTTGTGCCATCCCAAGGGGCATAAGTCATAAGGCCGGAATAGTTACCTCCTCCGCCGGCACTGCCCGCTCCAACGAAATCAAACCTAACTCCGTGCCCGCTGGTTGTGGGTAATTTTGTGGCCGCATTACGGTCACCATCTGGCCCATTTACGAAGTTAGTAGCAGCAGAAGTTCCTCCAATACTTAAACTCCCCGCGGTTCCCGTGAGTCCGGCGCCGGAACCGTTGTAAGTGCCACTGATGCTCAGATTACCGGTCAGAGATTCGCCTGAGGGAGTGAATGTGGCGACGGCCGGCTTCCCGCCGAAACCCTGCGCCCCGGCTTCAATGGACACTCCCTGGTATCCGCCAATATGCATCCAGTCATCGGGATAATTTTTGAAAGCAACATACCCGCCCTGATTGTTGTCGTTCATCACGAGACCGGCCCATGTGCCGTTATCCGCCGTATTGTTGAACCCAATTAAGTTGTCAGTATTACTCTGCAATATCTGTGTTACACCGGAAGGCAACGCACCTACTCCAGTTGGAGTAGAAGCAACTATATCCAGCTTCGCACCCGGCCCCGTCGTCCCGATGCCGACGCTCGCAGGAAAGCTGTAATTCCCTCCTCCTGTGTTTGAGCCGAACGCGCCGGCAGAAAGGTTCGCGGCGTTCATTGTGCCGGAATAGGAACCGGAAAGAGTGGTAGCCGCAAGCGTGCCAGAAATATTCAAAACGCTGTTAACAGGAACTATAGTAGGAGTGCCTCCAAAATCATCATTCAAATAAATGTTCCCACTATTGGCATTAATAATAAAATTACCCGTGCTATCGGCCCGGAGCGAGCTTTTTTGCACGCCGCCGAAAGTAAAATACTGCATCGACTGAGTACCTGACGGGTTGGCAACAATTATAGTGCTGTTTGCGAGGCCAACCGTGCTATTTGTCTGTGAAACCGTGAATATGGTCGCGTTAAGGTTGGTCGCGTTAATCGTCGTCCCGGTTATCGTCTGTGCAGCGAAGGAAATTTTGCTTCCGATGAAAAAACCGGCTGCGACAAAAACAAAGACCCCGATTAAGGCGGCAGTTTTATAGCGGCGGAGAAATTTGTTGTTAATCATCGGTTATTGATCATCAATCAATGATCATTGGTTATTATGTTAATTATACAATAACGAAGCCATTAAATATGGTTGGTTATCCACAGGTGGCGGCGGAGACTAGGGCGAGACGGAATACTCCACGCCAATGGTGTCCACCCACGGGCTTTGGAACCGGTTGCTGCCCGGGGAAATTTCTATTTTATATCTGAAATCGTTCCCTGTTTTGCCGGTGACAATGTCTTTATTGAAATAAACCGTTTCGCCGAGTTTCGCCGGAAGCCAGCTTTGCCCGCCGTCAGCCGAAAGGAAATAATTCAGCGCTCCGCCGTTCTCGTCGGCATCAATGCGAAAAACATCCCCGCTTACCAAATCATTGCTCCACTGGTTAAGATTGCTTGATTCCCAAACGACTTTGCTTCCAGCATCGAAGCCAAGGTCGGTAAGCCGGAAAACTTTAGCGGCGCCTTCGCTCATTGCGATTATATAAACTTGGCGGTTGCCGAAACCGGGAACCGTAAATAAAGATTGATTATTGATTATCGCGGAAAATGGCGATTGGTTATTCATTATCGATGATTGGCTATTGACCGCTGATGACTGGTTGCCAATCGAATCCGTAATGTCATTAGCCACGCCGCCTTCTATGCGTACGATTTTTTGTACCGGGCTTTGAGCAGCCGAACCAAGCCACCATGCGCCGTTTTCATAAAATATTTCCGGGTCAAACCGCGTTTCACCTTGCGACATGCCTTCCATAACGCGTTGGGGGAAAAAATTAGAATAATTTTCCGCAATTTTAAATTCCGAATTCGAAATCTCCAGTATGTACGCCTGGCCGATGTAGGCGGCGTACACCGCGAGAATTTTGTCGTCTGCAGAATCATAGCCGAAACGGATTGTTCCCGGATAAATAGACGAGAACAACGGTTGATTATTAACCATTAATGATTGAAAAGAGCCGGCTGAATATTTAAAAATTTCGCCGCTGTACGCGCTGCCGTTTTTTTCAACGATACCTGCAAGGAGAACACTGCCGGCTTTACCGAGAGAAACGGATTGTTTACTGGTTATTCCCGCCGGTAAATTTATTTTACTTAATAAAGACGGAGAATTTTCGGGAAAGCTGTAGATGGTTGAATCGGCGAGGACTAGGCATTCGCCATTGGCGCAGGCGAGGGAACTTATAAGTCCCATAGGACTTATAGGACTTGTATGTCCTATCGGCCCGGCGACGATGCCGCCGTCGACAGTCGCCGCCGCGATGACCCAAGCGCCGGATGACTCATCGTAATCAAGCACGGCGCTCTTGAGCTGATTATTAATCATTACCGCCTTTGCCAAGGCTTCGGTGGGCAAGGATGATTGAATGATCGAGATTGCTTCGTCGCCTGCGGCTCCTCGCAATGACATAATCTTCCCGCTTTTCGCGACCAAAACGACTTCCCTGCCGTTCCCCTTTGCGGCGATTATCGTTTCGTTTTTAAGGCCGGCGCTAAGCGCAGAAACTTCTTTCAAATCATAAGCCGGAGGCAGCGAAATGACGGTTGTTTTCAAATCCTGGTAAGCGGTTGATTTGCTTTCGTCTTTCCACCCGACTCCGGAAAAAAGTTCAGTAAAACTGGCTTTGGAAACAGTAGGCGCGGATGGGCTCGGAACCGCTGCGCTCGGAGGCGGATTTGTGCCGATAGCTTGCTCTACTGCCAGTTGCGCGGCTGGCGTCTTTTCTATCAGCCATTTTATCAGCGAAAAAAGCGCTATGAAGAAAACGAAAACGGCCGCGAGCTGGAATAACGCGTTAAAAAACTTTTGGTATGCTTTTTTGCCACGATTCATTCGAGATAATCAATGATTATTAATCAATGATTATTAATTATTTACTCCACAATCATCTTCCCGACTTCTCCCCTGGCCGCGTGGCCGGGAACGTCGCAATGAAAGCCGTAAGTTCCGGATTTTGGCGCGTTGAAAGTGATAACGCGAGTTTCGCCCGGGCCGACACCGACGGCAAGTGCGGAAAGCGACGGGTCGTCCATCATAAATATGTGCGTCTGGCTGTCGCCCGAAGTTATGGACAGCGTCACGACTGCGCCGGACTTTACCGTGAAGCTCGAAGGCGACCAGCCCGAAGCGGTAACCGTCAGCTTTATGGCCGATGATGGGATTCCATTCGCGGAAACCGGATCGGATTCCTGCGGAGCCTGCGGCGACGACGGCGTAACGTCAAGTTTCGCCGGCTGGCCCGACGGCGCTATCACTTGGCCGCTTGAGGCAACCGGACTTGCGCCCGGAGCGACCGCGGTGCCTTGCGGCGTCTGGATTCCCTGCTGTACGGCAGAGCCCGCACCAGTGCCTGCTCCTCCCCTGAAAACGAGCGCGGCGGCGATGATTGCGATAATTACGACCGCGATAACTGTTCCAATCGTGATTTTGTAATTCATAATTTTATAAATAAAACGTGCTGCGACTTTTAGTTTGTGGTTAGTATAGGACATATTGGACATATAAGTCCTATTCGACTTATTGGTTTTATTCGTATTTCCTGAGTTCGCGGTTTATGATTTCCCGTTTTTTTATTTCATTCCGCTTTTTCGACAAATTTTCATCATAATCTCCCCTGGAAACGAATTCCTTTTCGCAGGCGGAAATCTGGCGGTCAAGCAAGAAATTAACCTGATTGATAAGGCAAATTGCGGCGTTCGCGGCGATTTCAGGGTCGTCGAGATAAGACTTATAGGACTTATCGGTCGGATTGGACTTATATGAATTTCTGACAGTGAGCGCAGCCGGTTCGTCCTTGTTCCATTTTCGCATACCGCGCTGCCTCAAAAAATCTTCGTAATCTTCCAAAAGTTCCTGGAACGAAGCACGCGCCACGCCCAAAAGTTTCAGTTCGCTTTTTTCCGAAGTGGGATTGCTTGAACCTTCAACGATATTTTGCTTCCCCGAACGGGCTGCCTGAACCATTTGGTCGTGCGTTCGGGTATATGTCCTATTGGACGTATTCTGCTTATATGACTTACTGGCCGAATAAGGCGTATTGGTCCAATCAATGTATTTATTGCAAAACTCGACAGTAAAATCATATATAACCGCCGACTGCTGGTAAGATTTTAAATCGCGATAAGACATATTGGACTTATTTTATAGGACATATAGGACTTATTGGACCAATAAGTCCTATCTTACATTCAGCACTGTTCCGTCTTCGTTACTGTTCGTCAAAACATTTCCCCACTGGCTGGCATCATGGCGGGGGGCGACGAGGTGGTAGGAAACGGAATAGCTGGTAGCTGGTAGTTGGTAGTTGGTAGTTGGTTGACCGTAAATGACGATTTGTTTTTTGGCGGGGTTCAGTTCGTACCAAACTCTGCCGTCGAATTCCGGCGTGAGGCTTACGACAATATCCTTCATATCCGTTCCTTCGTCTATCGTCTGCCAGAAGAGCCAGAGGTCGCTGCCTCGTTCAGCTTTATTAAAATCAATCACATAAGAATACTCGTCAGCTCCAATTTCTAATTTCGAATTTCTAATTTCTAATTTTGCCTTTCCGTACGTTTCCACTTTCAGCCCAACCGTGTCCGCTCCGTAAGTCGCGTATTTTATTCCGCCGATATCATACACCGGGTCGATGGTGGTTACGGTAAGCTTGTTTACGCCGGAAATATTGTTTCCATTGAGGTTCAATGACGCCTGGGCGGCGCCGCTTAATGTCCAGTTGCCGCTTACGGAAAGGGTCGCGAAACTCCCACTGCCGGCGCCGCCTCCGACAACGGAATCGACATAGGACTTGGTCGCGGCATTGCCGGCCGCTACCGGCGTGCCGACATTTACCACTCCGGTGAAGTTGCCGGTGCCGGCGACATCGAGCGTGTATCCCGGACTCGCCGTCCCGATGCCGACGTTGCCGCCGCCGTTGAATATGACATTGGGTTTGGTGCCATTTGCGTAAATTTGCATTCCAACATTACCGCTGTGATCAGTGAGAAGCATGTCCGAAAACGCGCCAGCCGGTGCTCCGACGAGAACCGTTCCGTAATTTGAATCGGTATATAATTTTGCCACACCGCTAGTAAAACTTCCTGCGCCAAATCTGATGGCGCCAGCAACATCAAGTTTATCGTTCGGTCCCGTCGTCCCGATGCCGACGTTGCCTGTTGTTGATTGAATCAGAAACTGAGAAGCGCCTCCATTTTGTCCTATGGAAAAATCATTTGCCCCAGTGAACGTAGCAGCCGCAGTGTCGTTAGTCCTGACATCCCAATACCCAGTATTACTTTTAACTCTCAAATAACCATAATGTGTTGTCGGCGCAGAGACCCAGATACCAGCATCAGCAGTGCCACTATTAACTTGCAACAACTGCCCCGGACTCGCCGTCCCGATGCCGACGTTGCCGGTCCCTTTTGGCGCCAGAATCATATTGATATTAGTATCAGCGCCTGCGGATGAAATGGTGACAGCATTTGAACCGGTTGTTCCGCCTGCAAATTTAAGATAATCTCTAATTCCGGTTACGAAGGGGACATAGATAATAGGGTTGTAACCATCTGAGTCGATATCAAAACCACTTGTTGGACTTATATGAAAGTTAGGAGCGTACATAAATAAGGCGGAATTTTCGGACCCCATGATTTTTACCGCACCAAGCGTGCCTCCATAGCCAGTAGATTCAAATGCGAGATTTTGATATGCTCCTCCCGACTTTAGTGTGAGAGACGCATAACCTGCTGGGGGCCCGTCAATCTGAACGTTTCCAGCCACCTCAAGATTCGTACCCGGACTTGCTGTCCCTATTCCCACGTTGCCGTTGAAAAAAGCCACGCCGCCGCTGGGAGTAGTCGTGGTAGCGACTGAAATGGACGCAGGGAAACTGTAATTCCCTCCTCCGGTGTTCGAGCCGAACGCGCCGGACGAAAGATTGGCGGCGGTTATCGTGCCGGAATATGAACCTGAAAGCGTTGTAGCGCTGAGAGTGCCGGAGATGGCGGCGTTGCCGTTAACTGACAAAAGTTGAGTCGGATTGACGGTGCCTATACCCACGGAACCGTCATTCCTGATTGTGAAAACCGGCAAAGAAGTCGGCGTAACGATTTGAAGCGCGAAACTGCCGGTATCGTTGGTGGAAGAAGCCACTATCAGAAGTTTAGTGTTCGCAACCGGGGTGGACGTGCCGACGGCAAGGTTATAAGAAGAATTGACCGCGATGGCTCCCTGTCCCGTTCCGGCGCTGCCCGAAGGACCGATGAAATTTTGCCCATTGGCAACGGTAGGTAGTAAAACCACGGCAGCAAACAGAAAACCGGCCGTCATTAAAAACTTCGGCCGATTTCTTTTTTTGCGCTTATTTTCTTTATTAACCATTAGTCAGTGAGCAAATACGCAAATACCTAGAAGTGTGCGTGTTACCTTTTCTTTTCAAGCGCAGAAACACGTTTTTCAAGAAACACAAACTCATCTCGGCTCACTTTCTCTTTAAGATCGTTTCGAATAAGATGGAGTTCATCAAAAACAACACCAAACTTATAATTCATTTCACCTCTTAGGTCGTCCACTTTTTTATCTGACTTATCTATTTTTTTATCCAACCCTTTGTGCCCCTCGACAACCAAATCGAGTTTTGAATCAATGTGTTCCAAGACAACGCCGAACCCAGCATTAGAAGGAATATTATTTTTTGTATTCTTTTTTTTCATAATGCTACGCTCTACGCCTGATGCCCTATAAGCCTACTTCGCCGCCGGGGGTTGCGTAGTCGGGCCATTGAAGGTGCCGGTGCTCGGCTGGCCGGAAGTTGGCGTTGTTCCTTGCGCCGCCTGCTGCTGTTGCTGGAAAGAGGCCGGATTAGCCAAGAGTTTTGCCATATTGCCGTCGGAAAGCAAAGAACTCCACGCCATTATGCTTTTTTCGTTCAGATAAAGTTCATTGGAAGGAGACCATGCCGATTTGCTCACTTCGACGAGGCTGGTCTGGACGTTGTTGCTCTTATCCACGCTTCTCTGCAAAGTCCACGGGTCGGAAAGATGCGGCTTCGGGAACCACGAAAGTTTTCCGAAATACACTTCTCCGTCCGAAAGGTAAACAACCGAGTAGGGAGAAATTGCGCTTTCAGTTCCATTTCTTCCCATAAGCATCGAACCGAGCCAGATTCCCAGCACGACCAGAACGAGTACGGCGGCCACAACCAACGAACCTCCTATTATTAATATTTTTCTTGACATAGGTTTTTGTTTAAGATTTAGGATTTAAGAATTAAGATTTAAGATTTAGGAATTTTTACTTCATAAATCATAAATCTATATTCTTAAATCATTTTTAATTCGCGACTATTTTTTATTTTGGTTTGATTTTATAATTTTTATCCATACGCTATACCCTCCACGCTATACGCTTACTCCTATTTGGGAACCACAGTCACGTAGCCGACCGGACCTTTCGAAGGGCCGCCGCATGACTTGCAATAGAAAGTGTATTTGTCGGGAGCGGTAACCTGGAATTCGATTGTTTTCTCCACTCCTTTCGGCAGTTGCATCGACAAGCCGTAATCCGGCTGGTAGAAATCGTAATCTTTGTCGACGGCAGTAATATTTATGTGCACCGTGTCGCCGACGTAAGCTATGATGTTGCTCGGGTCAAAAGCGTTTCCGGAAACTTTGATGGTGAAACTGCGGAAATTCGTAGTCGCTCCGGGAGCCGCCTGAACCACGACTGACGGCTTTGCGACATTGGAAGAAACCGTTGAGGTGGCGCCGGGAACCGTGGTATTCGCGGAAACAGGCTGGCGAGTGTCGGATTGCGCCGGTGCTCCGGCAGTCGTGCCCGCGGTCGTACCCGCGGCTCCACCGCCGGTCTGGTTGACGCTGCTCTTGCCAAGGTACCACGCGAAAAACACAACGACTAAAACCGCCACAACGATGCCGCCTATGACCATCATCTTTTGTTTTTGTACGCCGTTATCGAAATGATTCATATTAATTTATTTGTTTTAAATTGCGCCTTTGCTGAATTCTACTATTAAATACCGACAGTGGCGATAAGCCTAATTATCCACAGGCGGTACGGGAACTTGGAGCTTGGTTGGTGGAACTTGGCTTTTGGAAATAGAAACTTGGAGCTTGGCTATTGAAGTTTAGTTATTAAAGCCTGAATTCTTCTCATTAACCGGAGAACCGCGTTTCTAATGTCATCATATTCTTTCGGTGAAATAAGACTTATTTCCAGAGATAAAGTAAACAAGGTCAGAACCTCATTTAAAGAACCCTTTGCAATAAACAAAAATCTTCTAAAGTCAGTCTTACTGCTTCTACCGGCACCCTCCGCAATATTTAAAGCAACGGAAAGGCCTGCTCTTCTTATTTGTTCGATAATTCCAAATTTTTCTTCCTTAGGATAGTCTTTAGTTTTTAAATAAATAATTTTTGTTAAAGCCATCGCCTCCTGCCAAATTTCCAGTTTTTCGTAATTGGGTTTTTCGTCGAGCATTGGATTAAAAAGAACTTAGTTAGTAGAACTTAGAGTTTGGTACTTAGTACTTGGAACTTAAATGACCAAGTTCTAACAACCAAGTTCTAAGTTCTAGTTTAATAAATCGTCGCCCACATATACGTATCGCTGGCGTTCTTGACGCAAACCTGCACGTAGTCCTTCACGCCGCTGCCCGATTCAACTACCCAGAAAGTTCCCCTTTGCGCCGAAGCGCAGGTCGGCTGGGCAATGGTCGTGTTAAGGCGGATTCCGCCGTTCACTTCAAGCGTCTGCCCCGGAGTTGAAACGCCGATGCCGACATTTGAACCGCTGAAATAAATCGTGCTGTTTATCGCCTTCCAGTCCTGCGCCACGCTGCCGAGCGTGTAGGTGTTATTCGATCCCGGAGTTATGTTCGAATCGAAAGTCGCGGCACCCACGCGCGCGACTGAAAGATTCAGACTTTGCAGAAACGACTGCTCGGAACTCGATGAATTATAGGCTATCGTGAAACCCACGCTTACCGAATCATGCCCGGGACTGTTCGCTCTTTTCGTGAATGCCAGATTGGAAACATTTACTTTGTCGGACGTGAGAGCCTGGGCCGCGCCGGCGTCGGTCTGCTGAAGATAAACGGTGTTCCCGCTCAAGTAAATATATGTTGGGTCGATTGTGGACGAAGCCATTCTTAATTTGAGAGTCGTTGTCGCCGTGTCAGCCGGAGTTTCAACTTCGCTTGCGCTCTGTACGTAATATTGAATTGTGTCGAGCAGAAGCTGGCTTTGCTGGGTTACTTCGGCAGTCGCGTTCTGCTTCGCCTGTATCTGCACCGATGAAACCAGAACGGACAAGAAAGAAATGGCCATAATGGAAAAAATGGCGGAGAAAATCAGGAGCTCGATAATGGTGAATCCCCTTTGAGAATCGGAATTTTTTTTGAGCCGCGGAAAAAGCATAATGATATTTGCAATTATATCATACTTTGCTTTTATCGATTAATCGGCGCGTAAGATTTGAAAAACCTCCGGTTTGATTGTAATATTCAGCCGAAACGCCAATAACTCAAATTGCCGTTTTCCACGGCCCTATCGTTCCCGATTTCTTGCAAATCTTCGATTTGCTTGAGAAATCGAGGATCCACGATTTTGTCCCGATATCCAATCGAGACAAAATCGGGACTAGCATTACCTTCTTGTTATGTCCTACAGCGTCTATATTTTACAATCTCTCAAAAACGGTAAATACTATGTAGGTTCAACAAATGGGATTGGGCAACGATTGTTGCGTCACAACGGCGGCAAAGTAATGTCCACAAAAAATGGTCGCCCATGGAAATGCGTATACATCGAGATATTCTCAACAAAAAGCGAAGCATCAAAAAGAGAATTTCAAATCAAATCGTGGAAAAAGAGATTGGCAGTAGAAAAGTTGATAAATAAAAATGGCCCTATCGTCTAGCCTGGTCCAGGACGCTGCCCTTTCACGGCGGAAACACGGGTCCGAATCCCGTTGGGGCTACATTTAAAATTCCAAATTCTAGATTTTATTTAAATGTATCGTTTCTTCGAAATGCTTCCCGGGACGCTGTCCTGGCTCACTCTTTTTCTGGTGGTTTTTCTTTCGTGGTACTGGCCGCCGTTCGTGGCGGTTTTTATCATTTTCTTCGACATCTACTGGGTTTTAAAAACGCTTTATCTTTCTCTGCATCTCCGCTCTACTTTTTCGATAATGAAAAAGAATCTCAAGGTCAACTGGCTGGCAGAATTGGCAAAGAGCGAATCGCATATGGCTAATAGCAACGAAACGCAAGAAAACGCAAAAGCCATAAGCCATAAGCCATCTGCCATAAGCTGGCGCGATATTTACCACCTCGTTATCCTGCCCATGTACCACGAGCCTTACGAAATCGTCAGGGAAAGTTTCGAAAGCCTGGTGAAGGGAAATTATCCGCTGGAAAAATTCATAGTGGTTCTGGCAACGGAAGAAAGAGCTCTTCGGCAAAATCCC
>Ga0307375_10005143_pt1 | contig 12338 bp, 11 predicted proteins | sample TR1MG_FD_202531 | JGI IMG/M metagenome (GOLD analysis project Ga0307375, IMG submission 202531) | Soil microbial communities from Risofladan, Vaasa, Finland - TR-1 | ecosystem: Environmental > Terrestrial > Soil > Coastal area > Acid sulfate soil | place: Finland: Risofladan, Vaasa | collected... | reverse complement strand
ATGCCCATGATCGGGACCATCGGCAATCCCGCTATCGTAGGAGCGGATAGCGCCTTTGGGATCAAGAACGTGGCCCTTTTCAAAACCAGCGAAGGAGGACTCGACCCGCGGTACGTAGCCTACTTCATTGTCAGCGCTCTCTGTGGTGCACAATTCGATCTGGCCGCCCGGGGTGGCGTGCAAGGGTTTGTTTCCCTATCGCTTCTCAGAAACCTCCTTGTCCTTCGGATGCCTTCAGGCGAAGACGCCCACATCGCGGAGTACCTGGACCGAGAGACTGGCAAGATCAGCAAGCTCATCTCCAAGGTTGCGCAAGCCATTGGCAAGCTGAGGGAGTACCGCACCGCGCTCATCTCGGCTGCGGTCACAGGCAAGATCGACGTGCGGGAGGTAGCCCCGTGATCGACTACTCCGAAAAGGGCTTCGAGGCCAGCATCGAAGAGGCGCTGCTGAGCGGGGGGCCGGACGCTGATGGAGAGGAAGGAGTTCTGCGAGAACGACCTGCTCAGTTCGGCGACCTGGTCTCGGGTGGCTATCACCGGCGTGAAACACGAGACTATGATCGCGATCTTTGCCTGATCCCCCGAGATGTCCTGTCCTTCCTCTACGCCACCCAGCCCCAAGAGTGGGAGCGCTTCAAGAAGATGCACGGCGACGAGGCTAGGGATCGCCTGCTCAGGCGGCTGGCTTCCCAGGTGAAGCAGCGCGGCACCCTGGCTGTCTTGCGCAAGGGCATCAAGTGCGACGGCTGTCGCTTCGCTATGGCCTACTTTCGACCGTCCAGTGGACTGAACGAGGAACTCCAGCGGCTCTACGAAGCCAACCTCTTTTCAGTCGTGCGTCAGCTTCACTACAGCGAGAAGACCGAAGGTAGCCTGGACCTGGCCATCTTCCTGAACGGCCTGCCGATGTTCACCGCCGAGCTCAAGGACCCCCTCACCGGCCAGACCGTGCTGGACGCGATTCGCCAGTACCGCCTCGATCGCGACCCCAGGGAGCCCCTCTTCGCCTTTCAGCGCTGCCTGGCCCACTTTGCCGTGGACCCCGACCTGGTGTCGGTCACCACGCATCTCCAGGGTCGCGAGACATATTTCCTGCCCTTCAATCAAGGAAGAAACGGCGGCGCCGGGAACCCGCCTTCCTGGCAGGACTTTGCCACGGCGTACCTGTGGAAAGGAGTGTGGGCCAGGGACAGCGTGCTGGATCTCATCCAGCAGTTCATCCATATCGTGGAGGAAGAGGACGATCGCGGCCGCAAGACGGGCCAGCGTACCCTCATCTTCCCCCGGTACCACCAACTCGACGCCGTGCGTCGCCTGGTGCAGGACGCCCGCGAGAGGGGACCGGGACACAGGTATCTGATCCAGCACAGCGCAGGCTCCGGCAAGAGCTTCTCCATCGCCTGGCTGGCCCACCGGTTGTCCATCTTGCACGATGAAGAAGACCGACGCGTTTTTGATTCCATCATCGTCATCACCGACAGGCTGGTCCTGGATCGACAGCTCCAGCGTACCGTGAAGCAGTTCGAACAGGTGGCCGGCGTGGTCGAGAACATCGACCAGACCTCGCGCCAACTCAAGCAGGCCCTGGAGGCTGGCAAGACCATCATTGTGACCACCCTCCAGAAGTTCCCCGTCATCGCCCAGGAAATGGGTGAACTGGCGGGCCAGCGCTTCGCCGTGATCGTGGACGAGGCCCACTCCTCTCAGACAGGCGAGGCGACCAAGAGTGTCAAATCCGTCCTCGCCGTGGGGAGCCTGGAGGAGGCAGAGGATCAGGACGAGGAAAGGGGCTACGATCTCGAGGACCGCATCATCCTAGAGATGAAGAAGCGCGGTCAACTGTCCAATGTCAGCTACTTCGCCTTCACCGCCACGCCCAAGCCCGAGACCATGGAGCTCTTCGGTAGCAAGAAGCCCGACGGCACCTTCGCCCCCTTCAGCGTCTATTCCATGCGCCAGGCCATCGAGGAGCGGTTCATCATCGATGTGCTGGACAACTACACCACTTACAAGACCTACTGGAGCCTGCTCAAGAAGATAGAGGACGATCCGCACTACGAGCGGCGGAAGGCCACCCGCCTGCTCAGGTCGTTTGTGGGTCTGCACGAGCACGCCATCGACGAGAAGGTGAGGGTCATGGTGGACCACTTCGCCGGTTGCGTCAGCCCTCGTATCGGCGGCAAGGCGAAAGCCATGATCGTCACCCGCTCGCGACTACACGCTGTCCGGTGCAAATTGGCGGTGGACCAATACCTCAACGAGAGAGCACTTCCCTTCCAGGCGCTGGTGGCCTTCTCGGGACAGGTTACCGACCCTCGCGATGGGCAGCGCTACACCGAAGCGGGCATGAATGGCCTCCCTGAGAAACAGACCGCCAAGGCCTTTGGACGGGACGAGAACCGGCTACTGATCGTGGCCTATAAGTTTCAGACCGGCTTCGACCAGCCTCTTCTACACACCATGTACGTGGACCAGAAGCTCAACGGCATCCGCGCCGTGCAGACCCTCTCCCGCCTGAACCGTGTCCACCACGCCAAGGAAGAAACCATGGTGCTGGACTTCGTCAACAGTACTGACGACATTCAGCAAGCCTTCGAGCCCTACTATGACCGCACCATCCTCACCGAGGCCACCGACCCCAACCTGCTCTACGACCTGGAAACGAAGCTGGAGGACTCCGCCTTCTACACGGAGGCGGAGCTGGATTCATTCGCCGCCCTCTACTTCGACCCCAAGGCCAACCAGTTCAAGCTGCACGCTGCCTTGCAGCCGGTGGCTGATCGGTATCAGGAGGCAACCGAAGAGGACCAAGCGGAGTTCCGCGGGGCCCTGCGCCAGTACGTGCGGGTCTATGCCTTCCTCTCCCAGATCCTGCCCTTCGCCGATGCGGGACTGGAGAAGCTGTACGTCTTTGGACGCTTGCTGTTGCGCAGGCTGCCTGTCTCACGAGAGAGGTTGCCGGTCGAGATCCAGCAGCAGATCGAGATCGACTCCTATCGCCTGCAAGAGACCAGCCGTGGCGGGCTCCCCCTCGATCGCGGCGTGGCCAAGCTCGAGCCTGCACGCCTCAAGGAGGGAGTTGCTCCTGCCCCCAACGAGAAGGCCCTACTCTCTGCCATCATCAGCGAGTTGAACGAGCATTTCGGCACGGACTTCGCTGAGGAGGACCGGGTCTTCATCGAGCAGTTGGAGGCCAAACTCAACGAGGATCCTGCACTGTCGGCCAGCGTCCAGGTGAACACGCCAGAGAACGCCCGCCTGACCTTCAACCACGTCGCCGAGGACAAGCTGCAGGATATGATCGACACCAACTTCCAGTTCTACAAGCAGATCACGGACGACCCCCAGTTCGCCAAGCACCTATTCGACTTTCTTTTTGAGCGGTACAGGAAGCGTGCGGAGAAAGAGCCATTGGCGGAGGCCCAGGCCTAGGAGGCTGGGATGAAGGAGGGACCCTGGGCATCCGGTCCGCGCGAACTCTTGGATCACGCCGCCTGCGCCAATCCCGATGTAATACCGATTGGCTGCGCGCGGGTTCGTCCCCGCGCTACGCGGATGCGAACCGTTACCTGAAGCTACTAAAGGAGGTGCAATGAATCTCACCTCAGAACAGAACGATCGTGTCGCAGACTTCATCCCAGCCTTTCGCCAATATCTAGAGTCGGGTCCCCGCGAAGCTGACCTGTCGGATCGGCAGGAGCGTTCGGCCCTGTACCACCAGCTACTGTCTCAGGACCGGCTCGACCGAATGACTCAACTGGAGTTCGGAAAGGTGATCAGTTCTCTGTGGGCCAGCCAGCTCTGGACAAACAAGGGGTATCTTGTCGAGAAGCTAGTCAGCGATAACGGTCTACCTCGGCTAGTCGCCGGCCTACGCCAACTACTCTGGGGCCAGGCACCAATAGCTGACCGCTACGACGAATTTCGGGATAGCATCAAGGGCCTGGGACCTGCCTCGATCACTGAGATGCTGGCCCTCGTACATCCAATCGAGTGTGGCATATGGAACAGGAAAGCCCGCGACGCACTTAAGGCCCTCGGCGTGGAAGAGACGTTTCCAGCCGTTCGCAAATACCAGATCAGTGGCCGCGAGTACGGTGAGTTCAACGCACTTCTCAGGGCACTACGAGATGAGCTTGACCGAAACGGTATCTCCGGCCTAGATTTGCTGGGCGTGGACTATTTCCTGTACGAGGTTTGGCGCGCCAGCAAGCGGCAGGACGAAGCGCTTCGGACCTCGCCCATCACCGAACCGAGCTACGACTTCGACCACGACGAAGTAGTGGACCAACTGGTGGCCATTGGACAATGGCTGGGCTTCGACGCGGAGAAGGAGAAGACGGTTGCGATTGGAGCCCGAGTTGACGTGACCTGGCAGGCGAGGATAGCCAATCTGGGCGTGGTCACCTACGTATTCGAGGTCCAGCGCCGCGGCGCGATCGACTCACTGATTCTGAACCTCCAGCGTGCCCAGAATAATCCTAGCGTCCAGCGGCTGGTGGTGGTCGCCAATTCCGACGATATCGCCAGAGTGGCTGGCGAGATTTCTTCACTACCAGAGAGTTTCCGCCGCTCCGTCGGATTCATGGAGGCGGCAGAAGCAATGCGGGGGGCAGAGCTGCTCGAGGAACTCGTCGGAATCATCAGCAAGCTAGATTTGGTACGGAGCGAGTTCGGCACATGACCCCGGCGGCGGGCGACTCCACCCACGGCCCCAAAGCACCCACCAAGCTCAGCACAGGGAGGCTGCCATGAGGCACGGCCCCTGGACCTCCGGTCCGCAGGAACTACTGGATCACGCCAAGGACCACCTGGCGAAGGGCACAGATGTGGACAACCGCTTCGCCATGACCAGCGTCGACAATGCCGTGGAGCTGATGCTCAAGACGTATCTGCGGCTTCCCAAGAGCGTGACCGGATTGGCCTTGACCCGCAAGCAGCGCGATGAGCACACCAAGGATTTCCCTTCAGCGGTCGCGGCCATCCGCCAACTCATCCCGACTCGCGTGTCAGCGGTGCCTCTGGCTGAGGTCGAGTGGTTTCACCAGATCCGCAATCAGCTCTATCACGAGGGCAACGCAATCACGGTGGAGCGGGACAAGGTGAAGCTCTACCTTCAGCACGCTGAGTTGCTCATCCGATGCTTGTACGGAGAGCAATCCAGCGCGCCGCATTACTTCGGCGGCCTCTTCGATCTGGCGAACAAAGGCGAACCAGACGGCAGCAAGAAGCCAAATGCCCCCTGACCCGTAGGAGGCCCACATGGCTACGACAGACAGAGAACGCATCCTCGCCTTTCTCCGCTCCGTCTCGCCCCGGGGGGCCACCGACAGCGAGATTCGCGAGCCTACGGGCCGTGCGGTGCGTCGCCGGGCACCAGCCCTGCGCGTGAGGTATCTCCAAAGACGGTGATGGGAGGATGATCAAAATGGCATACGTCGTCTACGTCAACCACCCGAACAACAAGGCCATGGTGCATGATACCAGTTGCGGCAAGTACACATTTCGTCGCCGCGACAGCACTATGAGCGGATACTGGTCACAGACGTTCACCACGCTCCCGGAGGCACTGCACTATGCGACCAGTACGCGCAAACGTAAGGTAGGCACGTGCGCGTTCTGTACGTAGCATTATCAGACACCGACCCGCTAATTCAAGCGTGGAGAGCAGTATTCCGAAGCAGGCCTCTGTGCACGAGGCAACACACTTGATGGAGGCTACATGGTGACATCTGCTAGCCAGCCACTGACTATAGAGTCTCTCGATCTATCATTGAAACAGATATTCAGTGACTTCTATGTGGTACCGAGCTACCAGCGCGAATATGTCTGGGAAGGTAAGCAGGTGGAGCAACTGCTTCAAGACATCTACGACGCCTACCCTGATAGCGGCCAGTCGAGCTCCCAGTACTTCATAGGCAGTATTGTTGTGTGTCCAGGAGAGGACACCGTGCTCGAACTAATCGATGGGCAGCAGCGGGTCACAACCGCGTACCTCTTTCTGTGCGCCGTTCGGGACTATCTCGCGGAGTTGGAAGACGAACCTCTCGAAAGCCTACCCCCGCTGATCGCCGCGGCACACATGGATGATACTGGCTGCGAGGTCTATCGGCCGCGTGTGTCACTGCAGTACGAAGATAGCGTGGGGGTGCTGGAGAGAATTGCCTCGCAAGCGGGTGATGCAGCCCGCATCCGCCGCACCACCCGCTCCGTCACCAATATCCTCAGGGCGCACGAAACCATCCGCGCCTTCGTAGCCAGTCAGTTCGGGGACGACGCGGGCGAAGTCAGGCGTTTTTTTGCCTATTTCATCAACCACGTGAAACTGGTCCGCATCAAGACACAGGACATAGCGCACGCTCTCAAAGTCTTCGAGACCATTAACGACCGGGGTGTAGGCCTGGATTCTATGGACCTACTCAAGAACCTCATGTTCATGCAGGCCAACCAGCACGACTTTGAGCGGCTCAAGATTCGTTGGAAAGACTTGGTGGATACCCTTCACTCGGCAGGGGAGAAGCCCCTGAGATTCCTCCGCTACTTCATCTTTGCCACCTATGATGTCGATCGCTTGAGAGAGGATCAGATCTATGGTTGGTTTGTCCAGAATCGAGATCTGTGTGGCTACGCAAGCGACCCCGTAGGCTTTGTGGATGCGCTGCGCGACGCAGCCCAGGCATACACCAGGTTCGTCGGTGGTGAAAACATCGACGGCACCCCCAATCGGTACCTAGCCAACCTGCGCCACTTGAGCGGCACGGCCCGGCAGCAATTGATCCTCCTCCTGGCTGGCAGATATCTCTCCGTCGAGGACTTCACCGAGTTGAGCCGTCAGCTAGAGAATCTGTTCTTCAGCTACATTGTCACCCGCGAACCTACGAAGGAGTTCGAACGACGCTTCGCCCAGTGGGCCCGCAGACTCCGCAACGTCCGCGGCACTCAGGACCTGGGTGCTTTCCTCGACACTTATTTCCGCCCGGCCAAGCAGGAGCTGTCAACCCGGTTCGAGCTCGCATTCCAGGACCTAAGCGAATCGCGAATCCAGAAATACCGAATCAGGTACATTCTGGGCAAGATCACCCAGTACATCAACGAGTTGGCGTACGGCGCCACCGAGATCGATCTCGAGCAGTTTGTGGACTCGCGAGACGTCGAACATATCCTACCCCAGACATCCACTGCTGACATCATCGCATCCTTCGATAAGCCTGACGAAATCGAGCACTATATCCACCGGCTGGGCAACATGGCAATGCTGGAAAACGCCATCAACAGTTCGTTGAGCAACAAGTCCTTCAGCGAAAAGAAGCACGGATATACCCAGTCCCATTTCCTGCTGACAAGAACTATTGCCGAGCGAATCCAGGTCGGTGTCAACACGGCGATCGACCGCGCAGTGAAAGACCTGATGACCTTTGATGAATGGACATCAGCGTCGATTGAGCAACGTCAGGCGATGCTGACCGAGCTGGCTAAGAGCGTCTGGGACATGCCCGTGGCCTAGGATCAACTGTCGTGAGCCTTTCTTCCGAAGCCGCGTGGGACCGGTCCTAGCACTGCTCCCGGCGGCTACGCTCAAGTCATGTGCCCAGCGCAAGTCTGCACAGAACACGGAAGGAGACGATCGAACCATGAGTGACAAAGACACCCAGTCGCCGCTGCCCACCCCTGCCGACCTCGCCCGCGTCCTGCGCGGTGGAGTGCGGAACGCAGAGTCCTTGGCGATCACTGGCCCGATCAGGGAGGCGGTGGCGGATCGGCTGAACAGCCTGTCGCGCGGTGAACTTGTACCGGCACGCGCGGAGGTCCCTGCAAAAGAAGGAACCCAAGTCCAGTTCCTGGACCGGGTGGATCTTGGCAAGGAGGGTCTGTTCCCCACCATGCGCATGAATCGTTGGGTCCTCTGGTGGGGCATCCACTTCTGGGGTACAGAGGAAAAGGCGGACGAGGTACTCAACGCCGTTCAACTACTCGGGCTGTGCGGTCATGGATGGCCACTCGAACGTGGCACTGGGGATCCATACACCTCGCCGGATGTGTGGGGCACCGGTGGTTATGTGCGAGCCTCCAGAAGCCTGACAGCCGAGCAGGTGGAGGAATTGCCGACGCTTGAAGGTCTCGTATCGCAGATCGCCGCCGATCTTTGGTGGTGGCATCAGCGACTAGAGTGCGTGAGCATACTCGCCAGTTTCGTCTAGTGACCAAGCTGATGTGGCGAACGCCGGCTGGACAACCCCTATGCCCCGCTCCGCCAAGCGCTTCGTCGGGCAGGCTGAAGTACACTCAGTGGGGAGGTTTGACAATGGACACTTTCATCAAGCTACCATACGGTGGACCAGGTGCTGGTTTTCGCGCGTCTGACTTGGTCAACCATATTCGAAGCACAGGACGAGACTACATCATCCAGGGCGGGCAGAATGCCACACTTGCGAAGCACACGAAACCGAACTCTCTGGATGTGTGGCTGAGAACACGGTTCGCCACCAATCCGGACATCAGGCAGACTGCCAAAGCGGTAATGAAAGCGCTGGAAGCCACGGGACGCTTTCAAGTTGTACGGGGTTTGCGCTGTCCGGAGAGTGGTCGATTGGTCAATGGTCTCAGGCTCTTGGATCCGCCCAGATGATTGGCGGCCCCCGCATGACAGCACGACCGTGACCTGACGGATTAGCAGACGCCCTGAGGAATAGGAGGCCCACATGGCCATGACAGACAGAGAACGCATCCTCGCCTTTCTCCGCTCCGTCTCGCCTCGGGGGGCCACCAACAGCGAGATCCTGGAGGCCACGGGCATCGAACATCGCCACCTCGTCTACGGACTCACCCAGGAGCTGCTCCAGGAGGGCGAGATCCACGGCGTGAAGCGCGACCGCCAGTGGTTCTTCTGGATCGGCGAGCCCGAGACCATGCCCGAGCCGGTTCCCGCCCCCAGGCCCGCCCCCCGCTTCACGCGGCGCGAGTTCGGGGAGCTGGCCCGGGAGAGGATGAGCCAGCACTACAATGAACGGCTGGAGCCCGGCTGGGTGGGGGAGGTGCACAAGCGGTTCCATTTCGTGGCCCCGTATGGGCGGATCGTGGGCCACGGCATCTACTACGCCAGGGTGGGAGGAACACGGTGGCCTCCCGCAAAGGCCGCGATCATCGCGGAGCACGTCTGGCTCTTGGAGAAGACCGGCACCCCCGAGACCTTCCTGGTCTTCGGCAACGACCGGCAGGCGCCCACGATGTGGCTGGAGCGGTACGGTAACCTGGTCTCTGGCGTCACCTTCTTCTTCCTGAGCGACGATGGCGAGCTAGAGGAGCTGCCCAACCCGGGCGGAGCTGGAGGGGGGAGTTCCTGAGGAGGAAGAGGTATGGCCGTTGTTGCTGAACTCAAGGGTAAGTTGAACGGCTACCAGGCAGCAGGAGTTCCCTACATCGACGCGGAGGACCCTCTCACCGCCAGTATCTTCGAATCCATCGAGGTGATGGATCGAGAGCTCGCTCTGGGCAGGGTGGTGCTAGGCGTTCGGGCCGATGTCCTGGCCGTTGCTTTGACATTTGCCGCCTTCCTCGATCCAATCCGTTCCCAATGGTGGATCGCAACATCGCTCGGTGGGTAAAGGAGCATCACTCCGATTTCAGCCTGAATCGAGGCAGCCGGCTGACTCCGTTCAAGCTCAACTACTCCTCTCTGCGATACAATAACTTCGACAACTACCTCCATTGGGTACGGTGGTGTAGAGACACCGCAGGAATCTTGACCGACAGGACTAGCATGCAGAGGCGAGCCAGGGACGTAGAGATAGCGGTGTTCACCGCCGCTCGCGAAGGACTATCGTTGGCCTCCTTCTGCCGGTGTTCGACCAGGGACAATCCCCGTGACAGGGAAACCTGTGGGCGACCGTTGTGGCTGGGAGGCTCAATAGGTCGCAACCAGTCATACTACTCACGCCAACACCGGCGAGTTTGGAACTTCTGACGGCGACAGTGTCATTGGCAGACTGGTGGATTTGATGATACCTACAGTTCGTCCTGATACCATAGACGAGGAGGTCTACGCAGTGAGACAAAGGACACTCTCCCTTCTCCGCCAGATGCTTGGACCGGATGCTGACTTTCGAGCTGGGCAGTGGGAAGCCATTGAGAGACTGGTTGTTGAGCGTAAGCGCTTGCTGGTTGTCCAGCGAACAGGATGGGGGAAGAGTCTCGTCTATTTCTTGGCCACCAAGCTACTGCGCGAACAAGGTGCTGGTCTTGCCCTGTTGATAAGTCCATTGCTTGCGTTGATGCGGAACCAGATTGAAATGGCTAATCGTATCGGTGTGAGGGCAGCGACAATTAACAGCTCCAATCGTGAAGTATGGGATGAGGTTGAGGAATTGCTAGCGTCGGGTTCCTGTGACTTGCTGCTCGTTTCCCCTGAAAGACTGACCAACCCGCGCTTCCAGTCCCTGCTATCGAGAATCGCCGGGCGCGTGGGACTCTTCGTGGTGGATGAGGCGCACTGTATCTCTGATTGGGGCCATGATTTTCGCCCAGATTATCGTCGGATTGTGCGCATTCTGCGTAACTTGCCAGCGGGCATCCCGGTTCTTGCCACTACGGCAACGGCCAATGATCGTGTTATTGCCGACGTTCAAGCGCAGCTGGGCCCTGGGCTCGCTGTACTACGTGGCCCCCTGGCGCGCGCATCGCTTCGCTTGCAGAACATCCAACTCGGTGGTCAGAGCGAACGCCTCGCGTGGTTGACCGAGAACTTGCCAAAGCTGCCGGGGACTGGCATCATTTACTGTCTGACGATCGCAGACACGGAGCGAGTAGCCAAGTGGTTGCGGCTCAAGGGTTTTCAGGTCAAAGCTTACCATGCCGGATACGACGCAAGCATAGACCGCGAGGGACTTGAGGGGGCCTTGCTCAATAACGAAATCAAAGCGCTGGTAGCAACTGTAGCCCTTGGCATGGGCTTCGACAAACCTGATCTTGGTTTTGTGATTCATTTCCAGCGTCCTGGCTCAGTTGTGGCATACTATCAGCAGGTAGGACGTGCAGGACGTGCTTTGAGTAGAGCCTACGGTATTCTCTTGAGTGGACGCGAGGATGACGAGATCCAAGATTACTTCATCAGCAGCGCTTTTCCACCCGCGCAAACAATGTCCGAGATTCTCGCTGCGATAGGGGAGTCTCACCAATTGTCGTTTGACGAGATTCTGGGCCGAGTGAACGTCTCGCGTGCTATGGCCAGGAAAGCCCTGAAGCTATTGGAGATTGATAGAGCCGTGGCATGTGATACTGAATCCGGGTCCAGGCGATACATCCGGACCTTGAACCCTTGGGAGCCTGACGTTGAACGCATTGAACAGGTAACCAGACGACGACGCGAGGAATTGGCACAGATGCAGGCCTACGTAACGCACACTGGATGCTTGATGGAATTCCTGGCACGTGCGCTCGATGATCCTTTAGCCAAACCGTGTGGCATCTGCTCGAACTGTAGGGGACGTGGTCTGTCTGCAAAGGTCTCGCCTGCGCTCGTTTCCGAAGCGATCCAATTCCTAAGACGCGACGATGTCGTCATTGAGCCGCGCAAGCGTTGGCCCAAGGGGCTATTTTCCGATCGCAAGGTCACGATTCCCGAGGAAGACCGAAACGCGCCGGGGCGAGCGTTGTGTTACTATGGCGACGCAGGCTGGGGTGAACTCGTCCGCGAGGGCAAGTACGTTCACAACCATTTCTGCGATGAGCTGGTTCGTGCTTCTGCAGATCTGATCCTGAGCCGCTGGCAGCCAGATCCGCCGCCTGGATGGGTAGCGGCAATTCCGTCTCGTCGCCATCCTCACTTGGTATCCGGTTTTGCCGAACGACTAGCCAGTGCCCTGGGATTGCCGTTTGTACCCACCCTAGTTCGTGGGAAAGATGCGCCTGCACAGAAGACGATGGCCAACAGCATTATGCAGGCACGCAATGTTCAGGACACTCTGACCATGTCTACAGATGCTCTATCACGGCCCGCATTGCTGGTTGACGACATTGTTGACTCTGGTTGGACGCTTACGCTGGCTGGCTGGCTTCTCAGACGACACGGCAGCGGTATCGTATACCCGTTTGTTCTCGCACGAGCCACTGCTCGGAAGGTATGAATATGGATTTGACCGCTGATTCTCAAGTCATGCTGCTCCTGTGCTCCCGCCTGAGTTTGTCCGACGAAGCAGGCCCCAAACCCCTTGCTCTGCGCGAGTGGAATTCCCTGGCTCGAAGGTTGTTGGAGTCATCTTTGGGAGCTCCTGGGGGTCTATTAGGGTTATCAATGAACGATCTCAGAACTGAGGTAGCTCTGTCAGATGACGAGGCCGGGCG
>Ga0307375_10005142_pt1 | contig 12338 bp, 24 predicted proteins | sample TR1MG_FD_202531 | JGI IMG/M metagenome (GOLD analysis project Ga0307375, IMG submission 202531) | Soil microbial communities from Risofladan, Vaasa, Finland - TR-1 | ecosystem: Environmental > Terrestrial > Soil > Coastal area > Acid sulfate soil | place: Finland: Risofladan, Vaasa | collected... | reverse complement strand
AAATGAAATAGATGTTGGTAAACTTAAACAAGGGCAAAAAGTACGAATGGTTGTTGATGCATTTCCAGATAAAACATTTACAGGAACAATAATTTCAGTTGGAAATATGGGTCAAGAAATTCCAAACTCTAATGCAAAAGTATATGAAGTAGAAATAATATTAAATGAAAGAGATCCAATTCTTAGACCTTCTATGACAACTCATAACGAAATTATAATTGAAATTTTAGAAGATGTTCTTTTCATTCCTTTAGAGACTGTATTTTCAGATGATAGTGCAAAATTTGTGTATACAATTGATAGAAGAAAACAAGAAGTAAAACTCGGAAGATCGAATGAGAATCATGTAATTGTTGAAGAAGGTTTAGAAAAAGGAGAAAGACTTTATCTTTCAATACCAACAGATTTAGAAATATTTGAATAATGGAACAAATAATTAACTCAATTTTAGATAATGATCTTTACAAACTGACTATGCAAATGGCAGTTGTAAACAAATTCCCTTTTGCCAAAGTAAAATATGCTTTCATAAATAGGGGTGGAACTGAATTTCCTGAAGGATTTGGTGAAGAGCTTCGTAAGCAAATAAAGCTTATGGAGAAACTTAAATTAACGAAAGCTGAAAAGAAATGGCTTGCTGAGAATAACAAATTTTTAAGTCCAACATTTTTGGATTTTCTTGTAGGATATCGTTACAATTCTACAGAAGTTGGAATTATTCAGAAAAAAGGAGAAATAGAAATAACTATTGAAGGATATTGGTATCGAACAATTCTTTGGGAAGTTCCAATTATGTCTATTATTTCTGAATTATATTTTAAAATGGCAGGTGAAATGCCATGGGAAGCAAATAAAAGAATCAGGAACAACAATGAAAAGAAAAAGTTATTCTTGATGAATGGCTTACATTATGCTGATTTTGGAACTCGCAGGAGATTTTCATATGAAGTTCAAAATGAAGTTGTTGAAATGTTCAGTGACAAATTTAATAAAAATTTTGTTGGAACTTCAAATATTCATTTAGCAATGAAGCATAATACAAAAGCTATCGGAACTCATGCTCATGAATGGTTTATGTTTCATGCTGCCAAGTATGGATATAAAATGGCTAATCATTTGGCTATGGAAAACTGGACAGATATATTCCGAGGAGATCTTGGTATAGCATTGTCAGATACATTAACAACAGAAGTATTTTTTAAATCATTTGATAAGAAATTTGCAAAACTTTATGATGGAGTAAGACAAGATTCCGGAGATCCAATTGAATTTGCGGATAAAGTAATTGCTCATTATGAAAAACTTGGGATTGATCCAAAAACAAAGGTGGTTGTTTTTTCTGATTCTTTAAATCCAGAAAAAGCAGTTGAAATAAAGGATTATTGCCGTGGAAGAATAATGTGTTCCTTTGGTATTGGAACTAATTTCTCTAATGATGTCGGAGTTAAACCTCTCAACATGGTTATTAAAATGATAGAGGCAAAACCTGAAGGAGAAGAATGGCATAACTGTATTAAACTTTCAGATTCTAAAGGTAAACATACAGGAGATGAAAAAGAAATTGAAATTGCAAAATATGTGCTAAATATTAACTAATGAATTTAGAAGCAGTTATAAAATATCTAAAATCTATTGACTATATAAGTAATGTTCAACTGAATGATAAAGATCCTGTCAAACGTATTACATTTACGTGTTCAGAAACTAGAGTTTGGGATGGAACTTTGACAATAAGACGACAAAGTTGGATAAAACATTACGTTACGCTATTGGATAGTACTACATATTATCATGAAGGAAAAACTGTAAGAAACTCTAAACAAATTATTGAATTTTTAAAATACCAATACATTGATTAATCACTAAATATTAAATAAAATGGTAGAATTTGGAACAAACTTTTTTATGAAATTTTCCGGTGCAGGTTGGTGGGAATACATACAACCAGAGAGTTGGGAAGGAATAGTTATATCCTCATTAATATTTTTAGGGATTTTTACGTTAACTTCTCTTATATGGTTAATAGTAAGAGTATTTAAAGATGATACTGGAAATAGGTGGAGCAGCAAAACTAACAGAGAAACTCGTTCACAAAGAATAATAATTAAACCATTTTTATTTTTACTCTATTTTGTTTTCAATATTTTTGTTAATATTTTAGTATTAATTATTGGAATGACGGCTGGAGGAGTAATAGGATTCGGAATTGTAATGGCGGCATGGGGAATATTTCAAATAGTAGCATTAATTTCTCAACATGATGATGGAGACGGAAAAATTGACGGAGTCTTTAATATTTTTGGGGTGATTGATCAATATGCAAATAAACTAGCAGAATTTATGTTACATAGAAAAACATTAAAAGATAAATATCAACAATACTTAAAAATCGAATACTAATGAAAACAACAATCGAACAAATTCATGAGGAATTTGATACAGCTGCTGAAAAGCTTGTAACAATTTCCCAAGAGAGACAAAGAATCGCAGAATCTATAGAGGTTCCGCAAGAAGAAACAGATTATGAAGATGGAAAATTTCTAAAATCCATGGGTTTTTCAAATTCAGTTTTAGCAAAAAAAGCAACTGAATTTGAAACAGGAAAAAGTCTTATAACTTCTGACAAACAACGAAATTCTGAAATAAGTAAAAAAATTGACAAAGTGGTGCAGAATTATCAAACTCTGTTCCCATTTCACAAATTTATACTCTATTCTCAAGTTATTAAAATTTGTGAAAAGTATAATCTTTATTTAGCACCAGCCAAATACTTTAAAGGAGAAATTCCTTTGAAAAATATTGAAGAAATGAAGAAATTTCCTTGGGGAGATGCTAAAGAAAATGGAATGGTAAAACTTAGCAGTAGTCAAGGAGTTTTTGAACAAGCGCAAAGTAGCCACGCGCTTGATGAAGGGGTTTCTAATTATATATGTGCTCCATTGAATGATTTCAATAAAGATGGATCAACTACAGTTGGAAGAGAAATTTTTAATAAACCGCGGATTGAAAAAGAAGTGAATATCAAAAATTTTAAATATGTACGGCCGGTAAAGGCTCCTAAAGATCCTATTATTCTTGTTCCGGTAAAAGCCGGTCCTTTAAATGAAGTTGGATTTATTGTAGTAACAAAATGGGGTCTTGAAGCAAATGATGCTGGTTTACAAGTTGGAATAAACAATTAATGGAAATTCAACAAAAACAATTCGAGTTTCAAATTGATAAGAAACCAAGTGGATATGTTATAAGATTAAACGATGAACATGGGTGTGTACTTAGAATATGTAAAGTACCACCTCATTTGGTTGAAGGTCAAGAATTTATTGATATAGAATACAATATGAAATGATAGTATTTAAATCTGTCGATCAATTTGATCGCAACACTGGAAAGAAAATAGGAACAACTAGAATTTATGATCATAGTATATGTGATTATTCTGGGGAGATAATTGATTACGATAATTGTAATCCAAACGAATATATGGTTGATCATAATGACAACGATCCCTGTTTCGGAGACGGTGAAGGAGAGAGATGGTTATACGAATGGGAAACTAAAGAATTTGGAGAAGATTTTTGTGGCCATCACCATTATGAAATGTTTGGGCAAGTTCGATATGTTTTTGCGGATGAGCCGGATAGACTATGGGAAGGATATGAAATCTTTGGTAGACTTATGAAAGAAGCTGCGGAAGAGTTGGATGAAATATACTCTCTTGATCATTTATTGAGATGGTCCCGAGGTAGAATGCTAGAAAAGGTGATTAAATCTGGAAAATATAAAATTCAAGATTTTTGTGAATCAGAAGAAGATGATTATGAAACAATATAATGAATATGAAGATAAGTTGGTTTCTTATGATACAGCAGTGAAAGCTGATAGTGTTGGATATACTAATCTATCGAATAAATATGATATTGAGTGTTTTACATGTGATAAAGATACCAAAACTATTTTTGATAATTGGGCGGGATTAATTCCAGATGGCCATCATTTTTTATGTCATAGACCAACTATTTCAGGTTTGCAGAAATGGTTGAGAAACGTTCATAGAATTCATGTATTTATTGGATTTAGACCACATATTCAAAAATTTGATTCATACGCATATTCATTAGATATGTCCCCACAAGATCATAAGAAATGGAGAACTATGCAAAAGTTCACAGATCAACAAATATTTAATGATTATGAAAGTGCCTTGGAAGCAGGAGTAGTTGAAGGATTACAATTATTATTAGATATATGAAACTTTATACGGACAAATTTGAAGATCAAAAAAGAAATCACAAGATTTACGATGAACTTGATCCTCTCATAGAAACTTTTATTTTGAATCTTAATAAGTGTGATAATATTGTTACACTTCATTCTTGTGAAGGAACTGATAATCCCCTCCAAAAGTGGGATCCTAATTCTAAAGATACTCACAGTATAACACCATATTTCGGATTTAATGTAAATGAAGAAACATGGACTATGGTGTGGTTGAAAGTTATACCAGAATTAATGTCGGAAATTGATATTAATATTGGAACTAATGGTTTTCAGGATGGTATTTTTATACATGGTGGTAGAGTTGATAAATTTAAGTTTTGGATGACGATATTTAAAACTTTTAACAAATATTTCATAAAATAGTTAATGAATAAAAAAGAAATAGTAAAAGTAAATAGACAAATTAGGTTTCCGGAAGTGAGGCTTGCAGGAGAAGAATATGCTGGAAAAGTAGTAAGCATTAATGAAGCTTTGAAAATAGCCGATGATTTGGATACGGATTTGATTCTTATTTCTGAAAATGCTAAGCCACCTGTATGTAAAATCATGGACCTAAATAAATTTCTTTACGAAAAAAAGAAAAGAGAAAAAGAACAGGAGCGTAAAAATAAAGAAAATAGAATTGAAGTTAAAGAAATGAGATTTAGACCTCATATTGAAGATCATGATTTCAATTTTAAAAAGAATCATATCATAAAATTTCTAAAAGATAAAAACAGAGTTAAATGTAGCTTGTTTTTCAAAGGTAGGGAAATTACAAACCCTGATGCGGGGAAGGTAGTTCTTCTTAGAATGGCAGAAGAAGTTAGTGAGTATGGAACTGCCGAAAATCTTCCTAGAATGGAAGGGAAACGCATGTTCATGATGATTAACCCAAATAAAAAATAAGACCCTGTAGATGACACAGGTGACCAAGAATGAACTGTAAGGTATAAGTAATATGATACCATTATTATAAAATTATTAACGTTAGAAGTCACTAGAATACATGAAAGAAATAAAGGGGAACTTAGTAACAATGGCACTTGAGGGTCATTTTGATGTGATTACACATGGTTGTAATTGTTTTTGTACAATGGGTGCCGGTATAGCTCCTCAGATTAAAAGGGCTTTTCCAGATGCTTGGTATGCAGATGAAAGAACTAGAAAAGGAGATATTATGAAGCTTGGGTGTTACACCTTTGCCGATGTTGAAATCAATGATAAGGGATGGGTAACAGTTATCAACTCATATTCTCAATATAATTATGGTAGAAATCATGCTGATGGTGACGAAACTCCAATAGACTATGAGGCACTTGCCTTAGCCCTAAGAAAAATCAATAAAAATTATAAAAGAAAAACAATTGGTCTTCCTTGGATTGGAGCTGGATTGGCAGGAGGAGATTGGAAGAGAATTAAAAAGATTATACAAACCGAACTAAATGCTATGGATGTAGTAATAGTTGAATACGATGAATCATGAAAGTAGCAGTAATTATGGATGATGATGGCCATTTTCAAGTAGCGTCTTTAACAGATCGTGAAAAAGTTATGGAAATTCTTGAACTTTCTGATGAAGGAGGAGATAGAATTGAAATCGATGTTGATGATTTAAAACCTTATGAAAAAGAATTGTGGGGAAATTATAAAATAATTTCTAACGATGCCTGGGAAAGAATCATAGACAATTTTACTGAAAGAGGGACATTTGAAATAATAGAGATATGACATTACAAGAACAAGTAAACGCTGTATTTAAGAGAAATTTCGGATATACTCCATTAGCCGAAAGAGTAAAAGATATTCAAAATGAATTTTTTGAATTAATGAAATGGCAGGATGTTCCAAATTTGAAGGAAGAAGCTGGAGATTTAATGGCATCATTAATTCAACTCCACAATGAATGTGGGTGGGATGTTGAAGAAAATGTAGGTGAAACTCTTGATAAAATAAATTCAAGACACTTACAATACAAATCTCTAGGAAGAAAAACTAAAGTAGCTATTTTAGGTGGAGCATTTGATCCAATTACTGTTGGTCATATCCAAACCGCTCAATTTGTATTAAATACTTCTAGAGAATTTGATGAAGTTTGGATAATGCCAGCCAACAAACACATGGCAGGTAAAAGTATGACAACTGCTTATCATAGATTAGAAATGTGTGAATTGGCATCCAAAAAAGATGGACGAATTAAAGTTTTTGATTATGAAATAGAGAATGAGTTAGCAGGTGAAACATATAACTTTTTCAAAAGATTAAAAACTGATAAAGAATTAAATGAGACGCATAATTTCTCTATGATTATTGGATTAGATAATGCCAACAATTTTGACAAATGGGTTAACTTTGAGGAACTAGAACGAATGGTCCGCTTCGTAGTTGTTCCAAGAAAAGGTGTTGAAAGAAATCCAGATGTTGATTGGTATTTAAAACAACCTCATATTTTCCTGAATCACGAAACTGATATAATGGAAATATCTTCTACAGAAGTAAAAGAATCATTGAAATCAAAATGGCCAGGAGTAGTTGATGGATTAGATTATGAAGTATTAAAATATATTGTTAATTACAAATTATATAAATAGAAATTATGAAATTTATAGTAAAAACACATTCGGTAATTGATTTGATTACAAATTCATCCACAGAGATGTTTATTGATTACTCAGGATCAATTGATCATATTAAAGAATTAGTAAATTATATTCTTTCATCTGAAGGAGTAACATGTGATGATGTTTTTGAATTGAAAATAGTAAATTCTTACACAGGTGAAGATTGGGAAGAGGATGAATATCAAGAAGATCCTTCAGAACTTAAATTCATTGTAAAAGATGAAAAGTATGAAAAATTAGCAAAGTTGGTTGAGAATGTTTTAACCTCCGGAGAATCAAAAGAATATATGTGTTAAGATATGAATGATTTAGCATACTATAAAAAGCAGGTTTCTTTTTATCTACAGGATAGGGGATTACTTGACCCCGCTGCAGATGAATTAGTTAGAATTCATAATGATGATGTTCTATATAACTTTAAAATAAATCATGATTCAGCCGAAGAAACTGCTGATTATATCTGGGAACAAGAGTACCAAGATATGATTTAACATAATTTTAACAAAACTTGTTACATCAAGTGGAATATAATGGATATATTTGGAACATATATAACATATAAAAACGTTCTTTATAATATCTTCTGTAGTTAGTATGAGCGCTACTTCGCAATTATAAGGCTTCGGCCTTTGATTATCAGCAATGATCAATTACAACTCGAAAAACAGCACATGGCATGAGATAAAAAGGCCGGAAGAAGAAATTCTGATGGGAGCACTGGTATCAAAAAGGTCTGGAATCTAAGATGGCTGAAGGGATTTAATAAATCCTTTACTTAGGGCAGTATTCGAAAGACTGGTTTAATTAAATCTTTCGGTGAACAAACACTAAATGATCGCTTTACAGGAATCTCAGAAAAATTTAGTAAAAAGGCTGTCTTCGGACAGCCTTTTTTGTGATATATAAAATAAACTATGTATGAATATAAAGCAAAAGTAGTTAGTGTCTATGATGCAGATACAATGAGAGTTGATATTGACCTGGGATTCGGTGTTTGGATGAAAAATCAAGTTATTCGTTGGTTAGAAATAGACGCCTGGGAAATGAGGGGTGAAGAAAAAGCAATGGGTACTGTAGCTCGTGATAGAGTTAGAGATTTGATTCTCGATAAAGAAGTTATTCTTAAAACTTATAAAGATGATAAGGGTAAATATGGACGTTGGTTAGCTGAGGTTTATCAAATTGAAGTTAAGGATCGTGTTTGGAATAATAGCATAAATGAACAGCTTATCCAAGAAGGTCATGCAGTACCTTATCCCGGCTAAATATATAAAATATAATGAGCCATCCATTTTTTAAAAGACAAAATTTTATGGAGGATATTATCGTACCTCTCCATCCCAAACAGTATACTGTTGTGGTAATTTATCTTGATGGCTATAAAAAAGAATATAAATGTATAGAAAATCCTTGGCCATATATTGCTAAGGTAAAAAAGAATCCAAAAGTAAAATCAGCATACATAAAATGAAAATAGTTAACGAATCCTTAAATGAATTTTTTGGTGAAAAATCAAAATTTAAAGAAATGGTTTTAAATATATCCAAAAGTTTTCTAACTTCTGAAGACTTGAGAGCATACGCTAAAGATATGGATAATCAAAGACATTATTCTGTTAGAGATTTTATAAATGAACAACTTGGTCATGGAGAAGGTGAAGAAAAATTTAATGAATACGGTAGAGATATATTCGGAGAGGTAATAACGGAATATCCAGAAGTACTTAATTTTATTACACAAACTGAAGGTATGTCAGAAGTTGAAATAGATCCCGAAACTGGACATTATGCTGAGCCTAACGAAGATTTCGGACAAATATTTGAAATTTTAAAAAATCAATTAAATTTTGATTTTGAGGGAGAAAACGGAGTTGCTAAAAAAGTGCTTTACGATAGTAAAAAACAAATTGGAGTGACTGAATTATCTGAAAATTTATGGTTTTATAAACCGGTAGGTAAATATAGTATAAAAGGGAAACCGTCAAATTCTCTCTATGGAAAAAATTAATATGGAGATATGAAAATAGTTAAAGAAAATATCACTCAAACAGCAAATGTTCAAGAAACATTGTCAGAACTTATAGCATATTTAAGAAGTTTTATTTATCCTAATTTAGATCAAGATGAGCTTATGGAATTTAATTCCGGCCTAAAAGAGTGGATCGAAAGAAATACTTTTTAACATAATCTTAACATTCATAATTTTTTCTTTTAATCCATTTGGTTATATTTGTATTATTCAAAATAACAAAAAATTATACAATTATGAAAATTGGAGACAAAGTACTTGTGACTTATTCAAATGGTGACCAATTTGTTGGGCGCATCTTTGGAGAAACAGCGAAAAGCTGGAAGGTTGAATTTGATGATGGTGATCAGCGCACAATCAGGAAAACAATGGATATTGAAGTTCTTAATGAAGATGCAGATGATGAAACTCCTGTAGTTGAAGAAGTTGTAACTGAAGAAACTAAGCCTTATGAAGCAACTGTTTATACTCCCACAAAGAGATTAAAGAGAAATAATCTTCTTATTTTGGTAGGTATTTTAGCAGCAGCCGCTGTCATTGCATATTTTCTAGTAACTGCGTTATTATTTTAATGGCGTTTGTTGTAGGAGACCAGTACAGAACAAATGAATTATCTCTTGTTCCTGGAGGGTATGTAGTATGTGTAAGAAAATCTGATGGAAAGGTTTTAGAATATGATAAAATTAAAAAACCTTACTCTTATATCAGAGTTATTTCTAAGAAGGATGATGTGATAGATGCATGGTTAAAAAGCGAAGTTCTTTAATGATAGAGATTGAGACTATTACCGAGATTTCGAAAGTTAAACCCGCTACTTATACGGGGATTTGGGTTCGGTGAATACCAGGTAACCTGGTGCTTTTGAGGTCTACCCTATACAGGGGAGGCTGCTGACAACAGCTAAATGCAAAAGTACTTATATAGAGGCCCTGGGTGATGGTAAAAATATTGATAAGCCGGAGATCATCTTAAATTAGGAATCAGTGCCGGAGAAATTGAGGTAATAGTTTTTATAAATAAATAAAGTAAATAATTGCTTTTATTTATGGACTATCAATCAATCTTATTTATAGTTATGAACACGATATTTATATCGTATGTAGCTTTTATCTGGGCCAAATATGGAATTCAACAATCAATTTCCGAAAGTTATTATTGCTTACCTAAAAACTGGAATTTTATTTTCACTTTAGCTTTATGGGGGTTTGCATTACCAGCAGCAATTTTAGCTAATGGAGATGGTTTAATGTTTTTTGCCGCTGCTGGAATTTGTTTTGTTGGAGCGGCAGCACAAATGCACCAAGACTTTGTAAGAAAGGTACATTTAATTGCAGCTATTAGTGGAATAACACTTGGAGAATTATCAATTATATTTGTACATGATATGTGGTGGTTAACTGCTATAGCAGCTCTATTATTTATCCCTATAGCTATATTTGCTAAAAAATCTAGAATTTGGTGGGGAGAAATTATAGCATTTATTTCAATAAGTATTGCACTAGGTATAGGAATATTTTCATGATGGAGATAAAAGAATCAGAAATAAGAGAACAATATAAAAATGAATTTGGTATTACTTACTATAAAATACCAATGAAGTATATATTGTGGAGAAGAGAAAAGATTAAAGAATGGATGAAAACAAATTTTGTTCGAATTATCAGAGATGATCCTGAATCTTATCCTGACCATCCAAAAGCAAAAAGAATAAATTGCTCACAGGCAATTTGGATTAAATAATTTAAAAATAATTACAAAAAGATTTTTTTCTTTAAAACTTTTTGTTTACCTTTGCATAATAAATAAACAAATACGGATCCTGGCGAAAAAGAGGCTGATGACACCAGGTAATGCTGGCGACAACCTACAGGATCTTTTTACAATAAGTTAACTAATGTGAAACTTATTGCATGATATATAATAAAATAGTAGTAAATTAAAGTTTAATACCTTCAGAAATGACAACAAGGAAAAATATTATGAAAAATTGGGACGTGGCCGGTAACGGTGATGCGAAAGGAAGAGATATGATTTCTGCTGGAAGGAGTAAAACTGGAATATAAAGATAAATTCTACATAAATTCTAAAGGCGGAAAGATTTAATCTCTCCGCCTTTTTTAGTTTATATTGTTAGATTTCAATAAAAAATCGTAGATCTTTGACGTATTGTAATTTTGGACCCGTAGCAAAGTGGAGCGCAAGCGAGATGCCCCAGGTTTTTACCCTGGTTACGGGGGTTCGATTCCCTCCGGGTCCACAAAAGTAAATAGTACAGGGAAATTAGACATACATACGATGTATGCAGTACCTGGAAATTATATTTACTTAGAGTTTTCCTAGTTTCTCTCGGGATTCCTTTGACCTTCTGGTCATTGAAAAAACTAGGATTTGCGTTGGTGGTGTCAGTGGCTAGCATGGGAGATTTCCAATCTTCGGGGGCGGGTTCGAATCCTGTTCAGCGCACAAATGCGGAAATAACTCAGAGAAAGAGTGCCGGGGTTCATCCGGAAGTCGGTGGTTCAAGTCCATCTTTCCGCACCATGCAGGTATCGCTTAGTTGGTTTTAAAGCGCTTGGTTTACATCCAAGAGATCGGGAGTTCGAATCTCTCTACCTGTACTAAACTGTAGTAAGGAAATAGGGTTACTTCGAGCTGGGTGTCCAGCACAAATCTGTTAAATTTGAGTCGCGGTGTCGAAACCGCCTGTTTACCCTCCCAATTTTCTCAGTTTATGGTGTATAGAGCCGGCTGGCGCCGGAACCAGACTGTCGATCTGGTAAAAATCGGGGTTCGACTCCCCTATACACCGCGATATAATTTCTTGTGGATATATAATTTAAAATCATTATAAATAATATGTACATAGAATACGAAGAAGCATTATATGAAGGAACACTTTATATAAATGATGAGTTAGTGGATACTCTTACAAAACTTAAAAATCCAAGCATAACAAATAATGTTTATATAGAAATATCAAATAGATATCATTTTTACGAAACTCCATGGGAGAGAGATGATAAATTTGATGTGACAATAATGTTAGATGGAAAGAATTTTGGAACTTGGGGTTTATTTAAAAATAAATCTAGAAGAATTATTTTAAAGGGAAATTTCATAGAAAAATAGGAGTATAGTTCAACGGTAGAATTTTGGTCTCCAAAACCAGCGATGAGGGTTCGAGTCCTTCTACTCCTGCTAATATTTGTAGTAATAAAAGAGTTACTTCGAGGTTTAGGGCCTACAGCCTTCGACCTTACCATAAACTTTATCTCTTTTTGGAATTCTCAAATATGGGTCCTTAGCTCAGTTGGCTAGAGCGCCGCACTTGCACTGCGGGGGCCAAGGGTTCGAATCCCTTAGGATCCACATTATGCCGGATGATACTCTGTTTAATCGCAGTGCCGGCTCCAATAGAGGTTCGGTATGAAA